>Ga0209050_1003329_pt1 | contig 11994 bp, 11 predicted proteins | sample Araplavi_mTSA_r2_FD_184276 | JGI IMG/M metagenome (GOLD analysis project Ga0209050, IMG submission 184276) | Arabidopsis root microbial communities from North Carolina, USA - plate scrape MF_Cvi_mTSA_r2 (SPAdes) (version 2) | ecosystem: Host-associated > Plants > Roots > Endosphere | place: USA...
CCGGCCGCGATGCCGCGTGTCTTCTCGCTGGCGATCAGCGCCTCGATGGCCGCCTGCGAGCGGCGCAGGCCGGTCTCGTCCTCCTGCGCGGCCAGGTCGGGCACGGCGATGTCGTACCAGGCGGGCATCCGGTAGCCGCCGTTGATGGTCACGGGAATCACGGGCGCGTTGGGGAACACGAAGCGCACCGGGCCCACGGACGACAGGTCGAGTTCATTGGCGATCGGCACGAAGTCGTTGCCGTCGGCACCGAGGCCGTGCATCACGATCACCGTGGCGGTGGGGTTGGGAGCGGTTTCGATCTCGATGGGAGCGCTGGTGGCAAGGGACATGGTCGGACAAAGGTATTCAGGAACGCGGATGGCCGGACCTTAGCGCATTCGAGGCCTGCCAGAGGCATGGAAACGGCCGGTTGGCTGACTTGCACATGGTTGCGCCGCGCTCAACATGATTCGCAAGGGCATCGAGCCCGTCGGAAAAAAGGAAACCCGCGTGAGCCATTCCCCTCCCCTGGTCGACACCAAGCTGGCCGGCGTCGTGCTGGTCTGCGGCGAGTGCGAAGAACGCAAGGACGGGCCGTCCAGGCTGCGGGCCAGGCAGGTCCGCAAGGAACTCAAGCACGGGCTGTCGGGCCTGCCGGTGCGCCTGCGCGTGGTGCAGTGCAGTTGCCTGGGCCTCTGCCCGAAGAAGGCGATGGCGCTGGCCGCGGTGGCGCAGGGCCATGCCCCGCTGGCCGCGGAGGCGTGCCGCGACGAAGACGTGCAGGCCTTTGCCAAGGCGCTGGGCCGATCGCTCAGGTGATGCGGGCGGGCCGGCTCATTCGGCCTTGATGCCGACCGCCTTCACGATCTGCGCATAGCGCTCGTACTCGGCCGCCACGCTCGCCTGGAACTGCCGCTGCGGGTATCCGGTGGCCTCGATGCCCTGCGCCGCCAGTTCGCTGCGCGTGGCCGGCGCCTGCACGATGCGCCCCGCGTCGGCCGCGATGGCATCCAGCACCGGCTGCGGCGTGCGGGCCGGCGCGAACAGGCCGAACCACGTACCCGAGCGGTACCCCGCATAGGCCTCCCCCACGGTCGGCACTTCGGGCAGCAGCGCGTGGCGCTTCTCGCCGCTGGTGCCCAGCGCCACCAGCCGGCCGCTGCGGATGTGCGGCAGCGCGGGGCCGACCGCGATGAACATCACGTCGACCTGCCCGCCGATCACGTCCTGCATGCCGAGCGGCCCGCCGCGGTAGGGAATGTGCGTCACATAAATGCCCGCCTTCTGCTTGAGCAGTTCCATGCTGAGCTGCTGCGGGCTGCCGTTGCCGGCCGAGGCGTAGTTGATGCGGCCCGGGTGCGCCTTGGCGGCGCGCACGAAGTCGGCAACCGAGTGGAAGCCGGTCTTCGGGTTGGCGACCAGCACGAAGTCGATCTGCCCGAGCGACACCACCGGCACCAGGTCGCGCCGCGCGTCGTAGGGCAGGCCCTGCTGGATGTTGGGCAGGATGGTGATCGGCCCGTCCGCGCCCACCAGCAGCGAATAGCCGTCCGGCTGCGCCTTGGCCAGCCCGTCGGCTGCGAGGATGCCGGCCGCGCCGGCGCGGTTGTCGACCACCACCGGCTGCTTCCACTGCTCCGACAGGCGCTGGCCCAGGTAGCGCGCGAGCACGTCGGGCGAACTGCCCGGTGTGTTGGCGACAGTGATGTGCACGGCCTTCGACGGGTAGGCGGCCTGGGTCTGGTTCTGAGGCTGGGCCAGCGCGGCGAAAGCGAACGAAGCGCCAGCGCAGAGGGCAAGCACACGCCCGGACAGTTGCAGCAGCTTCGGAAGGGAGGGCACGCGCATGGTGAACTTTCGGTTGCAGGAGGCAAAGCGCGCGATTCTGTCGCGCCTTCCGCGGCAAGCGAACGACTCATTCGTCAGATGCTTAGTCGCGTTCGGGCATATGCAACGCGTCCATCTGGCGGTAGAAGGCATCGACCTGCTGCTGCGCACCGTCGCGCATCGCCCCGTTGCGCCGCTCGCAGCTGGCGGCGTCTTCCAGCGCGCCCGCCTCTCCCACCCTGCGCGAGGCGTCCTGCACGAAGCGGCACACCGGAAAGCGGCGTTCGCCGAAGGCGCGCAGCGTGGCGCCGGAGATGCCGTTCGCCGACAGCATCTCCGCCAGCACCACCGCGTCCTCCACCGCCATGGCGCCGCCCTGCCCCATGAACGGCGTCGATGCATGTGCCGCATCGCCGATCAGCAGCAAGCGGCCCGCATGCCAGGGCAGCGGCGCCTGCACCTCCTCGACGGCGGTGTAGAGCACTTCCGAATCCGCGCCGAGTTCGTCGAGGAACCGTCGCGCCGGTCCGCCGAACTCGGCGAAGCACTCGCGCATGCGCTGCGGCCAGGTCTCCTTCGGATGCCAGCGGCCGGCCGGCTCGCTGACCGTGCCGAAGATGTAGAGCCGGTCGTCGCTGATCGGCATGATGCCCAGCCGCTTGCCGATGCCCATCTGCATGGTCTTCGCGACGAGCGCGCGCGGGCGCTCGTGCACGCTGCGCCACACGCCGAAGCCGGTGTGGCGCGGCGCGACCGGCCCGCAGACGGCCTCGCGCAGTTGCGACCGGATGCCGTCCGCACCCACGACCAGGTCGAAGCGCCGCGCCGAACCGTCGGAGAACACCACCGCCGCCTGCGCGCCCCCGGCCGGCGCGTCGATCGCCGCCACCGTGGTCGCCAGCCGGATCTCGACGCCCGCCGCCTCGAGCCGCGCGGCCAGGATGCGATGCATCTCGGCGCGCTTGATGCCCACGATCGGTGCCGCGCCGCCGCTGGAGCGCGGATAGAACACGTCGACGATGGGCGCGCCGTGATGGTCGAGGTAGACATTGCGCCCATCCTCGATCGCGAAGCCCGCGCCCAGGATCTGCGGCAGCACGCCGACCCTGCGCAGCGCCTCGAGCCCGTTGCCGTAGATGAAGATGCCCGAGCTCTGGAAGCGCCATTCGGCCTGCTTCTCGACCAGCATGACCTCGAAGCCCCGGTCGGCCAGCGCAATGGCGGCGGAGCAGCCCGCGATGCCCGCGCCGACGATCAGCACCGTGCCGGCGGCCCTCATGGCCCGACCTCGCCCGCGCACACTTCGGCCAGCGCCGTGCTTACATGGCCGAGGTTGGCATCGTTCAGCCCCGCCACGCAGAGACGCCCCGACGCCACCAGGTACACGCCGAAACGCGTGCGCAGCGCTTCGATCTGCGAAGGCCGCAGGCCCGAATGGCTGAACATGCCGTTCTGCGCCGTGAGGAAGCCGAAATCGTTCTGCGGGAGGGCCTCGGCAAGCAGGCCGTGCAGCCGGATGCGCATCGTGCGCAGCCGCCGGCGCATGCCGTCGAGTTCGCCACGCCACTGCGCGTTCCACGCCGGGTTCGACAGCACCGCCTCCACCAGCGCGGCGCCTTGCGCGGGCGGGCACGAGTAGCTGCGGCGGATCACGCGCTTGAGCTGCCCGAGCAGCCGCGCCTTGTCTGCCGCCGGCGCATGCACGCTCAGCGCGCCCACGCGCTCGCCGTACAGCGAGAAGATCTTCGAGAACGAGCTGGCGACCAGGCAGGCGACGCCGCGCCGCACGCATTCGCGCACCGCCCAGGCGTCCTCGTCCACGCCCTGCGCGAAGCCCTGGTAGGCCATGTCGAAGAACGGCAGCAGGCCGCGTTCGCCGATCGCATCGAGCAGCGCATGCCACTCGGCCTGCGACGGGTCGACCCCGGTCGGGTTGTGGCAGCACGGGTGCAGCAGCACCACGCTGCCGGCCGGCAGCTTCCGCAGCGTGGCGAGCGCGCCCGCGAGGTCGAAGCCGCCGGTGGCCTTGTCATAGTAGGGGTAGCTTTCCACCCGCAGGCCGGCGCCGCCGAAGATGGCGGCGTGGTTGGCCCAGGTCGGGTCGGGCATCCACACCGCAGCGTCCGGCTGCAGGGCCTTCAGCAGGTCGGCGCCGGCCTTCAGCGCGCCGGTGCCGGCCACCGTCTGCACCACCACGATGTCGGCCGCATCCACTTCACCGAACACCAGTTCGCGCACCGCACGGCGATAGGCCTCGCCGCCCTCGGTCGGCAGGTAGGTGCTGGGCCCTTGCAGGCCCACACCCGCAGCCTGGGCCGCGCGCACCGACGCGAGCACCGGCACGCGGCCCTCTTCGTCGCAGTAGATGCCGATGCCGAGGTTGACCTTGCGGTCGCGCGGGTCGGCCTTGAAGGCCTCGAACAGGCCGAGTATGGGGTCTTCGGCGTACGCCGGCAATCGATCGAACACACGGGCTCCAGGAATGAATGAACGGCTCACAGCCGCGTCCGCACGGACCACAGCTCGGGAAAGAAACGGTGGTCGACCACGCTGCGCAGCCAGCCCACGCCGGCCGAGCCGCCGGTGCCCGGCTTGAAGCCCAGGATGCGTTCGACCGACACGAAATGACGCCACCGGTATTGCGAGAAGACGTCGGCGATGTCCATCAGCGCCTCGCCGAGCCGGTACAGGTCGTTCTCGGGCGTCGGGTCGCCATAGACCTGCAGCCATGCCGCCTCGACGCCCGCGCTGGGCGCGTACGGCGCCGACCAGTCGCGCGCCAGCGCCTCGGGCGGCATGGCCACGCCGCTGCGGTGCAAAAGCGCAAGCACGTCGTCGTACAGGCTCGGCGAGTTCAGCGCGCGCTCCATGTACGGCCACACGTCGGGGTTGTTGGCATGCGCCCGCGCCAGCGCGATCGACTTGTTGCCGAGGATGAATTCCACGTGCCGGTACATGTACGACTGCTGGCCGGAGGCGATGCCCAGGGTGTTGCGGAACTGGTTGAACTCGTGCGGCGTGATGGTCGAGAGCACGTCCCAGGTCTTGCCCAGGAACTCGAGCAGCGCACGCACGCGCGGCACGAGCTGCAGCGCCCCGGCCACGTCGCCGCCGCGGATGCGCGCCTGCATGTTGGCCAGCTCGTAGTGCGTGGCCTTGAAGGTGAGTTCCTTGCAGTGCGTGATGCACATGAAGACCATCTCGTCGTGGCCCTCGCTGCGCATGTGCTGCAGGCTCAGCAACAGGTCGTTGCGCTGGTGCTCCAGATAGGGGTTGCTGGTGCCCTCGAAGGACACGATCGGCTCGCCGTCGGTCGCCTGCACGGTGGCGGCGCGCTGCCGGTTGTCGCCGGTGGCGATCGGCTTCACGAGCGAGAGTTCGAGCGCCGGGTCGCGGACCTGGGGAATGACGCGTTGGCGTGGGATGGGCATGCGCCGATTGTTCGGTTCGCGCGCGGCAGGCTCAACCTCCGGCACGCCGGATTTGGGCACCGTTCGTCCGCAGCGGGCGCGGCGAACGCGCGGTGCGGCGGCGTCAGCCTGCGCCGTGCCGCCGCGCGTAGGCGCTGGGCGTGAGCCCGGTCCAGCGCTGGAAGGCGCGCGAGAACGCCTTCTCCGACGCATACCCGACCGCCTCGGCCACCTGGTGCAGGTTCACATGCCGGTTCCTGAGCTTCTCGGCGGCCAGCGTCATGCGGTAGGAGCCCAGGTAGTGCATGGGCGTCACGCCCACCAGCGCGCGGAAACGCTCGCTGAAGATGGTGCGCGACAGGTAGCTCGCCTGCGCCAGCGTGGCGACCGACCAAAGGTGCCCGGGTCGCTCGTGCATCAGGGACATCGCACGGGCGATGCTCTCGTCGTCGAGCCCGCGCAACCTGCCGACCCGGCTGGCCGGGTCGGCGGGCGAGCTTTCGTGCAGCGCCGCATGCAGGTGCTCGCACAGGATGTGCACCAGCAGCAGGTCGGCCATGCGCGCCGCCGACAGCTGCCAGCCCGGGCGCTGCGCCACCGTCTGGTTCACCAGCGTTTCCATGGCCTGGGCGAGCGACGCGGTCGTGGGAATCTGCGCCTGCCGCAGCACGATGAGTGGCGGCAGGCTCGCGATGATCGAACCCAGCCCTTGCGCCGGCATCCACAGGTGCAACGAGAACAGCTCGGTCGTGACCCCGCCGCCGCCATGCGCGAAGACGATCGGATGATCACCGTGGCGGCCGACCGAATGCGCTTCGATCAGGGTGCGGAACGGCGCCGGCGCCAGTCCCGGTGCGGAAGAAACGGTGTGCGCCCCGCCTTGCGGCAGCATGGCGATGTCGTGCGGCGCCACCTGCACAGGCTCGGCGCCCGCCACCGCGATCCAATAGGGCGCGCCGGTGCACAGGCGGATCAGCGGGCCGTCCACGCCGGTCGAGTGCAGCGCCCAGGGCGCGGACAGCGAGAAGCGCGCGGTCACCGCGCGTTCGGACCTGTACGTCGCAAGCACATGGCTGAGTACGTCGCCGTCGCGCCCTGTGTCCATGCTGTTCGTGCCGCCCGGTGGTCGTGGTCTGTCTGGAAGCGGCCGATTATCTGGCACGGCAACCGGGCGATTGCCCGCGGCCCCACCGCGGCACGGCCGGATGCAACACAATGGCGTTTCGCATGAAGACCACGCCCTCGCACCCGAAGCCCTCTCCTGCCGCTGCGTTCGACAGCGAATCGCTGCTGCGCGACGCCGGCCTGCGCGTGACGCGTGCGGCGCAGACCGTTCTGCAGCTGCTCGAGTACACCTCGCAGCCGCTGACGCACGAGGAAGTGGCCGCGGCCTACACCACCGCCACCGGTGAGGCGCCCGACCGGGTCACTGTCTACCGCGTGCTCGACCGGCTGGTCGACGCCGGGCTGTGCGACCGCCGCGTGGGCGCCGACCGGGTCAACCGCTTCTCGCGGCATGTGGAGGCTGCGTCGGGCAACACCTTCGAATGCGACCAGTGCCACAAGGTGCTGGCGCTGCCGTCCGACCCGGAACTGCCCAAGGTCATGGGCCGGCTGGGACGGGCGCTGCGCAAGCAGGGCATCGACACCCGCCACACGGCCCTGACGCTGCACGGCACGTGCGGCGACTGCAAATAGAACCAACCCCCAGGCTTCGCGCACTGCGTGTCGCTGCGCCAACCCCCTTGCAGGGGGCAATGCCTGCGGCCCGGCGAAGCCGGTTCCGCGAAGGTTTGACTCACCCCCAGGCTTCGCGCACTTCGTGTCGCTGCGCCAACCCCTTGCAGGGGGCAACGCCTGCGGCCCGGCGAAGCCGGTTCCGCGAAGGTTTTGGCTCACCCCCAGGCTTCGCGCACTTCGTGTCGCTGCGCCACCCCCCTTGCAGGGGGCAACGCCTGCGGCCCGGCGAAGCCGGTTCCGCGGCATTCCCCGTACCGGCAATCCGTTCACGGGCGGAGGACGGGAATCGAGCCGACTGGACCTTGGGGCCCAACGCCTGCGACCCTGGCGAAGCCGGTTCTGCGGAATTCGCGCAATTCACGCGTTCATTGGTTCCAGGATGGAAAAGGATCGGGGAAGTTCTGCCACCACGAGGCGCCGAAGCGCATCTCGTCCTCGGTGAGCAGACAGGCGTCGAACCGGGCGCGCAGCGCGGCTTCGTCCATGCCGATGCCGATCAGCACCAATTCCTGGCGCGCATCGCCGGTCGCGGGGTCCCAGTTGGCGTGGATCAGCGCCAGCGCCTCGGGCTCGGTCGGCCAGTGTTCGCGCGGCACCGCCGCCCACCAGAAGCCGGCCGCGCCGTAGCGGCAGGCACCGCCGGCCTGCGACCACGAGCCGGCCCGCGTCGCGCGGCTGGCGAGCCAGAAGAAGCCCTTCGAGCGCACCACGCCTTCCCATTCGCTCTGCACGAGCTTCCAGAAGCGCATCGGATGGAACGGCAGCCGCGAGCGGTACACGAAGCTGCGGATGCCGTACGCCTCGCTCTCGGGCACGTGCTCGCCGCGCAGCTCGGCCAGCCAGCCGGGCGCCTGCTCGGCCTGCTCGAAGTCGAACAGGCCGGTGTCGAGCACGCTGTCGAGCGGCACGCGGCCGAACGCCGACACCTCGATGCGCGCACGCGGGTTGAGGCTGCGCAGGATGGCCATGAGCCGCTCGCGCTCCTCGGCGCTGACGAGATCGGTCTTGTTGACCACCAGCACGTCGCAGAACTCGACCTGCTCGATCAGCAGGTCGACCACGGTTCGCGTGTCCTCGTCGCCCAGCGACTGCCCGCGCTGGCCGAGGCTGTCGGCCGAGCCGTAGTCGCGCAGGAAGTTGAAGGCGTCGACCACCGTCACCATGGTGTCGAGCCGCGCCACGTCGCCCAGGCTCTTGCCGTCCTCGCCGGCAAAGGTGAAGGTCTCGGCCACGGGCAGCGGCTCGGAGATGCCGGTGGACTCGATCACCAACTGGTCGAAGCGCTTTTCCGTGGCGAGCCGCCGCACCTCGACCAGCAGGTCCTCGCGCAGGGTGCAGCAGATGCAGCCGTTGCTCATCTCGACCATCTTCTCTTCGGTGCGCGACAGTTTCGCGCCGCCGTCGCGCACCAGCGCGGCGTCGATGTTGACCTCGCTCATGTCGTTCACGATGACCGCCACGCGGCGCCCTTCGCGGTTGTGGAGGATGTGGTTCAGCAGCGTGGTCTTGCCGGCGCCCAGGAAGCCGGAAAGCACGGTGACGGGAAGGCGGTCGGCCATGAGGCAGGCTCCATTTATTGCAACAGCATTGCATTATAGAAACCAATGCAACACGGTTGCGTTTGATGGAGCGCGCCGGTATTCGCGGCTGCGCAGAGCAGCCCCGCCCGATGCTAGTAGCTCAGCTTCGGATACCAGTCCTTGCCCCGCCCCTCGGGCGTCATGTCGAGCAGGTTCCAGATCGGCATCGGGTCGGGCGCGCCGCGCGGGTCCTGGCCGGGGTCGGCGGAGCCGGCACCCATCTCGGCGGCCCAGAAGTGGCGCAGCGTCCGGCCGTCTCGGCGGAACACGTTGAACGCCGCGTTGTCCCCGCTGTCGGGGGTCTCGCCGGCATAGTCGCGGTTGAAGTCGTTGCCGGCCGACGAGTACAGCGGCAGGTGGCGCCAGCCACGTTCGGCGGCGAACGCGCTCATGCGCTCGATGGGCGACGTGGCGATCACCGCGAACGACACGCGCTGGAGAATGTCGGGCATCTCGCCGTCGTAGGCGCTCAGCAGCGAAGTGCACATGGGACACGGCCGCTCGCGCTTTGTACCGAACATCCAGTTGTAGGTGATCAGCGTGTCGTGCTTGCCGAAGAGCTCGGAGAACCTGACCGGCCCATGGACGCCCTGGAACTCGTAGTCCTCGGGCACCTCGCCGCCCGGCGGCAGCGCACGGCGCATTTCCGCCACGCGCTCGATGCGGCGGCGCAGATCGATCTCCTCGGCCAGAAGCTCGGTGCGCGCGCGCCGGTAGGCCACGCTTTCGCCGGGGAACCGGACGGTGTTGGCATGGGCGAGCCGGCTGGCAGAGGCCAGTTCGGCGCTTGCGACTGTGGCGGACATGGCAGGTCACCTCCTAGTGATCAACGAACCGGCACCCATCGTGCGCCCGTGCGCGGTCCATTGCCGGTACGCGGTTTTCTCCAGTCGGCCGCGTACTTGTCCTACGGGGCGTCCTGCGCCATCTCGAAAGGTGCAGGCTGCCGGCCGTCGATGTCGGTGAAACCGTATTCGCGCGCCAGGTCGGCCACGCGCAGCACCTCGCCGGTCCTATCGAGCACCTTCGCATCGCCCGCCAGCGCTGCCACCGCGCGCCCCAGGTAGCGCGGCGACTCGGTACGCGCCAGTTCCGGGCGCTCCTGCCAGTGCGCCTCGTCGGTCTTGTGGCCGGCCAGCACGAACTCGGTGCGCATCCAGCCCGGCGACAGCGCCACCGACGCCACGCCGTGCGGCGCGAGTTCCTGCGCCATGCCGAAGGCCAGCCGTGTCATCGACGCCTTGGCGAGGTCGTAGAACAGGTTGCCGCGCAGGTAGTGGCCGCGGTCCCAGAAGGTGGTGGTGACGATGAGCCCCTGCCTGCACCGCACCATCAGCGGCTGGCCAGCAGGTGGTTGCGCACGCCGCGGTCGAACATCGAATCCCAATGGGCCAGCGGGTGCGTCCAGAACGGCGCATCGAAGACGCCGTCGAAGCTCTCGTGGCCGCCCCAGGCATTGTTCACCAGCAGGTCGACGCGCCCGGCCTCGCGCTCCACGCGGGCGAACAATGCGGCCACGTCCGCTTCGTCGGCGTGGTCGCACCGCACCGCAATGCCGCGACCGCCCTGGCGCGAGACCTCGTCGGCGGTTGCGTCGATGGTGCCGGGCAATGCCTCCATGCCGGACAGCGCCAGCAGTTGCCCGTAGCTCGCGGCAGGCTGCGCGCGCGTGCTTCGGCCGGTGACGTAGACCGTGGCACCTGCGGCACCGAGCTCGATCGCGATGCCGCGCCCCGCGCCGCGGCTCGCGCCGGTCACCACGGCCACACGATCCTTCAGCGGGCGGCTTGCCGGTTGGTCGTTCTGCATCTTTTTCGTCGCTCCTTCGGTGGATGTGGTCTGGAGCGGCCGAAGATAGGCCGCCTTCAGCCCACCGTCTTGGAAGAACCCGAAATGGCGCGGCCCACGAACTCGGTCGGAGTGACGCCGCACAACGCGCGGAACTCGTTGACCAGGTGCGGCTGGTCGTAGAAGCCGCCTTCCAGCGCAACCTCGGCCCAGGCCGGCGAGGGCTGCGTCCGCAATGCGCGCAGGCATGCGTGCATTCGCGCGAGCCGGCTCCAGGCCCGCGGCGAAAGGCCGACGTGCGCCCGGAAGATCTGCTGCAGCCGCCGTTCGCCGACACCGACCGCCGCGGCCACCTCGCGCAGCGCTCGCCGCCCGCCCGAAACGGCGATGAGTTGCGCGGCATGCGTGGCGACAGCGCCGGCTGCGATCGCGTCGCTGCGTTGCCGCTGCTGCAGCGCGGCCTGGAGCACCGCGACCCTGGCCGCGTCACCCGGCGCATCGGCCATGCGCGCGAGCAGCGATGCACCCTCGCCGCGCCACAGCACATCGAGGTGCACCGCGCTGCCGCCGATCTCGCCGGCCGGCACGCCCAGCAGTGCCGCGGCGGCACCGGTTCGCAGCGTGACGGAGAGACCCTCGACCCTGCGGCGCATGCGCACCACCACCGGTGTGGCCGATGCACCGATGGCCTCCACCGCCCGGCCCTGCACGCCGTTGGCCGAGGGTGCATCGCCTAGGTTGAAGACCAGCCGCACGGCGCCGTCGGGCACCACGCGCTCATCGGTCTCATGTCCTTCGGAAAAAGTCTCGCGGTACGCCAAGATGTGGGCGACGCTGCCACGCAGCGACGCGTGCACCGGGAACGCGCGCAGCGTGCCGGCGGGAACGCCCGATTCAGGCCCGTGCAACGGGTCGTCGTCGAGCCGGAGAAAGAGGCGTTCGCGCATGCGGCGATTGTGTGTAAAAACCCGAGGCGACGCGAGCGACGCACGGTCGCCGAAAATCGGCCGCTTCGCCCACCGGTCCACCGCATGCCCGCCGCGCACCCCGTCCTCTACTCGTTCCGCCGCTGCCCCTACGCGATGCGCGCCCGCCTCGCGCTGGTGGTGAGCGAACAGGCCTGCGAGCTTCGCGAAGTGGCGCTGAAGAACAAGCCCGCCGAGATGCTTTCGGCATCGCCCAAGGGCACGGTGCCGGTGCTGCTGGCAGAGGACGGCTCGGCGATCGAACAAAGCCTGGACGTGATGCTGTGGGCGCTGCAGCGCAACGACCCGCAGCGCTGGCTGCACCCCGCCAGCGGCACGCTGCAGGACATGCTGGCGCTGGTCGCCGAATGCGATGGCGAATTCAAGCGGCAGCTCGACCGCTACAAGTACCCCGACCGCCACGCCGAGGGCGGCGAGCTGGCGCGCGGGCGCGGCGCGCATTTTTTGTCTGGGCTGGAAGCGCGGCTGGGCGATTCGCCGCAGCTCGCCGGCGGCCATGCCACGCTGGCCGATGCGGCGCTCATGCCCTTCGTGCGCCAGTTCGCGATGGTCGACGCAGCATGGTTCGGTGCGCAGCCCTGGCCGCGCCTTCAGGCATGGCTGGCCGCATGGACCGGCTCGGCGCTGTTCGAGCGCGCCATGCACAAGTACGCACCCTGGAAAAGCGGAGAGCCGGGCGTC
>Ga0209050_1003333_pt1 | contig 11981 bp, 14 predicted proteins | sample Araplavi_mTSA_r2_FD_184276 | JGI IMG/M metagenome (GOLD analysis project Ga0209050, IMG submission 184276) | Arabidopsis root microbial communities from North Carolina, USA - plate scrape MF_Cvi_mTSA_r2 (SPAdes) (version 2) | ecosystem: Host-associated > Plants > Roots > Endosphere | place: USA...
GTCGCGCAAGGCCACGATCGCCTCGACATCAACCGGCAGGCGCAGCGCACGATAACCTTCCGCGCGCTGCTCTTCGGCAAGGCCACGCAGCAGCGCCGCGGCGTCGATCGGGGCGTCGAAGACGACGCCGCAGCGGCCGTAGTCTACCCAGATGATCGCTCCGCGAAGTGTCACCATTTCGGAGAGCGATATATCGAGGACTTCGCCGACCGCGACGGAGATGTCGACGGCGAGCATCAGTCCCCTGTCGGATATGTTGCGCACGCGCCACAAACCGATGTCATCGGCACGCCGCACCCGCGCGATGCGGCATAATGTTCGATGGCGCTCGGAACCGCGCCGGTCGCCCGAGGCCGGATCCTCGATGCCGTCGAAACGGGGCATGTCTCCGGAGTTTATGAAATTGCTGCCGTCCATCTCGCCCTCCAGTTTTTACGGTGCGGGTTCGATCGAAGGAAGAACCGCGCACAAGCGCCGGCGCTCGCCCGGCACGAAAAAAACCTGAAGCCTTCTCACGCTCCAGGACATTGCAGTCCTAAGTGACCAGCAAATAGCCAATTCCTTCACGGCTACCTTGGTTTATATTGGGCCATCTCGACGCTCGCGCCGCATTCTGCCACGGTGAAGGTTGGCCGCGCCGATTGCCACCGCGGACCGGAAGCGCGGACAGGGCGAGCCACCGCCCATGCCGGTCGGGGGCGGCCCCGATTCTAGTCATAGGCCACCGGCGATTGCATCTCGATACGCTCGGGCTCGGTTTCGGTCGGGGGCGGCAGGCGATCTTCGACCGCAGGACTTAGCGCGCCATAATGTTGTGCCGCCGGATCGTTCGCCTCGACCTTTTCCGAGCAACCCGCGAGCGCGATCAGGAGAAACATCGGTGCTAGTCTTGCTGGTCGCATGGTCATCGCCCCCTTCTTCCGGTCGGGCCGATGACGGCATCCACGGACATGGCTGGAATCCGTAACGGCATCATTGGTTCCGCCGGGCGCAGCGTCATGACCGGTAACGCTCGGCGTCGGCGTCGAAGGCCGCGATCAGGGGCCGAAGCATTTCCAGGCTTTCGTTGCCGCTCACGTCATCGAAGCTCTTTTGCATTCGCTTGAAATGGGCGACGGCGCGCACTGGATTGTGGGTGAAAACGCAGTGGCAGTCGCCATCCTCGTCGGTGCCGGCGATCATATAGACATGGGCACCGCGCGCCGCGTTCGCAGCATCGCCTTCTTCAGCCAATTGGCATTCCCCTGCTTGCCGTCTGACGCGGGCCAAAACCGGCGGTCCCGATTTATAGACGCACGAACGACAAGATTCAGGAGGTCACCCCGTTAGAGTTCTTCTCAAAATGAGAGCAGTTGTTGCGGATCAAGGCAGCTTGTTCGTCTACAAGACAGTTGCCACTTCCTTGGAGACGCCGTGCCGCCGCGACCGACATTTGCCACGCCACAGGACCGCCGCGACTATGTGATGAGCAAGCGCGGCGAAGGGCAGGGTTTTGCCGCGATTGGCGAAACACTTGGCATTTCGGCGTCGCGTGCGTCGCAGTTGTACCATGAGGCGGTGCGGCTGAGCGAAGGTCCGCCGGTCGTGCCCTTCAATGATGTCCGCCTTGAAACGCCAGTCGACCGGCTTCCACTCAGCCGGCGTGTTCGCCGCGTGCTGCACCACAGCGATTTCAGAACGCTCGGCGATTTGCTCGCGGCCGATCGCGCCGGTCTATGTCCTCTTTTCTTACGCATGCCGAACGGCAACCGGCAGGGATGGAACGAACTCGCCGCCTTACTCGACGCGTTCGAGACGCGCCGCAGCTAAGCGCAGTTGATCCGGATGCCATGCCATCGCCCGCGGCGAAGCTGGCGGCGGACCTTCTTCCGATAATCGCTGGGTAACAGGATTTTCCGCGCATGATGGCGCTTCCGGTTGCAGTAGAGACAAGCGGCGGCGATATTCTCTTCTGCGTCCGCGCCGCCGTCGCTGGCGGGCAGCAGATGTTCTGCGGTAACCTGTAAAAGCAGCGCTTGGCGCAAGGTCAAGCCATGACGGGCAGCGAATGCGGCCGGATCGCTTAGCCACATCGGTTGCTCGCAATAGGTGCAGGACCAGCCTTGGCGGTCAGCCTGGCGCTCACGGATTTTCTGAAGTCGGCACATAGAATCTCGCTTCGACAAGTGGGTCAAAGCGGATGCGCCGCGGTCATTCCTTCCGGGACCGCCCCTCGATTGGGAGCCTTATGGCTTCGCGCTGGACAACGGTAGTTGCCGTCACCCCGCAGTTCGTCAGCGGCAGTCCCGGATCCTTTTGGACACCGGGGGCGCGGGATTGTCTTGTGACTAATCCGCCGAGACTATTGGCATCGGCCCGCACGCGATAAATAGACTCGTTTCACAGGATGGGCAAGAGAGGGGAAAGGCTTCCCCTGACGGCCAGCCCTTTGGTCTGGCCGTACCCCTTCCGCAGGGGCTGGCCGCCCCCGCGACGCCCCCGGCTGATGAGCGCGGCGGTCGATGGGCGCTCGCTGCCGGCGACAGGCGCCGTCAGGGATCGCGCATCTGTTTTGGCCGCGCTGCGCACTCGGCGCGCCTGCCTTGGCGGGGCGGCGGCTAAGCACATTTGCGCACGCACGCCGCCCCGCCTGCGGTCGCGCCAAGAGCGCGTTTGTCTCTTGGATCCGCCGGGTGGCGGATCGGGGGTCATGGACAGCCTGAACTGAGGACGCCGCGCCAAGCGCGGCGGCGTTTTCGTGGGCCTCCCGTCGATCGCGGGAGTGGGCGGCGCTCCCTTCTGGGCGCGGCCCGGCGTCCCGCAAGCCGCTTCGCGGCTCTTTCACTTCGTTCCAGCCCTTCGGGTGCGTGCCGCCTCCTGGCCGCTCCCGGCAGGTCGCCAGTCGCCGCCCACCCCCGCTCCGCCGGGGGCCTGCTAGTTTTGGGGCGGGATGGAGGACAGGAATGCGCCAGAAAGTCAAAGGCGGTGACAGGCCGAGCCGTCGCCCATCGCGCGGCGGGGAGCCGCGCGGATCACTATACGACAGGGTCACGAACCGGATCATATCCGAACTGGAAGAAGGGCGGCTGCCTTGGGTGCAGCCGTGGGGCCGCAGCGGTCGCGCGTCGGCGGCGTTGCCGCACAACGCCCGTTCGGGCCGCGCCTATTCAGGGATCAATATCTTGATCCTGTGGGGCGCGGTGATCGAGGGGGGATGGCCGAGCCAAGGCTGGCTGACCTTTCGTCAGGCGTTGGAAGCGGGCGCCAATGTTCGCAAGGGCGAGCGCGGGACGACCGTCGTTTATGCCGACCAGTTCGTTCCGAAGGGTGAAGCCGAGCGCGCGGCGCGCGATGGCGGGGACGCCCGCGCGGTGCCGTTCCTCAAAAGCTTCACGGTGTTCAACGTCGCGCAATGCGAGGGGCTTCGCGCCGGGATTGGCGTCGACCCCGCGCCGCTGCCCGAGCGCGAAATCGTCCCCGTCGCCGAGGCGGTGATCGCCGCGAGCGGGATCGATTTTCGCATTGGCGGCGACCGGGCCTTTTATGTGCCCGCGCATGATTATGTGCAGGTGCCGCCGCAACCGGCCTTTTTCGATCAGGTCAATTATTACCGCACCGCGCTGCACGAACTCACCCATGCGACTGGCCATGTGTCGCGGCTCGACCGCAAACTGCTGAACAGCTTTGGCAGCAAGGATTATGCGCGCGAGGAACTAGTCGCCGAGATGGGGAGCGCGTTCCTGTGCGCCGCTCTCGGCATCGAACCGAGTGTGCGCCATGCCGATTATCTGGGGTCATGGCTCGCGGTGCTTCGCGAAGATAATCGCGCGATCTTCCGTGCCGCGAGCCTTGCGAGCAAGGCCGCCGAATGGTTGCTCGCCCGTTACGGAGAGGCGGGTGCGGATGCGACGGCCCTTGAGGGGAGGGCAGCGGCATGATGCTCCTGACCCCCGAACTCCGCGCCGCGTTGCGCGCCAATGACGAGGCGCGTCGCGCCGCCGTGATGGCCGGTCTTGACGAGCCGGATTTCGTGCCCATCGCCAAATTCTTCAATCCGATGGGCGCGGCGACATGGCTTGCGACCGAACTCGGAGAGGATGGCGATACGTTGTTCGGCCTTGCCGATCTCGGTTTCGGCTGTCCCGAAATTGGTTCGTTTAGCCTGACCGAACTCGCGTCGGTGCGGTTGCCGCTTGGCCTCGGCATTGAGCGCGATCTGGGATTTACGACCCGCTTGCCTTTGTCGGGCTGGGCCGCATGGGCGCGCCGCGCCGGGTCGGTCATCACCGCCGAAACGCTGTTCCACCGCAATTTTCGCGTGGGGACTGACGAGCTTCCGAAACCCCAAGCCTCTCCCGGAGGGGACGAGGGAAGGGGCGACGGCTGACGCAGGCGGCGCGTTTCGCCGTCATTTCTAGCCGGTCCCGCCACGCTTCAAGACATAACGGGACCGGCGCTCACAAGGAGCGATACCATGAGACTCGACTTTATCGATCTTGGCAAGCTGTCGATCAGTAAGGCCAATATGCGTTACGCCAAGAAAGCGCCCGATGTGTCGGACATATTGCCGACCGTTCGCGCGCGGGGTGTGCTTGTGCCGCTGATCGTGCGGCCCAATTGCGCCGAGGGCGCTTATGAAATCGTCGCGGGCGCGCGGCGCTTTACCGCCGCGTGTCTGGTCGCGGGCGAGAAGGGCGAGGCCGACCCGCTGCCTTGCGCCATTCTCGAAGACGGTGACGATGCCGCCGCGCTCGAAGCCTCGCTAATCGAGAATGTCGCGCGGCGCGATGCCGACGAGGTGACCCAGTGGGAAACCTATACTCGCCTGATCACCAAGGAAGGCCGCAGCATCGCCGACATCGCGGGAACCTTCGGCATGCCCGAGCCGATGGTCCGGCGCATCCTCGCGCTCGGCAATCTATTGCCGCGTGTCCGTAGCCTCTATGCCAAGGAAAAGATCAGTTCGGGCACCGTGCGCCATTTGACGATGGCGTCGAAGACCCAGCAGCGCGCATGGCTGGCGCTGTTCGACGATGCGGGAGCCTATTGCCCGCACGGCCATCAGTTGAAAGGCTGGCTGTTCGGCGGCGGTGCGATCAAGGCCGGTCATGCGTTGTTCGACGTCGAGGCGAGCGGGCTGGCGGTGATCGCCGACCTGTTCGGCGACGAGCGCTATTTCGGCGATAGCGATGCCTTTTGGATCGCGCAGCTTGCCGCCGTCGAGGAACGCCGCGCGCAGCTTTTGGAGGACGGGTGGAGCGATGTCGTCGTCCTACCCAAGGGCGAATATTTTCGTGCGTGGGAATTTCGGCAAGCGTCGAAGCGCAAGGGCGGGCGCATCTATATCGAAGTGCGCGACACCGGCGAAATCGACATTCACGAAGGCTATGTCACCGCCAAGGAAGCGGCGCGGCTGGACAAGGGAGAAAAGATCGACGCCGCACCGACGACGGCGCGCCCCGAACTGACCGCGCGGATGCAGACCTATATCGATCTGCATCGCCATGCTGCCGTCCGCGCGGAATTGACTGGTCATCCCGCCGTCGCGCTGCGCTTGATGGTCGCCCATGCCGTCGCGGGGTCGCCGCTGTGGAATGTGAAGGTCGAGCCGCAGACGACGAAGGACGACGACGTCCGCGAAAGCGTCGAGGTCAGCCAAGCCGAGACGGTCTTCGACGAGAAGCGGCGCGCGGTGCTGGCGCTGCTAGGTTTCGGCGCCGAGGAACCGAGCGTTACGGGGGGCAATCCGATGCGGCTGGTCCAGTTGTTCCAGAGGCTGCTCGACCTTCCCGATCGCGCGGTCATGGACGTCATCGCTATCGTCATCGGCGAAACCTTGTTCGCGGGCAGCGCCGCCGTCGAAGCGGTGGGGCTGCATATCGGGGTCGATATGGCGAAATGGTGGAGCGCCGACGATGCGTTCTTCGAGGGGCTTCGCGACAAGGAGATGTTGACCACGCTGGTCGCCGAAGTCGGCGGCGAAGAGGTTGCCGCCGCCAATGCCAAGGAGAAGGGCGCGACCTTGAAGGCGATCATCCGCGACCATCTGGACGGCAGCAATGGCCGGAACAAGGTCGATGGCTGGGTGCCGAAGTGGATGGTGTTTCCGCCCGTCGCCTATACGGCGCGGGGCGGTGTCGGGACCGTCTCCGCGCACCGCGAACTCGCGGTGGGAGAAGCCGAGGTCGAAGGCGAAGGCGAAGGCGGTAATGCCATCGGTGCCAAAGCCAGCACCGGGGCCGAGGAAGAGATCGGGGCCGAAGCCACTGTCCCGGCATACGTCGATGGTAACGGCGAAGGCGGTGGCGACTCGGATTGCGATGTCGCGCCGGAAGTCGAGGCCATGCCGCAGCGCAGGGCCGCGTGACGGGGAGGGGCGGCGGCGAAGCCCGTCGCCCTTTCAGGCCTACCCGGCTTTTGATGGCATAAGCGTGCTTATCGAGGCCCCGAAAATCGCCGCGCCGCGCGCCCTTGCAGGTCGCGCGGCGCGATGCCCTACCGGCCAAATAGTCATGGCCGCATGGCAAGACAATTGATAGGGCGACCAGCAGAAAAGGAGATCTCCCATGGCCGAAGACACCCAGGATATGCTGCTCACGCTCACTGCCGATATTGTCGCGGCGCATGTATCGAACAACAGCGTCGGCCTTGCCGATCTCCCCGACCTGATCTCGCGCGTCCATGGTGCCTTGGCTGGACTTGGCACGCCGGTCGAAGCGCCGGTTGAGGAACAGAAGCCCGCCGTCTCGATCCGCTCGTCGGTCAAGCCCGACTATATCGTCTGTCTCGAGGACGGGAAGAAGCTCAAGATGCTGCGCCGTCATCTGATGACGCATTATGGCATGACCCCCGAAGACTATCGCGCCAAATGGAATCTGCCCAAGGACTATCCGATGGTCGCGCCCGATTATGCCGAACGGCGCCGCGTGCTGGCCAAGCAAATCGGTCTCGGCACCAAGGGTCGCGGCGGCGGCCGCAAGCCGGCGGCCAAGCCTGCCGCAAAGGCTGCTGCCCCGCGCGGTCGCGGCAAGGCCGGCGCCTGAGGATTTCGCGCGTCGGCGGTCGCCGGGGCGCGCGAGCATTACGTCAAGTAACCGGGGCAGGCGCTTTCGCGGCCTGCCCCGATAGATTATAGACTATCTGCGCCTTGGTGGTTGGTGGTGGCGCGTCCCTTATCCTTTAGAACGGACGCCCGCCATGTTGCTGTTGCTGCCTTTCGCCCTGCTCGGGCTTGCCGCGCTATTTCATGTCCTGCTGCTCGCCTCGTCGCGGGCGCTGTCCTTTGCGGTCGCCGCCTCTGCTGCCGTCGCGGCACAGGCGGCGGATTTCTCGTTTTTGGCGGCGGCGCTCGCCGCCGCAGTCGCCTTTTTCACTGTTGAGGCCGCCATCGCCTATGGAGGCATCCGCCTGCACCCTTCGGTCGCCGGGGTGGGGTTGGCCGGACTTGTCTTCGTTCCCGCCGCGCTCGCCGGTTATTCGGTCGGCGCACTCGCGGCGGCATGGATAGGGCTCGCCCCGGCCTGGCCCGGAGCAGTCACGGCCGTCGCGGCCTTTTTGATCGCGCGGCGCCGGGTGTCTGCGCAGCCGCATTGAACGGCCCCGGGAGCGCTGGCATCGGGGAATTTCCGCCGGGGACGGCACCCCTTGGCATGACCATTTATAGCCGATGATGACCGGTCGCCCGACAGCGGCGGCACCGCTCTTCCCGAAGAAACCGAGGATCGCCACCTGCATCCCGCATGTCCGGCACCACGACCTTCACGGCCTCTCTGAATGGCTTGATGACCGAAACCGGCTTCGCCTCTGCCGCTCGGGGCCGCAATGGCAGCGCCGCACTTTTTTCCCCTGTCGGCTCCGCCGCCATTCCTCGCGAGGCAAAAAAGCGCGGCGCTGCCGTCCTCCAGCAAGCTTGCGGGCCTTCGGCTGCGGCCGCGGCAGTCCCGGTCATGCCCCAAGCCATCGAGGCCGTGATGGTCATGGTCCCGAAAACGGAAAGGCAAATATCATGGCTACCATCGGCACCTTCAAGAAGACCGCCAACGGCGAATATGTCGGCGACATCGTCACGCTCAGCGTTCAGGCTAAAGGGGTCCGCATCGTCCCCGACGAAAATCCCCCCAGCGAAAACGCACCCTCGCACCGCATCCTCGTCGGCCGCGCCGAGATCGGCGCCGCCTGGGCCAAGCAGTCGAACGAGGGCCGCGCCTATCTCGGGCTCAAGCTCGACGATCCGAGCTTCACCGCTCCGATCTATGCCAACCTCTTCGACGACGAGGACGGCAAGACCTACAGCCTGATCTGGTCGCGGCCGAGCCGCCGCGGCAACGACTGAACCGCAGGCACTCGATCCCGCACGGAAATTCCGGGCGGGATCGTTCTTTGTTTTCTCGGCGATGAGGCGGCCAAGGGCCGCCGGGCTTATGCCGCGATAAGCTTTGCCCCTTTTGACCGGCTTCGCGCCGGATCGCTAAACGCCTCGCAAAGGTCGCGGGGAGACAGCGATGCCGGGATATCAGCATTTTCATTTGCCGCCGCCCTACCGCGCCCTCGCTGCGCTCGGCGCGCGCGGGCTCGCCTGGGAGTGGCTTCGGCGTAACGCCGGCTTTCGCGAGCTGTGGGCCGACGCGCCGCCGCCCGCGCGGCGCGCGACCGCCGCTGTTCTCACTACGCTCTCCCGCTCGCGGCGCCCGCTCGTCGATATCGCGCTCCACCCCTTGGCGAAGAGGTGGGCCCCTTGGGGCCTCACCTTTCGCGGTATCGCCCGATATGCCGGCGACCAGTCTGCTCGCGTCCTCGCCGCCGACCGGCTGGGCGCCCGACATCGACCACACACAAATCACGATCGTGCGTCCGGTGCCCTGGGCGCGCGCGATCGATGACCTCGGCTTCCATCCCGAACATTGGGGCGAGCGGGTATTCCGGGTGAGGGCGCTCGGGGGCGAACAATGGCTGATCCGCCGCAGCGGCGCCCCCGAACTGGCGCTCTGGGTGCCGCAGGGCCTCGCGCCGCCGCGCGGCGGCGCCTTCGGTCTTTATCTCCACGCCCATCATGGCCTTGCCGAGCGTTGCCATGCCGTGGAACGGTTCCGCCGCGCGATCGGGCGCGGGCGGCCGCTGCGCGCCCGGCCCTTCGCCGACGCGTGGCGCCACGCGATCATGCTCTATCTCTTCGATTCCCGGCTTCTCGGCGTGTCGCTGCGCGACAGCGCCGAGACATTGTTGGACAGCGCGCCGTCCGACTGGCGGACGAGCTCGGTCCGGTCGGACCTTCGCCGTCTGGCCGAGGCGGCCGATCGCCTCGCCGCCGGCGGATACCGAAACTTGCTTCGCTGAGCGCGGCGCCCCGGACCGGCCCGTCCGGAACGCCGTCTCGGCGATGTGGCCGGAGATGGCCCCCCCGATCTCCGGCCACCACGCCTCGCCCTTGGGCGCCGATGATCGCCGCGCCCCGCACTAGGCCGCATCCCGCAGGCTGCATCGCCGGACGCGTGGGCGGTTCGCCAACCCGCTCGAGGATTTGCCCATGCCCGATATCGTCAAGGACACCCGCTATCTGCGCACCAAGGAAGCTGCCCATTATGTCGGCCTCTCCGCGCGCACGCTCGAAAAACACCGCACCTATGGCACTGGCCCCGCCTACCGGAAGGTCGGCGGCCGCGTGCTTTATTCGATCGAGGACCTGCGCGCCTGGACCGACCGCGGCGTCTGCACGTCGACCTCCGATCCGAACAATCATGCCGTGCCGCCCGCGATCCGCCGCGACAGCGACGGCGCCCCCAAGGGAGAGGGCTGATGCGCAATCCCGACAAATCAGGCGACCCCGACAAGGCGCGTGGCCCCGATAACTCAATGGGCGCCGACCACACACGCGAGTCGGGTAGATGGCGTGAGCGCCGCGCGACACCGCGGCTGCAAATGGTGCCGCCGCCGCGCCGCCGCCGTTGGCGGCGTGCGCTTGCCTCGGTCGGCGCGACCGCGATCTTGCTGACGACCATCCCGCTGTTCATCGATGTGCCGCTGCGCTTCCTGTGGAACGCATCGGCGAGCGTCCCGCGCGGGCTCTATATGGTGTCGGATCGAAGACCGGGGCGCGGCGAGCTTGCGGTCGTGCGCCCGGCGCCCGACGTCGCGCGCTTTATGGCGCACCGGCGCTATGTGCCGCTCGGCATTCCGTTGTTGAAACCCGTCGCGGCGGCGTCGGGCGCTACCGCCTGCCGCGACGGCGTGGCGGTGACGATCAACGGCCGTCCAGCGGCGACGGCGCTTCGCGCCGATCGCCTCGGACGCCCGCTACCGGTCTGGACAGGATGCGTCCGCCTCAGTCCCGGCGAATATTTCCTCCTTGCTGCCGCTTCACCGGCATCATTCGACAGTCGCTATTTCGGGCCGGTGAGGGCCGAGGCCGTTGTCGGTCGCGCGGTGCCGATCTGGACTGCGTCATGACTGCGTGGTCGCTGTATCGCCCCGCGGTCCTGCTCGCCTGCGGCATGGCCGCCGCTTCGCCGGTTGGCGCGAGCGCGGCGCCGGTCGGGTCGGGCGCGGCGCCGGGAAAGGAAGGTCCATCGGCGTGCGCGTCGCACGCGGCGGAGGCCGCGCTGCGCTCGCGCCTTTCCGAAACCGTCCTCCTGCGCGTTATGCATGTCGAGAGCCGCGGGCGCGCCCATGCGATCTCGCCGAAGGGCGCGATGGGCTGCATGCAGATCATGCCCGCGACATGGCGTTACCTGACCGCGCGCCATGGACTCGGCACCGATCCGTGGAACGCGCGGTTCAACATGATCGGCGGCGCCCTCTATCTTTCCGAACTCGCGCGGCAGTTCGGGTTTCCGGGCGCCTATGCGGCGTATAACGCTGGACCGGCGCGCTATGCGCGCCATGTCCGCGGCGCGGCGTCGCTGCCCGCCGAGACGGTCGCCTACATGGCGAGCCTGTCGAGGAGTGCGCCGCCATGGCGCCCCGATGCGCAGCGCGTGGCGGTGCCCGCGCCGCGCTGGCAGGACGCGCAATTGTTCCTGCGCGCTGAGTCACAGCGCGCCATGCGTGATGACGCCCTGCGCACCGCGCCGAGCGATGGCGCGCCGACCGTCTCGGCAACTGCCACCGCGAAGACGATGAACGTGCGGGCGGAACGCATGCAAGAGCAGAGGAGATCACCGCGTAGCGAGATTTTTCCGTTCGCGCGGTCCGGTGCCGATCGGACCGAAGGCGATGCTCATGCGGAATAAGGCGAAGAATGCGTTCCTCATTTGCTGCGGTGCCGCGTCTTAGCATCCGGACAGGGGGACGATCGCTCTTGCATTCGCCCTGTCGGATCGCACACGACCCGCGATTCCTTGCACATCCTTGGGACCGGCACGCCTCTCAGCGCCGGTCCCTTTTTTGTCGGCGCCAATTTGCCAAACGAAAACAGCGATTGCGTATCGCCGCCGACCGCCCGCCAGTGAAAATGTCCGACCGCCATTCCCGAAATTGGCACATGCTGCGTCTTATCTTTTGGCAGTGCGGTGCGGGTGACCCCCTGCCGGTCTGCCAACCGGCAGCGCCCGTGAGAAGCTGCGCAGCCAAACTTTGGGACCGGTGCCTTTTGCAGGTTCATTCGGCGCCGGTCCCATCTTCGCGCTCTGTCATCGTGATCGCGGTCTTGGCCGTTTCGGCCTCGTCGGCGAATGCGCGCGCGCCCCGCCGCTTCCATCGCTGCCTTAGCGCTTTGTGGGTCTCGACCCGCAGCTGCCCCGCGAGATCGAGAAAGGCGCCGTACAACAGCGCGCGGTCGTCTTCGGCCAGTTCGATGAGCCCGGCCTTCGCGACAAGCCCGCCAAGCTCGATCAAATGTCTGGTGCGCGCGCGCCGTGCCACGACCCAAGTCCTGCTGTCGAACCGCGTCCGGGCCCGCTCAATCCGGTTGCGGCGCTGTGCCAGCCGCCGCGCCGCCAGTCTTGCTGCCCGGATCGCGGCTCGACCGTCGCCGCTAGCGCCCGCGAAAAAACTCGCCGCCCTTCCTT
>Ga0209050_1003334_pt1 | contig 11977 bp, 10 predicted proteins | sample Araplavi_mTSA_r2_FD_184276 | JGI IMG/M metagenome (GOLD analysis project Ga0209050, IMG submission 184276) | Arabidopsis root microbial communities from North Carolina, USA - plate scrape MF_Cvi_mTSA_r2 (SPAdes) (version 2) | ecosystem: Host-associated > Plants > Roots > Endosphere | place: USA...
ATTTCACCCATGATGTGGGTGGTGGCGATGCCGTGGCCGGAGTAGCCCTGGCAATACCAGACGTTGTCCGACAGCTTGCCCAGTTGCGGGATGCGGTTGATCACGATGCCCATCGCGCAGCTCCACTGGTAATCGATGGCCACGCCTTTGAGCGCCGGGAAGGTCTGCTCGATGCACGGACGCAGCTCGGCGGCGATGTCGCGTGAATCCTTGCCGCTGTAGTTGGCGCCACCACCGAACAACAGGCGACCGTCAGCGGTGAGGCGGTAGTAATCGAGCACGAAGCGGCAGTCGTAGACCGCCAGGTCTTCGGGGTTGATCTGCCTGGCCAGATCACCCAGCGGCGCGGTGGTGACGATGCCGCCCATGGCCGGGAAAATCTTGCCCTTGAGCTTGCCCGGTTCCAGCTTGTGGTAGACGTCGCCGGCCAGCAGCACCTGATTGGCGTCGATGTGCCCGTGTGCGGTGCGTACGCCAGGGCTCTTGTGAAGGCCATCGCCGTGGATGATCTCCAGCACTTCGCTGTTCTCGAAGATCAACGCACCGAGGCTTTCGGCAGCGCGGGCTTCGCCGATGCACAGGTTGAGCGGATGCAGGTGCATGTTGCGGGTGTTCTTGATCGCGCCGTGGTAGAGGTCGCTTTGCAGCAGGTCGCGCACCTGGCTGCGGTCGAGCAGGCTGACTTCATCACCCATGCCACGGCGCACCGCCTCGTCGTAATCCTTGCGCAAGCCGTCCATGTGCGCGGGTTTGTACGCGGCGTGCAGGTGGCCGTGCTTGAGGTCGCAGGCGATGCCGTATTTTTCCACGCGCTGCTTGATGATCTGGTGCCCGCGCCAGCGCAGGTTCCAGATGAAGTCGTCGACTTCATCGCCGATGGAGCGGCGCATCTGTTTGCGCATGGCTTCGTCGCCCGACAGGCTGCCGGTGACCTGGCCGCCGTTGCGCCCGGTGGCGCCCCAGCCGATCTTGTGGCTTTCGACGATGGCGACCTTCAGGCCTTTTTCCGCCAGCTCGACGGCGGTGGCCACGCCGGTGAATCCGCCGCCGATGATCACCACGTCAACCTTGTGCCGGCCTTGCAGCGTCGGGTAATCGGTGTCCTGGTTGAGGGTGGCGGTGTAGTAGGAATTGCAACGTTGAGTCATGTCGGTGTCCAGGCAGAATGGGGAAAAACCAATGCCGGTCAGGCGAGCGCAGCCATTGTGGGAGCGGGCTTGCTCGCGAAGAGGCCCGCACATCCAACACATGTGGTGACTGACACACCGCCTTCGCGAGCAAGCCCGCTCCCACAGGTTCTGTGTATGGCTGAGCAGGGTGCTCGCGGACCGGGATAGCGAAAGAAGGGTGCTCGCCGATCAGGCGAGCAGGGCGCTATCCGGCGGACGTGCGGAGTGACGCAACTTGGAACGGCGCAGGGCCATGGGCAGGTTGACGATGCGCTTCATGCAATGCCGTCCGCGGCCAGCAGCGAGGTGGCCTGGATCGAAATGTTCAGCAGTGACGGCAAAGTACGCATGGCGCAGGTTTCCGGCGGCGGAAATCGTCGGTGGCGAGTAGCACAAGCCATCCGGGGATGGCTGGATACTAGGGAGGATTGGCGCGCGTGTAAATGTTTGATTCAGAACATCAGGTGCACCACCAGCCCGATCAGCCCGCAGCCGATCAACACCTCGATCACCCCGCGCTTGAACCGCAGCAAGGCAATGCCCGCCACGATGGCGATCAGCAGCGAAGGCCAGTCCAGTTGCCCTTCGAAGCCTTTGGGCCACAGCACGTGATAGGCAAAGAAGCACGCCAGATTGAGAATCACGCCCACCACGGCGGCCGTAATGGCCGTCAGCGGCGCGGTGAAGGTGAGTTCGTTATGCGTCGATTCCACCAACGGCCCGCCGGCGAGGATGAACAGGAACGAAGGCAGGAAGGTGAACCAGGTCACCAGCGTGGCCGCCACGGCACCGGCGACAAAGGCTTGATCCGGGCCGAAGACCTGCTGCACATAGGCACCGATGAAGCCGACGAAGGCGACGACCATGATCAACGGGCCTGGAGTGGTTTCGCCGAGCGCCAGGCCGTCGATCATCTGCGTCGGCGTCAGCCATCCGTAGTGACCGACCGCGCCCTGGTACACATACGGCAGCACCGCGTAGGCACCGCCAAAGGTCAGCAGCGCCGCCTTGGTGAAGAACCAGGCCATCTGGGTCAGCGTGCCTTCCCAGCCGAACAGGGCGGTGAGCATGGCCATGGGCAGCGTCCACAAAATCGCACCGATAACCGCCAGGTACGCCAGCTTCAAACCACTGAAGCGGGCATGTTCAGGGGACGGGGTGTCGTCGTCGATCACAGCCGGGCCGTAGGATTGTTTCGCCGCGCTATGGCCACCGGTCCTGAATTTTTCCGGTGCCAGTCGTCCGCCGAAGTAACCGATGACCGCCGCTCCGAGCACGATCAACGGAAACGGCAAGTTGATCACGAAGATGGCCACGAAGGACGCGGCGGCGATGCCCCATAACCAGCCGTTCTTCAGCGCCCGCGAGCCGATCCGGTGAGCCGCCTGCACCACGATGGCCGTGACCGCCGGCTTGATCCCGTAAAACAGTCCGGCGACCACGGGCACCTCGCCAAAGGCGATGTACACCCAGGACAGGGCAATCAGGACGAATAACGACGGCAGCACAAACAGCACGCCGGCGATCACGCCACCCCAGGTCCGGTGCATCAGCCAGCCGATGTAGGTCGCCAACTGCTGTGCCTCGGGCCCGGGCAGCAACATGCAGTAGTTGAGGGCGTGCAGAAAGCGCCGTTCGGAGATCCAGCGCCGGCGTTCGACCAGTTCTTGATGCATGATCGAAATCTGCCCGGCCGGCCCGCCGAAACTGATGAAACCAAGCTTGAGCCAGAACAGGAAGGCTTCGCGCAGGCTGATGGTCCGGGGCTGGGGCACAGCCTGTTGCGTGATCGGAGAGGGCGTGGGGCTCAAGCGCGGGTTCCTTGTGCAGGGAAACGTTGAGCCCGTGACTGTAGCTATGCCGGAACGCGTTGCATAGCCGCCTCTTGTGGCGTATCTGCCCAGCGCTCGACAGCGGATCGGTCGCTGTCCCGGGCATCGACCCAGCGTGCACCGCCCGCCACGTTTTCGCGCTTCCAGAACGGCGCGTCGGTTTTCAGGTAGTCCATGATGAACGCACAGGCCTCGAAAGCGGCCTGGCGATGCGGGCTGCTGACGCCGACAAACACGATCGGCTCACTGACCGACAACCGGCCGATCCGATGCACGATCTGCACGGCCCGCAGTGGCCATCGGGCCCGGGCGTTGTCGATGATCTTTTGCAGCGAGCGTTCGGTCATGCCGGGGTAGTGCTCCAGAAACAACCCGGCGACCGCCTCGCCCTGATTGATGTCGCGCACGTAGCCGACGAAGTTGACCACGGCCCCCACGCCCGGATCGTTGGCCTGCAGGCTGGCGATCAGCTGAGTGACGTCGAACACTTCACGCTGGACCCGAACCGTCATGTCTCAGCCCCCGGTGACCGGTGGAAAAAAGGCGATCTCGTCAAAGTCCTCGATCACCCGGTCCGGATGGCACAGCTCCTGGTTCAGTGCGCACATCAGGTTTTTTTCACCGAGCACCTGGCGCCACAGCTCGCCGCGAGCCATCAGCAAGCGGCGCACGTCTTCGATGGTCCTGAGGCTGTCGGTCAGGGGCAGTTTTTCACCGCCCAGGTTGAGCTGTTCGCGGTAACGGGCGAAGTAATTGATCAGGATCATTGTGCGTCCTCGAACTTGAAATGACCGGAGCGGCCACCCTGTTTACTGAGCAGGCGGATGTCGTCGATGACCATGCCCCGGTCCACGGCCTTGCACATGTCGTAGAGGGTCAGGGCCGCCACACTGACGGCGGTCAGGGCTTCGAGCTCGACCCCGGTCTGGCCCTCGACGCGGCAGGTGCCGAGGATTTTCACGCTGTCCGGTGTGCAGGCCTTGAGTTCGACATGGATCGAGCTGAGCAGCAGGGTGTGGCACAGCGGGATCAGCTCATGGGTCTTTTTCGCCGCCATGATTCCGGCGATCCGCGCCACGGCAAAGACGTCGCCTTTGGGGTGGCCGTCGCTTTGAATCAGCTTCAGGGTTTCCGGGCGCATCCGCACCCAGGCCTGGGCCTGTGCTTCACGTTGCGTCGGGGGTTTTTCGCTGACATCGACCATGTTGGCGCGACCCTGGTTGTCGAGGTGGGTCAGGCCGTTGGGCGATGCATTTGAAATGTCTGTCATGGGAGGTTCCTGCGCTGGCCGGCGCGGTGATCAGGTGAAGGCATCATGCCGGGCTGTAGATGCGTGGCGCGTTGCGGTGGGGGACGTGAATCAGGTTGAGGCGATGCTTGATCGCCCATTGCACGGTCAGGGCGGTGGGCGCCGACAGGCTGACGAGCGTGCCGAGCCGGGCCCTGACGGCCTTGTGGATCAGCTCCAGGCTGCAACGGCTGGTGACCACGGTGAAGCCGCTGCGGCTGTCGATGCCGGCGTGTTGCAGCGCACCGATCAACTTGTCCAGCGCGTTGTGGCGGCCAATGTCTTCGCGGCAGATCAGCGCGTTGCCTGCGCTGTCGAAGTACAGTGCCGCGTGCAGCGCGCCGCTGCTGCGGGCCATTTGCTGGGCCTGTTCGATGCGGTGGCGGATGTCGATGAAATGCTCGGCGGGCGGCAGGGCGACCGGTTCGAGAATCTCCAGTTTCGGCAAGGCCTGCTCCAGCGCTTGCACGCCGCACAGTCCGCAGCCACTGGTACCCGCCATCTGCCGACGATGGTTCTTCAGCGCCCAGAACGCGCGGCTGGAGATCTGCACGTCGGCTTGAACGGCCTGGTCGAAGTGGGTGAGGCGCAGGTCGTAGATTTCATTCTGGTGCGCAACGATGTCGTTGCTGACGCTGAAGCCGCGGATGAAATCTTCGAGGTTGCCCGGCGACACCATCATCACGGCCTGGCTCAAACCGTTGTAGGTGATTGCCAATGCGATCTCTGCGGCCAGCGCCGCCTGGCAGACTGATGCGCCGCTGTCGTATTCGCGAAAGTTCACACTCAGGGGTTTGGGAGCGGGTGCGTTAGTGTCGCTTCGATCATCGGCTTGTTCAACTTTGCACAACATGAAAAGAACCTCGAAGCGCTGAATTAAGTTCAGGCTACGGGTCACTTTTCAAAGCGTCCAATTGCTTGTTCCGATGCGCCGATTGGTGATGTCTATCACGCCGGGCAAACATACCCGGTGCGGTTTTATATAAAACCGAAACTTGATCAGACGGTCCTGCTGAACAGGGCTCGTGCTTCGGCGAAACACTTCTCGGCAATCGCCGAACGTGGCTCGGTCTTGCGCATCACCAGGCCCAGGGGCGCGAGCACGCTGGCATCGGGCAATTCGATGAACGACAGGTGTTCGATGGGCTCTTCCAGGCCACTGTCCAGCGGCATGATCGCGCAGCAGAAACCTTCGTGGATCGCCTGCAGCAACTGGTAGGTCGAATCGCTTTCCAGGATCGGCTGCGGGTCCAGTCCGCGGCTGCGAAAGCTCAGGTCGATGGATTTGCGGTAGTGCATGCCGTTGCTGAGCATCCCCAGCGGCAGTTCGGCGGCGTCCTCCCAGCTCATTTGCGTGCCGTCGAAATGGAAGTGGCGGGTGTCGTACAGCAGGCCGACGCGGGTCTCGCCGATCTCGAAAAACTCGAAATAGCTCGGGTTGACGTGATCGAGGTAGCACACGCCCAGGTCCAGCTGATTGTTGCCCAGGCCCTCGATGATCTGGTCAGAACTCAGGGACGACAGGCTGTACTTGAGCTCGGGAAAGCTGCGGGACAGGCCCTGGATGTAGGTGACCGGGTTGAAGCTGCTGAGCGGCACCAGCCCCAGGCGCAGGTTACCCACGAGCTGGCCGCGGCACGCGGCGGCCTCGGCGAACAGCCCGTCGTGGGCGGCCAGCAGGGTCCTGGCCCAGGCCAGTACACGCTCGCCGGCCTCGGTAAAACCTTCGAAACGCTGGCCCCGGGTGACCAGCACCAGGTCCAGTTCATCCTCCAGGTTGCGCAGGCGCATCGACAGGGTGGGCTGGGTGATGTGGCAGCGCGCGGCCGCCTGGCCGAAGTGGCGGGTCTGCTCCAGGGCGATCAGGAACTTGAGTTGTTTGATGTCCATGACGGCACCTGCTGGCGGGGGAGTGAGGGGGTAAGTATTGACTCAGGTGTGCAAGACACAAGGCGAGGCAGGAATCGTGAGGTACAGACGATCTCATTGTCTTTGGTATGCGTCCAATCACTGCTATCTAAGGGGTTATCGACGGGCTCTATCATTGCTGTGGTTTCTGCTGTTTTTATATTGATAGATTGGCTCGATAGTCTGGTTGATTAGAGTGATTAGACACGGATTTATTTATCGAATTAGTCTCCGGAAGTCATTTAACTTAGCTATCTAATTCATGCCTGCCGGAGAACTCCATGAGCGTCAAACCGGATGCCTTGTTTATACACTTGAATATTGCCGTGCTGACGGTCAGCGATACCCGTGAATATGCCAATGACACCTCTGGCCAATTACTCGTCAGCCGTTTGCTGGAAGCCGGCCACACCCTGAGCGAGCGCAACCTGCTCAAGGATGACCTGTACAAGATCCGCGCCCAAGTGGCGAACTGGATCGCCGACGACGGCATCCAGGTGGTGCTGATCACGGGCGGCACCGGGTTCACCGGCCGCGACAGCACCCCCGAGGCCGTGGCCTGCTTGCTGGATAAGCAGATCGATGGCTTCGGTGAGCTGTTCCGGGCGATTTCGATCCTCGACATTGGCACCTCCACGGTGCAGAGCCGGGCGCTGGCCGGGTTGGCCAATGGCACGCTGGTCTGCTGCCTGCCGGGTTCCACAGGCGCCTGCCGCACCGCGTGGGAAGGCATCCTTGCCGAGCAACTCGACGCGCGCCACCTGCCGTGCAATTTCGTGCCGCACCTCAAGCCTGTGCAAGCCTGCGGGACGCGCGGATGAGCGCTTCACCCTTGATGCCGGTAGAGGACGCCATCGACCGATTACTGACAATGGCCGAGGCGCAGTGGATTGAAGACAGCGAAGCCGTGCCGCTCGATGCCGCGCGGCAACGGGTATTGGCCAATGACCTGCTGGCGACCCTCGATCTGCCGCCATGGCCGAACAGCGCCATGGACGGCTATGCCCTGAATGTCGAGGGTTGGGACGGGACACCGCTGGCCGTGTCGCAGCAAGTGTTTGCCGGTCAGGCCCCCGAAGCCCTGGCACCGGGAACCTGCGCACGCATTTTCACCGGCGCACCGGTTCCGCCGGGTGCCGACTGCGTGGAGATGCAGGAGAACACACAGGTACTGGATGACGGACGCATCCGCTTCAAGCATCCCCTGAGCGCCGGTAGCAACATCCGCCCGCAAGGCCAGGAGAACCGCGTCGGCGCTGTGCTGCTGCGTGCCGGCAAGCGCCTCGGTCCGTTCGAACTGGCGGTCGCGGCGGCGCAGGGCTGTACCCATGTGCAGGTGGTGCGCCGACCACGGGTGGCGTTGCTGTCCACCGGTGATGAGCTGGTCGAGCCGGGCAATCCCCTCAAGCCCGGCAGTATCTACAACAGCAACCGGACATTGTTGAGCCATTGGTTGAATGCGCTGGGTTGCGAGGTCATCGATGCTGGCATTCTTCCCGACGAGCCACGCCAGACGCGGCTCAAGCTCGAACAACTGCAACACACGGCAGACCTGATGCTCAGCACGGGCGGCGTGTCTGCCGGTGACGCCGATTGCCTTGGCCAGGTGCTGCGCGAGTGCGGCAAGCCGCTGCTGTGGAAACTCTCGATCAAACCCGGCAAGCCATTGACCGTGGGCCACTTCGGCCGCGTGCCGGTGATTGGCCTGCCGGGTAATCCGACATCGGCATTGGTCACTTTCGGACTGTTGGCCCGGGCTTATCTGTTGCGGATTCAGGGCGTGGAAGAGGTCGAGCCGTTGAGCTTCCCGGTCAGTGTCGGCTTTGCCTGGCCCAAACCCGGGAGCCGTCGCGAGTACCTGCGGGCGAAACTCGAAGGAGGGAGAGCGGTGCTCTATCCGAACCAGAGTTCAGGCGTGTTGCTGGGTGCATCCTGGGCGGACGGGCTGGTGGAAGTGCTTGAGGGCTGCGCACTGAAAGTGGGCGACACAGCGCGGTTCATACCCTTCAGCGAACTGTTCTGAATTCAGCAAACATACTGTGGGAGCGGGCTTGCCCGCGAAGAGACCGGCACATTCAACAGAGATGTCGACTGACCTGACGCCTTCGCGAGCAAGCCCGCTCCCACAGTTTTGATCTTCAGTGAACGCCAATCCAACGGCCGGCCACAATCCCTTGTGGGAGCGGGCTTGCCCGCGAAGAGACCGGCACATCCAACAGAGATGTCGACTGACCTGACGCCTTCGCGAGCAAGCCCGCTCCCACAGTTTTGATCGTCAGTGAACGCTAATCCCAAGGCCAGCCACAATCCCTTGTGGGAGCGGGCTTGCCCGCGAAGAGGCCGGCACATCCAACAGAGACGTCGACTGACCTGACGCCTTCGCGAGCAAGCCCGCTCCCACAGGTTCTGTGTGTTTCTTTAGTGTCAGTTCAACACAAAATCCACCGGCTCCAGCTGCGGTGGCAACTCCGTCACACCCAGTGCCGCCAGCACATCGCGCTCGATGTTGCGCACGATGGCGTCGGTGGGCAGGTCGTTTTCGTCGCGGCCGAAGGGGTCTTCCAGTTCGTCGGCAATCGCATCCAGGCCAAAAAAGGTGTAGCTGACAATCGCGGTGAAGATCGGTGTCAGCCAGCCCAGGGGTTCGGCCATGGCAAACGGCAGGAGGATGCAGAACAGGTAGATGGTGCGGTGCAGCAACAGGGTGTAGGGAAACGGCAGCGGGGTGTGCTTGATCCGCTCACACACCGCCTGGGCGTGGGTCAGGCCGGCCAGGTGGTTGGCCATGAGCGTGTAGCGCCAGTCGTTGATCGCCCCGGACTCGTTGAGTGTCGAGCACTGCTGACCGACCTGCATCAGGATCTGCCCGCTGATGTCCGTGGTGTCGCCCTGGGGCATCGGGTGCAGCCAGTCGCCACTGGCGGCCAGTTCGTTTTCCTGGCGCAGCCGCGCGTTGAGGGCATGGGCGAAGCCGCACAGGTTGCTGAGGATCGTGTGTCGTTCAGACGCGTCCTTGATTACCAGGGTTTCACGAATCATCGAACGGACCTCGACTATCACCTCGCCCCAGGCCTTGCGCGCCTCATACCAGCGGTCGTAGCAGGCGTTGTTGCGAAAACTCATGAAGATCGACAACGACAAACCCAGCAGTGTGAAGGGCGTTGCGCTGACCTTGGAAAAGTAGCTGGGATGCAAGGTTTCAATGAACACGATGGCCGAAGCGAGCAACGTCACCATCAGGCTGCGCCAGGCAATGCGCTTGGCAATCGAACCCTTGAGGGACGTCAGCACGCCGATCAGGTTGGGTTTGGGTCTCACGATCATGGGGTTCAGCCGCCCGTCATGTTCATGAAGCGAATGACCTGGACATCGTCGTTCACTTCGAAGTTGTGTCGATAAGGCTTGAGTTTCATCGCCTCGATAATGGCTTGCTCCAGGCGCTCGGGCTGTCCGGGGTGGCTGCGCAAGACAGCCTTGAGATCCACCGAGTGCTCATTGCCCAGGCACAGCAGCAGGCGTCCTTCCACGGTCAGCCGCACCCGATTGCAGGTGCCGCAGAAGTTGTGGCTGTGGGGGGAGATGAACCCCAGGCGAATCTGCGGCGCTTCGGCCAGGCGCCAGTAGCGCGACGGACCCTGGGTCGACTCGGCGCAATCAATCAAAGTGTAGCGTTCGGCGATGCGTTCGCGGACCTGGGCGCTGGCGAAAAACGATTCGGCGCGGCTGTGCTCGTCGATTGTGCCCAACGGCATTTCCTCGATGAAGGAGATGTCGAGGTTGCGGTCAATGGCGAAGCTCACCAGATCATTGATCTCATGGTCGTTGCGGCCCTTCATCACCACGCAGTTGAGCTTGGTGTTGCGAAAGCCCGCCTGGTTGGCCGCGTCGATGCCCTTGATGACCTGCGCCAGGTCACCGGTGCGGGTCAGTTCGCGAAAGCGTTGCGGGTCCAGGCAGTCGAGGCTGATGTTGAGGCGCTTGACCCCGGCCTCGAACAACGGCCCGGCCAGTCTGGCCAGTTGCGAACCGTTGGTGGTCATGCACAGTTCACGCAGGCCGGGCAGGGCGGCGATCTTCTCGCACAACTGCACCACGCCCGGACGAATCAGCGGCTCGCCTCCGGTCAGGCGGATCTTGCGGGTGCCCAGCGCGACGAAGCTTTGTGCGGTTTGATAGATCTCCTCCAGGGTCAGCACCCGTTGGCGCGGTAGAAACTGCATGTCCTCGGCCATGCAATACACGCAACGGAAATCGCAGCGGTCGGTGACCGACATGCGCAGATAGTCCACGCGCCGGGAGAAGCCATCGATCAAGACTCGTTCTGACATGACACCCTCGCTTGGTACTGCATGCGTTGAATGGACATTCCGTTAATCGGATTTTGTCTTTGTAGGAGCGAGCCTGCTCGCGATGGTCGTTAACGATTACGCGTGCTTACTGGCTGAACGCGGTGCTTTTGAGTCCATCGCGAGCAGGCTCGCTCCTACAGGTATTGCGCTGTTAACGGATCTGTTGAGAACAGGTGTAGGAGCGAGCCTGCTCGCGATGGTCGTTAACGATTACGCGTGCTGGCTGACTGAACGCGGTGCTCTTGAGTCCATCGCGAGCAGGCTCGCTCCTACAGGTATTGCGCTGTTAATGGATCTGTTGAACGCAGGCTAAGAGCAACTTTAACCGGCGTCCAATCACTATTAACAACCGGGTGATCGAGCGGATCGATGATGAACTTTATTTTGTGATTTGAAGGGCTTTAAGTGATTTCAAGCTATTGAAAAATAAAGATAAAAATACATGATAGAGCGTTTCGATAATGTGGTCGTAAATAGCGATTAGACAATAATTAATCCCTGTTCATATGCTTTTCTCCGTCAAACGATCAATGGCCTGAATCAGGTCACGGAGAAGTACCATGTCTCAAGTCGACCGCTACAAACCCTACAAAGGTGCCGCCGCCGGTTGGGGTGCACTGATTGCTGTTACCAGGAACTGGCTGGGCAGTGAAAACGCGCTGAAGAACATTCGCGCCATGCTCAAGACCAACCAGAATGGCGGCTTCGACTGCCCCGGTTGCGCCTGGGGCGAGTCGCCGGAAAACGGCATGGTCAAGTTCTGCGAAAACGGCGCCAAGGCGGTTAACTGGGAAGCCACGGGCCGTCTGGTCGACCCGGCGTTCTTCAACAAATACAGCGTCTCGGCGTTGGCCGAACAGAGTGATTACTGGCTGGAGTATCAGGGCCGCCTGACCCACCCGATGCGCTATGACGCGGCCACCGATCGTTACGTGGAAACCACCTGGGACGAGGCCTTCGTGACGATCGCCCGGCACCTCAATGCGCTGGAATCGCCGGACCAGGCCGAGTTCTACACCTCGGGCCGGGCCAGCAACGAGGCGGCTTATTTGTACCAGCTGTTCGTGCGGGCCTACGGCACCAACAACTTTCCCGACTGCTCCAATATGTGCCATGAAGCCAGCGCGGTGAGCATGATTGAAAGCCTCGGCGTGGGCAAAGGCACAGTGGTGTTTGACGATCTCGAGCATGCCGACGCGATCTTCGTCATCGGCCAGAACCCCGGCACGAACCACCCGCGGATGCTCGAACCCTTGCGTGAAGCGGTCAAGCGCGGGGCCCAGGTGATCTGCATCAACCCGCTCAAGGAGCGCGGGCTGGAGCGTTTCCAGCATCCACAGCACCCGATCGAAATGCTCATGAACGGTTCCGAGCCGACCAACACCGCGTACTTCCGCCCGGCCCTGGGGGGCGACATGGCGGTGATGCGCG
>Ga0209050_1003335_pt1 | contig 11970 bp, 12 predicted proteins | sample Araplavi_mTSA_r2_FD_184276 | JGI IMG/M metagenome (GOLD analysis project Ga0209050, IMG submission 184276) | Arabidopsis root microbial communities from North Carolina, USA - plate scrape MF_Cvi_mTSA_r2 (SPAdes) (version 2) | ecosystem: Host-associated > Plants > Roots > Endosphere | place: USA...
ACGCAACGTTTCTCGGCGGCCCGTGTCATGGTTGCCCGCCAGAGGGGTGGGCGAAAATTGCGCAGTCCGAATCGGCCGCCCGCTGCGCGCGCCGTTCGCGCTGTGTTGGCCGTTTGAATCGACCGAGCCGCTCTTCAAGCGCCGTCGCCCGAACCTTCCGAATTCGCTCGCCCCGCCGGCTCTGCCTGGACGTCCGCGCGCCGGTTTCCGGGTTCGTCCGGCCCGCCGCCACGATCACTATTCACGTCATCAGGGGAAAACCAATGTCTCATGCCAGCGCAAGCCTGGCTTCGCCTTCCATGCCGCTATCGGGGCGCGTGCGCATGCTCGCCGCCATCCTGCTGGTGGTGGTCATTTCCGAAGCGATCGGCAGCGTCACCTTCTCGGTCGGTCCGGGCAAGATCATCCTGCAGCCCATGCTGTGGGCCATTTTCATCGGCGCGGTGGTTGCGGCGTTCGGCCAGCGGCTGCCGGCAGGCGCCGGCATCGACAAGGCGATGCAGACCCGCATCAGCGGCTACCTGCAATACGCGCTGCTGCCGTTCCTGGCCAAGCTGGGTCTGATGGTGGGCGGCGCGTTGCCGCAGGTGCGCGAGGCCGGCTGGGCGCTGGTGTTCCAGGAGTTCGGCCACTTCTTCGGCACCATGGCCATCGGCCTGCCGCTGGCGCTGCTGCTCGGCATCAAGCGTGAAGCGATTGGCGCGACGTTCTCGGTGGGCCGCGAGCCCAGCCTGGCGATCATCGGCGAGCGCTACGGCATGAACTCGCCGGAAGGCCGCGGCGTCATGGCCGAATACATCACCGGCACCGTGATCGGCGCGCTGTTCGTGGCGCTGATGGCGGGCTTCATCACCAGCCTGAACATCTTCGATCCGCGCTCGCTCGCCATGGGCGCCGGCGTGGGCTCGGGCAGCATGATGGCCGCAGGCGTGGGCGCGATCGCTTCGCAGCAGACGCCCGAAATGGCGCATCAGGTCGCTGCGCTGGCCGCCGCGGCCAACCTGCTGACGACGGTGGTCGGTGTGTACTTCACGCTGTTCATCTCGCTGCCCACGACGATCTTCCTGTACGGCAAGCTCGAGCCCGTGCTGGGCCGCTTCTCGTGGGGCAAGAACGAGGCCGTGGTCGACGACAGCGTGTCGGAAGACGTGCCCGCGCACGGCTCGAAGATGGGCTTCGGCGACCGCCTGACCGCCTACGTCATCTGTGGCCTGTTCGCATTGGTGGGCAATCGCCTGGGCTACAACGTGCCGTTCGCGGACGCGCTGCCGGGCATGGCCATCATCGTGCTGCTGGTCGTCATCACCGACCTGATCCTGCGCGTCGTGCCCAAGCTGCCGGCCGTGTTCGTGCTGTCGGTGATCGCCATGACCGCCGGCTGCCCGGGCGTGCTGCCGTATTCGGATCAGATCATCGCGATGGTCGGCAAGGTCAATTTCCTGCCGTTCACGACGGTGATCCTGGCGATGGCCGGCCTGTCGATCCTGAAGGACCTGCCTGCGTTCCGCAAGCTGGGCTGGAAGATCGTGGTGGTGTCGCTGGCGGCGAACGCCGGCACGTTCATGGGCGCCACGATGATCGCGGAATTCTTCCACTGATCCATCACGCTTCGCGAAAAAGCCGCCTGTTGCAGGCGGCTTTGTCATTTTCTGGGCCTTGCTGGCGTCAGAGTTTGTAGCCGCCGCTTGCCTCGATGACCTGGGCGGTCACCCAACGGCCTTCGTCCGAGGCGAGAAAGGCCACCGTCGCGGCGATCTCCGAGGTTTCGCCGAATCGGCCAAGCGCTGTGTCGGCTTCTATCGCTTTAACCATGGCGGCATTTTCGCGGACGGCGGCGTTCATGTCGGTGCGAATCCAGCCTGGCGCCACGGCATTCACCGTGATGCCGCGCGTGCCCAGCTCCTGGGCAAGCGCGTGGGTCAGGTTGTTGATGCTGGCCTTGGCCATCGAGTAGATGGGCACGGCGGACATTGCCCGCACGCCGGCGCCGGAAGAGATATTGATGATCCGACCATTGCGGGACAGACGGCTCAGTGCGGCTTGAACCATGAAAAAAGGTGCGCGGGCGTGGACGGCGAAGAGCGTGTCCCAACTCTCCGGGGTGGCCTCCGCCAATCCGCCCCAGCCGGAATTTCCCGCATTGTTCACGAGAATGTCGAGTGCGTTGCTGCCCATCAGGTCAGCGAGCCTGCCGTCAAGATTCTCGAACAGGGCCGGAATGGTGTTTGCATCGGTCAGATCGGCGTGCAGTGCGAAAGCGCGGCCTCCGGCTGCTTGAATGGCGCCAACCACGTCGTCCGCGCCAGCCTTGCTGACGTTGTAGGTCAGCGCGACCATCGCACCTTCCTGGGCCAGACGTTCAGCGATCGAACGGCCGATGCCGCGGGACCCTCCGGTCACCAGGGCGGTTTTTCCAACTAGCATCTGTGACATGGAAATCTCCTTGGTCAAACGATGCGTTCGCGCACGATGGGCCCTGGATCTGCCAAAACAACCGACAGCCCCATTCGAATCAGATCCGCATCGCCGCCGTATTCGTGCCGCGCGATGTGGTGCAGCAGCACACCCAACTGCTCCAGCTGGCGAGCTGCCTTCAGCGGGCCTGCGTTGACGGGCGCAAAGCCCGCGTCGTCGACCAGCTTTCGCACGACCTGACCGGCTTCGGGGTCGTCCGTGGCATAGAAAACGTTGGGCCTGGACGGCGATGACGCCCAGGCGGCGGCTTCCAGCGCGGGCGCGGCCATCAGGCTGAACGCCTTTACCACCCGCGCCGCAGGAAGTTTTTTTTGCAGGTATTCGGCGGTCGAGCTGTCTCGCATGAAGGCATGATCATGGAAGTGTTCGAAATCGCCGGTGACGCCAAGCGGGTTCATGGTTTCGATCACGATCTTGCCGTCGAGCGCATTGCCCACCGCGTCGATCACGGCGTCCACCCGAGGCCAATAGACCGAGAAGAGCACCGCTTCACCGAAGTCTGCTGCCTGTTTGATGGTGCCAAGCCTTGCGTCGTCGGCCAGCTCGGCAAGCAAGGGAGAGATCTTGCGATCTTCGCCGTCCTTGGCAAGCACCAGTTGATGATCGGCGGAGGCCCAGGCTCGCGCGAGCTGGCTACCGATGTTGCCGGTGTTCAGAATTCCTATCTTCATTGCACTTTCCGCTAACGATGAATGCGGCTGGCGGCGCCGCGAACGGGCACCGGGCGCCAGGGAGTTATTGCTTGACGGTGTCGGCGCTGGCCTGCTCGAGGAAAAGATCCACGTGCACTTTCGGCATGCCCACCAGCGTTCCACCGATCGGGGACGGACGCACCGCCTCATTGATGAGCTTGCGTGCCTCTTGCGGGAGAACCGGCTCGCCCCGCTGCTGGTAGATCCTCTTGGCCTCGTCATCCGACACGCCCGCGGGAACGACCGGCGCATACCGCCAGAAGTAGATCGGCGTACCGGGTTCCACGCGCCAGCTGTCGGCAAGCGAGCCGGCGTTGACGACGTCGTAGCCCACTGCCTCGATGAAGCGCGTCACGGTCTGCACCGCGTCGGCGTCGTCACCGGCAATGGGCAGCGTTGTCCGATCAGCATTGCCCTTGGGGCGGGCGTTGCTTTCCATGTGAATCCAGCTCAGGTTGTGAAGCCCCTTGACCACCGCCGCGCCTGGCAGGTGCCGCTGGATGAGTTCGCTTGATGTCAGTTCGCCTGCATCAAGATCGGGGCGGCGAAATCCGCCCATGCCGGGGTAGTAGTTGGTCTGGTCGAGCACGACCTTTCCGGCGAACCGGTCGGCCGGCAGGCTTTCGAATGTCGCCAACGGAATGGCGAGCGAGACGATGTCTCCCGCTGCGATCGCTTCGTCGACCGAGCCGGCACGGGCAAGGGGTCCCAAGGCTTTGGTCAGCGCAGAGAGCGTTTCGGGACCGCGTGAATTGCTGATCACGACGTTGTGACCCGCCGCGACGGCCAGACGCGCGACAGCCTTGCCGACAAGGCCGGCGCCAATGATTCCGATTGTTTGTTTCATCGTAGATATCCGTTGATGGAGCGCGGCGGAATTCGCCGGCAGATGTCATGCAGGGCACACCCGCCGCGTCGCGGCCGATGTGCAGTGTGTTGCATGAAGCTCACTGTAGATTCGGCTCCCGGATTGATAAATGGTGCTGAAAGGCAAATACTGTTGTCCATGAATACATCAATCGATTTGCCCGAAATGAGAGTTTTCGCGGCGGTGGTGACCGATGGCTCGTTCACGTCCGCGGCCGAGCGGCTTGGCACCGATAAGGCGCGCGTCAGCCGCATCGTCAGGCGTATGGAAGAAAAGCTGGGCGTCCAACTCCTTACCCGTTCGACACGCCGCCTCAATGTGACCGAGGTGGGGCGGGACTATTTCGAACGCGCCGTCTGCATCCTGACCGCTGCTGAGGCGGCTGAGGCCGCGGTGGCGCAGCAGTCCCGCGAGCCCAAGGGATTGCTCAAGATCACGGCGGGCGCCGAGTTCGGGACGATGGTGGTGGATGACTGGATTGCGGCGTTTCTGCGCGCGGCGCCCAAGGTGACCGTGGAAGCGGAATACACGAACCGGCTGGTGGACATCATCCATGAAGGATTCGACGTCGCAATCCGTGTCGGCGCGCTGGAGGATTCAGGGCTTTCTGCGCGTCGGCTTGGCGAAGTGTCATACGGGCTGTATGCAGCGCCGAACTACCTCAAGCGCGCACCGAAGCTATCCGCAGTCGGAGATTTGAAACACCACGCGTTGATCATGAAGACAATCCGTGGCCGCTCGAGTTGGACGCTGGTCAAAGAGGCGATAGCGGAAAGGGTCACGGCGACGCCCCGTTGTGCCGTCAACAGCATCATCGCGGCAAAGAATCTTGCCGTCGCGGGGCTGGGAATCGCGCAGCTGCCACGTTTCATGGCAGCGCCGTTCGTGGCGGACGGCAGCCTCGCCTGTGTGCTTGCGTGCTGGGCTGAAATTCCGGCACCCGTTCATGCCGTGTTCGCATCCAGCCGCTATATGGATCCCAAGGTGCGCACTTTCGTGGATCTGAGCGTGGAGGCGTTCAAGGGCGGAGACGCCTGAACGCCGTCCGCTTACATCCAGCGTGATTGGCCCGGCCGGTAGCGCGCGTTGTCGGTCACATTTTCAGTGGGCCCGATGTTGGCCACTGCTGGGATGCCGGCGCTCGCCGCCTTCATGACAGCCGCCGCCTGCAATTCCACCTGCGGATTGCCCATGGCGACGCGATAGGGTTGCAGCGGCGCCAGGCCTTCGATGGTGCCCCAGTCGTTAGCGATGTCGGCGCGTTGCGCCACCGGGTCCGGCCGCGCGGCAAAGTCCTCGACCGCGCGCCGCATCCGGGCGTCCGCGTACAGGTCGCGCAATTCATCGATATTGATGGCGGGCGCGATGAGGGCAAGGGGCGCGACGGCAGGGTCGGCTTTGTGTCTGACAGGCGGGGCGTCTTGTTCCGCCCTTGCCAATCTGTCAGCCTGAGCGCGTTCCACGCGCTGGGCGTCGCGGGCGGCCTGGGCTTGCGCGGTGCGCTGGGCCTGCCGGGCGGCGAAGTTCTGCGCGGCGCGTTCGGCTTCCCAGGCAGGGCGGTTCTCATCCAGCATCGAAACGCGCGCCGGATAAGGCGCGGCGACGTGGGGGATGGCGGAGATCGCAGAAATGGCCATGCGGGGGCTCCTTGTCGTGATTGACCTTTGGGTTGGTCTGTCCGGGGAGATGCAAGTTCACTGTAGCAAAGGCCTCTGCGAAAGGCTTTACCCATCTGTGGATTTCGTAACCGTCTCCCACGCCGTCAATTCCTCCTGCAAGGAGGCCAGCTTGCCCCGCACCAACCCGAGCGCGTCGCTGCCGAGCAGCAGGTGCGCGGGAGGATGATCGGCGTCGATGGCCGCCAGCATGGCGCGCGCCGCCTTGCGCGGATCCCCCAGCTGACGGCCGCTTTTCTCTTCGCGGGCCTTGCGGATAGGGTCGAAGAGGGCGTCGTAGTCCGCAATGGTGCGGGGCGTGCGCGTCATGGATCGGCCCGCCCAGTCGGTGCGGAACGACCCCGGCGCCACCGCCGTCACGGCAATGCCCAGCGGCTGCACTTCCTTGCCCAGGGCTTCGGAAATCCCCTCCAGCGCGAACTTGCTGCCGCAGTAGTACGCGATGCCCGGCATGGTGATGTGGCCGCCCATGGAAGTGATGTTCAGGATGTGGCCGCGCCGGCGCTGGCGCATGAAGGGCAGGACTGCCTTCATCATCGCGACCGCGCCAAACACATTCACGTCGAACTGGCGGCGCATTTCCGGCAGGGGCGACTCTTCCATCACGCCTTCATGGCCGTAGCCCGCGTTGTTGACCAGCACGTCGATGGCGCCGACGCTGGCCTCGATATCGGCCACCACGCCGTCAATGGCGTCGAAGTCGGTCACGTCCAACACGCGACCGATCGCAGCGCCGGGAGACAGGCTTTCAAACGCGAGGCGGGCCGGCTCGCCGCGCACCGTGCCGACAACGCGGTGGCCTGCGGCCAGGGCTTCCTCGGCCAGGGCGCGGCCGAAGCCGCTGCTGACGCCCGTGATGAGCAGGGTTTTGGAGGAGGTCATGGAGGGGGCTCCGAAGTCATTGGAGAATGCATGGTAGTCTTGCCAAACTGCGCGGATAAGCCGTATTCCGCTGCTTATCTTGCACAAAGCTATGAATACCAACGCCACGGCCCCCGACGACGCGGTGGGCGCGGATCCTGCCGAAAGCCGCATGGCCGCGCTGCTGCGCGGCCTGGCGCCTGATGAGGGCTACAACCTGACCGCGTTGCCCAGCGTGCGCGTGCTGCGCGCCAACCGGGCGCTCGCGCGCACGCCGGTGCTGTATGACCCGGGCATCGTGATCGTCTGTCAGGGCCGCAAGCGCGGCTACTTCGGCGATCGGCTGTACCTGTACGACGAGCAGCATTACCTGGCCGTGTCCGTCCCGGTGCCCTTCAGCATGGAGACCGACGCAACGCCCGAGCGCCCGCTGCTGGCGCTGTACCTGCACCTGGATTTCGCGCTGGCCGCGGAACTGGCGTCGCAGATCGACGCCGCCGGCGCCGCGGCGGCAGCCCAGCCGCCGCAGAGCATGTTGTCGACGCCGATGGATGACACGATGCGCACGTCGGTGCTGCGATTCATCGAGGCCATGTCCCGGCCGCTGGAAGCCGCCGTGCTGGGACCGGGGCTGTTGCGTGAGCTGTATTTCCGCGTGCTGACCGGCCCGCAGGGCGGTTCGATGCGGGAAGCGTTGTCCGTGCGCGGGCAGTTTGGCCGGATCGGCAGATCCCTGCGCCTCATTCACGCGGAATACGCCCGGCCGCTTGACGTGATGCGGCTGGCCGACGAGGCGGGCATGAGCGTCCCCAGCTTTCACAGCCATTTCAAGGCGGTGACGCAGGTCTCTCCCATGCAGTACGTGAAATCGACGCGCCTGCACCAGGCGCGTCTCTTGATGGTGCGGCAGGACCTTACGGCCGAGTCGGCGAGTCAGGCGGTGGGCTACACAAGCCCGTCCCAGTTCAGCCGCGAGTTCAAGCGCCTGTTTGGCCTGACGCCGGCGGCGGAGGCGCGACGCATGCGCGATGGCTTCGCTTTGCCGGCATTCGCGGACGCCACCTACGTGTCGTCACACTGAATCGGCGGCTGCCCGCCGACGGTTCGTTCAAGGCTTGGTGGCCTGCATCGACGGACGCTGGCTGAACCCTTCGAACCACTTGGCCGTGGCGGGATGCGACGCGCGCCAGTCCAGATCCGGGAAGCGGAAGTCCAGGTAGCCCAATGCGCAACCGATGGTGATGGTGCCGATGTCCAGCCGGCCTTCAAGGCCTGCGGCGTTCTTCTCGATGAGCGCGAGACCGTCGCGCACCTTGCCAAGCTGTCCTTCAACCCAGCCATCCCAGCGCAACGCCTCCGGGCGCAGCACGGTCTCATAGCGCGCCAGCAGCGCCGCACCCAGCATGCCGTCGGCCATCGCCTGCTCGGCCAGCACCGGCCAGCGGGCCTTGCCGGCGGGGAAGAACGTGCCGCCGCCCAGATCGTTCAGATACTCGCAGACGACGCGGCTGTCGAACAGCGCCTGACCGTCATCGGTGATGAACGTGGGCACCTGGCCCAGCGGGTTGCTCCGGATGATGGTCTGGTCGCGGGCGACGGGACCGGCGGCGCTTGGCAGCTTTTCAATGCGGTCGACCAGGCCGAGTTCATGGGCGATGACCATGCACTTGCGGACAAACGGCGAAGCAGGCGAGAAGAAAATTTTCATGGGGTTCCCTGTCGGTGAGAGGCGTCAGTGTTGCGCATGGGCCAGGTGCTGTCCAGCCACCCAGCCAAAGGTCAGAGCGGGGCCGAGCGTGATGCCGGGCGCGGGGTATGCGCCGCCCATCACGGACTGCATGTCATTGCCCGCGACGTAAAGCGCGGGGATCGGCGCGCCGGCCGCGTCCAGTGCCTGCGCGTGCGCGTTGGCTGCTATGCCGCAGGCGGTGCCGATGTCGCCGGGGTACACCTTGACCGCGTAGTACGGTCCCTTGCCGAGCGGCGCGAGGCAGGGATTCGGCTGGTGATCCGGATCGCCAAGGTAGCGGTTGTAGGCGGTCCCGCCCTTGCCGAAGTCCGGATCGTGTCCTTGCGCGGCGTGCCGGTTGTAGCGTTCGACAGTGGACTGCAGTGCGGCGGCGGGCATGGCAAGCCGTTCGGCCAGTTCAGCCAGCGTGGACGCCTGCAGCAGGTAGCCCTGGTCGATCAGGTGCTGGCGGGGCCGCCCGCCCGGCAGGGCGAGGCCCAGACCCCAGGTGTCGATGAACCGCTGGTCGCAGACCAGGAATGCCGGGATGCTGGGCGCCGTTTCGTTGCTGCGATACATGGCCTGCACGAACTCGTGATACGAGGTCGCTTCGTTGACGAAACGTTTGCCCGCGCCGTTCACCGCGATCAGCCCGGGCTTGGCGCGGTCCCAGACCAGATGCGGGTAATTGAGCGGCGTTCCGTTGCCGGCGTCCAGAACCGAGACAGGCGCCCAGAATGCCGGACTGGCGTAGCCGCTTCCGAAAGCCGCGCCGGCCTGCTCCGACAGCCGGATGCCGTCGCCCGTGTTGCCGCGCGGGGACATCGACCAACTGCCGGTTGGCTGCGGATACGTTTGTGAGCGCCTTTCCGCATCCCACGGGAAGCCGCCCGTCGCCATCACGACGCCGCGGCGCGCGCGGACGTTCAGCGTCGTACCGTCCCGTGACACCGCGGCGCCCAGCACGCGCCCGTTGGCGTCCCGGTGCAGCGAGAGCGCTGGCGCTTGCAGCCAGTATTCGATGTTGCGCGTCAGCAGTCCATGGAACAGCTGAGCCGCCAGCGCGTTGCCAAGCAGTAGCCGGGTGCCCCGGTGGTAACCGCGGGCGCGGTCCGAGGCGAAACGCAACACCAGCGCCATGCTGTGCCGCCAGGCCGCGAACGAGCGCGTGGCGCGCAGCAGGTGCCGCACGTCGGTGATGTTGACCATCATCCCACCGAGCACGGTGAATTCCTTCAGCGGGTCGCGCAGCTGGTTGAAACGGCTGCCCAGTTTGCGGCCATCGAACTCGACCGGGTCGAGCGAGCGCCCGCCCATCGCGGCGCCGGGCCGGTCAGGGTAGTAGTCGGGCGAAGCGGTCCGCGCGGCAAGCTGCAGCAGGCCGCGGGACACGAGGTAATCCATCATGCGCGGGCCCGCATCCAGGTAAGCGCGCTTCATGTGCTCGGGCGCCGCCGTGCCCACCGTTTGATCCAGGTAGGTCCACACGTCGTCCATGCTGTCCGGATGGCCCGCCGCTTCCGTCTGCGAGTTTAGCGGTATCCACACCGCGCCGCCGGATATCGCCGTCGACCCGCCGATGCGGTCGGTCTTCTCGATCAGCAATACCTCCAGGCCTTCCTCGTGCGCGGTCAGTGCCGCCGCCATGCCGCCCGCGCCCGAGCCCACGACGAGCGCGTCCACTTCCTTGTCCCAGGTGATGTGGTTCATGCTGCCTACGCTCCTGAGCCGCCCAGCGACTTGCCGCCGTCCACGAAGATGACCTGGCCCGTAATGAAGTCCATGTGCGGCGCGGCCAGAAAGGACACGGCATTGGCGATGTCTTCCGGCCGGCCCGCCCGGCCGGTGGGCTGCAGGGCCAGTTGCGCGGCCATGCGCTCCGGCGTCAGATTGCGCAGTAATGGCGTGTCGATGAGGCCGGGGGCGATGGCGTTGACCAGGATGCCCCGTCCGGCCAGCTCCATCGCGGATGCGCGGGTGTAGCCGACCAGGGCCGCTTTCGACGCGACGTAATGCGGGTGATTCCTGGCGCCCAGATAGGCGCGCGACGCGATGTTCACGATCTTGGCGCCCGGCAGCATGGCGCGCGCCGCCTCTTGCGTCAGCGTGGCGACCGCCAGCAGGTTGACGTCGAAGGCGCGGCGGTAGTCGTCGCTCGTCACGTCGAAGAACGTGCGCTCGTCGAACATGCCGGCGTTGTTCACCAGCGCGGCCAGCGGTGGCAACGACCGCGCCAGTTCGCGCGTGGCCGCCTCGTCGGCGAGGTCCACGACGCGATGGTCGACGTCCAGTCCCCGGTCGGCCAGCGCCCTTGATTCCTTGTCCGCCAACGCCGCGTTGCGATCAGCCATCACGACGCGGAAGCCGTCGCGCGCCAGCCGCTCCACGATCGCCAGGCCCATGCCGCTTGCGCCGCCCGTGACCAACGCCGTACCCAGACTCATGATTTCTCCTTAAACGGCCAGATAGCCGCCGTCCACCGGCAGCACCACGCCATTGACATAGCTGGCCAGGTCCGAGGCCAGAAAGAGGATGGGGCCGACGATCTCATCCGCGCGCCCCGCGCGCGCCATGGGTGCACGTCCCATGTACCAGTCGGTGCCGTTCGCCTGGGCGCGCTGCCCGGCGGTCATTTCGGTTTCCATCAGCCCCGGCGCCACGGCGTTCACCCGCACGCCGTGGGGGGCGAGATCGCGGGCCAGCACTTCCGTGAACGAGCGCACGCCGCCCTTGGATACGACGTAGCCTGCCGTTGAAATACCGCAGCCGTAGGCCACGATGGAACACAGGTTGACGATCGCGCCGCGCGTGGCCTTGAGCTGCTCGACAAAGGCATGCGTGACGTTGAAGGTGCCTTGCAGGTTCACTTGCATCACGCGCTCCCAGATCTCGGGCGTATGCGGATCGTCGAACGGCGCGCGCGCCGAGATGCCGGCGTTGTTGACCAGGACGTCCAGCGGTCCGTGGCGGGCCGCGCAGTCGGCGGCAAAGGCGCGAACGGCCGCCGCGTCGGTCACGTCCAGCGCCGCATGCGCGGCATGGCCGCCGGCCGCGATGATGGCTTGCGCCGAGGCGGTGGCCAGCGCCGCGTCCACGTCGGTCACGATCACGTGCGCGCCTTGGCGCGCGAAGCCCTGGGCAATGGCGGCGCCCAGGCCGCGCCCGGCGCCCGTCACGAGGACGCGCTTGTCTTGCATCGAGATCATGGCTCTTTCCTTGTTGCGCCTAGGCGCCCAGATAGGCGCGCTGCACGCCTTCGTCGCTCGCGAGCGCGGCGGATTCCCCGTCGAGTGCGATCTCGCCGTTTTCCAGGATGTACGCGTGGCTGGACACCGATAACGCCAGCTTCACGTTCTGTTCCACCAGCAGAATCGTGATGCCCTGTTCGCGGTTCAGCCGCAGGATGATGTCGAAGATCTGTTCGACCACCAGGGGTGACAGCCCCATGGACGGCTCGTCCATCAGGATCATGCGAGGCCGCGCCATCATTGCCCGGCCGGTCGCGAGCATCTGCTGCTCGCCGCCGGAGAGCGTGGCGGCCTTTTGCTCGAAGCGTTCGCGCAGGCGCGGAAAGGTGTCGCACACCATGTCCATGTCCTGCCGGACCACGGCGCGGTCGCGGCGCAGGTAGGCGCCCATTTCCAGGTTCTCGCGCACGCTCATCTCGCG
>Ga0209050_1003345_pt1 | contig 11949 bp, 13 predicted proteins | sample Araplavi_mTSA_r2_FD_184276 | JGI IMG/M metagenome (GOLD analysis project Ga0209050, IMG submission 184276) | Arabidopsis root microbial communities from North Carolina, USA - plate scrape MF_Cvi_mTSA_r2 (SPAdes) (version 2) | ecosystem: Host-associated > Plants > Roots > Endosphere | place: USA...
TCGCCGAAATCATGTGTTTTCTTTTCAAACGTGATCACAGCACCGTTTGCAGCGGCGGTTTGTGCGCTGGCTTGCAGTACGAAACCTTGTGCTGCCACGGCCAGAAAAATGATCATGAACAAATTCTTCTTCATACCTATGTTTTTTTCAAATTTAAAACCTTCATTCAACAATTCTGCCAGAATATGAAAATTTCTACGCCGGAATCTCCGAATTTACGGTCAATATCATTTTTGCCTTAGCGGTAACCGAATGGATGCAAAAATCAGCGAAACCTATGGTCACAAAGTGCGGGTGCGTGCCTGTGGTCTTTGCTGGCAGGGCGACCGGCTCCTGCTGGTGAACCACAAAATGCTGCGACAGGGCGACTTCTGGGCGCCGCCGGGCGGTGGTGTGGAAGTGGGCGAATCACTGGAAGTGGCCCTAAAACGCGAATATCGCGAGGAAACGGGCTTGTTTGTGGATGCTCCCCATTTTCGCTTTGGTTGCGAGTTCATCCAGCCTCCGTTGCACGCTATCGAACTGTTCTTCGAAGTGACCCAAACCGGCGGTGAATTGAAGGCGGGGCACGATCCCGAGCTCCAACTGATCGCCGCCGTAAAATTCATGACCCCCGACGAAATCCAACGCCTGCCCACTGAAGCATTACACGGCATCTTCCGTCTCGCCCGTACCGCCAATGACCTGCGACGGCTATCGGGGTTTTATCGTATTTAATTGACGTTCCGCAAATTCCGCTTTGTGATTTCCCCTTTAAAATAATTATTATTGCACAACGTGAACCCTGACTGGATACCGGACGGTTTCGACCATTCTTGTCCGCTCAAGTGTTTGCGTCGGCTCATGCGACAAACCATGATAACCCGGCACTAACTTTGGAGACTACGACGCTTACCTACAAATTGATCCGTAAAATCAAGGATGATCTTTTTGATGAAGAGTTTCTTCATCAATATCACCTGCTGATCAATATCGGTGCGCGCGATTTCCAACTCTCCGTCGTCCGCCCCGACGACGCAAAAGTGTTGCTCCTGGAAGACTTTGTCCTCCCCAACCTCACGTCCAACGAAGAACTCATCCACATTCTCGACCAGCTGTTCGATTCGCACGCGTTGCTGAAAGCGAACTTCTGGAACAAGATCAAAGTCGCGATAAAGAATCCCAAGTTCGTACAGGTGCCGCAGGCGTTGTTTGCCGAATCGTCGATTGCCGACTACCTGAAGTTCAATGCCCACATCGACCCTACCAAGGAAGACGTGATCGCGTCGTTCAATGAACGTTCGCAGGCCGTGACCGTGTTTGCCATGAGCAGCAGCCTTCGGGCCTGGTTCAACAGTGTGTATCCCAACAACCCGCCGGTCTATACGCACCAGTCGGCGGCCCTCATTGAAGGCACCATGCAGTTTGCCGAGAAGCGCAAAGACAACCCGCTGTACATTTACGTGGACCGCTTCAAGCTCCACATTTTGGCGTGCCGCGACAAAAAGCTGTTGTACTACAACCAGTTTGCCATCAAGCAATTTTCAGATTATATCAAATACATCATGCTGGTGATGAAGTCGCTGAACATGGATCAGCAAACCAGCCAGGTCATTTTATGGGGCTACATCGGCAAGAACTCGCCCCACTACCATGAGTTCTACAAATACATCAGCAACGTCACTTTCGGCGGCGAACCAGACGACCTCAACTTCGGCTATGCTTTCGATGAAGTGCCCGAGCACCATTACTTCGATCTCTACAGCATCCACCTGATCCACTGATTTGCCCATGCCACACGGGGCAAATAAAAAATACGCGCTATCCCGACCTTAACGCTCCACCCCATGGCCAAACGCATTGCCCTATTTCCCGGATCGTTCGATCCCTTTACCAAAGGACACGAAGACATCGTGCTTCGCGGCCTCCAGCTTTTTGACGAGATCATCATCGCCATTGGCTACAACAGCCAAAAGAGCACGCGCTATTTCGAGATCGACTTCATGGCAGAGCGTATCCAGACGGCGTTTCAAAAGTATCCCAACATCAAAGTCGTAAAGTTCTCGGAGCTGACGGCCGGGTTTGCGCGAAAGAACGGTGCGCGTTTCTTGTTGAGAGGGCTGCGAAACACGACCGACTTTGAATATGAAAACAGCATTTCACAGGTGAACCGGAAGCTCTATGAAGAAATGGAGTCGGTATTTTTGATCACTACTCCCCAACTGGCATGGATCAGCTCCTCGATTATCCGGGAGGTGCATAAGTATGGCGGTGATGTTTCGGAATTTATCCCCTATCCCCTTTAAGTTCTATTTGGCGGGGTTGATCTCCATCACCTCATAATATTGCTCGAACACATAGTTGATCGATTTGTAGGAATGCTCCAGGGCGTGATACACGTCCTTGCGATTCATCCAGCGGGTTTCCTCGATGTCTTCGGTGGGCTGGGGTCTCATGCGCGTATCGTCGACGATGTCCATCACATACCAACGCGTTTTTTTGATCATGGCGCGCTTGTTCATCGTATAGGTGTGCCAGGTGGTGCAGATCTTTTGGCCCAGCTTCACGGTCACGTTACATTCTTCCTCCACCTCGCGAACGGCGGCTTGTTTGCTGGTTTCGTCCTTCTCGCGTTTGCCTTTTGGCAGATCCCATTTTTTGAGACGGTAGATCATGAGGAATTTATCCTTTTTGCGCACGAGCCCGCCGGCGGCTTTCACCACTTTGAATTTACTGCGGAGGTATTGTTTTGTGGCATCGTAGTCCTTTACGGAAACGGATATGGAGAGCACACTGGTGGGGACCTTGGCATCCAGGAAGTTGAGCAGCGTGTTCAATTCCTGCTCGCCCACGTTTTGTATCCACACGTGATAGATGAGCTTTGCCTGCGTGACGGGTTCCTGGGCCGCGTCGATGATATGGTTCACACGTCCTTCGCCGGGTTGTTCATCTGCCTTGAGAATTCGGACGGGAATGTCGTTGATAAAAATGATCATGGGGCGATGAGTTTACAACTTAACCATGTTCGCAAAAGAGCGAATAATTCTCAAGGTGGCAAGGTGGATTCGGGATTTTTTACCGCCGGCAAATAAGTTTTTTTTCTGCGGGCCGTTCAGGGCGCCTGGGCATTTACCGGAACGATTTTTAATTCTACCTTTCGGCATTATGCCCATCATCAAAGTCCAAGAAGAAACCGCCGCCAAGGTCGCGGCCATGTTGCTGCAAATCCAGGCCATCAAATTGAACGTGGATAAACCTTTTACGTGGAGTTCAGGCTGGAAATCGCCTATTTACTGCGATAACCGGCTTTCGCTCTCCTATCCCGAGATCCGGACCGCCATTAAGCATGCACTGGTCCAGGCCATCCGCGAAAATTTCTTTACGCTGGAGGCCGTCGCCGGTGTGGCCACTGCGGGGATCGCGCAGGGCGCCCTGGTCGCTGAGGCCTTGAATCTCCCATTCCTGTACGTCCGCCCCAAACCAAAAGATCATGGCATGGAGAACCTGATCGAAGGCCGGGTCGTAAAGGGCCAGAAAGTGGTGGTGGTCGAAGACCTGGTCTCTACCGGGGGCAGTTCCCTTAAAGCGGCCCAAGCCCTGCGCGAGGCCGGCTTCGAAGTGTTGGGTATGGTCTCCATCTTCAACTACGGTTTCGACATCGCCACGCGCAACTTCTATGAAGCCAACACCTCGCTCATCAGCCTGAGCGACTACAGCCACCTGTTGAAATATGCCCAGGAAGAAAAATACATCAACGAAGACCAGGTGACCTCGCTAAAAGCCTGGCGTGTCGATCCCGCCAACTGGAAAAAATAATCTCCCCATGACACCCCCCAACCTGAACACGTTTGCTCCCCGGACCCGTACCGAAACCGGGACATCAAAACGAAACCCTTCGCTCCCCACAGGGGCATCCGTTGTGGTGGTTGGCGCAGGCGCTTTTGGCGGATGGTCGGCGCTCTACCTGCTGCGCAAGGGATTCCGGGTAACATTGGTGGATGCCTGGGGTGCGGGCAACGTGCGATCCAGTTCAGGCGACGAAACCCGCGTGATTCGCTCCACCTATGGCGCCAATGAGACGTACTTCAACCTCAACGTGCGCGCACTGGAACTGTGGAAAGAAAATCAGGCGCGCTTTGACAAGAAATTATTTTTTAACACGGGCGTGCTTTGGCTGTGTTATGAAGCCCAGACGCCCCTGGTCGATGATTCCATCACCTTTGCCCAGCAACACCGGATGGAGTACGAATACCTATCCACCGAAGAACTGAACCGCCGCTACCCGGAGATCAACACGCAGGATCTGCATCACGGCTATCTCGATCCATACGGCGGCTATTTGAAAGCCCGCGAATCCGTTCAGGCTGTGCAGGCGGCATTCGTAGAAGAAGGCGGAACGTTCATCCAGGGACACGTGGCGCCGCTGACCGACGTTCAGGGCGATGTGAACCGTCTGACACTTTCCAACGGAGAAACGCTTTCTGCCGACGCTTTTATTTTCGCTTGTGGCTCCTGGCTGGGTGACCTGTTTCCCCAGTTGCTTCGCGGACAGGTGTACTGCACCAAGCAAGAGGTATATTATTTCGGACCACCTTCACAACACGCCACGGCATTCGAGCACCTGCCGGTTTGGGTGGATGTGGATGGAAAAGATTTTTATTACGGCATCCCCGGCAATGCCCATCGCGGTTTTAAAATCGGTGTCGACATACGCGGCGAGATCTTCGACCCCACGAATGGCGATCACACGCTGACCCCCGCGGCACTGCAGCGCGCGCGTCAGTTCCTCGCTCATCGTTTTCCGTTGCTCAAGGACGCACCGCTCGGCGAAAGCCGTGTTTGCCCCTATGAAAACAGCACGGATGGAAATTTTATTTTCGATCTCCACCCGGCAACGCAAAATCTCTTTTTGCTGGGCGGCGGCTCGGGCCACGGTTTCAAACACGGGCCGGCGCTGGGCGAGTGGGTGGCACAAACGCTGGCGGGAGAAAAAGAACTTTTCGAAATGTTCGCGTTGAATAAACGGGATTGATCCGTCTGCATGGTATGTTTGCTCTCTGAAACGTTGAAGCCGAATGAACGAACTTCGCATTATCTTTATGGGCACCCCGGAATTTGCCGTGCCCAGCCTGGAGATCCTGGTCGAAAATCACATCAACGTGGTGGCTGTTGTGACGGCGCCCGACAAACCACAAGGACGCGGGCAAAAGATCGTTTACTCGCCGGTGAAAACATGCGCTTTGAAACACAACCTTCCTGTGTTACAGCCCGCCAATCTGAAGGCCCCGGAATTCATAGAAGAATTAAAAAGCTACAACGCCAACCTGCAGATCGTGGTGGCGTTCCGCATGTTGCCGGAGATGGTGTGGGCCATGCCCTCCCTGGGCACCTTTAACCTCCACGCCTCGCTGTTGCCCGACTATCGCGGTGCGGCACCCATTAACTGGGCCATCATCAACGGAGAAAAAGAAACGGGGGTCACCACATTTTTCCTGAAACAGGAGATCGATACCGGCAGCATTATTTTCCAGGAGAAAGAACCCATCCAGGACAACGATACAGTGGGCACGTTATATGAAAGACTCATGAAACGGGGTTCCGGGCTCGTCTTGAAGACGGTGAAGGCCATCGAGACCGGTAACTATCCTTCTACGCCGCAGCCGCCGAACATCATCGTGAAGCATGCACCCAAGATCTTTAAAGAGACGTGCGAGATCCGTTGGGATCAACCGGCGGGCGTAGTACGAAACTTTGTGCGGGGACTGAGCCCCTACCCTGCGGCATGGTGCGCATGGGAGGGAAAGAACTACAAAATCTTCGCCGTTTCACTAGCCAGCAAACCTGCCGGGCAAAATTCTCCCGGCAGCCTTGACACCGACAACAAAAATTATCTTTACATTAAAGCATCCGACGGATGGGTTTCCATTGACGAGCTTCAGCCGGAAGGCAAGAAAAAAATGTCCGTGCAGGATTTTTTCCGTGGAAATAAAATGTAATCCGTAATCAATAACACATGATCATCTCGCTCATTGCGGCCTTGTCGCAAAACCGGGCCATCGGCAAAAACAACGACCTGCCCTGGCGTTTACCCGACGACATGAAATATTTCATGGACACCACCAAAGGACATCACACCATTATGGGTCGCAAAAATTACGATTCCATTCCTGACCGGTATAGGCCGCTGCCCAATCGTACCAACATCGTGGTGACGCGTCAACTGGGTTTTAAAGCGCCTGGATGCCTGGTGGTGCACACGCTCGACAAGGCCCTGAACATCGCCGAAAGCAATGGCGAGCGCGAAGCCTTTGTCATTGGCGGTGCAGAAATATATTCCGCGAGCATGCCGGTAGCAGACCGGCTTTACCTTACCGAGATCCACGCCACCGTGCACGGGGATACGTTCTTCCCTGAATTCGATCCAAAGGCATGGAAGGAAGTGTCCCGAAAGCCCCATCCTGCCGATGACCGACACCCATATGGTTTTGATTTTGTGGTCTACGACCGCATACGGGCTTAAATTCTGAAACGCTAACGAACCGCACCGCTGACATGTCAAACCTGAAGAACAAAGTCATCTGGCTCACCGGAGCATCGTCCGGGATCGGCGAAGCCCTTGCCTATGCGCTGGCAAAAAAAGGTGCCAAGCTTATTCTTTCTGCACGCCGCAAAGAGGAACTCGAGCGTGTGAAGGGCAACTGTGAGGCCACCGCTCAGCCCAACATCCACACCCTTCCGTTGGACCTTTCGCAACCCGCCACGTTGAAGCTTTCCACGGAGGCCGCTATTCAACTTTTTGGCCACGTGGATGTGCTCATCAACAACGGGGGTATCAGCCAGCGAAGTCTTGTCAACGACACCGAGATGGACGTGTTCCGCCGGCTGATGGAGGTGAACTATTTTGGCGCTATCACCCTGACAAAATACATGCTGCCCCATTTTATCGAGCGCAAGCAAGGCCACTTCGTTACGTTGAGCAGCGTGGCCGGAAAATTTGGAACACCCTACCGGTCGGGCTATGCGGCATCCAAACACGCGCTCCACGGTTTTTTTGACGCCGTACGCGCAGAACATTTCAAAGACCATGTCACGGTGACGCTGATTTGCCCCGGTGTTATCCGGACACCCATTTCGATATCGGCCCTGACGGGCGATGGCACGCCGTTTAACAAAATGGACAACGCCCAGGCCAAAGGGAAACCCGTTGACTGGACCGTGCGCAAGATCGTGAAGGCCATCGAGAGAGAAAAGGAGGAAGTCTATTTTGGCGGCAAGGAAATACTGCTGGTCTACATCAAGCGATTCTTCCCGCCGCTGTTTTCAAAGATCATCCGGAACGTCACTGTGCGATAAGCCACCGTCCATGCGCATTGCTTTTCTCCCCTATCATGGCTATGGCCACATGCACCCGGCCCTTGGATTGGCCAATGTGCTGAGAGACCGCGGGGATGACGTGATGGTGGCCGGCGCAGCATTTTTTCATAGCTATGTCAGAACGTTGGGATTCCCGTATCATCCGCTGAAGTCGGTACCGTTTGGGATGGGCTTTGAATCTTGGGTTAGCGAAGTCCAAAAGAAAAAATTTCCCTATTGGTCCTCCTTGTATGCCCGGATAACGGATCGCCTATCGGTGGAACGCGAAAAAGAACTCGTCCAGGTGCTGGACACGTTCCGGCCCGACGCTGTCGTGCTGGATTGCGTGCAGGCCACGGATTTCATCTTGTTGTATCCGCACCTCAAATCGCGTGGCGTGCGCATGGCCATGGTGCACGCCATGTTCCCCACCTATATCCTCCCCGGCCAGCCGCCGGTTAACAGCGACGTTTTTCCCACAGATGAAGAAGGCGTTGAGGAAGCTATGGATACCCTGGAGCGACGACAACATGAAAAAACACAACGCCAGAAATTAAAATATTTCGGGTTTGACGATCGCTACCTCATCGCACGACGGTTACGCAAGAATGGCATACCGGAGAAATATATCTCGAGACTTCCCAATTTGCTGAATTTTTCCGTCGATCAGATCCCTCAGTTCATTTGCATGCCGCCCGAATTCGATTTCCCGGGGTTTGAACCGCCGCCGGCGCATCACTACATCGGGTTCAACCGATGGACTAGGATGGTCAATGGCTCACGGGAATACACCGACCGGATGGCGGTGATCCTGACACAAAAGCACACCCAAAAGGCAAAACTCCTCTACTGTGCTTTCGGCACGCTGGAAGCCGACACCAAAGGGCGGGTCATCCGCATTCTGCAGACCCTATTCGCCACCGTGAAACGCACCGGTCACATCCTGGTGGTGGCCACGAAATTGAAGAACGAGCTTCCCGCCCTCCCCGGCAACGTTCATGTCTTTGACTTCCTGCCCCAGGTAGCCTTGTTGCAACACGTCGACTTGTTCATCAGCCATGGTGGTTTTAATTCCATGGTGGAATCGATCGAAGCGGAGGTCCCGCTCCTGCTCTATCCCGTGCACGACGACTTCGATCCCCGGGGAAACACCGCGCGGGCTGTCTATCACGGCATGGGGCGGCGGGGTTCGGAGGACGACTCGGAAGATGACATGCTGGAGAAGATCACGGATCTTTTGGAGAACGGGTTATACAAACAATGTATCCGCGGTATGAAGCAAAAAAATACACGCTATTCGGACGAAACCTTTATCGATGCCTTTCATCCGGTTCTCATCGATTAGACCGCATCGTTCATAAGCGACACCCACTCAAAAAAACCACGGGCTTTTGTATCTTTCCTTACAAACGCACGGCTATGACAAAGATCCTCTATCTCCTTCCGCTGGTCTTTTTACTTTCCTGTAAACAAAAGCCATCGCCAGAAACAGCAGTGAAAGAAACTGCACCTGCCCGCTATGCAGAGAAATATCGTCCGCAATATCACTTCTCACCGGATCACCACTGGACCAACGACCCGAATGGGTTGATCTACTATAAAGGCGAGTATCATCTCTTCTACCAATACAATCCTCAGGGGAACACCTGGGGCCACATGAGTTGGGGACATGCCGTGAGCAAAGACTTGCTGCATTGGCAACACCTGCCGGTGGCCATCGAAGAGTATGCGAACGCGGGTGGCGCGGACTCCACCATGATCTTTTCGGGAAGCGCCGTGGCCGACGATCAAAACACCAGTGGTTTCTTCCCAAAAGATTCCGGCGGGATCGTATCCCTCTACACGTCGCACGTTCACCACCAAGGCAAGCAACTGCGGCAACACCAGAGCGTGGCCTTCAGCAGTGACCGTGGCCGCACGTTTACGCGCTACGAACACAATCCGGTGCTGGACATTGGATTGAAAGACTTCCGCGATCCGAAAGTGATGTGGTATGAACCCGAAAAAAAATGGGTAATGACGGTCGTGATCCCCGATCAATTCAAGGCCCGGTTTTATGCCTCCAAAAATTTAAAGGATTGGACCTTGCTCAGCACCTTCGGTCCCCTGGGCGACACGGCCAAGATCTGGGAATGCCCCGACTTGATCCAGGTGTCTGACGAGGCTGATCCGTCGAAAAAGAAATGGGTGTTGCTCATCTCCAATGCTCATCCGCAAGGTCCAAAATATGTGGGCATGCAATATTTTGTGGGCCACTTCGATGGCAAGAAATTTACACCGGATAATCCATCGCAGTATCCGTTGTACCTGGACTATGGAAAAGACTTTTATGCCGCGGTAACGTTCAGCAACATCCCCACGACGGATGGCCGCACGCTTCTCCTGGGCTGGGCCAACAACTGGGCTTATGGCGGGCACATTCCCACATCGCCCTGGCGCAGTGCCATGACGTTGCCGCGCGAACTGTACCTGGTCAACACGCCAAAAGGGTATCGCATGCTTCAACGTCCCGTGCGCGAGCTGGCCGGGCTTCGGGGCGACAGCATCGCATTTGATCCCAAGACCGAGACCCCCCTGGACAAAGCCAGTGAGATCGAATACACCTTCCGGGGCGGCTCTGCTACGGGTTTTGGATTGACATTTCGCACAGGACCGAACGAAGAAACCCGCATAGGCTACGACAAAACGAAAGGCGAGGTATTTGTCGATCGGATGCATTCGGGCCCTGTTTTCGATCCCGGATTTCCGAGCATCGAACGCGTGCCGGTGTCGTTGAAAGACGGTAAATTAAAACTTCAGATCTATGTTGATCATTCTATTCTCGAAGTATTTGTCAACGATGGCGAGCAAGTGATCACCGACCAGATTTTTCCCACGGGCGACTATGTTTTGAAAACCTGGAGTGAAGGGGGTGATGCCGCTGTGGACATCCGGCTCTGGAAGATGCGATCCGTCTGGTGATAGATGCCTCCTCAAGAACAGAACATTGACACCCATCAAAGATCGCCCAACTGCGGACGCACGATGATCTCCTCCACCACACTTCTTCCGGAAAGTGCATAGGCGCCATAGATCGCGTCGGCTACGTCTTCGGAGCGCATAAAGCGTTCGTCGGGGAGTGAGGTGCCGTCCCAGCTTTCGGTGCGTGTGGCGCCGGGCATGACGGCCGTCACGCGGATCCCTTCGGTCTTTAATTCTTCACGAAGGCATTTTGAAAATCCCAGCAATGCAAATTTGGAGATGGCATAGGAACCACCGTTAGGATAGGCCATAAAGCTGGCAATGGAGCACAAGTTAAAAATATGGGCTGCCGCGTGGCGCGGGATCAGCGGCACAAGGCCGCGCGTGGTGTGATAGGCACTGTAGAGATTCCCGTTGATCATTTGTTCCAGTGTGTCGTCGGCCTCGGACAGCAGTTGACCTGGGATGAAGAACCCAGCATTATTGACCAGCACATCGACGGGGCGTTGCAGCGTAGTCACCCCCACGCAAAAGGCCTTCACCTGCGCTTTGACCGAGAGGTCGGCAGCCTGCGTGTAGACCTTGACGCCGAATTTTTTTTCCACTTCGTCCTGCAGCTGATCCAGGGCGGGCTTTTGACGGGCACAGGTGGCGACATCAAAACCCTGGCGGGCAAACTTTTCGATCACCGCCCGTCCGATACCCCGCGTACCACCCGTCACTACGATGAGTTTGTTCATGAATGTTAAATGTTAGATTTTTGGGTATCTTTCGCAAGGTAGTGATTGCCTTCGTTTATTGCATCTATGATCAAAGAGATTGGAAAGTATTTCATGTTTCTCGGCAACCTGTTTGTTAACCGTGAATCATTCAAAACGTATTACAAGCTCGTGCTGGAAGAGTGCATGAACATGGGCGTAGGCACTGTCTTCCTGGTGGCGCTGGTCTCTACCTTCATTGGCGCGGTGACCACCGTGCAAACGGCCTACAACATGGTGAGCAGCTTCATTCCCGACTATGTGATTTCACAGGTCGTGCGAGAAATGGTGGTATTGGAATTGGCCCCGACGATCATGGCCGTGATCTACGCCGGCAAGGTCGGCTCCAGCATCGCCAGCGGCCTGGGCACCATGCGCATTACCGAACAAGTCGACGCCCTCGAAGTGATGGGCATAAATTCCATCTCCTACCTGGTGTTGCCCAAGATCATTGCGTCGATCCTGATGTATCCCTTGCTGGTGATCACGGCGGGTGTATGCGCATTGTTTGGCGGCTATCTCGTGGGCACGCTCACGGGCATCATCTCACCCAATGATTTTGTTTACGGCTTGCGCTCCAGCTATAACGAATTCACCGTCGTGTTTGCGCTCATCAAGTCGGTGGTGTTTGCCTTCCTGGTGGCATCCATCTCCAGCTATAAAGGATACAACACACAAGGCGGCGCCCTGGAGGTTGGTATTTCCAGTACCCAGGCCGTGACCAGCAGCGTGATCGCCGTGCTCATTGCAGATTATTTATTGGCCCAACTCCTCCTCGCAAAATGATAAAGATCCAAAGTATAACCAAGTCGTTTGGCGAACGGGTGATCCTCAACGAGATCAGCGGCAGCTTTGAAAAAGGAAAGCCCAACCTCATCATCGGTGCCAGCGGCACGGG
>Ga0209050_1003350_pt1 | contig 11942 bp, 10 predicted proteins | sample Araplavi_mTSA_r2_FD_184276 | JGI IMG/M metagenome (GOLD analysis project Ga0209050, IMG submission 184276) | Arabidopsis root microbial communities from North Carolina, USA - plate scrape MF_Cvi_mTSA_r2 (SPAdes) (version 2) | ecosystem: Host-associated > Plants > Roots > Endosphere | place: USA...
CTCGACCATGTTCGCCCACATCGTGTCGCCGCCCACCGGCGGGCATTCCACGCAGCGCAGCACGCAGCCGAACGGCGGCTTCTCGCGCCAGGTGGCGTCGGTGTGCCAGGCGTTCTCGTAGCGGTCGTTGGGCGCGCCGGGCGACTTGTAGATGCGCACGAGGCCGGGGTGATCGGGGTCGCTGCCGGCCACCGGGTGGTCCTCCAGCTCGCCGAAGCGGCGCGCGAAGGCCACGTGGTCGGCGGCGCTGATGTCCTGGTCCCGGAAGAAGAGCACGCGGTGCCGCAGCAGCAGCGCGCGGATCTCGGCGAGCAGGTCGTCGTCGACCGCCGCCGCACCGAGGTGGATGCCGCTGACCTCGGCGCCGATCGTGCAGGTCAACTGCTCGGCCTTCAGGTTGCGGGTCAGGGAGGATGCACGGACGATCGTCGCGGATTCAGGTGCAGTGCTCATGGGGGTCTCCGATCCTTCAAGGAAGCCTGGTGATGCAGGGAAAGTATTCGTGCCCTCTGGTATTCACGCTTGACTTTGAAGACCCCCAACTTACCATTTGATGCCAAAGGACTCAGAGCTTGTCCCGATGAATGTTCTCGTTCGCGCGGCCGCCCTGACGCACTACCTCGACGTGGCCCAGAGCGTGGGGCTCGACCCCCAACGCATGCTCGCCGACGTCGAGCTCACCTGCCATGTGCTGAAGGATCCGGACCTGCGCATCCCCGTGCCGCGCGTCAACGACCTGCTGGAGCGGTCCGCCGCCGCCTCGGGCGTCGAGGCCTTCGGCCTGCGCATGGCGGAGTCGCGCCAGCTGTCGAACCTCGGCCCCGTCGGCATGCTGATCCGCGACCAGCCCACGCTGCGCGAATCGCTCGCGGTGCTGGTGCGCTACCAGGTGCTGCTGAACGGCGCCATGTCGCTGCGCATCGAGGAATCGGCCGGCGTGGTGGTGATCCGGGAAGACGTGGTGGCCGGAGAAGGCGCCCCGGTGCGCCAGGCCATCGAGCTGGGCGTGGGCGTGATGGTGCGCCTGATGCGCCAGTTCCTCGGGGCCCAGTGGCGGCCCCGCCGCATCTGCTTCACGCACGCGGCCCCGAAGGACCTGGCCACGCACCTGCGCGTGTTCGGCCCCTGCGTGGAGTTCAAGCACGACTTCAACGGCATCGTGTGCACGGCGAGCGACCTCGACACGGTGAACCCGTCGGGCGACCCCGCGATGGCCCGTTATGCCCAGCAGCTGCTGGACACCGCGCTCGAGGCGCAGAACCCGTCGATGTCGGAGGAGGTGCGGCGCACCGCGCTGCTGCTGCTGCCGAGCGGGCGCTGCAGCATGGAGCAGGTGGCCATGCACCTGGGGCTCGTGTGCCGCACCGTGCAGCGCCGGCTGGCGGAGGAAGGCACGAGCTTCTCGGACCTGGTCAACGAACTGCGCGTGGACCTCGCCACGCGCCACGTCAAGAACAGCGACCGGCCGCTCACCGAAGTGGCGGCCCTGCTGGGCTTCTCGGCCCCGAGCGGCTTCTCGCGCTGGTACCAGTCCCAGTTCGAATGCAGCCCGTCGCAGACGCGCCAGGCGCAGGCCCGGGTCCACTGACCCGGGCGGTCGGACGACCGGGTCAGGGCACGAGGATGGTGGCCCCCACCGTCTGGCGCGACTCCAGCGCGCGGTGCGCCTCGGCCGCGTCGGCCAGCGCGAAGCTCTGCTTCGGTTCGCTGACGATCTGGCCCTTGAGCACCAGGTCGAACAGCTCGTCGGCCATCTTCAGCATGTTGGGGCGCGGCAGCGCGTAGTCCACCATCGCCGGCCGCGTGACCCACAGCGAGCCCTTCATCGCGAGCAGCGTCGTGTCGATCACGACGGGGCCCGAGCTGGTGCCGTTGCTGACGAGCGTGCCGCGCTTCTGCAGGCAGTCGAGCGAACCCATCAGCGTGTCCTTGCCCACCGAGTCGTAGACCACCGGCACGCCCTTGCCGCCGGTGATCTCCTTCACGCGCTCGACGAAGTTCTCGCGCTTGTAGTTGATCACGTGCGCGCAGCCATGCGCCTTGGCGATCTCGGCCTTCTCGTCGGACCCCACCGTGCCGATCATCGTGACGCCGAGCGCACGCGCCCACTGGCACGCGATCAGGCCTACGCCGCCGGCCGCGGCGTGGTACAGGATCGTGTCGCCGGCCTTGAGCGGGTAGACCTGCCGGAACAGGTACTGCGCCGTCAGGCCCTTCATGATCAGCGTGGCCGCGCTGCGGTCGGAGATGCCGTCCGGCAGCTTGATCAGCACCTCGGCCGGCATCACGCGCGCCTGCGAGTAGGCCCCGAGCGGGCCCAGCAGGTAGCCCACGCGGTCCCCGGGGGTCAGGAAGCTGACCCCGGGGCCCACCGCCTCCACCACACCCACCGCGTCGGACCCCAGCCCGGCCGGCAGGGCCGACGGGTAGCGCCCGGTGCGGAAGTACACGTCGATGAAGTTGACCGCGATGGCCGTGTGGCGGATGCGCACCTGACCCGGGCCCGGATCGCCCACCTCGACACGTTCGAGCTTGAGGACTTCGGGACCGCCGGTTTCGTGGAAGCGGATGGCTTGGGTCATGGTGGGTCTTTCGTTTCGAGGAGGTCAGGCGTGCGCCTGGGTCAGGTTGGGCGTGGGCCCGGCCGCATCCAGGTGGACGTGGTTCACCGCCGCACGGTCGGCGTCGTAGCTGCTGCGGGCCACGAGGAAGAAGACGGCCGCGAGCAGGCTGAACGCGGGCACCACCGCCAGCGCCGTCTGCAGGCCCCACAGGTCGGACAGCACGCCGGCGATGAAGGGACCGAGCGCGAGGCCCAGCAGGTTCTGGAACAGCGACAGCACGGCCGCGCCGGTGGAACGCACGCCCGGGTGGACGACGTCGAAGGTCACTGCGGCGATCGGGCCCACGGTGCAGGTCATCACGAAGCCGCCCAGCAGGATCACCATGAACTGGCCCTGGCCCGACGGCATCAGGCCGAAGGCCGTGCAGAAGAGCACCGTGGTCAGCACGCACAGGCCCGCCACCAGCGCCAGCTTGACGTGGCCGCGGCCCTTGCCCGCGCCGTCCACCAGCACGCCCCAGGCGAATGCGCCGAAGGCCCCGGCGAGCACGACCAGCGCGGCCTGCTTGGCGGCCATGTCGGGCGCCACGCCGTGCACGCGGTTGAGGAAGCTCGGCAGCCACGACCAGACGGCCGACACGGCGATGAGCTGCATGGCCGCGCCCAGGCAGGCCCACAGCAGCGTGCGCGAACGGGTCAGCGCCTTCGCGACATGGCCCAGCAGGTCGCTGGCCGAACGCGTGGCCTTCGTCAGCTCCGGCGTCAGCGCGACGGTCTTGTAGTCGCGCACGCCGAGGTACAGCAGCGCGAGCACGAGGCCGGGGACACCGACCACCCCGAAGGCGGCCTTCCAGCCCCAGCGGGCCGCGACCACGCCGCCGATCAGCACGCCCAGCACCGAGCCCACCGAGGCCGCGGCGAAGAACGCGCCCATCAGCGCCGACCGCATGCGGGCCGGGAACAGGCTGGCGATCAGCGCCGCGCCCACCGAGCCGTAACCAGCCTCGCCCAGGCCCACGACGGCACGCGCCGCGAAGAGCTGGCTGTAGTTGCCGGCGAACATGCAGGAGATCGAGGCGAGGCTCCAGGTGGTGGCCATCACGACGATGCTCTTGACGCGGCTGAACCGGTCGGCCAGCAGCGCCACCGGCAGGCCGGCGGCGGCCACCACGATGGAGATCACCGAGACCAGGCCGCCCAGCTGCTTGTCGCTGAGGCTCCACTCGGTCTTGAGGTACGGGAACAGCGAGACGATGACCTGGCGGTCGATGTAGTCGAACAGCATCAGGCCGAAGGTCATCGCGAAGGCGAACCAGGCCTGGCCCTTCGGAACCAGGTAGTCCTTGCCGGAGCCGGCCGCGGCGTCGTGGGCGTGCAGGTGCATGGTGATCTCCTTGCCGGTGCGTCAGAACGAGTGGCGCAGGCCCGCCATCAGGGCGTGCACGTCCTGGTTCGCCGCCACGGGGGTGGCGTAGACCGGGCTCAGGTTCATGTTGGCGCCGTCGTTGGTGGTGGTGGCCCCTTCGATGTAGGCGATCGTCCGCTTCGAAAGATGGTAGTCCAGCGCGATCGCGAACTGCGTCGCCTTGTTGCCGGCGTTCGTGTTGTCGTCGATGTGGTAGTAGCCGCTCGTCAGGTTCATGAACGGCGAGATGCGCCAGCCCGCGCCCACCGACCACATGTCGAGGCTGGTCGAGCCCACCGGCACCACCTGGATCTTCGACGGGTTGCGCGCGGCCATGTACGAGGCGCTGACCGTGAAGGTGTCCCACGTGTAGAGCGCGCCCACCGACGACAGGCGGTTCGTGTTGGTCTCGGTCGTGAGGCCGCGGGCCGTGAGCGCCGCGCTGGCGGCGGCGGCGCTGCCCAGCTGCCGCGTGTAGAGCGCCGTGGCGGCCGGCAGGTTGTTGCCGTAGCCGTTGTAGAACAGCGCCGAGAGCTTCAGGTGGCTGTCGTCGTACACGGCGGTGGCGGCCTGCTGCGAGTTCGCCCGGGTCTTGCCGCCCGTCTCACCCATCGCATACATCAGGTTGGCCGTGACGTGGCTCCAGGTGGGCGAGGTGTAGAGGATGGCGTTGTCGTTGTAGACGGTGCCGAAGGCCACGTTCGAGTTGTCGCCGATGAAGACGCCGCTCGCGCTGTTGATGCCGACCAGCGCGGTGAGCGCGCTGCCGAAGTAGCGGCCGCCGCGGGCGTCGGTCGCGGCCATCGCCCAGTAGGTCGGCGAGACCTGGCGGCCGAACCGGATCGTGCCCCAGTCGTTGTGGGCCAGGCCGATCGCGGCCGTCTGGTTCCACATCGAGGTGGTGCCCAGACTGTTCGGCCCGCCGACCACGCCGGTGTCCAGCGCGAGGTTGCCCTGGATCTGGAACAGCGCGCGCAGCCCCCCGCCCAGGTCTTCGGTGCCACGCAGGCCCCAGTTGCTGGCGCCGAGGCCGCCGTCCTTGACCATTCGGTCGGATCCCCTGTTCACCGGGCTCGGGATGTAGCCCACACCACCGCTGGTGTTCGAGATGCCCAGCAGGCCGACGTCGAGGTTCCCGTGGAGGGTCAGGTTCGACTGGGCGAACGCGGGACCGGCAACGGCGGCGATGGCGGCGAGGGAAATGATCTTCAGCTTCAAGTCGGAACTCCTGTCCAGTGACGTGGGGTGACGTTGGAATCGGTGCATGTGGAATCTCACCTTGGAGTGCAGTCTTGGGGCGAACGACCCGCACCGCTTGACCGTTGGCGACAGCGAGTTATCTGCCGGCGCCACCCGAGGGAATCCCTGGTCCGGGGTTACCCGGGGGATCAGGACAACTGGCCGCCGAAGTGCTGCATTCCGAGCACCAGGACGACGAGGAAGACGGCCTCGCCCACCATCAGCAGGATCGGCTTCAGGCCCACGGTGGCCAGGTCCTTGAGCTGCGTCTTCATGCCGATGCCGGCGATGGCCGCCACGAGGCACCAGCGCGAGACGTCGCTGCCGAAGTCCTGCACACCCTTGGGCACCCAGCCGGTGCTGTTGACGAGCACCAGCACGGCGAAGGCCACGGCGAACCACGGCAGCAGCGGCGGCCGTGCGGCGCCGGGCCCCGTGCGCGCACGCGTCAGCATCGCGGCGAACACGATCACCGGCAGCAGCATCGCCACGCGCATCAGCTTGACGAGGGTGGCGACGTCGCCGGTCTCACGCGAGATGCCGTAGCCGGAGCCCACCACCTGCGCCACGTCGTGGATCGTGCCGCCGAGGAACACGCCCGTCGCGTGGTGGTCCAGGCCCAGCCAGTGCGCGAGCATCGGGTACGAGATCATCGCGAAGGTGGACAGCGCGCTGACCCCGATCACGGTGAACAGCGTGGCCCGTTCCTTCTGCGGATGCGCGGGCAGCGCGGCCGACAGCGCGAGCGCCGCCGAGGCGCCGCAGATCGCGGTGGCGCCGCCGGTCAGCAGCCCGAAGAGGGACTGGAAGCCCAGCAACCGCGCCACGACCATCGAGACCGTGATGGTCACCACCACGGCGACGATGACGATGACGACCGGCTGCCAGCCTAGAGCGGCCACCTGGGCGGCCGTGATGCGCAGGCCCAGCAGGGCCACGCCGACGCGCAGCAGTTCGCGCGCCGTGAAGCCGATGCCGGGAGCGCACACGCCGTCGCCCGACAGGAAGTTCATCGCGAGGCCGATCAGCAGCGCGAAGAGCATGACCGGCGCACCGTAGTGCTGCGACAGGAACGTCGAGGCCGCGGCGACGACGCCACACGCCATGATCCCGGGGAACAGCTGGCGGCCCTGGGCGGGCAGCCGCGTGATGGCCATCGTGTTCATGGCAGGCGGTGGTCCTTGAAGGCGTCGCGCAGCTTGTTCTTCAGCATCTTGCCGGTCGCACCGAGCGGGATGCCGTCGACGAAGGCCACGTCATCGGGCGTCCACCACTTGGCGATCTTGCCCTCGTAGAACGCGAGCAGCTCCTCCCGCGTCACCGACGCGCCCGGCTTGCGCACGACGACCAGCAGCGGGCGTTCGTCCCACTTCGGGTGGGCCACGCCGATGCAGGCGGCCATCGCGACGGCGGGATGGGACATCGCGATGTTCTCGAGGTCGATGGAGCCGATCCATTCGCCACCGGACTTGATCACGTCCTTGCTGCGGTCGGTGATCTGCATGAAGCCGTCGGCGTCGATCGTGGCCACGTCGCCGGTGGGGAACCAGCCGTCCACGAGCGGGCCGGCACCCTCGTCGTTGAGGTAGCGGGCGACGATCCACGGGCCGCGCACCATCAGCTCGCCGCTCTGGCGGCCGTCCCACGGCAGTTCGGCGCCGTCCGCGCCGACGATCTTCATGTCCACGCCGAACACGGCGCGGCCCTGCTTGAGCTGGATGGCCGCGCGTTCGCCATCGGGCAGGTCGAGCTGCCGGCCCTTGAGGGCGCACACCGTGCCCACGGGGCTCAGCTCGGTCATGCCCCACGCGTGCAGCACCTGCACCTCGTGGCGTTCCTGGAAGGCCTTCATCATCGCGGGCGGACACGCGGCGCCGCCGATGATCGTGCGGCGCATGCTGCTGAACGTCAGCTGGTTCGCGTCGACATGGTTCAGCAGGCCCTGCCACACGGTGGGCACGCCGGCGGACAGCGTCACCTGCTCGGCCTCGAACAGCTCGTGCAGCGACTTGCCGTCGAGCCCCGGTCCGGGCAGCACCAGCTTCGCGCCCACCATGCAGGCCACGTACGGCAGGCCCCAGGCGTTGACGTGGAACATCGGCACCACGGGCAGGATGGCGTCGCGGCTGCTGCAGTTCAGCGAGTCCGGCAGCGCCGCGGCCCAGGTGTGCAGCACGGTCGAGCGGTGGCTGTAGAGCACGCCCTTCGGGTTGCCGGTGGTGCCGCTCGTGTAGCAGAGCGACGAGGCACGCTGCTCGTCGAGGGCGGGCCACTCGAACGTGTCGGACGCGTCCGCGAGCAGTTCCTCGTAGCACAGCAGGCCGGGGATCCTGCTCGTGGCCGGCATGTGCGCGCGGTCCGTCATCGCGACGAAGGCCTGGATGCCCGGCAGCAGCGAGGCGATGGCCTCCACCTGCGGCAGGAAGCTCAGGTCGAAGAACAGCGCACGGTCCTGCGCATGGTCGGCGATCCAGCGCAGCTGGTCCGGGTGCAGGCGGGGATTGAGGGTGTGCAGCACACGGCCCGAGCCGGACACCGCGTAGTACAGCTCGAGGTGGCGGTAGCCGTTCCAGGCGAGCGTGGCGACACGGTCGTCGTCACCGAGGCCGAGTTGCCGGAGCGCGTTGGCCAGCTGGCGCGAGCGGCGCGCCAGGTCGGCGAAGCGGTAGCGGTGGATGTCGCCCTCGACGCGGCGCGACACGATTTCCTGCTCACCGTGGTGGCGCTGCGCGTGGGTGAGCAGCGCGGAGACCAGCAGCGGCTGGCCCATCATCAATCCATTCATGGTCCGGGGCTCCGACATGTGATGTGCCGGATTGTTGGCAAAAGCCCCGGAAACCGATTGCCCCGTGGTGCCAGCCGCTTACCAGTTCGTGCCAGCGCGGACCGTCACGTCGCCTCCGCTCGGCCGTACCGCAAGCCCAACCCCGCCAGCGCCGATGGGGCCATGCCGAACATCTCCCGGAACGCGGCGCTGAAGTGCGATGAGCTGGAGAAGCCCGCGTCGAGCGCCGCCTCGGTGAGCGACTGGCCGCGCGCCATCGCACGCACCGCCGCGCCCATGCGGATCCATTGCCGGTAGCGGCGCAGCGGCACACCCGTGGCCTGCTTGAAGAGGTGCAGGTACCGGGACTCGGAGAGGTTCGCATCGGCGGCCAGCGCGGCGAGTGAATGGTCGGCGGCGGGGTCCGACACGAGGCGCTGGATGCCGCGGCGGACCCGCTCGTCACCCTGCTTCTCGTGGTGGATCTCCAGCAGGTCGAGCAGCGCGGCCCACGCCAGCCGCCGGCCCGGGCCCGCCTCGGCCACCCGCCGCAGGAAGAAGATCACTTCCGCTTCCCGCGGCACGCCGAAGCCGATGCGGTCGCCTTCGCCCATGCCGAACCGGCGGCGCAGCAGGCGGTCGTCGAGGCTCTGGGCATCGACGTAGAGGAAGGCCATGGTCGTCGTGCCGCAGCGCAGCTCCAGCAGCGTGTCGGCCGGGATGAAGGCCGACCGGCAGAGGCGGCCGCGGCCCCGGTCGGCGTGGCCGATCTCGTCGCCCACCGCCACGTGGAACGGGCCGTCCAGCCCGCACGCCAGCAGCGAGACGGCGTTGGCGTGCGGGGTCAGGCCGAAGGCCGGGCCCACGTAGAGGGAACGGGCGCCCAGCGCGAGCAGGGTGGGTCGGGCGGTCATGGGCCGATGATGTCATCGAGCTGCCGCTGGTCCTGGTCGTAGACCCAGCATTCGCGCAGCTGCTCGCCCGCCACCGTGTAGAGGTACAGCCGCTCGACCTCGACGCTCTGCCCCTTCGCGGCCAGTGCCTCCCGCGTGACCATCACCGCCTGGTCGCCCGACACCATCGTCGCGCGGATGACCTTCAGCTGCCGCCCGGTGCGCTGCCGCATCTCGCCCAGCGCCTTCACGGCCGCGGCCTTGCCCGCGTGGCGGCCCGCGAGGGCGTTCCGTCCGAACCAGTTCAGCGTGAAGTCCGCGTGGTAGCAGGCCAGCAGCGCGGGGACGTCGCCCTTCTCCCACGCGCGGGCGTAGGCGTCGATCGCCTGGCGGGTGCGCGCCTCCACCGCGGGATCGGCGGTGGCCCGGGCGGGCAGGTGGCACAGTGCGACTGTGGCGGCGCCGAGGGCGCCGCGTCGGCTGAGGCAGGTCATGGCGAGGTCTCCGTGCTGGGTACGGAATCAGTGTCCTCGGGCCGCCGCGTCGGCGCTTTCAGCAACTGGCTGAGTTCAGGCGGCGGCGTCGCCCGATCCGAAGCGGGGTTTCCCGACTCGATCGCATCGCAAAAGCAAGTGTCATCCCGGCGAAAGCCGGGATCCACTTCGGCCGCAGCACACCGTCGTGTGAGCGTGCAGTGCGCAGGTTTGCGCGTTCAGCGCAGGGCACCGGGCGCACAGTGGGCCCCGGCGTTCGCCGGGGTGACCATGGTTCTGCTCTCGTCGTTCATTTACCCTGCGGGCGCCCGCTTCCCGACTTTTCGCCGCCGAGCGTCAGGTCCCGAACGCCACCGTCGGCTCGATGGCCTCGCCACCCACCACCGACAACGCGTTGCCCGCACGCGCCTCGACCCCGCGGGCATTGAAGGTCACGCGCTGGTTCACACGCCGGTGCGGCCAGTAGTCGGCCAGTGCGAAGTGCTGCGTGGTGCGGTTGTCCCACACGGCGATGCCGTGCGGTTCCCACGCGTGGGTGTAGATGAACTCCGGCGTCTTGATCCACTGGGCGAGGAAACGCAGCACCTCCTTGCTCTCGAGTTCGGAGATGCCGTCGATCTTCTTCGTGAACGTCTCGTTGACGAACAGCACGCGCTTGCCCGATTCGGGGTGCACCTTGATCACCGGGTGCACCACCGGCTTGAACTCGCGGATGGCGTTGATCAGCACGTCCTCGCCGAGGTCGGCGAGGTACTTGCGCCAGTTGCTCACCTCCCAGGTGTGGGTGGCGGTGAGGCCGTCGAGGTACGCGCGGTAGCCGGGCGACAGCGCCTCGTAGGCCTTGCTCATGCTGGCCCAGGCGGTGTTGCCGCCCACCGGCGGCACCTCGACGATCTGGATCACGGTGCCCGCGGGCGGCTGCTCGACCCACGTGATGTCGCTGTGCCAGTGGTCGATGGAGGGCGGGCGGCGCTCGTCGTTCTCGATGATTTCGATGTCGCTGTAGCCCGTCTTGCGCGGGTTGTAGGCGCCCTGCGCGATGGGGCCGAACACCTCGGCGAGCGCCAGGTGCTGCTCGGGCGTGATCTTCTGCGGCGGGAAGAAGATCACCTCGAAGTCGAGCAGCGCCTGCACGAGCTCCTGGCGCACCGGGGCCGGCAGCGGCTTCGTCAGGTCGACGCCCTCGATGACCGCGGCGAAGTTGGGCATCTTCGGCACGGGGCGGATGTGCTGGTAGCGGGTGCCGATGTCGATCACCTGGCGCACGGCCTTGGCCGTCTTGAACGTGGACATGGGGAAACTCCGTGAAGGGGGGATCAGCGGTTGCGCCAGTGGACGACGCGCCGCTCGAGGAGGTCGATCAATGCGTTCAGCAGCAGGCCGGTCACGCCGATCAGGGCGATGCCGATGAACACGACGGGGATGCGGAAGAGCTGGGCGGCGTCGGAGATCATGAAACCGAGGCCGCGCTGCGCGCCCACCAGTTCGGCGGCCACGACCACCGCCCAGCTCAGCGCCATCGCCACCTTGAAGCCGGTGAAGAGGTGCGGCACGGACGACGGCAGCACGATGCGCGTGAACACCTGGAACCGCGTGAGGCCGAGCGAGCGCGCCGCGCGGTGGTGGGTCAGCGGCACGCTGGCCGCGCCCGCATGGGCGTTGATCTGCATGTAGTTGAATGCGGTGAATGCGATCAGCACCACCTTGCCCAGTTCGCCGAGGCCGAAGTACAGCACCGCCATCGGGATGAACGCGATGGGCGGGATCGGCCGGATGAAGGCCATCAGCGGCGACACGAGCGCCTGCCCCACGCGGCTGTAGCCCGTCGCCAGGCCCACGGGCACGCCGAGCGCCACGCCGATCGCGAAGCCGGTCAGCGTGCGGAAGAGGCTGACACCGATGTGCTGCCACACGCTCGCGCCCTTGTAGCCGTCGCGGAACAGCGTGACGAGTTCGGTGCCGAGGCTCCAGGGGCTGGGCAGGTACACCGGGTCGATCCAGTCGCCCGCGGTGGCGAGGGCCCACACGAGAAACAGGCCGGCCACCCCGGCGGTGGAAATCACCCACGCCGGCCATTGGCGGCGCACGCGCAGTCCCGCGGAAGGGACCGCCGCGACGGAGGTGGCCGTGGTCGCGCTCATGGCTTGGCCTGCTGCAGGTGGGCGCGGATGTACGACGGGTCGATGGACTGCTGCACCTGCTCCCACGTCAGCGGCGCCGGGATGCTGCCCGCCTCGTGCAGCAGCGTGCCCGCGAGGTGCAGCTTGCCGGCGAGGCCGTCCTTCTTCGACGTCAGCGAGTACGGCGAATCCTCGGCGAGCTGCTGCTCGAACGAGGGCATCTGGGCGCCCGAGGTGCGGTTGTAGACGTCACGGGCCACGGCCGGCGAGATCGACAGCCGCTTGGCAAGCGCGTCCACCGCGAGCTGCGGGTTCTTCGCGATCGCGGCCAGCGCCTCGGCGCGCACGGCGACGAGCTTCGCGCCCACCTCGGGGTGTTCCTTCAGGAAGGCCGGGCGGCCGCCGGTGAGCACGGGGCACACGCCGGTGGGGGCGGTGTACTCGGTGTCCCAGCTCGCGACCTT
>Ga0209050_1003352_pt1 | contig 11938 bp, 13 predicted proteins | sample Araplavi_mTSA_r2_FD_184276 | JGI IMG/M metagenome (GOLD analysis project Ga0209050, IMG submission 184276) | Arabidopsis root microbial communities from North Carolina, USA - plate scrape MF_Cvi_mTSA_r2 (SPAdes) (version 2) | ecosystem: Host-associated > Plants > Roots > Endosphere | place: USA...
CACTGCTTACGCCTCGCGAAATTGCGCCGGGCGATCAACACTCCCAGACCGAGCAGCACCAGCGGCGCGAGCCACAAGGGCGCGGTGATCCAGCTCAGCGGCGGATCATAGGTCACATAGTCGCCATAGCGCTGCACCAGCCACTTCCGGACCTCGCCGGGGCTCTCCCCCGCCGCGATCCGCTGCCGCACCAGCGCGCGCATGTCCCCCGCCATCTCGGCGTCGCTGTCGGCGATCGACTGGCCCTGGCAGACGAGGCAGCGCAGCGTATCCATCAGCGCCTTGGCCTTCGCCTCCTGCGCGGGGTCGGCAAGCTGGGTGTAGGCGAGCTCGGCCGGCGGAAGGTTCGAATCGGCGAAGGACGGCCCGCTCAGCAGCAACGCCAGCACAAAAACCATCGTCACCCCGGCCTTGTGCCGGGGTCCACCACGCGGCTTGGCGACGGCCAAAGCAAGAGAAGCCATCGCACGCCGCACCGTGGATCCCGGAACAAGTCCGGGATGACGGAGGGAATGAGGCAGCCTCACTTCGCCTTCTCCAGCTGGGCCAGCAACTCCGCCACATGCTCTTCGCGAATATCGCCGATATGCTGGTAGGCGATCCGCCCCTGGGCATCGATCACGAAAGTCTCGGGTACGCCCGACGAACCCAGCGCCAGCTGTGCGCGGCTCGCCTGATCGTCGCCGATCCGCGCATAGGGGTCGCCGTTGCGTGCGAGGAACGCCTGGACCGCCTCCCGCGTGTCGCGAATCGCAATCGCGTCGATCTCCACCCCCGCTTGCTTGAGCTTCATCAACTGCGGCGCCTCGGCGATGCAGGGAATGCACCAGCTCGCGAAGACATTGAGCAGCCGCGGCTTGCCCTTGAGCACGGTCGAGGTCACCCCCGGCTTGCCCGGAAGCAGCGCCGGCAGGGTCAGCACAGGCAGCGGTTTGCCCACCATTGCCGAATGCACCGTCCGGTCGCCCGGCTTGAGCAGACCGCTCGCGACCAGCCCGAACACCAAGGCGAACAGCACCAACGGCGCCCAGATCAGCACCCGCCTCATGCGTATGCCTCCGCCTCATCGGCCCGTCGCTCGCGCCGAATCCGCCCGATCAGCGCCAGCGCGCCGCCTAGCGCGATCAGCCCGCCGCCCAGCCAGATCAGCGTCACGAACGGCTTCCACCACAATCGGATCTGCCAGCGCCCCTGTTCGTCGCCTTGCCCCAGCACGGTGTAGAGCTGCCCGTCGAGCATCGTGCTGATCGCCGCCTCGTTGGTGTTGGTCGGTGGCGTGCTGAAGAAGCGCTGCTGCGGGAACAGCTCGAACATCGCGCCCTCGCCGCGCCGCACCTGCAGCCGCGCCTCGAGTGCCGACCAGTTCGGCCCCACCGTCGGGTGCACATCGGCGAGCGTCACCCGGAACGGCCCGACGGTGACGTTCTGCCCCACCGCGATCGCCGCCAGCCGCTCGGTCTTGAACGCGCTGTCCGCCGCCATGCCGGCGATGCTCACCGCCACGCCGAGATGCGCGATCACCATGCCCCAGACATGCAGCGGCGTCCGGCGCAGGTTGCGCCGAACCACCGGCACTACGCTCGCCACGCCCAGCCCGACGGCAAAGGCGATGCCGAGCACCGGCACGAAATGCGCCCCGCCCGAAAGCGCGAAGATCAATGCGAATGCCGCGCCCGCCGCCGCAGTCGGCACCAATACGCGCTTCGCCAGCGTATTCAGGTTGTCGCGCCGCCACCGCAGCAGCGGCCCCGCCACCGTCGCCGCGACCAGCGCAAGCGCCACGGGCACCAAAGCCTTGTTGAAGAACGGCGCCCCGATCGAGAGCTGCACCCCCGCCGCCTGCGCCGCGAGCGGATAAAGCGTGCCGATGAACACCACGCCGAGGATCACCGAGAGCAGCAGGTTGTTGAGCACCAGCGCGCCCTCGCGGCTGACCAGCTGGAAGGTCGAGCCCTGCGTGACGGTCCCCACCCGCGCGCCGAACAGCGCCAGCGCGCCGCCGATGTAAATGCCCAGCAAGGCCAGGATGAACGTGCCCCGCGTCGGATCGACGGCGAAGGCATGGACGCTGACCAGGATGCCCGATCGCACGAGGAACGTCCCGATCATCGACATCGCGAACGCCACCAGCGCCAACATCAGCGTCCATGCGCGCAGCCCGTCGCGCGTCGCCAGCACCGTCACCGAATGGAGCAAGGCGGTCGCCGCCAGCCACGGCATCAGCGACGCGTTCTCGACCGGGTCCCAGAACCACCAGCCGCCCCAGCCGAGCTCGTAATAGGCCCAGTAGGACCCTGCGGTGATCCCGATCGTCAGGAAGATCCACGCGCCCAGCACCCAAGGCCGCATCGCCTTGGCAAAGGCGGGTCCGACGTCGCGCATCAACAGCGCCCCCACCGCGAAGCTGAACGCCACCGAGAGCCCGACATAGCCGAGATACAAGGTCGGCGGATGGAACGCCAAACCCGGGTCCTGCAGCAGCGGGTTCAGCCCCTGCCCGTCCGGCGCCGCCGGGTTCAGCCGCACGAACGGGTTCGATGCGAAGGCGAGGAAGGCATAGAAACCCAGCCCGATCGCCGCCTGCGCACCCAGGGTCGCCGCCAGCGTTCCGCCCGCCAGCCGCCGCTCGAATGCCGCGACCCCCGCGCCTGCCATGGCGAGTACGGTCACCCAGAGCAGCATCGAGCCTTCATGGTTCCCCCATGCGCCCGCCACCTTGTAGATCATCGGCTTGAGCGAGTGGCTGTTCTCCGCGACCAGCACCACCGACATGTCGCTTCGCGCGAACAATGCGATCAGCAACCCGAACGAGAGCAGCGTCAGCAGACCCTGCACGAGAGCGGTCCGCCGCAGCGCCACCATCAGCGCGCCGACATTGGCGTTCTCGCGATGCTTCGCCGCGCCCCAGGCGAGCATCAGCTGGACGAGCGCGAACGCCGCCGCCAACCACAGGGCCGCAAGTCCCGCCTCGGCGATCATTTGGAGCCCGTCATTATTTCAGCGTCTCGGTCTTGTGCATCTTGCCGACGACTTGCGGCGGCATGTAGCGCTCGTCGTGCTTGGCCAGTAGATTGTCGGCAGTGAAGCTGCCGTCGGCGTTGAACCGGCCTTCGGCTACCACCCCCGATCCTTCCTTGAACAGATCGGGAGCCACGCCGCGGAACGCCACCGGCACCTTGGCCTTGCCGTCGGTCACCACGAACGTCATCGAAACGCCGTCAGGCTTCCGCACGATCGACCCGGCCTCGACCATGCCGCCCAGCCGCACTGCCTTGTCGGTCGGCACCGGCTTGCCCGCAACGTCGCCGGGCGCATAGAAGAACGCGGCCTGGTCCTGCAGCGCCGACAGCGCGAGCCCCGCCGCACCGGCCACCGCGCCCAATGCGAGCAGCCCCAGCACGAGCCGCTGATGCTTGGGCTTCATCGCTCCCGCCTCAGCGAATCCGCCGCCGCCTCGGCGCTGCGCATCGAGCGCCATGCCCATAGCGCCAGCCCGCCGGTGCCGAGCAGAGTCACGGCATAGGCCGCGGTGATGAACGCCCAATGGTTCATTGCGCCGCCATCCGCCGCATCCGCGCCTCGACCTTCTGCGTCGCGAGCATCGCCCGCATCCGCATCAGCACGACGCCCATGAAGAACAAGGTGAATCCGCCAATCGTGAAGAAGAGCGGCCACAGCATCGAGGAATCGATCGACGAGCTGGTCAGCCCGATGCTCTGCCCCTGGTGCAATGTGTTCCACCACACCACCGAATAGCGCACGATCGGCAGCAGCACCGATCCCGCCACCCCGAACAAGGCCGGCACACGGCCGTCGCCGCCGCGCTCGGCATCGGCACGGCCCAGCGCGATATAGGCGATGTAGACGAAGAACAGCAGCAGCATGCTCGTCAGCCGCCCGTCCCATTCCCACCAGGTTCCCCAGGTCGGCCGTCCCCAGATCGATCCGGTGATCAGGCACAGGCCTGCGAACACCGCCCCCGCCGGCGCAGTCGCGCGCGCGGCGATATGTGCCAGCGGATGCCGCCAGATCAGATAGCCGAGGCTCGCGAACGCCACGCCGCTCCACCCCGCCATCCCCAGCCACGCCGCGGGGACATGGATATAGAGGATGCGCACGCTCTCCTTCTGGAGATAGTCCGCCGGCGTCTGGGTCAATCCGCCCCATATGCCGAACAGCGCCAGCGCCACCCCGGCCCAGAACAGGACCGGCGTCAGCGGGCGCGCGAGCTTGAGGAAGCGCGTGGGATTGGCGAGTGCATGGATCACGGTGTCCGCAAGCCAATAGCCGCCTTCGCTCGCGGAATCTACGCCGGGATGTTCGCGGCAAACGCCCGATTGCAAGTTCTGCGCTTGCACCCCGTCATCACTGTCATCATGCTTTCGTCACGGGACCGTAAGGACTTGGCGCGGTTCGCATCCAGGTGATGCGCACGGACCTCCGCCAGCCCTAGCCCGGCTGCACCTCCAGCATAGGACCAAGGCCATGCCTTTCATCACCACCAGCGACGGCACGGAGATCTTCTACAAGGACTGGGGCTCGAAGGACGCCCAGCCCCTGGCCTTCCATCACGGCTGGCCGCTCTCGGCGGACGACTGGGACAATCAGATGATGTTCTTCCTCGAGCACGGCTATCGCGTGATCGCGCACGATCGCCGCGGGCATGGCCGCTCGACCCAGACCGACACCGGCAACGAGATGGACACCTATGCCGCCGACGTGATCGCGCTCGCCGCGGCGCTCGATCTCAAGGGCGCGATCCATATCGGCCATTCGACCGGCGGCGGCGAAGTCGCGCATTATGTCGCGCGCGCCGAAGCCGGCCGGGTCGCCAAGGCGGTGCTGATCGGCGCGGTCCCGCCCGTCATGCTCAAGTCCGAGGCCAATCCCGGCGGGCTGCCGATCGAAGTCTTCGACGGAATCCGCGCGGGCGTGGCGAACAATCGCGCGCAATTCTACATCGATCTCCCGACCGGCCCCTTTTACGGCTATAACCGCGAAGGCGCGAAGATCGATCAGGGCGTGATCTATAATTGGTGGCGCCAGGGGATGATGGGCGGCATCAAGGCGCATTACGATTGCGTCAAAGCCTTTTCGGAGACGGACTTCACGGAAGATCTGAAGAAGATCGACGTCCCCGTCCTGCTCCTCCACGGCGAGGACGACCAGATCGTTCCCATCGCCGACGCGGCGTTGATCGGGATCAAGCTGCTCAAGCATGGCTCGATCAAGACCTATCCCGGCCTGCCCCACGGCATGGCCACTACCCATGCCGACATCATCAACGCCGACTTGCTCGCCTTCGTACGCGGCTGAATCGTGCACCCCTTCCCGCGCCGCGGGGAGGGGTTTCGATATCGAACGCATCCTGCCGGAACTGTGCGCGTTGTAGCGCGATGCCCAGCAGGAACCTCAACATGATCGACACTCCCGATCCACGCGCGGCGGCCGCCCTCACTGCGATGTCGCTCGATCTCGCCGAGCTCCTCGCGACGATCGATCAGGTTCGCACCCAGCTTCAGCGCTTCCAGGCACACATAATCTGCGCCCAGCTCGACGCCGCGGAACATATGGTGCCGACCGAGCCGCAATGAGTTGGTAGCGAACTGCTCACTTCTTCCTCACCCGCTGCTCATGCCGCTCATCCGGACTCCTGCCAGGACAAGTGGGTGATTCCAACAGGAGGCGAGCACATGATTGGATCGAGCGAACGAGCCGGCGCAGGCGCTTGGGACTATTGGCGGATCGCGCGTTGGACCGGGGCTTCGGCGTTGCTGCTCACGCCGCTGGTGATGATGCAGATCAGCGACGAATGGCACTGGACCATCGGCAGCTTCGTCTTTGCCGGTATAATGATCGGCGGAGTCCTGCTGCTGTATGAGCTCGCCGCAAGAGCGAGCGGAAGTCTGGCCTATCGCACGGGAGCAGCCGTCGCGCTTTTGTCCTCGTTCCTGACCGTGTGGACCACGATCGTTCGCGATGACGGCACCGGCATCGGCTCTTTCGCAGTGATCATGGCGGCAGCAATAGGCGGGTTCGCCGCCTGGTTTCGGGCCGAAGGCATGGCGCGCACCATGCTCGGCGTTGCGATCATGCAGGCATTGGTCGGCATCGCCATAGCGACCGCGCCGTCGGTCGCGAACACGCCGGATGGCTCGTTGAGGGCTTTATCATTCGGCGGTTTCTTCACGGCGCTTTGGCTGATGTCGGCGGCTTTCTTTCGTGCCGCGGCGAAAGGGAATCACCAGGCGGCCGCGATGCATTAGCCATTGACGGCAGCGCACGAGGAAACGTCCGCTATCCATCAATAGCGGACGTGCCTTGGCCCTAATGCACCGCCCCCAGATGCCGCAATTTGTCCGGGTTGCGCATGATGTAGATGCCGACGATCTTGCCGTCCTCGATCGCCAGTGCGGTCGTCTGGAGCAGCCCCCCCGCTTCGACCGTGACGAACCCGGGCAGGCCGTTGATCATCCCCCAGCGCAGCACCTGCGACATATCCTTCGCGAAGATACGCGTCAGTGAGGCGTGCAGCTTCGTCACGTCCTCGATGCCGAAGATCGGACGCAGCCCGGCATGGACCTTGCCGCCACCGTCCGAATGTACCGCGACATCGTCCGCGAGCAGCGAACGCAGCCCCGCCATATCGCCGTTCCGCGATGCCTGGAAAAAGGCCGCGGCGATCTCCAGCCCGCGTTCCTTGGGCATTTCGAAGCGCGGCCGCGCCGCGCGGACATGCGTCCGGGCCCGGCTGGCGAGCTGGCGCGTCGCGGCGGGATCACGCCCGATCGTCTCGGCGATCTCGTCGAAACCCAGCCCGAACACGTCGTGGAGCAGGAACGCCGCGCGCTCGAGCGGCGAGAGCCGCTCCAGCGCGAGCATCAGCGGCAGCGTGACGTCGTCGGCTTCGTCTTCCTCCTCGACCACCGGCTCGGGCAGCCACGGGCCCACATAGGTCTCGCGCTGCACCCGCGCCGATTTGAGCTGGTCGAGGCATAGCCGCGTCACCACGCGGCGCAGGAACGCCTCGGGCTCGCGGATCGCGGTACGGTCCGCGCCCATCCAGCGGACGAACGCATCCTGCACCACGTCCTCCGCGTCCGCGACCGAACCCAGCATGCGATAGGCGATGCGGGTCAGCCGCGGACGCAGCGGATCGAAGCTTGCTGCCGCGTCGTCCGTCACGCGGCCTGCGCCGTGGACTTGGCATCGTGAAACAGGTCGAAGCCGACCGCGAGGCGGTTCCACCCGTTGATCGCGTTGATCATCAGCGTCACTTGCACCTGCTCCTCCGGCGTGAACTCGGCGGCGAAGGCCTCATACACTTCCTGCGGCGCCCGGGCGGTGGATACCAGAGTCAGCGCGTCGGTCCATGCCAGCGCGGCACGCTCGCGCGCCGAATAGACCGGCGCCTCGTGCCATGCGCTCAGCAGATAGATGCGCTGCTCGGTCTCGCCGGCCTTGCGCGCATCGGCGGTGTGCATGTTGAGGCAGTTCGCGCAGCCGTTGATCTGCGAGGCGCGGATCTTGATCAGTTCGAGCAGCGAATGCTCGATCGCCGGTGCGATCTTGAGGGACGCGTCGAGCCACAGCTTCATCTGGACGGGCGCGGCGGCGAAGGGGTCGATTCGTGCAGTCATGGTCAGTCTCCTTGGGGTTACGGAGACATGACGAGACAGCGCCGGCGGATGTGACATGGGGGGTGCGATTTTTTCTTCTCCCCTCCCTGCAAGGGAGGGGTCGGGGGTGGGTGCGACCCCGGCGAAGGCCGGGGGAGCCCAGCGACCCGCATGGAATGTAGAAAAGGCCGGGCATCGAGCCCGACCTTTATCTAACCCACCCCTAGCCCCTCCCTTGCGGGGAGGGGAAATGGACAGGCTTCAAATGTTGGATTTCACCGGCTACGCCCGAGGCGCTCTTTGAACCTGTGAAGTCCAAAACCGCCCCCGGTACTCACGCAACATCCTTACGCCCGCGCGCAACTTTCTTAGTCAATTCGCGGGAAAAGTGCGAAGTTAAGCGCGCCAAATCCTACAAAGCCTAGGCGAATCACCCGCGCCCGATCAGCCGCTGCGCAATGCGGTCGGCGACTTCGCTCTCGGGATCGCCGGTGCGGTCGCTCTCGTCCCACACTTCGATCAGCCGCTCGGGGATTCTGTCCACCCGGCTCTGGACCTCGGCCATGTTGCCCTGTCCGAGATACTCCAGCCCGACATTGATGATGCCGCCCGCGTTGATCACGTAATCGGGCGCATAGAGGATGCCGCGGTCGTGCAGCCGTGCCCCGTCCACGCGCGTCGCGAGCTGGTTGTTCGCGCCGCCGGCGACGACCTTGGCCTTGATCCGCGGGATCGATTGCTCGGTCAGGATCGCGCCCAGCGCATTGGGGCTGAACAGATCGGTATCGAGCGTCAGGATGTCGCCGGCATCGACTGTCTCGGCGCCCAGTTCGGCCGCCAGTGCCCTGGCACGCTCGGCATTGACGTCGGCGAGCACCAGCTTCGCGTTGTCCTTCGCCAGCAGCCGGGCAAGCCCGCCGCCGACCGAGCCCACGCCCTGGATCGCGACGCGAACGCCGTTCATCGAATCAACACCCAGCCCACGCTTCGCCGCCGCCTTGACGCCCAGATAGACGCCGCGCGCAGTCACCGGCCCGGGATCGCCGCCCGCGCTGCCCGCCGCCACGGGCAGGCCCGAGACGTGCTTCGTCTGGGTCGCGACGATCTTCATCCGCGCTTCGGACATGCCGACATCCTCGGCGGTCACGTATTTGCCCTGCAGCGATTCGACCGCGCGGCCGAACGCCTCGAGCTGGGCAGTGGTCACCGTCGCGCCGGGTTCGGCGGCGAGGATCACGCCCTTGCCCCCGCCCATCGGCAGGTTCGCCATCGCGTTCTTGTAGCTCATCCCCCGCGAAAGCCGCAGCGCGTCGGTGATCGCCGCGTCCGAATTGGCATAATGCCAGAAGCGCACCCCGCCCGCCGCCGGTCCGAGCGCGGTCGAGTGGATCGCGATGATCGCGCTCAGCCCCGAAGCGTGGTCGGTGAAGAGGTGGATGCCCTCATGCTCGTCGAAATCGGGGAAGCCCCAGTCGGTTTTCAAGGGAAAGTTCCGGACCATGGAGAATGGGGCGACCGACGGGACTTGAACCCGCAACTTCCGGCATCACAAGCCGGCGCTCTAACCAATTGAACTACGGTCGCCGTGAAGGTTGGCCGCTTAGCGAGGGCTTTCGCGAAGCGCAAGATCATTGCGCGATGCGCCGACGGCTTCCTCGGGCGCGATCATGCCGTCCCGCGCCAATGCCCTTGCCGCAGAGGCGAAATTGGGCGCCGAAAGATAGGCGTGGCGAGCGAGCAGCGGCGCGTCGGCACCGTCATAGATCAGCCGCCGCATCGCCGGATCGACTTCGACGCCCTCGAAGATTCGGACCGCCGCCCCCCGCCCGCTCTCGCCGCACGCCTCGCATCCGGGCGCCGACCACAGGATCGCGCCGGGATCGAGCCCCAGCAGCGCCGCGGTCGATCCGAAAGCCTGTTCGGGCTGCCGGCAGCTGCGGCACAGCCCGGGCGCGATTCGCTGGGCGATGACGAGGCGCAGCGCCGCGGCCAGAGCGAAGCGGTCGCTCGCCAGTCGCCGGAGCGTCAGAATGGTGCCAACTGCGTCGCCGCCGTCGAAACAGGCGATCACCAGTCCCCGGTCGGCGGATTCGACCGCCAGATTGGCGGCGGCGCGGTCTGCTATCACACCGCCCAGCGGAATTCCGAACCGGCGATGCAGCGCCGCGGCGGTTTCTTCGGCACGGGGCCCGGCGATCGCGATCATGCCGGTCAGCCGATCGGCCGCACGCTCGATCGCTGCGGCGAGCCGCGCGGGTACCCCCAGCGCGTCCAATGCATGGGGATCCGCGAAACGCGGCAATTCGGCTTCGAGCTGCGCGTCGAGGGCCATGCGCCGTCGAGTGCCTGCGATATGTGACGACTTGCTTGCGCTTTTGTTACGACAGGCGATGCGGACGCACGATACTGGCGAAATGCCGTCGAATTTGGCAGAATCGCCAGCGATGCAGACCCTCACCGAGACTTCGCCCGCCATCCCCAATTTCGGCGCCGGCCACCCGTCCGAGCCCGTGATCGAGCACATCCTGCGCCAGCCCGGCGTCCAGCGCGTGCCCAACCCCAAGGTCGCGATGTTCATCGGCAAGAAGTTCATCGATCCCGAGATGTGCCGGCTTCTGATGCTCCAGATCGATTCGAAACGGCGCCCCTCGACGCTCGCCGACGCCAATGGCGATTATGCCTTCCGCACCAGCGAGACCTGCGATCTCGATGCCGACGATCCGCTGGTGATCGAATTGAAGCGCCGGATCATCGCACTGACCGGGCTCGATCCCGCACATGCCGAGCCGATGCAGGGCCAGCGTTACGAGGTCGGCCAGGAGTTCAAGGCGCACACCGATTATTTCGAGCCCTCAGGCGCCGACTTCGAGAAATTCTGCAGCGTCTCGGGCCAGCGCACCTGGACGGTGATGCTCTATCTGAACCAGGTCAAGGCTGGCGGCGTGACGCGATTCAAAGCGATCGACAAGATGGTCGAACCCGAGGTCGGCAAAGTGCTCGCCTGGAACAATCTGCGCGCCAACGGGACGCCCAATCCCTCGACCATCCATCACGCGATGAAGGTCCGCGCAGGCACCAAATACGTCATCACCCAATGGTTCCGCGAACGCCCCTGGGGCTGGTGACGCAGAAAAGGCCCCGTCGGGCTTTCGCCCGGCCGGAGCCCTCTCCCCTTTTTAACCGATCAGAAGTTGATGCTCAGCCCCAGCGTGCCGCTCGTGCCGACATTGTACAGGTTATAGTAGATGCGGTTGTCGCCGCTCTCCTGATATTCCTGATATTTGGTGCCGGTGATGTTGCGGATCTCGAGTTTGGCTTCCATGTTCACCCCCGCGATCTTGATCCCCTGCCGCGCCACGAAATCGAGGTGCAGCCCGGGATATTCGTAGATGTCCGGCAGCAGGCCCGGACCGCGACTGGTGAGCCGCTTGCTGGCATAGGTAAGCATCAGCGTCTGCTGCGAAAGCCTGTCCTGATCCTCCAGACCCAGTTCCAGATTGCCGAGGTGGTCGGATTGGCCGGTCAGCGGCCGGCCATCGAGGAAATAGTTCGACGCCGGTTGGACGTTGCTCGCGGCGTTGCCCGTGTAGATCGTCGTGGTGTCGCCGGGGCGCACCTGCACCTTCGACTTCGAATAGGTGTAGTTGGCGATCACCACCGCGCGGCGTGAACCCCAGACGTCGAAATACTTCTGTGCTTCCACCTCGGCGCCATAGAGATTCGCGCGCGGGGCATTGGCATAGCTTGTGAACGGATCCTCGGCGATGAAGCTGCCATAGGCCTCGATCGGCTTGTCGAGCCGCTTGAAGAAGCCCGCGACCGCGATCCGCTGATCGCGCGCAAAATACCATTCGTACCGCGCCTCGAGATTATAGAGCTGGCTATCCTGCAGCGAGGGATTGCCGCGGAACAGCCGATTGCTCTCCGGATCATAATATTGCTGGAACAGCAATTCGCGGAACTGCGGGCGCGCGATCGTCTTCGAAGCGCTCAGCCGCACCTGCATTTGCGGCTGGAGTTCCCAGGTCAGCGTCGCCGCGGGCAGCCAGTAATCGCGGTCGATCTTGTTCGATGCACCCGAATTGCTCGGCGTATTGAACACCTGCAGCGGAGCGACAGCCTGCTTTGCCGTCTCGAACCGGGCCCCCAGTTCAAGGCTCAGGCTGTCGAGAAACTGCGCGCGCGCCTTGAGATAATAAGCGTGGCTGGTGAGACTGGCCTTGAATGCGGGATCGCCTTCGGTGGTCTCGATGAGGTCGACCCCGAAATTGCGGATGATCGCGCCGCCGAGCAGATTGTCCGGCCGCAGCATGCTGACG
>Ga0209050_1003354_pt1 | contig 11932 bp, 10 predicted proteins | sample Araplavi_mTSA_r2_FD_184276 | JGI IMG/M metagenome (GOLD analysis project Ga0209050, IMG submission 184276) | Arabidopsis root microbial communities from North Carolina, USA - plate scrape MF_Cvi_mTSA_r2 (SPAdes) (version 2) | ecosystem: Host-associated > Plants > Roots > Endosphere | place: USA...
CTTTACGCGCATTCCTTCGCCGCTGATCATTCTCGGCGGGTTGATCTTGGGCTTTCTGCTGAGGGGATTCTAAAGAAATTTTGCCGAACGGCTCAACGAGCATCCTAAACTAGCATCTCAAAAAAATAAACAGAGATTATTTTCTACTGCCGTAGAAGAGGGTGAGGAACAGCGTGGGATACACGGCATAGTTCTTTGTGGAAGGCATCATTTCGATGGTGCTGGAGTACGCATCGATCAAAAAGCCCGCTTCAAAACCTGTCACCTGGCTTTTGATCGTTCCCAACTCAAAGTTCATGGCCGCTTTGAAGTTCAGCCCGGGCTTGATCTTGGATTCCGACAAGCCTTCGAAAAGTCTTCCTGTGCCGGCGATGTAGTCGATGTTGATGTTCGGGTTATACGGGGCGCGCACGGTGTAGCTGCCTCCACCTTCCGGAAAATATTCCACGTAATAAGGTGCTACTACGCCAATGGTGGGACCGATGGCAAACACGCCTTTTATTTCAACGCCCTGGTGAGGAGCTTTTTTAAACAGGATGATATCGCGGCCATATTGCAGGCGGATGGCATAGAGATAATTCGATTTGCCGTAGATGAAAAGATTGCCGGTTTGGATGGAGTTGGTTCTTCTTTCCTGGGGATGTTTCACGTTCATCAATTCCAGGCCAAAGGTCTCCAGAACGCGGTCATTGAGCTTGCGGGCTTTTTTGAACACGAGACCACCGATCAATCCTCCGGAAGTATTTTTGTTTATACCCCACGTAAATTCCGAACCGTATTCATAGCTGTCTTGTGTTTGGCCGTAGGTCCCCGCAACGATCAACACCAGGAAAAAGGTAAGGAGAGAAAACTTTTCGCGCCGCCGCATCTGTCTGAAATCTTTACGATAAATTTAGGGTTAAAATTACCTAACGCAAACACTAAACTCTAAGTTATTCTTTATGGTTTCCATGACCGGGTATTACAAGGGCGATTTAAGAACAGAAGTCACCCATCTTAAGTCGGGCAATGTGGTGATAACGGATGCGCCCCCCGATAACAACGGCAAAGGAGAGGCTTTTAGCCCTACTGACCTCACCTGCGCCTCCCTGAACAGCTGCATGATGACCCTAATGGGGATTTTGGCCCAACGTGAGAATATCGACCTGGCTGGCCTGCGTTCCGAGATCGTCAAGATCATGCACCCCTCCCCCCGCAGAATTCTGGAGGTCCAGATCACCTTTACCCACGACGACCTCGTGGCGACCGACGTTCAAAAGGAAAAGCTGAGGCGTGCCGCGCTCACCTGCCCCGTGGCCCTGAGCCTCTCGGAAAACGTTAAGCAAACGGTAACCTTCAACTTTTAAGCACGTCGCGGATCGCACGGTAGTCGATACCCATGTGCGACTCGTCGTAAACTGCGGCACCTTTTTCAATGATCAGCACCTGGGGTGACTCATGCTCCACGTCGAACTGGTCGGCAACGCGGTTGGAGATATCGCGGTAGTTGATCAGGTCCAGGAAATAGGGTTTGAGGTTACTCATCTCGGATTCGTTCCAGTTTCGCTCCAGGCGGTCAAGCGCCATGCGGCTCACGGAACACCGGGTGCTGTGCTTAAAGATCAGCACGGCCTTTTCTTTAGATTCCTCCAGGATTTGATCTACCTGTTGAGGGGATTTCAGCTCGCTCCACTTCATAAGTTTAGTCGTTCCACATTCCCGCTTCACCTTTGTCATACCGGGGCTTTCTGCCCTTTTCCTTCAAGTGGTCGGGTTGTGTGTCTTGTTTCTTGAACAAACGCGCCCACCATAGCTTAAAGTTCGTGAGCATGTCCCTTTCGTCGTCGACGTTGTTTTTGTTGAGCTTAATGAACTTGGTGTCGGGATGAAGTTCTTTGTTTTTTGCAAAGATTTTGAACTTCTGCATTTTGATGTTGCCCTGGTAAGCGGAAGCGCGCGCGAACGCTTTGCCTGGCTCTCGGGTTTTCAGGGCTTCCTGCGAGCTGCTCGGGTTGCGGACATAGTCCCAGTTGCGTTTCATGCTGCGCGCATATTCGCTGGCCTTTACCGTCGCTTTGGATGGCTTTATGCCGGGCATGGCGCCCTCGGCCGCGTGGGGCTTTTTGCCATACTCGCGTTGCTTCACTTTCACCTGCAGCTCACCGGCCTGAAACGTGGCATCGGTCGGCTTAAGTTTTAACAGGGCCTCATCGGCCGAATTTTTATGCTTTACATAAGGCCGGCGTTTCACCTTGATCTGAAGACCCTGGCTGTCGTCGTTGAGGGGTGTCTTGGAAACAATAGGCTGCTCGTTGTTATTCCACAATTTTCCGCTCACGCTGCCGCCACCTTTTTCAGGGCGGTGACCGCGAATGTTCCCTTGGAAAAGGGCCTCCCGTCCACCATTTTTTGGAGACCTGACGGTGATGGCGTGTTCCTTATTGTTCCACAACCTTCCGCTCACACTGCCGCCGCCTTTTTCGGGACGACGAGCCCTGACATTCCCCTGGAAGAGCGCTTCCTTGCCATTGGTTTTGGGAGCCATTCCATCAAGGGGACGACCCTGGTTGTTCCACAGACGGCCACTCACACTGCCACCTCCTTTTTCGGGGCGATGGGCTTTAATATTTCCTTGAAAGATGGCTACCCCGGCTCCTTGCCTCGTGGGTCTGCGCGACATTAAAGGTTGGCCGTTGTTGTTCCAACCACCGCTCACGGAGCCTCCACCCGCATAGGTCTTTCTTCCTTTTGTCCGGTTTTGATCGCGGCGTATGCTCTCGTCGCTCCTTCCGGGTCCTTTCGGTGGCATGGGCATTCCCACTTGGCTTTCTCTTGGCCTTGTTTTCGCCTGGTAGCCCCGTGCTTTCCCATAGACAGCACCCGAGATCGACCGCGGCCGTTTTGACAAGATCGGCATGCCTTCAATTCTTCTTTTGCTGGTATAATTTCTTCCTCTCACCCTCCGGCCGGCTACATCGCCGGTCCAGGCATTTTCACCGCGGCGCATGGTGGTGCGATGGCCGCCTGCGGCAGGTCCTTTATAGGCCTTGTCGCCGAGACGCGACTTTCTGCCAGCATAGGGATGGAACGTGGGGGCGATCACGCGACCGCTGGAAGTTTGCGGGCTTCTTTTGCGCAGCGGCTTTCCCGCCAAATCGCGCGTGGTAGCCTGCTCGGGTCTTCGCTTGGGCCGGGGGAAGTTCGCGTAGACGTTTATGCTTTTGCGCGCCGTGAATGCCCGCGAGCCGGACCGGGGCACTACCCGGGGTTTGGGGCCGCCTTCTTTTGGAAGCGGGCCCTGAATTTTTTTCAACCTCGCCAACGTTCCGCGGTTCGATACAGCCTGTTCCGAAGATCTGGGACGCGACGATGGATTGTTCGTGTATCTTCCGTATTGCGGATAGACATTGCGTGCGCTTCCCGCAGATTCGCGGTTGCGAATGCGACGTCCGGTAATATCACCGCGCCAGGCTTTTTGCCCGCCCTTCCGGGGCTTAGGCGCCATGATGGGCCGGATCGGCTTGCCCGGGCGGTCGGTGCCCGATGCCCTGCGATGAGGTACGTAGGCGCGCGCATTGCCGGCCGAGGATCGCTCGCTGGACTTTATACGTTTCTTGTTTCTTGCTTTTCTTCCCGGCCCGCTGCCTCCCGATTTACGGAAAGGCGTGCTAAACCGGCTTTCGCGGCTTGGCCGGTCGCCCTTCGAATTTTGGCCAAACGAAGGGGCTGCCAAAAGCATCAGAAGGATGCCCAGGACCAGGAATTTCCAGGTGGAAGAACGGACAGGAGTATGGTGCGCGATGGCGTTCAAAAAATGGTGTCAGAAACAGGCTAAGATAAGGAAAATTTATGATTGCTTTCCAGGGCCCGGCCGGGGCTATGAAAACGCCAGCCGAACCCCTTTTCTTTTCGACTGCCGGTATTAAAATTTCAACAGCGTTTCAATAGCGTTTTTCAACCGGCCTTTGGGCAGAAAATTCTGTTCCAGCGTTGGGGCAAACGGTATGGCCGTGTCGAGCGAGGCTACGCGCCTGACCGGTGCATCCAGGGACGAAAAGCAATGTTCGTTTATCCAGGCGCTGATCTCCGCACCAATCCCACCGGTCAACGTATCTTCATGCAGGATCAACACGCGGTTGGTCTTTTTCACGCTTTCGGCCACCATGTCTTTGTCCCACGGCAACAAGGTGCGCAGGTCGATGAGGTCAATGGAAACGCCATCCAGTTCGGTGGCAATCTCACGTGCCCAATGAACGCCCATGCCGTAGGTGATGATCGATATGTCGGTTCCATCCAGGATACGTTTGGCCTTGCCGATCTCCACGGTATAGTAATCGTCGGGAATGGTGTCTTTGATGGAACGATAAAGCAGCTTGTGCTCAAAATACATGACCGGGTTCGGGTCTTCGATGGCGGCGCACAACAATCCCTTGGCATCATACGGATCGGAGGGGTAGACGATCTTGAGACCGGGCGTGTGAAAGAACCAGGCTTCGTTGCTCTGCGAATGGAACGGCCCTGCGGCCGTGCCGGCGCCTGTGGGCATGCGCACCACCACATCGGCATTCTGTCCCCAACGCCAATAGGCTTTGGCCAGGTTGTTTACGATCTGGTTGAAGGCTTCCGTTACAAAATCGGCAAACTGCATTTCCACCATGGACTTCATGCCTTTGATGGACAGTCCTAGACCCGCGCCGGCAATGGCCGATTCACAGATGGGCGTGTTGCGCACCCGTGGCTTTCCAAATTTTTCTACAAATCCTTCCGTGATCTTGAACACCCCTCCATATTCGGCGATGTCTTGGCCCATCAGCACGAGGTTGTCGTAGCGCTCCATGCTCTGTCGCAACCCGTCGCTAATGGCGTCGATGAATCGCCTCTCTGATTTTTGTTCGGATGCGGGTTCCACCACGGTTTGTTGAAAGGGCGCATACACATCCGCCATCTCCACTTCCGTGTCGGCCACGGGATGTTTTTCCTCGAAGGCTGTGGCCAGACCTTCTTCAATTTCTCTTTTTATGATCTGGCGAAGATCATCAACATAGGCCTGGTCGATGATGCCTTCTTTCAACAGGTATTGTTCGTAATTGTCTACGGGATCTTTCTTAGCCCACTCGTCCATGAGGGCTTTGGGTACGTATTTCGTTCCCGAGGCCTCCTCGTGTCCGCGCATGCGGAAGGTCCGGCATTCCAGCAACACGGGGCGGGGTTGCTGGCGCATGTTTTCGGCCAGCAATCGCACGGTGTCGTACACTTCCAGGATATTGTTGCCGTCGATGCTGAGTGCATCGATGCCGTAGCCGATGCCTTTGTCGGCAAAGCTCTCGCAGCGGAACTGTTCCTGGCTTGGCGTAGACAATCCATAACCGTTGTTTTCGATGACGAAGATCACGGGCAGGTCCCACACTGCGGCGACGTTCACCGCCTCGTGGAAGTCGCCTTCGCTGGTGCCTCCGTCGCCGTTGAACACGACCGTGACTTTGCTTTCGGCTTTCAGTTTTGAAGCCAGGGCAATGCCATCCGCGACGCCGTTTTGGGGACCGAGGTGAGAGATCATGCCGACGATATGATGCTCGTTCGTGCCGAAATGAAAAGAGCGGTCACGCCCCTTGGTATAGCCCATGGGTGTGCCCTGCCACTGGGCAAACAGCCGCTCGAATGGCATCTCACGTCCTGTGAAAACACCCAGGTTGCGGTGCATGGGCAAGATGTATTCATCTTTATCCAAGGCTTGCGTAATGCCCACGGCGATAGCTTCCTGCCCGATGCCGCTGAACCATTTGCTGATGCGGTTCTGCCGCAGCAGGATCAGCATTTTTTCTTCGATGAGACGGGGACGGAGCAGGGCTTGGTAAAGACCTTTTAAGGTACTGTCGCTTAGGTGCTTTTTCTGAAAGATCATATCGCGAATATGTGGCCGCAAAGTTAACCGAGTTTTCGAGTCCTGGATTGGGATGGGGCGTATTTACAAACCTTTGAAATTCAGTGAAAAACTTCTATACTGGTAAGGCTATTCCTAAATCTAAACCATGCGTTTCGCCGTTCTGGCCCTGTTTGTAATGTTTTTTTCAGGGTTAACCGCCCAGGAATACCGGTTTCGCCTCTATCGCGTGGAGCAAGGCCTGCCCAGCGACGTGACCAAAGCCGTGGCCGAAGATTCGCTCAATTTCCTTTGGATGGCCACCGACGATGGTCTGGTGAAATACGACGGACTTTCGTTCACAACCTACAAACACCCTTTCCGCAGCCAGTACATAAAAAGTTTTTTAAAAACCCGCAGCGGGCGATTGCTGGTCATCGGCGATCTGGATGTCGTGGAGATCAAAAACAAGATCGATACCGTGCTGTTCGAGACCTTGATCCCAGGTTCCCGCACACCGACGGATTCCACGGTGTGGTCTCCAAAATCGATCTATGAAGATCGTCACGGCATTGTCTGGTTGGGTGAACCCCAGGCGGTGCTGCGCTATGATGGAAAGTCTGTCAAGCGTTTCAATTTTGGAGAAGCCAACCGCTCACCCATCTTCATTCGATCGTTCAGCTTTTTTGAAGATGCACACGATAACCTCTACGCGATCTCTTACCAGGGAAATATTTTCCGTTACGATGATCTTCTGCGCGACTTTGTGCCCGTACCCGGCGAGTTGCCGCGCAATGTAAACCATGTTTTGTTCTTCCACGATAAATTGCTGGTGGCCAGTGGCGGCGGATTGTTCGAAGCAGAAATGGAAGACCTTCATATTAAAAACGTCAAGAAGGTCCTTCCCATTCCAAACGCTTCCTATTTGATGGCCACCGACGATGCCTTGTGGGTGTGCACCTATGACCAGGAGCTCTATCGCCTGTCGCACGACAACTATTTCGACCTGAAAGTGCTGGACTATAGTTTCAAGGGAATCAACAGCTGCTATGCCAGCAAGGAGGGCGACATCTGGGTGTCGACGGACAAAGGAGTAGTGCTGGTACAGAAAGAGATTTTCTTACAGGCCGACGTGAACTCCGAGGGCCATTTCATCGAAGGCATCGCCCACGACGGCGAGCATCACATCACCTACTATTGCACCAAAGAGACCCTTGTCGAATTGAAGCCCGCGCCCGACGGCAGTTGGGAGCATACGTTGCGCTACAACCATAAAGACGCTTATTTCCAATCGCTCGCATTCAATACGCGAGGGCTGTGGGCCGCCAGCGTGTCGGATATCTTGCTGTTTGAGAACGGGGTTGTCAAAAGGCAATGGAACTTTGCATCGCGAGGGAATTTTGTGCACGATCTGTTTATTGATCAGAAAAATAATGTATGGCTGGGCCAGGCCGGAACAAACCAGGTCACGGTCATCACCGATTCGCTGACCGTCCGCCATTACGACATTCCGGTTTCCAGCCAAAGCGAAATCAACCTCGTGCGGGAAGGGCCGGAAGGTATATACGTCGCCGCCAGCGGCGTCGGTGGATACCTGTTCCTTAAACCTCACAAAGGAAACACGTTTGAAAATGTTAGCCTCCCCGTTACATTTCAGACGCATGGTGACTTCAACATTCAGGATATGGCATTCCAGGGCAACATTCTCTGGATCGCATCGACGGAAGGACTCTTGCGCTATGATGGTCACACCATCAAGAGGATTGAATTTGGTGAAGTGTTTTCCACTTTTTCGGTGAGCTCTGTAGAAACGCTTGATGCGCAGAACATCATTTTCTCGAATTCTTTCGGACTGTTTTGCTACAATACCGTCTCCAACGAGTTCGGGCTCTATGACGAGAACTCCGGTTTGCCCAGCAACGCCATTACCGATCACGGCCTTTCGATCGATCCCGATCAGGGCGTTTGGATCGGTACATCATTCGGATTGGGGTATACCCGGCAGTCGTTAACCGAAAACAAGAAGACGGTCACGCCTTATGCGGTTAACGCGCAGGTGGATGCGAAGCACACGCCGTTTGTGAATGGCTTATATGCGCCCTATGGTTCCTTCATCAACATCCAGTTTTCGCCCATCACCTTTCCTGAGAACAAGATCAACCTGCAATGGCGTATGCGCGGCGACAGCCTGTGGCACAAAATGGACTATCACGAAGCGAGTTTGTCCAATCTTTCCGCCGGCAAGCATACCGTGGAGGTGCGGGCCAAGAAGAACATGGGTTTAGGATGGAGTGACACGCGCACGGTGGATGTTTATATTTCGCCGCCGTTCTGGCAACGCGCCGAGTTCATTATGCTCGTGCTTTGCGCCGTGCTGCTCATTTCCTGGGCGTCGTTCAGCGTGAGTTCGCGGATCATGCAAAAGCGCAAAGAGTTTCTTCAGAACCTGGTGAATAAACGTACGGAGGAACTTCAAAAGGCGAATGAGGAGCTCACGGTACGCAACAATGAACTGGATCGGTTTGTATACAGCGCTTCGCACGACTTGAGTGCACCACTGAAATCCATCCTGGGTCTTATTCGCGTAGCGCGGCTCGACAATCCCGGCGACGGGCACAAAGAATATCTCACGATGATGGAGCGCAGCGTGTTGAAGCTGGAAGAATTCATCAAAGATGTGGTGAGCTATTCGCGCAACACGCGGATGCCCGTGAAGCTGGAGCCGTTCCGCTTCGACGATATGGTGAAAAGCATTCTGCAAGATCTGCAATATTCCCCGGGCTTTGCCAAGATCCGGTTTGCCGTGAAAGACGAACTTCAGACCGATCTTATCAGCGATCCGATACGGGTGCGGATCGTGCTGAACAACCTGATCTCTAATGCCATCAAATTTCACCTTTTCGACAACGGTTGTCAGCCCTATGTGAACATCGAACTGCGATGTAAAGCCAAGCAACACATCATCGTGGTGGAGGACAATGGTCAGGGCATTGAGGAAAAACACCTGGGCCGTATTTTTGAAATGTTTTACCGCGCTACCGAAAATGCGCAGGGCTCCGGATTGGGATTGTATATTTTGAAAGAGACCGTCACCAAATTGAACGGGTTTGTGGAGGTGCGTTCTGTCTTCGGCGAAGGCACGACTTTTACGATCACCCTGCCCGACCGGAACCACCTCGAGCAGGTGCAGCCGACGTAAACGCAGGGAATGGCCTTTCGGTTTCCCTCCTGAAACTTAATTTTTCGGTGGCATCAAACATCGCCAGGTTTATTACTTTTGTGCCCGATGATAACCTTTAGCGAATTTCAACTGGAGAATGGGCTCCGCGTGATCGTGCACGAGGACCCCACGGTGCAGATCGCAGTCATGAACATTCTGTATGACGTCGGCTCCCGCGATGAACGCCCGGACAAAACCGGCTTTGCCCATTTGTTCGAGCACCTGATGTTTGGCGGATCCGCCAACATTCCCAACTACGACGAGCCGCTACAACGCGTGGGCGGCGAAAACAATGCGTTTACCAATACCGATATTACCAACTATTATCTCACCCTCCCCGCTTCCAATATCGAGACGGGATTTTGGCTGGAGAGCGATCGCATGAACGGTTTGTCGTTCGATCCCCGGGTGCTGGAGGTGCAACGGAAGGTGGTGATCGAAGAATTCAAACAACGCTATCTCAATCAACCCTACGGCGATGTTTGGTTGAAGCTGCGCCCGCTGGCCTATCAGGTTCACCCGTATCAATGGGCGACCATCGGCAAGGAGATCAGCCATATCGAGAACGCCACGATGGATGACGTGAAGGAATTTTTCTTCCACCATTATGTTCCTGACAATGCCGTGCTGGTCGTCGCCGGCAACGTAACGGTGGAGCAGGTGAAACGGCTTTCCGAAAAATGGTTCGGCCCGATCCGCGCCGGCAGACAATCGCGCGTGCTGCCCAAGGAACCCGCGCAAAAAGAAAAAAGGGCACTGAATGTTGATGCCAACGTGCCGGCAAACGCGCTGTACAAGGCCTATCACATGGGCGCTCGTTTTGAGGCCGATTACTATACGTCCGACCTGTTGAGCGATGTGCTGAGCCGAGGACAGTCCAGCCGCCTCTACCAAAAGCTGGTGAAAGAGAAAGAGATTTTCACCTCCATTTCTTCGTTTGTCATGGGCACGGTGGATCCCGGTCTGTTTGTGATCAGCGGCCGCGTGAAAGATGGCATCACGCTGGAGCAAGCCGAAGGCGAAGTGAATGACATCCTATCCACACTCGTCGCAAAAGGAACTGACGAGGAGGAACTTGAAAAGGTAAAAAACCAGACCGAGTCGACCCTTGAATTTGGTGAAGTGGAAGTGATGAACCGCGCCATGAACCTGGCTTTTGCCAAACTATCGGGCGACACCAACCTGGTGAACGAAGAGGCAAAACTGATCCGCGCGGTGACGACGACCGACATGCAGCGCGTGGCCCAATCGATTCTCCGCGAAGAAAACTCCAGCGTGCTCTATTATCGCGCGGAGAAAAAATAAAATTCACAAAATCAACGATCGATGAAGATACGCGTAGGCATGGGTTTCGATGTGCACGAATTGGAAGCGGGAAGAAATTTCTACCTCGGCGGCATGTCGCTGCCCGATGCGCCTAAGGGTGCCGTTGGACACTCCGATGCCGACGTGCTTATTCATGCCATCTGCGATGCCCTGCTTGGCGCCGCCAACTTGCGCGACATCGGCTTCCATTTCTCCAACACCGACAACCGGTGGAAGAACATGGACAGCACCTTTTTTCTCAAGGAAGTGACACGCCTCGTCCATGAAAAAGGGTGGCGCATCGGCAACGTGGATTGCACCATTTGCCTCGAGAAGCCCAAGGTGAACCCGCATATCCCCGCCATGAAAAAGATTCTTGCCCCCCTGATGGACATTACCGAAGACGATGTCTCCATCAAAGCCACCACCAACGAAAAGCTGGGTTATGTTGGGCGCGAAGAGGGCGTGTGTGCTTACGCTGTAGCGTTGATCCAAAAAGAATAATGTCGCTCACCATCATTACCACCGGCGATGGCTCGCACTCGTTGCGGAACGAGGCGCTGAATGAAACCTATCATTCCGTTCATGGCGCCGTGCAAGAATCGGTGCACGTTTTTATCCGGAGCGGGTTGGCGCATCGCCTGCAGGATTCGCACGACAAACCCCTTTCCATTTTCGAGGTCGGCTTTGGCACCGGGCTAAATGCGTTGCTGACGGTGAACTATGCTTTGGAAAACGCCGTGCCGATCGCCTACACAGCCATTGAAGCTTTCCCGGTACCGGAAGAAATTTGGCGAACGCTGAACTATGCCTCTACGGAAGAAGCACTAAAAAGATTCCATTCGCTTCACGAGGTTCCCTGGGAAACGGAGCAACCGATCGTCTCATCGTTTCGGCTGCGAAAAATGCATACGACGCTGGAAGATATGCTGCTCCCGGCCTCGTCGTTCGATGTCATCTATTTCGACGCATTTGCTCCCAACAAGCAACCCGACTTATGGACGTTGCCCATGCTGGAAAAGGTATCGACCTTGCTGAAGCCCGGCGGTGTGTTTGTCACCTATTGCGCAAAGGGACAGTTGAAACGAGACCTCAAAAGCTTGGGGCTTACAACGGAGACCCTACCCGGTCCGCCAGGCAAGAAAGAGATGGTGCGGGCGACGCGTGCAGTGGGGGTCTGACGCGGTCATGAAAGTGTAAAAATGACGCTAACGATCGTTCTGAAAATCGAAAAATATCAATCGATTTCGCTCTAAATTCAATTTTTCAAAATTGCGGACCCTGCAATCGTTGACGTTTTGTAATTTTTATAACCTTTCGGATCAATACTAAAAAGATTCAAAAAATTGGGAAGAAGTCACAAAAGGCCCCAATTTCCTTCTGTTTGTTTGATAAATTCAAAACTCCGTTCTGCCCTGAGCGGTGTATTTGACGCATAATTAAAACGACCAGAAGATGAAAGAGAAGACCAGACGTGGTTTGTACACCCCTGAACTGGAACATGATGCCTGCGGCATTGGCTTCGTCGCCAACATCAACGGCACCAAAACTAACCAAAACCTGCGCGA
>Ga0209050_1003355_pt1 | contig 11931 bp, 11 predicted proteins | sample Araplavi_mTSA_r2_FD_184276 | JGI IMG/M metagenome (GOLD analysis project Ga0209050, IMG submission 184276) | Arabidopsis root microbial communities from North Carolina, USA - plate scrape MF_Cvi_mTSA_r2 (SPAdes) (version 2) | ecosystem: Host-associated > Plants > Roots > Endosphere | place: USA...
GGCATCGGCGCCCACGACCTTGGCGCCCGGCAGCAATACGCGCAGCATCGCCTGCACCTGTTCCTTCGCCGCCGCGCCGGTGCCGACGATCGCTTTCTTGACCAGTCGCGGCGCATATTCGCCGACCGGCAGCCCGGCGCGCGCGCAGCCGAGCAGCACGACGCCGCGAGCATGCGCGAGCTTCAGCGTCGATTGCGGGTTGTCGTTGACGAACACCTCTTCGACCGCGGCGCACGCGGGCGCATGATCGGCGATCACTGCCGCGAGCACCGTGTCGAGATGCGCAAGCCGGTCGGGCAGGGACGCCTTCGCGTCGGTCTTCACCTGCCCGTTGGCGATGTGGCTGATCCGGCTGCCCTCGACGCGAATGACGCCCCAGCCGGTGCAGCTGAGCGAGGGATCGAGACCGAGGATGATCAGCCGAGCTTCTCCATCACCGCGTCGGGAATTTCGTAATTGCCCCATACGGTCTGGACATCATCGTCGTCGTCGAGCGTGTCGATCAGTTTGAACAGGCTTTGCGCCACGCTTTCTTCGGTGACTTCGCTCTTCAGCGTCGGGCGCCAGGCGAGCTTGACGCCTTCGGCTTCACCCAGCTTGGTTTCGAGCGCCTTCGCGACTTCGTGCAGGCTGTCGACGCTGGTCCAGATGTCGTGGCCGTCCTCGGACGATTCGACATCGTCGGCGCCGGCGTCGAGCGCGGCTTCGAAGATCGTGTCGGCGTCGCCCGCCTTCGCGGCATAGCTGATCATGCCGAGACGGTCGAAGCCGTGGCTGACGCTGCCCGACGTGCCGAGGTTGCCGCCATTCTTGCTGAATGCCGTGCGGACGTTGGTCGCGGTGCGGTTGCGGTTGTCGGTCAGCGCTTCGACGATCAGCGACACGCCGCCGGGGCCATAGCCTTCGTAGCGGATCTCTTCGTAGTTATCGCCTTCGCCGCCCGCAGCCTTGTCGATCGCGCGCTGGATATTGTCCTTGGGCATCGACTGCGCCTTGGCGGCGTTGACCGCCGCGCGCAGACGCGCGTTCGCGTCGGGATCGGGCAGGCCCATCTTTGCCGCGACGGTGACTTCGCGCGCGAGCTTCGAGAAAAGCGTGCTGCGCTTTTTGTCCTGCGCACCCTTGCGGTGCATGATGTTCTTGAATTTACTATGGCCGGCCACGGGAGGATCCTGCTTGAAGTTAATCTTGTGAAGCGGCCTATCGCGTAGCGGGCGACATTTTTCAACGCCCTTGCGCGCCGCCGTTCTTCTATTCGGCGGGTTTTCCCGTGCGCAGATCGATCACCCGCCCACGCTCATAACCCAATATTCCGGGAACCGGGGCGAGTCGGTTGATCCAGTCGGCTCCGGGTTCGGGAAACAATCCCACCGCGTGATATTCGGCAATGTCCAGCGGAAGGGCGCCGAGCGAAGCCGGCCGCGCGAGACCGTCGGCGGCCGGAACCAGCGCCTGCCCCAAGGTGAAACCATAGGCGAACATCGACGGTCCCAGATTGTCTTCGAGATGCGGGATCGGCGATTCCTTGTGCACCTTGTCGGCGAACAGCGACCCCATTTCGGTGATGACTCCGGCGCGCGCCGCGAACTTTACCGTGCCAAGGCAGTTGCAGGCGGTGATGCCGCGCCCGCCGACCGAAACGCCATAGAGAATATAAGTTCCGGCAGGCACTTCGACCAGAAAGCTACGCATGGCGCCATCTTCCAGGAAATCCCCGGCATCGACGGCAAAGGCGTTTACCGGTCCTTCATAAGCAAAGGCATATTCGTCGATCGTGGGCGGTTTCCCGTCCTTCGCCTTTTTGGTGAGCTTGGGCAGGTCTGCTGCATATGCGGCCTCCTTTGCGCTGCGGTAGGCGGCGATCTCCGCGTCGGTCGGAATGCGCAGGAAAATATGCTCGATATTGATCATACCCGACTTTGCGGTGCTCGACCGGAACAGCAGATATGCCTTGGCGGGGTCCAGAGCTGCGGGCGCGGTGGTGTGATTCACAACGCCATCGCCACCCTTGGCCAGCGCGATCACGGGTGCGAACATCAGCAGGCCGGCGAGGAGCAGGCGAATCATTCGCCGACCTCGGTCGTCGCGGGTTTGGGTCCGGAAGCCAGCTTGGCCTGCATCGCAACAAGGGTCGCCTCGTCCCCATCGTTCAGCCGGTCCCAATCCGTCTCGGCGATCGCATAGCGGGCGTAGCCGCGGGGCTGCATGCAACGGCGCAGCTTGTTGTTGCGCTGACCGCGTTCCAGCTTCGGCACGATGATCGAAGCCATGGCGGCGCCGACGAGGCCATATGAGCCGGCGCTATAGCCCTGGGGCTTGCGCTTGACGGGTTCGACCCAGGGCCGGAAAGTCGGCAAGGTCGTCACGCCGTCGCGAACCAGAAAGCTGCGGCATTCGGCGATGTCTGCATAGGCTTCGGCGAAACTGACGGCCGGATTGTGAAAGAAGAAGAATTTATATCCTTCCTTCTGCACCTTGGGATCGGCCGATGGCGCGATGTCGGGGACGCTGATCGTTGCGGGGTCGGGCAGCGCATCCTGGGCTGCCACCTGTCCGCCAGATATCGCCGCGGCCAATATCAACGTCGCCCCCCGTATCGATCGTCCTCCCATAAACCCTCCCGTCAGATGATGACCGCCGTCCCGCTTGCCGAAACCATCAGCATCGATCCGTTCTGGCCGAGCACTTCATAGTCGAGGTCAACGCCGATCACCGCATTGCCGCCGAGGCGCGCGGCTTCGGCTTCCATCTCGGCGATCGCTTCTTTGCGCGCGCGGGCGAGGACGTCCTCATATTTGCCCGAGCGGCCACCGACGATATCGGTGATGCTGGCGAACAGGTCGCGGAACAGGTTGGCGCCAACGATCACCTCGCCGGTGACGATGCCCAGATATTCGCTGACCGGACGGCCCTCGACATTGTTGGTGGTGGTGCTGAACATCGTCACTCTCCCCGATCTGTTGACGGTTGGCTTTAGTCGATTCCGAGCGCCGACTTATAGACGTCGAGAATCGCTTCCATTTCCTTGCGGTCGTGCACCGGCAATTTGCGCAGGCGGACGATCTGACGCATGATTTTCGGGTCGTAACCCTGCGATTTCGATTCATTATAGGTGTCGCGGATGTCGTCGGCGATGCCCTTTTTCTCTTCTTCCAGACGCTCGATGCGCTCGATGAAAAGGCGCAGTTGTTCGTCGGATACGGTGGCTTCGCTCATTTTGGGCTCCGGTAACATGGATGATGCGGCGCGAGAATCGCGGCTGGCGCGTCCCTAACGGGGTCAGGGATTTTTGGCCATGCTTTCTTCCATCTTCGCGAGCTGTTCGGGCGTCGCGGCGGTGTGGTGCAATGCTTTCCATTCGGCGGTCGGCATGCCGTGGACGATCGCGCGTCCCGTTTCCTTGTCCATGTCGCCCGCCTCAGCGACCCAGTCGCCAAGGCAGTTGCGGCAAAATCCGGCGAGGCCCATCAAATCGATGTTCGCGGCGTCGCTGCGATGCTGGAGCAGGCGGGCGAGGCGGCGGAAGGCCGCGGCGGCTACCGCGTCGTCAAGGTTGTCGAGCGCATCGTCACCGGTCGTCTGATCGTCGCTGCAGGACATGGTTCCTCCGTTGAATGATTGAATAGCTATACGGCGGTTGCCTTCGTATCATCAAGGCGGCATTGCCCTAGCGTCCCCCAGTCATCGGAGCATTTGTGGTTCAGACCTTCATTCCCCGCCAGCGCAAGGTTCGCATCCTGGCGACCCTCGGTCCCGCAAGCGCCAATCCCGCGATGATCGCCGAATTGCACCGCGCCGGCGCCGACGCCTTTCGCGTCAATATGAGCCATGGCGATCACGCCGGCCATGCCAAGGTGATCGCCGCGATCCGCGCGCTCGAAAAGGACACCGGGCGCCCGACGACGATCCTCGTTGACTTGCAGGGGCCGAAGCTGCGCGTCGGCACCTTCAAGGACGGCCCAGCCGAACTGGTGAACGGCAAGAGCTTCGTCCTCGATACTGACAAGACGCCGGGCGACGCGACGCGCGTCTACCTGCCGCACCCCGAATTGTTCGCGGCACTCGAAGCCGGCACGCGCCTGCTGATCGACGACGGCAAGCTGGTGCTGCGCGTGCAGAGCGTCGCGCCGGACAAGATCGAAACGGTGGTCGAGGTCGGCGGCAAGATTTCGGACCGCAAGGGCGTCAATGTCCCCGACGTCGTCGTGCCGCTCGCCGCGCTGACCGAAAAGGACCGCAAGGATCTGACCTTCGCGCTCGAACAGCATGTCGACTGGATCGCGCTGTCGTTCGTGCAGCGGCCCGAGGACGTTGCCGAGGCGCGCACGCTGATCGGCGGCAAGGCGGCTTTGCTTGTGAAATTCGAAAAGCCGTCGGGGGTGCAGCGGATCGAGGAAATCCTCGAACTCGCCGATGCGGCGATGGTCGCGCGCGGCGACCTGGGTGTCGAACTGCCGCCTGAGGCGGTGCCGCCGCTGCAGAAAAAGATCGTCGCGACCGCGCGCCGCATGGGCAAGCCCGTCGTCGTCGCGACGCAGATGCTCGAATCGATGATCGTCTCGCCGTCGCCGACGCGCGCCGAAGTGAGCGATGTTGCCACGGCGGTGTACGATGGCGCCGACGCGATCATGCTGTCGGCCGAGACTGCGGCGGGCTCATTTCCGGTGGAAGCTGTCACCATGATGGATTCGATCGCGCGTTCGGTCGAAAGCGATCCCGATTATTTCCGCCGGCTGCATTTTACCGAGACCGCGCCCGACGCAACTACCGCCGACGCGCTCGCCGAGGCGGCGGGCAGCATCATCACGACGATCGCCGCCGATGCGATCATCTGCTTCACCGCGTCGGGTTCGACCGCGCGCCGCGTCGCACGCGAACGGCCGAACGCGCCGCTGCTGGTGCTGACGCCAAAGCGCGAGGCGGCGCGGCGCATGGGCCTGCTCTGGGGCGCGCACGCGGTGCCGACCAAGGACATCGGTAGCTTCGAAGAGATGATCGCCAAGGGCAAGCGCATGGCGCTGCGCCACGGCATCTGCAAGGCGGGCGCGAAGCTCGTGATGATGGCGGGGGTTCCGTTCGGCACCCCGGGTTCGACGAACGTGCTGCATGTGGCGACGCTGACTGGCGACGAACTGCGCGGCTACAGCTGATCCGATTCAAATCGGCACAAAAGTTACCGGCTGATTCACAAAATTTTCGGGTTGATTCAGATCGGGACGTTTAAAAATGGTAAACGGGCTTTGCACCATTGACGCTGCGCGGCATAGTTGGTGCAAGTAGCGCGTCGGACCCGCGTCGGGGGGCTCCGCATCGCCAGTCCGGAGGTCTTTCTCGCGTGTCCGCACCGTTCCGTTTTCCGCGCTTCTTTGTCACTAGCCCGGCGCCTTGCCCCTATCTGGCGGGCAAGACCGAGCGCAAGGTGTTCACCGAACTCAGCGGCAACAGCGCGAACGAGCTGAACGACGCGCTCGGCCGGATCGGGTTCCGCCGCAGCCAGTCGGTCGCCTATCGCCCGAGCTGCGCCGATTGTTCAGCCTGCGTGTCGGTGCGCGTCTGCGCGAGCGAATTCACGCCGAGCAGCTCGCAGAAACGCAACATGCGCCGCAACGGCGATCTGGTCGCGACGGCGTGCAAGCCGTGGGCGACCGAAGAACAATATGCGCTGCTTCGTTCCTATCTCGGCTCGCGCCATCCCAATGGCGGCATGGCCGACATGGACGAGCAGGATTTTGCCGACATGGTCGAGCAGACCCCGGTCGACAGCTATATGGTCGAATATCGCGAGCCGACGGTCGACGGCCGCAAGGGGCGCCTCGTCGGGTGCTGCCTGACCGACCGCCAGGGCGACGGCCTCTCGATGATCTACAGCTTCTTCGACGCGGCGCACCCGATGCGCGAGGGGCTGGGCACTTATATCATCGCGGACCATGTCCAGCGCGCCGCGCGCGCGGGACTGCCCTATGTCTATCTCGGCTACTGGATCGAAGGGTCGGCGCGCATGGCGTATAAGGCGCGTTTCCGCCCGCTCGAACGGCTCGGCCCCGACGGATGGTCGCGGTACGAACCGGTCGCTTCGGACGGCATTGCGGCGATCTTCGAACTCGCCTGATAGCCGGCCGGTTATGGCTCGTTGACGCGGGCTTTCTAACAGGCCATTGAATGCGAAGGGAATTTCGGGGCGGGGAACAGAGGAGATGACTTTGTTTCGAAATCGTCGCGCGGTTAAATTCCTGCTTCCTGCTCTTTCTGCCAGCCTTGCCCTTTCTGCCTCGCCGCTCGTGGCGCAGCCGCGTCAAGGCGCCGGAACGCGTGATGGTGCGTCGATCAATGGCGTCGATCAGGCCAACCAGATCGACTGCCAGGGGCGTCCCGCCGAAGTATCGGGTTCGGGCAATCGCATCAATTTCATCGGTGACTGCCCCAGCCTGACGGTCAATGGCGTCGACAACCAGATCGACATCCTTCTGCCGCCCGGCGCCGACCTGCGCGTTGCGGGCGTGGACAATGTCGTGACCTGGCAAATTCGCGGTAAGGGCAAGCCGCGCATTTTGGTTCAGGGCGTCGACAATCAGGTGCGGCCTTCGCGTTAGCAAAAAGGCGCGCTGACCTACGCAAATCGGCCTAGTTGCGAACGTCTCGCAATGGCCGATTTCTCGCCTCCACCGGTTGACCTTGGCTCGCTTTCAAGGGCATAGCTTTGCGTCCAGGACAGATAGTCCGGGTCGCATCCGTTATGAATTCGCCGGGGGGCTGGCGAGAGGGGGAAGGATGCCCGTGCGCGCGTTCGTCAGCATCACGGCCAGCGACAGAAAAGGTGGCTTTTGCCGCCTGGTGGCACACGTATGAGCGATCCGGTCAAGGTCGCGATCATCGGTTCGGGCCCCGCGGGGCTTAGCGCCGCATCGCGCGCCGCGCAGCTTGGGCTCAGCCATATCCTGCTCGAAAAGACCGACCATCTGTCGGATACGATCTTCAAATATCAGAAGGGCAAGCGCGTGCTCGCGACGCCCGAGCGGCTCGACCTGCGCTCTGATTGCCGCTTCGCCGAGGGCGCGCGCGAATATATCCTCGGCAATTGGGACGAGGATGCCGCGAACAACAAGGTGAATGTGGCGTATCACGCCGAGGTTGCCGAGGTGACCGGCGCGAAGGGCGCGTTCGCGATCAAGACTGCCAAGGGCGACGTCTATCACGCCGAGAATATCGTGCTGGCGATCGGGACGCAGGGCAATCCGAACCGCATGCGTTGCGAAGGCGCCGACCTGCCGCACATCATCTATCAGGTCGACGATCCCGAGGATTTCAAGGACAAGCACATCACCGTCGTCGGATCGGGCGATGCGGGGATCGAAAATGCGCTCGGCGTTGCCGAAGAGGCGCTTGAGAACACGGTCACCATTTTGAACCGCTCGAAGGATTTCGCGCGTGCCAAGGCGAAGAATGTCGCCGATATGACCGAGGCGGGCGAGAATGGCTTCATGTCGATCCGCACCGAAACGCAGCCGAAGCTGGTCGAACCCGGCTGGCTGACGCTCGAAACTCCGACCGGCGAAGAAAAGATCGAATGCGACGTAATCGTCGCGCGCCTGGGGTCGGTCGCGCCGCGCGGTTTTGTCGAATCGATGGGGATCGAGTTCACCGGCCCCGACCGCGAAGCCTTTCCGAAACTGTCGCCGACCTTCGAGACGACGGTGCCCGGCCTCTATGTCATTGGCGCGCTCGCGGGTTATCCGCTGATCAAGCATTGCATGAATCAGGGCTATGACGTCGTCGAGTTCCTGAACGGCAACAAGGCGCTGACCCCCGCCGACGAAAAGGATCTGGCAGCGATCTTTGAAAAGCTGCCGCAGAAGAAATCGGTCAGCGAGTGGCTCGAATATCTGCGCACGCGCATCCGCATCTTCGCCGACGTCTCGCCACTGCAAATGCGCGAGTTCATGCTCGATTCGAAGGTCGCCTATTATTCCAGGGGCGATGTCGTGTTCGAGAAGGGCGAACCGGGTTCGTCGCTGTTCGCGATTGCCGACGGCCATGCGGTGGTCGAGGTCGGGCCCGATCTTGAGGTGCCGATCGAACAGGGATCGATCTTCGGCGAAGTCGGACTGATCTCGGGACGCAAGCGCGGCGCTACGATCCGCGCGGGCGAGGACAGCATCTTCGTCGAAGTGTCGCGCACCGCCGCGCTCAAACTGATGGCCGCAGTGCCGGGCGCGAAGCGCGTGATCAACCGCATCTCGCTCGAACGCCAGCTGCTGCAAATCTTCAAGGGCGGGCTGACGGTCGAAGATCTGGAACCGATCGTCGAGGACCCGGCGATCGAGCGCGTCGCCGCGGGCAAGGTCGTGATGGCGGAGGGCGACGAGGGCGACGACGTCTATGTCATCCGCTCGGGATCGATGGTCGTCGAGAAGGATATAGGTGGCAAGCCGATCTTCCTCCGCTATTTGCCCGCGGGCAGCTATTTCGGCGAAATGGCGGTGCTCAGCGGCGCGCCGCGCAATGCGACGGTCAAGGCCGCGGTCGCGAGCGAAGTGATCCGGCTGAAAGGTCAGCAGTTCAAAGAAATGCTCGCCAAACGGCCGCAGGTTCGCGCGGCGACCGAGGCGGCCGTCGCCGAACGCGCGCAGATGAACAACTTCATCGAATCGCGCAAAGCGAGCTATTCGAGCGCGGTCGACCTTTATTCGGACACCGCGACCTTCATCATGAAGGAAGGGCTGGGCGAGGCGACCGACGCGCTGCTGATCGACGAAAATCTGTGCGTCGGCTGCGACAATTGCGAGAAGGCGTGCGCCGACAGCCACGAAGGTCTGTCGCGGCTCGACCGCGAGGCAGGCAAGACCTTCGCGCATCTGCATGTGCCGACGAGCTGCCGCCACTGCGAGCATCCGCACTGCATGGCCGACTGCCCGCCGAACGTGATCCACCGCGGTCCCGATGGTGAGGTGTTCATGGAACCCGGCTGCATCGGCTGCGGCAATTGCATGCGCAATTGCCCCTATGGCGTGATCCGCATGGAAGCCGCGCCGCCCGAGAAGCCGAGCCTGCTGCGCTGGCTGCTTACGGGCTTTGGTCCGGGACCGGGCGAGCCGTCGCCCAAATGGACGAAGAAGCAATTAGGCGATGAAAAGCCCAAGAAGATCGCGGTCAAATGCGACATGTGCAAAGGTATTTCGGGCGGGCCGGCGTGCGTGCGCGCGTGCCCGACCGGCGCCGCGATCCGCGTTTCGCCCGAGGAATTTCTGTCGATCGCGCGGCTCGACGAGGACACCGACTGATGGCGAGCCTGTTCCAGCGCCGGCGGTCGAAGGCAACGCAAACCGAGCGCGTCCGCGAGCGGCGGCACGAGGGTTTTCTCCGCTATGCGGGCTTTCGCTGGGCCAAAATTTCGGGCGGGCTCTGCCTGCTTATCGTCGTCAGCTACGCGCTCGTCGACGTGACGCCGCGGCACAATGGCGGCAGCTGGTACGGCTACACACTGGGGACGATCGGGGCTGGGCTGATCCTCTGGCTGACCGCTCTGGGCTATCGCAAGCGCAAGATGACGAGCACCGCCTGGTCGCTCAAGGCGTGGACCTCGGCGCATGTCTATCTGGGGCTCAGCTTGATCGTCATCGGTACCTGGCACACGGGATTCCAGCTAGGCTGGAACGTCCACACGCTCGCATGGGCGCTGATGATGCTCGTGATCCTGTCGGGGCTCTATGGCGTCATCGTCTATGCGACCTTGCCGGCGGCGCTGTCGAACAACCGCGACGAAATGACGCAGATGCAGATGCTCGAGGCGATCCGCGCCTTCGATCGGCAGCTGCATAGCGCGGCGCAGCCGCTGACGCCCGCGGACACCGCGCCGGTGCTGGCGGCGCTCGACGAGGACCCCTTTGCGGGCGGCGTCATGGCGCGGCTTTCGGGTCGCTATGCCGATTGCGCGACCGCGGCAGCGCTGCGCACGCTGTCCCTGTCCAATAGCAGCGACCGCGAGGCCCGCGAGAAGGTCATCGGGTTGCTCAAGCAGAAGGAGGCGGCGCTGACGCGTCTGCGCCGGCACCTCAAGATCCGCGCATTGCTCGAAATCTGGCTTTACGTGCATGTGCCGCTGACCTTTGCGCTGATCGCGGCGCTGTCGGCGCACATCATCAGCGTCTTCTTCTACTGGTAAGGCGGGGAGGGGGATCATGAGTTTCATCCTGCGCCGCATTTCGACGACGAAGACCGGCAAACAGATCATCCGCGATACGCCGCTGCCGGGCGACACGATCACGCTGGGCCGCGAGGGCAGCAATGTCATTCACGTCGCCGATCTGGCGGTGAACCCGCATCATGCGACGATCAGCAGCGCCGACGGACGGCATGTTCGCGTTCAGGCGAGCGAGGGGCTGGGTTTCGACATCAACGGCCGCGCGGTCGACGCCGCCGACATCGACAGCGCAGCGGGCGCCGAACTGCGTTTCGGCGGGCACCGGCTGACGATCGCGCGCGAGGGCGAGAATATCATCCTGCTCGTCGAGCGGATCGACGAATTGTCGCAATCGTCGAAGGACGTCGACGAGGCCAAGGCCTTCTCGTTGCAGGGCGTCATGCTCGGCAAGCGGATGGGGGCGTGGGTGTTCGGCGTGCTGATGCTGCTCGCCTTCCTGATCGGGCCGATCTGGGCGTGGTACAGCTACAAGAATGTGAACGAGCGCCCCGATGGCTATCATGCCGACAGTGCGTGGCTGTCGGGTCCGCTGTCGAGCGCTCACGCCAGCCTGAAGAACGATTGCCAGTCGTGCCATGTCGAGCCGTTCGTTGCGGTGACCGACAAGGCGTGCGTCGGCTGTCACACCGGCGAGCATAAGGCGATGAGCATGGCGCATGCCGATGCGCCGGCTGCGATGCTGCTAGCGGCGCGGCATCCGCCGGGGGTGGGTGAGAAGGTGCTGGCAGGCTTTGCCAAGACGTTCAACAAACCGCAGGGGCGCTGCGTCGAGTGCCATACCGAGCATGAGGGTTCGGGGCCGATGCCCGCGACGCCGCAGAAATTCTGCGCCGATTGTCATGACGGCATGTCGGCGCGGCTGAAGACCGCCGGACATCCGACGACGCTCGCCGACGCTGCCGATTTCGGTACGAGCCATCCTGAGTTCCGGCCGCTCGTCCGCCCTGCGGCTGGCGGCAAGCTGGTGCGCACGACGCTGTCGAAGGGGATCGTCGATTATAACGGCCTCAAATTCCCGCACGACATGCATTTGCAGGCAACCGGCGGCGTGGCGCGCATGGCGGCGAGTTTCCGCGGCCGCTATGATTTCGGGAAGAAGCTCGAATGCCAGAATTGCCACCGCGTCGAGGCCGACGGGGTGCGCGTGAAGCCGGTCGAGATGGAGCGCGACTGCTCGATGTGCCACAGCCTCGCGTTCGAGACTGTCGGTGGCGTGACGCGGACCTTGCGCCATGGCGAGCCCGACCAGGTGGTCGCCGATCTCACGGCCTATTACCGCTCGGCGCCGCCTTCGCGGCCGCTCCAGCTTGGCGGCATGCAGCGGCGGCGGCCGGGGGCCTATGCCGAGGGGCAGGTCTATAATATCTATTTCCGCGAAGTCGCGACGCGGCCCAGCCGCGCGCAAGATGCGGTGCGTGCGGTCTTCTCGAAGGGTGGGGCCTGTTACGACTGTCACACGATCTTCGCGCCGCAGGCGGGGAACAGCTGGCGCGTTGCGGCGGTCGATCAGACGCCGCGCTATCTGCAAAAGGGGTGGTTCGACCATGATGCGCACCGCGAAACCGAATGCGCCGACTGCCATACCGCGGCGCCCGCGTCGAAGGCGTCGACCGACCTGCTCGTACCGGGCCTACGCCAGTGTCGCGACTGCCATGTCGGCGAGGGCGGCGCGCGCATTGTGAAGGTCGAAACCGCTACCGAATCGCCCTGCGCGATGTGCCATGAATATCATT
>Ga0209050_1003358_pt1 | contig 11929 bp, 8 predicted proteins | sample Araplavi_mTSA_r2_FD_184276 | JGI IMG/M metagenome (GOLD analysis project Ga0209050, IMG submission 184276) | Arabidopsis root microbial communities from North Carolina, USA - plate scrape MF_Cvi_mTSA_r2 (SPAdes) (version 2) | ecosystem: Host-associated > Plants > Roots > Endosphere | place: USA...
ACGGTGCCGTCTTCTTCGACGCAGTAGTAGTTGTCACCGTCCTGGCAGATCGGGATCAGGCTGCGATCGACGCCGGCGTCCCAGGCGTTGGCGGCAACGTCGGGCAGGTAGGTGTGGGATTGCGGATCGGTCACGGTGACCGGCTCCAGGCTACCGTAGACCACGTCGCTGACGGTCAGCAGAAACTCTCTGAATACGAACGGAATGTCGATGAACAGTTGTTCTTCGATTTCGACCAGCAGGTCTTCGTCAGGCAATTCCAAGGGGACCGGTACCGGTTCGTTGGCTTCACGCAGTTGTTCGATGATTTCTTCCACGTCCGGGATCCTCTTGCTTGTATGGCGCGGTTTATATGGGGCGGTTTATACAGTAGCTTGCTATAGATGCAACCGCGAAATAGAAAACCCCGGCCGAGGCCGGGGTTTTTATTGCAGCAGGTGAAACGTGGAGGGTGATCAGCCGTTCTGGCGGATACCGGCCACCAGCCAAGGCTGGTTTTCGCCCTGTGCACGTTCCATGTTCCAGCTTTCGCTGAAGACTTCGCCCTGGTCGAAACGCGAGGTTTTCGACACGCCGGTGAAGGTCAGGGTGGCAATGGTCTTGTCGGCGCGATCATCCACACCGTCCAGCTGTACATTGAGGTTATCAATGTAGGTGGACTGGAACCCGTCGCCCAGATCGGCACGCTCACGCTTGAGGAACTCCAGCATTTGCGGGGTCACGAACTCGGCGATCTTGTCCATTTCGTTCGCGTCCCAGTGCTGTTGCAGGGACTGGAAGTGATTGCGCGCCGCTTCGACGAAGTTTCTTTCGTTGAACCAGGCTGGAGCGTTGATCACTGGGCGAGCGGCAACAGGCGCTGGCGAACCACCAAAGATCGAAGCGCCGGCAGGCTTCTGTTCGAACGCTTCACGTTGCATCGGCGCGTGGCCGGCCGGAGCGTAATGCTCCTGCTGCTTGCGACGACGGGCGGCGATAAAGCGGAACACCAGGAATGCGATGACAGCCATGATCAGGATGTCGAAGATCTGCATGCCCTGGAAGCCGTCGCCCATGAACATGGATGCCAGCAGGCCGCCGGCCGCTATACCGGCCAGTGGGCCGAGCCAGCGCGAAGCGCCACCGGCCTTGGCAGCGGCGCCAGCGGCACCGGCAGCACCAGCGGTCGCCGCAGCGCCGCCCATGCCTGGAGAAGAAGGAGCCATCTGGCTGGTCTGGTGCGTCGGCGCAGCGCCTGCGCTTTTGCCACCACCGAAGCGCTTGGCGGCATTGACGTCGAGACTCATCGTCAGGCCGATGCACAACGCCATGGCGATGCTAAGAAAACGTTTCATAAAGGGAATTCCCATTTGTGGAAGGCACGCGCGCCATGTTGCACAGCTGAAGTGTTACTGGCTAGCGGCAGAGTGTTTCGGGCTTTTGCCTGACAGGTTTCATTCAGCTTCAGTCAGTGCAATAGGGCCTTTTGACTTTGATCTGTCAGATGAGTGGATGAGTTTTGTAGGACGTTCGCCTAGCGACGTAATGCCAGCATGACGACTCCGGCCGTGATCAGACCGATTCCGCCCCATTGGCGCAGGTCGAGTTTTTCACCCAGCAGGACTACGCCAAGAACGGCCACCAGCACCACGCTGAGTTTATCCACCGGGGCAACCAGTGACGCCGGGCCGACCTTGAGTGCGCGGAAATAGCAGATCCACGACGCACCAGTGGCCAAGCCCGACAACAGCAGGAACAGGTAGCTCTTGGCCGAGATCGATCCCAATGACTGATATTGGCCCGTGGCGTACAAAATCAAGGCCAGGCTGACCAATACCACGATCGTCCGCAGCAGGGTGGCGAAGTCGGAATTGACGTTTTCGATGCCGACTTTCGCGAAAATGGCGGTCATCGCCGCGAATGCCGCCGATAACAGGGCCCAGAATGTCCAGGAGGAAAAAAAGCCTGAGCCCATATTTGTTCCCTTTCATTCACATAGGCCAACGCCTAACCCTGTGGGAGCGGGCTTGCTCGCGAAGGCAGCACCGCGGTTCATCAGAAACACCGCGTGATCGTTCTTCGCGAGCAAGCCCGCTCCCACATTAGACCTCTGGCGGTCTTTTAGATCGCTTCCAGCTTGGCGTAACCCAACATCAGCCACTTGCTGCCTTCGCTGAAGTTCACCTGCACCCGGGCCTGAGCACCGGCGCCCTCGAAGTTGAGGATCACGCCGTCACCGAAGATCGAATGGCGGACGGTCTGACCCAGACTGAAGCCGGTTTCCGGAATTTCGCTGCCGCTGAACAGGTTGCTGCCACTCATCGACTGGTTGCCACCAAACGGCCGGCTGACGCTGTTGGACAAACGTACTTCCTGAATAAGGCCTTTCGGCACTTCGCGTACGAAGCGTGACACCTTGTTGTAGGTCTCGCTGCCATAAAGGCGTCGGGTTTCAGCGTAGGTCATCACCAGGTTCTGCATCGCCCGGGTAATGCCGACGTAGGCCAGGCGACGTTCTTCCTCAAGGCGGCCGGGCTCTTCCAGGCTCATCTTGTGCGGAAACAGGCCTTCTTCCATGCCCACCAGGAACACGTAAGGGAATTCCAGGCCCTTGGCGCTGTGCAGGGTCATCAGTTGAATGCTGTCTTCGTGCTCGTCGGCCTGGGTATCGCCGGCCTCCAGCGACGCGTGACCGAGGAACGCGGCCAATGGCGTCAGGTCTTCGTCTTCTTCGCTGTTTTCGAAGTTGCGTGCGGCGCTGACCAGTTCCTCAAGGTTTTCCACCCGGGCCTGGCCTTTCTCGCCTTTTTCCGCTTCGTGATAGGCGATCAGGCCCGACTGCTCGATGACGGTCTGGGTCATCAGGTGCAGCGGCATTTCCATGCATTTGGCGGCAAGGTTCTCGATCAACTCGATAAACGCGCCAAGGGCGCCGGCCGCACGACCGGTCAGGCCTTTGTTGGCCACCAGTTGGCGCATCGCTTCCCACATCGACACATCGCTGTGGCGCGCATGGTCGCGGATCGCTTCGACGGTTTTCTCGCCGATGCCGCGGGCTGGCACGTTGATTACTCGTTCCAGCGCGGCGTCGTTGCCCCGTCCTTCGAGCAATCGCAGGTAAGCCATGGCGTTCTTGATTTCGGCGCGCTCGAAGAAGCGCTGGCCGCCATAGATGCGGTACGGAATGCGTTCACGCAGCAGCGCTTCTTCCAAAACCCGCGATTGGGCGTTGGAGCGGTACAGAATCGCGATATCGCTGCGAGACAGGCCGGTTTTCAGCGCGCTTTCGATGGTTTCGACAACGTAACGTGCTTCGTCGTGTTCGTTGAAGGCGGCATACAGATTGATTGCCTCGCCGTCGCCACCGTCGGTCCACAACTCTTTGCCCAGGCGCCCGGTGTTGTTGGCGATCAAGGCGTTGGCTGCCTTCAGGATGCCGGCGGTGGAGCGGTAGTTCTGCTCCAGGCGAATGGTTTCGGCGTCCGGGAAGTCTTCGGAATACTGGTAGATGTTCTCGATTTTCGCGCCACGCCAGCCGTAGATCGACTGGTCGTCATCGCCCACCACCATCAGGCTGTCGCCACCCTTGGCCAGCAGGCGCAACCAGGCGTACTGCACGGCGTTGGTGTCCTGGAACTCGTCCACGAGGATGTGCCGGAAGCGCTTTTGATAGTGAGCGAGCAGGCCCGGGTGGTCGCGCCACAGATCGAGGGCGCGCAGCAACAGTTCGGAGAAGTCGATGACACCGGCGCGCAGGCACGCGGCCTCGTAGGCCTCATAGATGCCGCGCATGGTCGCCAGGAACAGATCGCCACTGGCTTGAATGTGTTGCGGGCGCAGACCTTCGTCTTTCTGCCCATTGATGAACCATTGGGCCTGACGGGCCGGCCAGCGTTGCTCGTCCAGGCCGAGTTCGCGGATCACCCGCTTGACCAGCCGTTGCTGGTCATCGCTGTCGAGGATCTGGAAAGTCTGGCTCAAGCCCGCTTCCTGCCAGTGCGCCCGCAGCAAGCGGTGCGCCAGGCCGTGGAAGGTGCCGACCCACATGCCGGCCGGGTTGATACCCATCAGTTGCTCGATGCGCTGGCGCATCTCGGCAGCAGCCTTGTTGGTGAAGGTCACCGACAGGATGGAGTGGGGCGAGGCGTTTTCAACCTGGATCAGCCAGGCGATACGGTGCACCAGCACTCGGGTTTTACCGGAACCAGCACCGGCCAGGACCAACTGACGACCCACGGGGGCCGCTACGGCCTGGCGTTGGGCATCGTTGAGGGAGTTCAGCAGAAGGGAGAGATCATCGCGCATCGGGGCATTCTAGGGGGCCGCGTCACACCGGGCAAACCCCGCTTCGCATTAACCGATGAAAGTTATGCGAGGGACGACCGGTCAGTCATCGGCCGCAGGCGTTGGCGGGGCGTGCCTTGAGCGTTTTCAGGGTGAGGCGGCAGCTGAAAAATTTGGCGATTTATTGATCAGCAGCAGTTTGGTCCGGGCAATTGCTTGTGTATGCTCCGAGCAGTTTCGGGCCCATGCTCATCATTATAAGAACAAGAACATCGCCTATGACCCTCAGCTTCGACCTGTCGGGCCCCACTGTGGAGCCCCGGGTTATCAGAAAGCAATACGCCATGGAAATGGCGGTCGAACGCACGCGCCTGTTGTATCAGGGATCGCTGCTGCCCACGTTGTTCATGCTGATCAATGGCTTGGTCTGTGCCGGGTTGCTCTGGAGTCCGCAACGCTATTTCCTGGTCAGTGTCTGGCTGGTGTGGTTGTTGTCGTTAGTGGCATTGCGGGTGATTCAGGTCGCAGCCTTCGATTCGGCCATCCCCAATCGTCAAGCCCAGCCCCTTTGGCGACGGATGTTTTTGCTGGGTTCCGGCCTCACTGGTCTGACCCTGGCCGGTGCCGGCATTGCCCTGGTCCCCGCCGATAACTTCATTCAGCAAGCCTGGGTCTTCGGGCTCATCGGCGCCGCAGCGCTCTCGGCCAGCGTGGCTTATGCCGTCAGTTTGCCGGCCTTTCTGTCTTTCACCTTGCCCTGTCTGCTACCGGCCATCGCCTATATGTTTTGGGGCGGTGACGAGCAGCAACAGGGCTGGGGCTGGTTCGGGCTGATTCTGCTCGGTGCATTGAGCGTGGTGGCCTGGCAGGTCAATCGATTGATCGATCGGGGCTTGATGCGACGCTTTCAGAATCAGGCATTGATCGAACATCTACAGCAGGCGCAAAGCAGCAGTGATCAGCTCAATCAAAAGCTGGCCAAGGAGATCGAACAGCGTCGACGCGCCGAGAACGAGTTGCGAGAGATCCAGGTCGACCTGGAAAACCGCGTCGCTCAGCGCAGCCTGGAGCTGGACGCCGCCAACCAGGCGCTGAGCAAGAGCGAAGCACGCCTGGCGCTGGCATTGAAGGCCAGCGAGTTGGGGTTGTGGGACTGGAATCTGCAAACCGACGAAGTCCATCACACGCAGATTCAGGAATTGTTCGGCCTGGAGCCGGATCAGGTCACGGCAATCCTGCGTCACCTCAAGCCGCGTCTTCACCCCGAGGACCTTCCAGCGCTGAAAAGGGCGCTGGTCGAGCATCTGAAGGGCCGCACCGAGGACTATCAAATCGAGTATCGCGTGCGCCATGGCGATGGCCACTGGGTCTGGATCGAGGACCGTGGGCGGGCGGTCGAGCGTGCCGAGAACGGACGGGTTTTGCGCATGGTCGGCACTCGTCGCGACATCAGCGTCAGCAAAAACCTGGAAGAGCAGCGGCAACTGGCGGCGACCGTATTCGAGGCGGCCAGCGAAGGGATTGTGATTTTCGACCCGAACTACGTCCTTATCGCGATCAATCAAGCCTTCAGTCGGGTGACCGGCTATGCCATCGAAGACATGATCGGACGCAATGTCGTTGAGTTGCCCTGCAGTCGAGATGCGCGTCGGCATTACGCCACGATCCATCAGGCGCTGGAGCAGCAAGGCAGTTGGCAGGGCGAATTGGTGGAAACCCGCAAGAACGGCGAGATGTATCCGCAGTGGCTGCAATTGAATGCCGTGCGCGATAGCCGGGGAAATGTCAGCCATATCGTGGGCTTCTTCGCGGATCTTTCTGCCCGCCGGGAATCCGAAGAGCGAATGCGCTACCTGACCCATTACGACGAACTTACCGGTCTGGCCAACCGCGCGATGTTCCGCGAACGCCTCAGCGAGGCTCATCAACGGGTACGACAAGGCGGTTATCGCAGCCTGGCCTTGTTACACATCAATCTCGACCGCTTCAAGCAACTCAATGACAGCCTGGGGCATGAAGTCGCCGACCAGTTGTTGCAGAAAATAGCCCGGCGACTGGTGAATGCATTGCCTGAAGCAGACACCATCGCGCGTCTGTCCGGCGATGAGTTTGCCGTGCTGTTCAATGCCTACGGCAACCTTTCGAGCCTGGCGCGGGTGGCGACTCGTCTGGCGAGCAAGTTACGTTTGCCGGTGACCATTGACGGCCATGAGCTGGTGGTCAGTGCGTCGATGGGCATCAGTCTGTTGCCGGACAGCGCCCGGGAAATTTCCGCGTTGGTCAGTCAATCGAACATGGCCATGCAGCACGCAAAGCATTTGGGCGGCAACAACTTCCAGTTCTATACCGACAGCCTGCAAGCCAGCACGCTGGAGCGTTTGCAGCTGGAAAACCAGTTGCGCAAAGCCATCGAAGAGAAGCAGTTGAAGGTGTTCTACCAACCCAAGCTGTGCCTCGCCACGGGCAAGCTGAATGCTGCCGAGGCGCTGGTGCGTTGGGATCATCCGACCATGGGCCGTGTGCCGCCGGGGGATTTCATCGGCCTGGCTGAAGAAACCGGATTGATCGGCCCGATCGGTGAGTTCGTGCTGCGTCAGGCCTGCTGGCAAGCCTGTGAGTGGCAGCGGCAGGGGCTCGATGCGATTCGGGTGTCGGTCAATCTGTCGGTGCATCAATTGCGCCAGGGCAAGCTGGTCAGTCTGGTACGGCAGGTGCTGGAGGAAACCGGGCTGGAGCCACATTTCCTGGAGCTGGAGCTCACCGAAAGCCAGTTGCTGGACAGCGTCGAACACATCATCGCAACCTTCCAGCAGCTGCGTGATCTCGGGGTGAAACTGGCGATCGATGATTTTGGCACCGGGTATTCGTCTTTGAGTTATCTCAAACGCATTCCGGTGGATTACGTGAAAATCGACCAGGCGTTCATCCGCGGACTGGGCGAGGGCACCGAAGATGCCGCGATCACACGGGCGATCATTGCCATGGCCCATGGCTTGTCGTTGAAGGTTGTCGCGGAAGGGGTGGAACACCAGGAGCAGCTTGAGTTTCTCAAGGCTGAGCGCTGCGATGAGGTGCAAGGTTATCTGATCAGTCGGCCGGTCGAGGCGCAGGTCCTGGCCGTTCTGCTGCGAGAGAATGGTGTGGATTGACCGAAATGGCTTCCCGTCAGGACTTGGCGGTCTGACGGGAAGTTTGCAGCGGGTGTTCTTAATCGGTGATCAGTATTTCATTAATGCAGGCCATTAATTTACCTTCGAAATAGATACTGACGCTAGTAACATTGGGAATGTCGGCAGACTTATACTCGACGATGGCTTGCGTTATAACTGTCAATCCAATTTGGTTGGGGTTAGCTTTCAGGTCAAGTCTTAAATCACAAGGTTTGTCCTGAATTTCACTTCGTACCAGCGTTGGTATATTGGCCGTATTTCCTACGGTTATGGTGCCAAAGACCCGGAAAGAAGCCGCTCCTGGCATGCGGTCGATTTGGGCGGTCCAACGGATGTCGGCTAGATTATCAAGCATGGTATGTAACTCCTGTAATTAAGTTAATTGCGTCCTGCATGTTTAATATATTCAGCTTTACTCAGTTTGTCGGTGATGACGGTTGTCTTGTTTGTAATTTGATATTTGTGGCGGGTTGTTAATTAAGTAACTGGTGGTGATCTTTGTAATGCGAGGCGCAATTTTGCCGAAACGCCAGAAGGCGAGCGTGGAGGAGCAACTGGAAAACCGGCAATGAACGCTACATGGAGCGCGCGTGCCCCAATGCCGAGGGATGTGGTTACGCATTGAGGAGGCAAAAAGCCCATTCATGTAGTATAACTACAAGCGTGCTACATCCCCGGCACCTGCCAATAACAAAGAGTCCAGCCCTTTGAATCTGCTGCAACACATCGCCCAGTCTCGTCACCTGTTACGCAAGTCGGAGCTCAAGGTCGCCGACCACGTGCTGCTTGATCCTGCGGCCGTGATGCACAGCTCCATGGCCGACCTGGCCCACAGCGTGGGTATCAGCGAACCGACCATCGTGCGTTTTTGCCGTGCCATCGGTTGTTCCGGCTTTCAGGACCTGAAGCTGAAGCTGGCCCAGAGCCTGGCGGCCGGTGCGAGTTTTGGCCAGTTTGCGATCCACGAAGACGATTCGGTCGCTGACTACAGCCTGAAAATCTTCGACACCACCCTGCATACCCTGATGGAGGTTCGCGAGAAACTCGATCCGCTGGAGTTGCAGAGGGCCGTGACGCTGATGTCCCAGGCCCAGCGCGTCGAGTTCTATGGTTTTGGCGCCTCGGGTGCGGTCGCGGCGGATGCGCAGCACAAATTCTTCCGCTTGCTGCTCACCGCAGCGGCGTACTCCGACCCGCACATGCAGGCGATGTCGGCCGTGACATTGAAGCCGACTGACGTGGCCATCTGCATTTCCCAGTCGGGTCGTTCCAAGGACCTGCTGATCACCGCCAACCTGGTGCGCGAAAGCGGCGCTTCGTTGATCACGTTGTGCCCAAGCCAGACGCCATTGGCCGAGTTGTCGACGGTCAACCTGGCGATCGATGTGCACGAAGACACTGAAATCTATACGCCGCTGACCTCGCGTATCGCTCACCTGGTGGTGATCGACGTGTTGGCGATGGGCGTGGCCATGGCCCGTGGCCCGAGCCTGGTCAATCACCTCAAGAGCGTTAAGCGCAGTTTGCGCAGTTTGCGGTTGTCGCCCAAGTCGGTGAAAGCGCTGGATGACTGATTTCAAGGCCGGCGCGACCCCCTGTGGCGAGGGAGCTTGCTCCCGCAGGGTCGCGAAGCGGCCCCAGAATTGTGCGACTGCTGCGCAGCCGAACGGGAGCAAGCTCCCTCGCCACAGGACCAAACAACATTCATCGGTCTGTAACCATCAAGCCGCCAAACCGTCATCCCTCGCGCCTATCTTGAAACTCCCGTACTCGCCTTGGGAGACTCGAAATGGCCATGCCCTACGAAGAACGCAACAGCGCTGTCAAAACCCGTCGTCAGCAAGAAGACCAGCGCCGTATGGAATTCCGTCGCGCCATCGAAGATCGCTGCGAACGCCGTCAGCTTCTGGCCGAAATTGGCGACTTTCCGGAGTTGGAACTCAACTTCTGGCAGGCATCTCCCTCGACTTCCCGTCGAAACGCTCAACCAGCGCGCTGATCTGGATCCGTTCGCTGCGGATAAACGCCAGGAAGGCGTGAGCCACCGGTGACAGGCGTTTCGCCTTGGCCTGCACCAGGCACCAGCTGCGAAACAGTGGCAGCTCTTCGATGGGTAGCTCGATCAACCCACCGGTTGCCAGCTCAAGGTTCAGGGCGTGGCGCGTCAACAGCGCAACGCCCAGACCTGCCAGTACGCATTCACGCTGAGCTTCGGCAGACGAGACTTCCTGGGTCTGGTTGAAGTGCACGCGCTTCTCTTTGAAATATTCTTCGCACGCCAACCGCGTCCCGGAGCCTGGCTCTCGCAGCAGCAGTGTGTAGGGCTCGAGATCCTGCAAGCGCAGCGGCCCCATATGACACAGCGGGTGATCCGGCGGCGCCACGGCGACGATCGGGTTGTTCAGGAACGGCAGGAACTCCAGGCCCATGTCCTGAGGCACCATGGACATGATCACCAGGTCGTCGCGGTTGTCCGACAGACGCCGAATCACCTGGCCGCGATTGACCACCGTCAGTTGCAGGTTCACCTCCGGGTGCTGGCGTTTGAATGCGGCAAACAGATGCGGCACGAAATACTTGGCGCTGGATTCCACCGCCAGTTTCAGTTGCCCCTGCAACGAGCCCTGCATGTCCGACAGCTGCATGTCGAGGTTTTCCAGGCGTCCGAAAATATCCCGGCTGGCTCGCTGTAACGCTTCAGCGGCTTCGGTCATGTAGAGCTTTTTGCCGACATAATCGAACAAAGGCTGGCCAATCAGCTCTTCGAGCTGACGAATCTGCAGGCTGACGGCAGGTTGTGTGAGCGACATTTCGTCGGCCGCGCGGCTGTAAGAGCGCAAATCACAGACCTCATTGAAGATTTGCAATTGCCGCAAAGTCATACGCATCAATGACTTACGCATTATCCGGTCACTCTCGTCGCTGGCTGGTTAATCAACTATAAGTCTTTACTTATGCACGACCCAATTTTTATTCATTTTTGTTAATCCCTTGTGGGCGCTAGTGTGGGCCTGCGACCAAATTGAAACATTTGGTCACGCGTCGACCTGGGTCTAGCAGGTCGTGGGTACCACCGGCCTCAAGGGAAACTCCAAGTGATAACAAAGATCCTGATCGCCAACCGTGGTGAGATTGCCGTACGAATCGTACGTGCCTGTGCCGAAATGGGCATTCGCTCGGTCGCGATCTATTCCGACGCCGACCGCCATGCCCTGCATGTGAAGCGTGCAGACGAGGCCCACAGCATCGGTGCCGAACCGCTGGCCGGTTACCTGAACCCGCGCAAGCTGGTGAACCTGGCTGTGGAAACCGGTTGCGATGCGCTGCACCCCGGTTACGGATTCCTTTCGGAAAACGCCGAACTGGCGGAAATCTGCGCCGAGCGCGGGATCAAGTTCATCGGTCCATCGGCTGAAGTCATTCGCCGGATGGGCGACAAGACCGAAGCGCGCCGCAGCATGATCAAGGCTGGCGTACCGGTTACCCCGGGCACCGAAGGCAACGTGTCGGGCATCGAAGAAGCCCTGACCGAAGGCGATCGCATTGGCTACCCGGTGATGCTCAAGGCCACATCCGGTGGCGGTGGTCGCGGTATTCGTCGCTGCAACAGCCGTGAAGAACTCGAACAGGCTTTCCCGAGGGTCATTTCCGAAGCCACCAAGGCTTTTGGTTCGGCGGAAGTGTTCCTGGAAAAATGCATCGTCAATCCCAAGCACATTGAAGCGCAGATCCTTGGCGACAGCTTCGGCAACGTGGTGCACCTGTTCGAGCGTGATTGCTCGATCCAGCGCCGCAACCAGAAGCTGATCGAGATCGCCCCGAGCCCGCAACTGACCCCGGAACAGCGCGCCTACATCGGCGACCTGTCGGTGCGTGCAGCCAAGGCCGTGGGCTACGAGAATGCCGGCACCGTGGAGTTCCTGCTCGCCGAGGGCGAGGTGTACTTCATGGAGATGAACACCCGGGTGCAGGTGGAACACACCATCACCGAAGAAATCACCGGTATCGACATTGTCCGCGAGCAGATTCGCATTGCCTCCGGCCTGCCACTGTCGGTGAAACAGGAAGACATCCAGCACCGTGGTTTCGCCCTGCAATTCCGGATCAACGCCGAAGACCCGAAGAACAACTTCCTGCCGAGCTTCGGCAAGATCACCCGTTACTACGCACCCGGCGGCCCCGGCGTGCGTACCGACACGGCGATCTACACCGGCTACACCATTCCGCCGTTCTACGACTCCATGTGTCTGAAACTGGTGGTGTGGGCGCTGACCTGGGAAGAGGCGATGGACCGTGGTCTGCGCGCCCTCGATGACATGCGTCTGCAAGGGGTCAAGACCACTGCCGCGTACTACCAGGAAATCTTGCGTAACCCGGAATTCCGTAGCGGCCAGTTCAATACCAGCTTCGTTGAAAGCCACCCTGAACTGACCAACTACTCGATCAAGCGCAAACCCGAAGAGCTGGCCCTGGCCATCGCCGCCGCCATCGCCGCC
>Ga0209050_1003363_pt1 | contig 11910 bp, 7 predicted proteins | sample Araplavi_mTSA_r2_FD_184276 | JGI IMG/M metagenome (GOLD analysis project Ga0209050, IMG submission 184276) | Arabidopsis root microbial communities from North Carolina, USA - plate scrape MF_Cvi_mTSA_r2 (SPAdes) (version 2) | ecosystem: Host-associated > Plants > Roots > Endosphere | place: USA...
TTCTATGAGCCCAACACCCTGGTGTTGATAAACGATGGCGCCAAAGGATTTGTGCGCAAGCCTCTGCCCGTGCAAGCCCAGTTCTCGCCCGTCTTTGCCGTCGACGTCGCGGATGTGAACCACGACAACAAGGCCGACCTCGTGCTGGGGGGTAATTTGTTTTCGGTGAAACCTGAAGTGGGACGCTATGACGCCCTGCACGGGTTGGTTTTGGTTGGGGATGGCGCCGGGAATTTCACGCCATTAAAATCGCAGCAATCGGGTATTAAACTGGACGGACAAGTGCGGCACATTGTACGCCTCAAAACAAAAGCAGGAGAGGTGCTCGCGTTTATCCGTAACAATGATTCAATAAAATTTTATAAAGCTACGAAGTGATGTTGAGCATACGTCTACGTTATATTTTTCTGGTCACCATAATTGTATGCAGCTTGTCTGCGTGTTCGGATAAGACAGGAGGAGATGGAAAGAAATTCAGGTTTGTACCTTCCTCGGAGTCGGGGATCACGTTTCGCAACGTCTTAAAAGAAAGTGTTGAGTTCAATATTTTCAACTACATGTATTTTTACAATGGGGGAGGCGTAGCGGTGGGAGACGTGAATGGCGACGGGTTGGTCGATTTGTATTTCACATCCAACCAGGATCCCGATAAACTTTACCTCAACCAGGGAGACCTCAAATTCAAGGACGTGACCGACGCGGCCGGTGTGGCGGGATTCAACGGCTGGACTACCGGCGTGACCATGGCGGATGTGAACAACGATGGACGACTGGACATTTATGTCGGCTATTTGGGAGACTATCTTATTTTCAAAGGCAAGAACCAACTCTTCATCAACGAAGGCAACGACGAAAACGGTATCCCGAAATTTACGGACCGCGCCATGGAATACGGTCTGGACCTGGTGGGGTTTGCCACGCAGGCGTCCTTTTTTGATTATGATCGCGATGGCGACCTTGACATGTTCATGCTAAACCATTCCCTTCATGAGAACGGGACCTTTGGCACATCCAAAAATCTGCGCTTCCTCTCGCATCCGCTCGCCGGCGACAAGCTGATGCGCAACGATGAAGGGCACTTTATCGACGTCACAAAAGGTTCGGGCATTCTTGACAATGCCATTGGCTATGGACTGGGCGTAGTGGTGAGCGACATCAACCTGGACGGTTGGCCGGATGTCTACGTGGGCAACGATTTTCACGAGAACGATTACCTCTACATCAATCAAAAGAACGGCACCTTCGCCGAAGTGTTGGATAAAAGCATGAACCACACCAGTCGCTATACGATGGGCGTCGATTTTGCGGATTTCAACAACGACGCCTTCCCCGACCTGGCCGCGATGGACATGCTCCCGGAAGATCCCTTCATCCTGAAAGCTTCTGCCGCCGAAGATGCCTATGACCTGTTTGACTTCAAGCTGCGTTATGGCTACAATTACCAGTACACCCGCAATGCCCTCCAACTCAACAACCAGGATGGCACATTCAGCGAAATAGGGTTATATGCAGGCGTCTCCAACACGGACTGGAGCTGGTCGACCTTGTTTGCGGATTTTGACCTCGACGGAAAGAAAGACATCTTCATCTCCAACGGTATCCTGCGCCGCTCCAACGACCTGGATTACATAAACTTCATCACGACGGATTCCATACAGGAAGGCATCCGGTACAAGATGGACGAGAAGCACCTCAAGCTCATCGAGAAAATGCCAAAGATCAAATTGGCAAACTACTTGTACCACAACAACGGCGACTCCACGTTTACCAACAAAGCGCCGGAATGGGGCCTCGACAAGATTTCCTATTCTCATGGCGCAGCCTATGCCGACCTGGACAATGACGGCGACCTGGACCTGGTCACCAACAACGTAGAAGACGAAGCGTTCGTGATGGAGAATCTCTTCCGAAACAAAAAACAGGAAGCTCAGGCCAGCCATTACCTGGGTGTTACATTGAAGGGCGCCTCGGGAAACCTCTACGGCCTCGGCACAAAAGTATTTCTCTACAACGGCGGCCGTGTGCAGATGCAAGAATGCACGCCCGTGCGGGGCTATCAAAGCGCGGTGGATACACGGCTTGTCTTCGGGACCGGCAACGACAAAACCATCGACTCCGTGCTGGTGGTCTGGCCCAACGACGCTTATGAAGTATTAAAACAGGTAGCCGTCGATCAGCAATTGGAATTGGATCAGTCCAGGAGCGGCGGTCGATTTGACTACGGCCGCTTCCACCGGGCAAAGCCCATCTTCGAAGAGACCACGGCGACACTCGGCATCGACTTTACGCACCGCGAAAACAAGTTTGTGGAGTTTACACGCGAAGCCTTGCTGCCCCACATGCTGTCGGCCGAGGGGCCGGGTGTGGCCATCGGGGACGTGAACAACGATGGGTTGGAAGATGTGTTTGCGGGAGGCGGGAAATGGCAGACCTCCCGGTTGTTTTTGCAAAATAAAAACGGAAAGTTCACAAAGTCTTTTCAGCGCTCTTTTGAGCAGGATAGTATTCAGGAAAATGTCGATGCAGCGTTTGCCGACGTGGACAGGGATGGCGATAAAGATTTGATCGTGATCACCGGCGGAAATGAATTTACCGGAAATTCCATCCATCGTCAGCCCAAGCTGTATGCCAACGACGGCAAAGGGAACTTCACGGCCGCCAAAGGTCTCCCGGAAATGATGATCACCGGATCGTCGGTGAGCGTCAGCGATTTCGACAAAGACGGCGACCAGGATATTTTCATCGCCGTGCGCACCATTCCTTATAAGTACGGTGAGGAACCGAAAAATTATTTATTGCAAAACGATGGCAAAGGAAATTTCACTGACGTTACAAAAAGCGCGGCACCGGCATTGGAACAATTCGGGTTCATCAAGCAATCGGTCTGGGCTGATATCGACAATGACAAAGACGAAGATCTGATTCTCGCCGCGGAATGGAAACCCATTACCATCCTGGTGAACACATCCGGCAAGCTGACACCGCTGGCCCTGGAGGGCTCGGGTCTGGAGAAAACCAATGGCTGGTGGAACTACATTGCGCTGGCCGACCTCGACAAAGACGGCGACCTGGATCTTGTGGCGGGCAACCTGGGCCTCAATTCGACGCTGAAAGCCTCGTTGGCCGAACCCGTGAAAATGTACTATTCAGATTTCGACCACAACGGCAGCTTCGAGCAGGTGCTCACCCATTTCACGCAGGGTAAAGAATATCCCTATTACACGCGCGACGAGATGGTGAAACAGATGCCGAGCCTGAAAAAGAAATTTCTCTCGGCCAATAAATTTGCTGCCGCCACCTTCAAAGATGTCTTTGACGAAGAGACCCTGAAAAAGGCAAAAGTGTTTGACGCTTTCACGTTCGAAAGCGCCTATATCGAAAACAAAGGCAACGGAAAATTCGACGTGCATCCACTGCCGCCGGTGGCGCAATTCTCGACGGTGAATGCCATGATCCTGGAAGACTTCAACCGCGACGGTCACACCGATGTCTTTGTCGCGGGCAATTTTTATCCCATCAACATCCAGATGGGCCGCTACGATGCCAGCTATGGCACGCTGCTGGTGGGGGATGGCAAAGGGCATTTCAAGGCGATGGCCAACAAGGATTCGGGTACTTGTTTGAAGGGGGAGATCCGAAAACTGAAGCCGATCACCCTGGCCGGGCGCGTGCATTATGTGGCCTTCCGCAACAACGATTCGGTGGTGTCTTTTGCGCTAAAGAAATGACGAAAAGGTTGTCGGCGCCAGGTCTTTTTTTTATTGCCGTCATCTGATACCTTTGAAGAGAATCATACCTGCGACCCATGAAGACTTTGTTGTGGAAAGGTGTATGCCTGTCCCTTTTATTTGTTTCCTGCTCGAAGAATAATGCCGACTGGAAAACGCAAGCTCAGAATCCTGAATTTTTGCACCGTTCGGTAAAGCAGGTAACCGACATTATCGTACACGACATCTTTTCACCGCCGGTGGCGTCGCGCATTTACACATATATGAGTGTGGCCGGCTATGAAGCAGCCATTCACCAGGATAAAAAATACGCCAGCTTTGCGGGCCAGCTGCATGGCCTGACGGAAGTGCCGCAACCCCAAGCCGGCCAGGAATATTGCTTCCCCGTGGCGTCGGTGCAAGCCATGCTGAAAGTAGGACGGGCCCTGGTTTTCTCGGAAGATAAAATGGATGTGTTCTACAACAAGATCATGCAGGAATTCAGAGACACCGGCATGCCCGACGACGTCTTTGACCGCTCCCTTGCCTATGGCACAGAAGTGGCGGAACACATCATCAAATGGTCGTCGAAAGACAACTACAAGCAAAGCCGGTCGTTCCCCAAATATTCCATCCAGGATGACCCGGGCACCTGGAAGCCAACACCGCCGGCCTACATGGATGCTGTGGAGCCCCATTGGAACAAGATCAGGACCTTTGCCATTGATTCCGCATCGCAGTTCAGACCCGGTTCGCACACAACATTTTCGGTCGATAAGAAAAGCCAGTTTTTCAAGGAAGCAATGGAAGTCCACGACATGGGCGTGAACCTCACGGCGGAGCAGCGTCAGATTGCGTCGTTTTGGGATTGCAATCCCTTTGTCATGAATGTGAAAGGTCACGTGATGTTTGCCACCAAAAAGATCTCTCCCGGTGGCCATTGGATGAACATCACGCACGTGGCCTGCCTGGGCGCCAAAGCGGACTTTCCGCGGTCGGCCGAGGCTTATGCGCGCGTGGCCATCTCGTTGGTGGATGGATTTATTTCGTGTTGGGATGAGAAATACAGAAGCACACTGGTGCGGCCAGAAACATTCATCAATCAGTATATCGACGAAGAATGGGTGCCGTTGTTACAGACCCCGCCGTTCCCGGAGCATACCAGTGGCCACAGCGTGATCTCCGGCGCTTCGGCCGTGACGCTCACCAAATTGTTTGGCGACAACTTTGCCTTCACCGACTCCACGGAAGTTGAATTCGGCTTGTCCGTCCGCAGCTTCAAGTCGTTTGAAGCCGCCTGCAGCGAGGCGGCCATCAGCCGGATGTACGGCGGCATACATTACCGCCCCGCCTGTGAAAACGGATTAAAACAAGGCCACCAGGTAGGTGAATTCATTGCCCAGAAAATAAAAACCCGCAAGGACGAACTTGCTCAAAATAAAAATCAATAGCAACCAGAGGCCTGGGGCGCAAAGATTGGTTTCTTTGCGTCCATTACGCCTTTCTCGCTCGCCGAAACTTTACGGACGGGACTTTTAACCACTTAAAGATTTCTTAACATCATCCCATTCCAACCTCCTGAAAAGTTCCGGTGTCTAATAAAAAAACAACGCCGGAACACCATGAAACTCATCCGCATTTCCCTCTTCGCCCTCATTGCCCTCGGCGCGTGTCACGATAAAGACGATAAAGACAGAGACCTGCCTCTGAACGCAGACTCCTATTTCAGTTTTGGAAGCTACTACGGCGAATGCCAAGGTGAGGATTGCGTTGTGTTCTTTCTTGTCCGCAACGGCAAACTCTACCAGGATAAAAAACATCAATACCCCACGAATGGCACCTTGCACGAGGGAGACTATGAGGCTTTGAGCGATGAAAAATATCAATTGGTAAAAGATCTCGCCGCCAAAGTTCCGCAGGAACTTCTCTCTGAATCGGCGATCACCCTCGGCTGCCCGGATTGCGCTGACGGCGGTGGCACATACATCGAAATAAATTCAGCCGACGCCAAACGATTCTGGTACATCGACAACAACAATCGCGAGACACCGGAATATCTCCACGAATTTATCAAGGAGGTCAACGAAAAGATCAACATGCTGCGCTAGCGGCTTGGATCACGTATCAATCCCAACCTTTTCTTTTCGCGGGTCCGGAAAGTACCCTTTAACATAGGGGTCATCCGGACGTCATCTTCAGAAATTATCGGGAATATTCGTAACATCTTGAGGGACAAATCTGTCCTTTGTCACTTGGCAATCCTGATTGCGAAGTGAACATCGCCGTGCGTTATTATTTTAATATCCGGATGTGAATTCACCTTCCGCAAAACAGTGTTGCACCGCAACGGCCAGGAAATTAATAAACCACTTCCTGAAAAATCCTGCCCCATTCCTTATCTTCGTCAACTTGAAAAACCCAGGCATTTCACTTTGTACGATCGATATTAGAAATGCTGCGCACCCATGACTGAACCAAACCCATTCTTATGAGCGTTTACCTCGCCGAGTTTTTTGGCACCATGATCATCATTCTGCTCGGCGAAGGCGCTGTGGCGGGAGCCGTTTTAAAAGGCACAAAATCGGAGAACGACGGATGGCTCACCATCGTAGTAGCCTGGGGACTGGCCGTGACGTTGGCCGTTTATGCCGTGGGTCGTATCAGCAGCGCCCATCTCAATCCAGCCATCACGCTCGCCTTGTACCTGATGGGCGACTTCCCGCAAGAGCAGGTGGCAGGCTACATCATCGCGCAGTTTGCCGGCGCCTTTGTGGGCGCTATCTTGGTATGGCTCGCGTTCTTGCCACACTGGAGTCGGACCGACAGCGCCGCCAAGAAGCTGGCCGTGTTCTGCACCGCCCCGGCCATACGCTCCACGCCGGCCAATTTGCTGAGCGAGATCCTCGCCACGTTCGTGCTGGTGCTGGCCCTTCTTTTCATCGGCGCCAACGAGTTTGCCGAAGGACTCAACCCGCTCATCGTGGGGGGCCTTATTATCTCCATCGGTCTTAGTTTAGGAGGGACCACGGGGTTCGCCATCAATCCCGCCCGCGATCTTGCGCCACGGCTGGCCCATTTTATATTGCCTATCCCCGGTAAAGGCTCGTCCGATTGGTCCTACAGTTGGATACCCGTCGTTGGACCGGTCATCGGGGGCATCCTGGGGGCGTGGTGCTTTAAAGCATTGTTTGTTTAACATCTTTCTTCATGAAATACATCATTGCGCTCGATCAGGGAACGACCAGTTCACGGGCCGTGCTCTTCGACGAGGGGGCCGACATCAAAGGCATAGTGCAAATGGAATTCCGCCAGATCTTTCCCCAGCCCGGCTGGGTGGAACACGATCCGGGCGAGATCCTGAACACGCAACGGTTAGTGCTGGAAAAGCTGGTCCAGAAACATAACCTGGACCCCCGCGACATTGCGGCCATCGGCATCACCAACCAACGCGAAACCACGTTGTTGTGGGACCGCCATACAGGCGAACCGTTGTACAACGCTATTGTCTGGCAAGACAAACGCACGGCGCCGATATGTGAAGAACTAAAGAAGAAGGGCCTGGACAGCTACGTACGCCAGCACACCGGCCTGGTGATCGATTCCTATTTCTCCGCCACAAAGATCAAATGGATCCTCGATACGGTGCCCGGCGCCCGGGATCGCGCCCGCAAGGGCGACGTGGCCTTCGGAACAGTGGACACCTGGCTGCTCTGGAACCTCACCAACCGCAAGGTGCACGCAACGGACTACTCCAACGCCTCGCGCACCATGCTGTTCGACATCAACACGTTGGCGTGGGATAAAAAGCTGCTGGCAGAACTCGACATCCCCGAAGCCATTCTCCCGGAAGTGAAACCCTCGTCGCACCACTTTGGAAACTGGACTTACCAGGGCGTCGACATTCCCCTGGCAGGCGTGGCCGGCGACCAGCAGGCGGCGTTGTTTGGCCAGGCGTGCTTTGAACCGGCCATGGCGAAGAACACCTACGGCACGGGGTGCTTCATGCTGATGAACACCGGTACCCATATCCAGCTTTCAAAAAATGGCCTCATCACCACCATCGCCTGGGGCCTGGGCGGCAAGGTGGAGTACGCGCTGGAGGGCAGCGTATTCATTGCCGGCGCGGCCGTGCAATGGCTGCGCGACAGCCTTCACCTGATCGACCAAAGCAAAGACACGGAATATTTTGCCACCAAGGCGCTAGGCTCCAACGAGGTGTATGTCGTTCCCGCCTTCGCGGGATTGGGTGCGCCCTATTGGGACATGTATGCCCGGGGCGCCATCTTCGGGCTTACCCGCGACACCGGCAAGGACCACATCATCAAAGCCACCCTGGAGTCGATGGCCTACCAGACCAAGGACATCCTCAACGCCATGGAGGAAGACGCCGGCATGGCGTTGGCCAGCCTCAAAGTGGACGGCGGGGCCTGTGCGAACAACGTGCTCATGCAGTTCCAGGCCGACATCCTGGGTACGCCCGTCGAGCGACCGGAGATCATTGAATCCACGGCTTTGGGAGCGGCTTATCTGGCAGGGATCGAGGTTGGTTTATGGAAAAAGGAAAGCATCGTGTCTAACCGCAAGATCCAGAAGCGTTTCGAACCGGCGATGGATCAGGCTACCCGCGCCAAACTGTACAAAGGCTGGCGCAAGGCAGTGGAGCGCACAAAAGGCTGGGAAGATTAAGTTTTAAAATAAGATTCATTCATGACTCCGTTCTCGTACCATGACCGCCCCGTGCTCATCAAGCAACTCACCGGTGATCCTTTCGATATTCTCATTATCGGCGGGGGCATCACCGGCGCGGGCATTGCGCTGGATGCGGCGTCGCGCGGGTTGAAGGCTGCCTTGGTCGAGAAGGTGGACTTCGCGTATGGTACCAGCAGCCGCTCGACCAAACTCATCCATGGCGGGTTGCGATACTTAAAACAACTCGAATTTGGACTGGTGAAGGAAGTGGGCAGCGAGCGGGCCGTGGTGCACAACCTGGCGCCACACCTGGTCGTACCGGAGAAAATGCTATTGCCATTATCCGAAAAAAAAGGATTGGGGTATTGGCTCACCTCCATCGGCCTGAAGGTGTACGACCTGTTGGCCGGGGTGAAAGCCGAAGACCGGCGCAGAATGCTCACCAAGGCCCAAACCCTGCGCTATGAGCCGTTGCTAAAAAAAGACGACATCAAAGGCGGAGCGATCTATGCCGAATACAGAACGGACGACGCGCGCCTCACCATGGAGATCATCAAGACGGCCGTTAATCACGGCGCGGTAATTCTGAACTATGCGCGTGTTGTGGATTTTATCTATACCCAGGAACAAGTATCGGGCGCGCGGGTGAAGGATGGATTGTCCGGAGAAACATTTTCTATTCAGGCCAAAACGGTGGTGAGCGCTGCGGGGCCCTGGGTGGATGAGTTGCGGGAGATCAACAAATCCAAAACCGGAAAACGCCTGCACCTGACCAAGGGCGTGCACATCGTGCTGCCGCATCAAAAGCTGCCCGTGAAGCAAGCCATCTATTTCGACGTGGACGATGGCCGGATGATCTTTGCCATTCCGCGGGGGAGGATCACCTACGTGGGGACGACAGACACCAACTACGACGGCGATAAAGATCATGTGACCGCCACCCCGGAAGACGCCGCTTACCTCGTTCAGGGGGTGAACACCACCTTCCCATCGGTAGGCCTATCCGTCGCCGACATTGAATCCAGTTGGGCCGGGTTACGGCCGTTGATCCATGAAGAGGGGAAATCGGCGTCCGAGCTCTCGCGGAAAGATGAGATATTCGAGTCGCCAACGGGCCTCATCTCCATTGCCGGGGGGAAACTTACCGGCTACCGGAAAATGGCCGAGCGGGTGGTGAACCTGGTCATCAAAAATGAGTTCGAAGGCCGGAAGCTCAAGCCTTGCCAAACCCAGACACTCCGGTTGTCGGAACACAGTTTTTTGGGCGTCCGGCAGGTGCGCGAATTTGTGCGTGACCTGCAGCGCAAACTTGCGCCACATAAACTACCGCCTCACACGGCCGCCTACCTCGTGGAGAACTACGGTCAGCAGGCCGATGCGATCTTCAAACGCTTCGAGACCCAGGCGACCAGCCAGGTCGCGGACCTGGCGCTGTTGAAAGCGGAATTGTGGCATTGCCTTCATTTCGAGATGGTGTGCACGTTAAGCGATTTCCTCATCCGTCGCACGGGCCTCACGTATTTCGACATTGGCCGTGTGCTCGAATGGAAAGAAACCATTGCCCGGGAATGCCAGGTCTACTTCAAATGGGACGACATCCTCCTGGCCGAGCAGTTGGACCAGCTCGATGAATTCATCGCCTCGCTGAAAAGCTTTCGCTAACCCCAAACACGACGGAAAGTTCATCTTAAATTTAAGATCTGCCCGGCGATAGTTTTTCGGATTAGACTCTTAAATTACGGTGGAATAACGATTGTAATCGGGGTTGCATGACAAAGACCAGCACGCGCATTGGAGATGAAAATAGTCTCTGGGGAATAGATATGGGGGGCACCAAGATCGAAGGTGTCATTCTGAAATCAGCAAAAGATCCGGAGGTGCTCTACCGCGACCGTCTGCCGACGGAATCCGATAAAGGCTATGACCACATGTTGGGCCAGGTCAAGAAACTGATCGACAAAATGAAGGCCGACGCCAACTTCACGCCCGCGCGCATCGGCTTTGGCACTCCGGGCACCCTCGATCCCAAACGGGGGGTGATGAAGAATTGCAATACCACGGCCATGAACGGCCGTCCCATGAAAACCGACCTCGAAAAGTTGCTGGGCCTGCCCATAGAAATGGCGAACGATGCCGATTGCTTTGCATTGGCCGAAGCGCGCTACGGGGTAGTGAAGGAACAATTTCCGAACGCCCGCGTGGTGTTCGGGGTGATCATGGGCACCGGTGTCGGTGGGGGTATTGTCATTGACGGCAAACCCATCATTGGCTTACAAGGCATCGCCGGCGAATGGGGACACAACTTCCTGGACGAATCGGGTGGCCCATGCTACTGCGGCAAGACCGGCTGTGTGGAGAAAGTGATCGCGGGACCCGCCCTCGAAAAATATTATTTCGAAGAAACCGGTAACAAAAAGCCCCTCAAAGACATTGTAGCCCTGGCAGAATCGAAAGTGGACCCTACCGCGCAAAAGACCATGTTGCGGTTGGTGGAATTTTATGGAAAAGCGCTTAGCGTGATCGTGAACATACTCGACCCCGACGTGATCGTCATCGGCGGGGGAGTGGGCAACATCGATTTGCTGTATGACCGGGGATTGGATGCACTCCGGAAATACGTTTTCAACAATGCGCTCGATACGCCGGTAGTCCGCCCGTTGCTGGGCGACAGTGCGGGTGTGATCGGAGCGGCTTTCTTGGTGAGTTAACTACTTGACAAATATGAAACGAATCGCCGTGCTTGGCCCCATACCCCGCGATCACATCGTGACGCACCAGGGCGACCTTATCCAGAAGTGGGGGTGCGTCACGCATCCCGTCATCGCCCTTTCAACGTTGGCCGGCGACAAGATCGAGATCATCCCCGTCTGTCACGTGCGCCAGGTGGACCTCGACAACGTGAAGGAAGTCTTCGGAGGCTATGAGGGCATCAACACCAAGCACCTCACCACCAAGAACGACCAGGGCGACATCATCAGCCTGAAGTTCATCGATATGAACAACCGCATCGAGCGGCAAACGGGCTTTATGGACCCCATCGTTCCGGCCGACGTGAAGAACCTGCTCAACTGCAAAGTGTTTGTGTTCATCCCCATCAGCGATTACGAGATCTCGCTCGATACCTTGAAATACCTGAAAGAGAATAGCAAAGGCACGATCATCTTCGACGCGCATGGCCCTACCACAGCCTGTCTGTTCAACGGCGAGCGTCAGCGCAAATTCTGGATCGATCGCGACCATTGGCTGCCCTATATCGACGTGTTGAAAATGAATCTCGAGGAAGCGCATGCGTCCTGGTTCAGAAAAGAATATGAGACCAGCGATTATTATATCGAAAGTGATGAAGTGAATCGCGAAGAACTGGGAAAGTTCGCCGCCCACTGCCTGAACATGGGCGTGAAGTGCGTCTACATCACGGTTGATTCGCGCGGCTGTCTGACCTACTACAAAGAGAAAGGAAAGATCGTAGAGCAAATGGTGCCTGCCGTGCCCGTAGACAACGTCGTGGACACCA
>Ga0209050_1003364_pt1 | contig 11907 bp, 11 predicted proteins | sample Araplavi_mTSA_r2_FD_184276 | JGI IMG/M metagenome (GOLD analysis project Ga0209050, IMG submission 184276) | Arabidopsis root microbial communities from North Carolina, USA - plate scrape MF_Cvi_mTSA_r2 (SPAdes) (version 2) | ecosystem: Host-associated > Plants > Roots > Endosphere | place: USA...
ATCTACCCCCCCGCTCACGGCCAGCAAGATGGGATCTTCGCGCCGGCAGAGGGCGAACCGGTCAATGTGGTTCAGAAATTGCTCCAGCATGGCAGCAAAGGTACGACATCACCCCCGATAACTAGACCCGGGGGTTACGATTTTCGCGTTTAGCGTCGTAGCTTGCAACGTTTTTTATGGATCTACGCTATACTTTGTGCACACGCTTTTCCCTGGGAATGAAATGTCTCATCCTGGTGACTTTTGCCTTGTTTGCGGGCATGACTACCCTGTATGCGCAGAAAAAGGTGCACCTGAAACAGGCCGACAGGCTTCAGGGGGGCCAGAGCGGCGGAGACCGTTTCGACCGCGTGATCGGCAACGTGATCTTCACCCAAAACACCACCACCATCTACTGCGATTCCGCCCACTTTTTCAAAAAAAGGAACTACATCGAAGCCTTCGGCCGTGTACGCATCCTGGAAGGCGACTCGGTGACCATCACCGGCAACAAGCTGGAATATGACGGTAACCTCAAACTGGCCAAGCTGCGCAACAACGTGGTGTTCACAAAACTGGCCACCTCCACCCTCTACACCGACTTCCTGGATTTTGACCGGCCCAAGAATACGGCCTACTATTTCAACAACGGCAAGCTGGTGGACAGCATCAACGTGCTCACCAGCGTGAAGGGTTATTACAACCTCACGTCTAACATGGCCTCGTTCAAAAAAAATGTGCATGTGAAGAACCCCGACTATACGATGACGTCGGATAGTTTGCAATACAATTCACGCAGCAAAATTCTCTATTTCCGCACGCCCACCACGGTGGTAGACAAAGACAGCGCCACGTTTGTGTATAACGACGGCGAGTACGACACCAAGACGCGCCGGTCGGACCTGAAGCTGGGCGAGGCCGAGTCGGTTGACTACAAATTGGAAGGCGACGACTATGCGCTCGACGATATCCGCAAAGTTTATAAGCTGCGGGGCAACGTGATCATGACCTCGAAAAAAGAGAACATCATCATCTACGGCCAGGCCTCCGACTATTATAAACTCAAGGGTATCTCCAAGGTGTATAACAATCCTTATCTCGCCAAAGTCACCGACGGCGGCGACACGCTGTTCATCTCGGCCGACACGCTGGTGTCGATCGACAGTCAAGATCCCCAGAAGAAAAGATTGCTGGCCTACAACCACGTGAAGATCTATCGCGGCGACTTGCAGGGGCTTGCCGACTCGCTCGAATACCGCGCGGCCGACTCCACCATTTATTTCTACAAAAGTCCCGTGCTGTGGACCGAGGGCAACCAGATGACAGCCGATACCATTCGGATGCTCATCAAAAATAACACCATCGACCGCCTCTTCATGAACGTGAACAGTTTTGTGATCTCGCAGGACACCTTGCTCAACTTCAACCAGATCAGCGGCCGCAAGATGACGGCAGTCTTTCAGGACAAAAAGATCAACCGGGTATTTGTGGAGGGGAATGGCGAAAGTATTTACTATGCGCTCAGCGAGAAGAAGGACGACAAACCCGTGGGAGCCATGGGCACGAACCGGATCATCTGCAGCAACATTCTCATCCGCTTCCGCGATGGCAAAGTGAACAACCTTAGTTTTTATACGCGTCCCGAAGCCCGCTTCATTCCGCCCCACGAGTTGAAGAAAGAAGACATGACGCTAAAGGGTTTCTCCTGGAAAGGCGACAGCAAACCCAAGCGCGAAGACGTGGTGAAACCCTTTCACCGCAAAAGCCCCTCCATCCAACCCTGACGTTAACATTCTGGTAACAACAATTTTATTATCCCCCCGGATACAGGGGAGGTAAAACCGGCGTGCGACGCCGGAATCGTTTGTGTGGAAAAAAAATAGCGCCAGTCAACGAAAAAGTTCTGTTTCTATTATGAGGTACCGTTAAAATGTTTAAATTTTGTGAAATACATATAGACCCTGGGTATGAAGCGTTTCTGGTTGTTGGCGATTCTGATTTCTGCCTCCCTTGCGGGGTTCGGGCAAGGATTCGAGCTCACCAGCATTCAGGAGTCATACAAGGGCATCATCGGCGAGACCATCAAGGCTCCCCTCCGCTTCCGCAACACCACGGAAAAGCCCATCACCCTCATCATCCGCAAAGTGACCGGTCAGATCGGCGGCACCCAAAAGAACTATTTCTGTGTCGACAACAACTGCCTGGATTCGAAGGTGGAGGACTACATCGTGAAGGTGGAACCCGGCCAAACCTTGAGCAACCTCAACATTTCGCTGGAAGCCGGCTTTGTGTCGGGTCCCAGCACGCTCAAATACATTGTCTACAACAAGTCCAACCCAGGCCAGCCCGTGGAGTTCGTGCTCAACTTCGACGTGGAGGAAAAACCCGAAAAACAGAGCTTGTACACCTCGAAATTCATCACGCTGCACGACGTCTATCCCAACCCGGTGGTGGACCATGCGCAGGTGGAATATAAGATCCTGAACGACCAGATAAAGGCCAAGATCGTGGTACACAACCTGTTGGGTAACACGGTGGGCGAATACCTGCTTCCCAGCCTGGAAAATCTGATCCGGATCAAAACCGACGATCTGAACGCCGGAATCTACTTCTACACCCTGTACATCGACGACGAGGGTGTGATGACGCGAAAGCTCATCGTGAAAAAATAAATCAACTTTTTGGGCCGCCCGTGCATCTACAGGCAAAAAAATGACGTTTTCCAGTTCTGGCTTCTTATGCTATATTTGCGGGCTTATGCAACGAGTATCCTTCACTATTCTTTCCCTAGCGCTGATTTTGATCGTGGCGCCTTCCTGTAGCAAATTCCGCAGGATCGAAAAAAGCGCGGATTGGCGCGTGAAATACGACGCGGCATTGAACTACTACAACAACAAGAAAGACTATTATAAGGCTTCCGTGCTGTTTGAGCAGATCATCCCCATCGTCCGCGGTCTCCCGGAGGGTGAAAAAGTGCAGTTTTACCTGGCCTATTGCCAGTTTTATGACAAACTGTACCTGCTGGCCTCCGAGCAGTTCAAGACCTTCTACGAGACCTATGGCCGCAGTTCCATGGCCGAAGAAGCACGCTACATGTATGCCTATTCCCTGTATGAGTCCTCGCCAAACGCCAACCTGGACCAATCCAGCAGCAAAGACGCCATGGCCGCCATGCAGCTGTTCCTGAACCGCTATCCGCAAAGCAGTTTCCGGGACAAAGCCATCGAGGTGATCGTGGCGACCCAGGAAAAGCTGGAAAAAAAGGGGTTTGAGAATGCCTACCAGTACTACCGCATGCGCAGCTACAAGGCCGCCATTGTGGCGCTGACCAACTTTAAAGACAATTTTCCCGATTCGAAATACCTGGAACGTACCTACTACCTGGTGATCTCGTCGGAATACCGCCTGGCCGAGCAGAGCATTTATTCCAAGCAATTGGATCGCTACAAAGGCGTGGTGGATCATTATAAAGAATTCGTGGACCGCTTTCCCACCAGCACCTACCTGGAAGACGCAGAGAAGATGTATGGGGAGAGCCTGGCCAAGATCAATAAATCAAAAAACAATAACTTGTAAGCATATGGCAGTTCAATCATCTGTAGTAACACGCGATGTAGAGAAGATCGCAGCCCAAACCGGCAACATCTATGAGTCGGTAGTGGTTATTTCGAAGCGCGCGCGCCAGATCGCCGTCAACATCAAGGAAGAGCTCAACAACAAGCTGGCCGAATTTGCCACCACGGTAGACAACCTGGAGGAAGTGTTCGAGAACCGCGAGCAGATCGAGATCTCCAAGTTCTACGAGCGCATGCCCAAGCCCACCACCACGGCAACGGAAGAATTCCTGGAAGAAAAACTGAACTTCCGTCTGCGCGGCGAAGACGACACCAAGGTCGAACTTTAATCGCGGCGAAGCCATGCTGAAAGGCAAGCGGATCGTGGTCGGAGTATGTGGGGGCATTGCGGCGTATAAGTCAGCCGTGCTCGTGCGGCTCCTGGTCAAGGCCGGGGCCGACGTGCAGGTGATCCTGACGCCCGACGCCCACGAATTCATCACGCCGCTCACGCTGGCCACGCTTTCCAAAAAGCCTGCCTTCACCCATTTCCAAAAGGCCGACACCGGCGAGTGGAACAACCACGTGGACCTGGCCCTCGCCGCCGATGCCATCGTCATCGCGCCCGCCACGGCCAACACCCTGGGCAAAATGGCCCACGGCCTTTGCGACAACCTGTTGCTGGCCGTTTACCTGTCGGCGCGCTGCCCGGTTTTTATGGCCCCGGCCATGGACCTGGACATGCTGCAGCATCCGGCCGTCAAAGAAAATCTCAAAAGGCTTAAAAGCTTTGGCAACCACATCATCGACTCCACGTTTGGCGAACTCGCCAGTGGACTGGTGGGTACCGGTCGCATGGCCGAGCCAGAACAGATCGTGCAACACCTGGAGGCGTTTTTTATTCCCCAGCAAAAACTGACGGGCAAAAAAGTGCTGGTCACCGCCGGCCCGACCTACGAAGCCCTGGACCCCGTGCGCTTCATCGGCAACCACTCCAGCGGCAAAATGGGATTTGCCATCGCCGAGGCCTTGGCCAAAGCCGGTGCCGACGTGGATTTAATTGCCGGCCCCACGCAACAGCATACCGAAAATCCCCGCATCAGCGTTAAGCATGTAACTTCTGCCGAAGACATGTACAACGCCTGCACCACCCTTTTCCCCGCTGCCGACATCACCGTGTTGGCCGCCGCCGTGGCCGACTACCGGCCGGCTGTGGTGGCCGACCAGAAGATCAAAAAGAAAGATGACGTCTTCACCCTTGAGCTGGTGAAAACGCGCGACATCGCCGCTTCGCTGGGCAAGCTGAAACATAACGGACAGATCGTGGTGGGCTTTGCCCTGGAAACGGAACACGAACAAACCAACGCATTAAAAAAACTGGAGTCCAAGAATTTTGACCTGATCGTGTTAAATTCGTTGCGTGATAACGGCGCCGGCTTTGGTCACGACACGAACAAGATCACCATCCTGGACCGGAACAACGGGGCCAAGGCTTTCGACCTGAAAGACAAGAACGCCGTAGCACAAGATATCGTAGAGGCCATCATCGAAAAAATGCATGATTAAGCGCGCTTTTCTTCTGTGCATCACCCTTTGCTCATTCGGTTTCGCCGGGGCACAGGAATTGGCCTGCACCGTCACCATCAACTCCACACAGATCGCCACTTCCGATCGCGGCATCTTCCGCGACATGAAGACCGCCATCGAGCAGTTCATGAACGCACGCAAGTGGACGCCCGAATCCTATAAAGTCTATGAAAAGATCAACTGCAACATGTTGATCACCATCACCAAGATGCCCTCCGTGGGCAACTTCACGGCCTCCGTCCAAATCCAGGCGGCGCGCCCGGTGTTTGGCACAAACTATTCCAGCCTCATCTTCAACTTTGCCGATCGCGATTGGGAATTTGAATACATCGAATCCCTTCCCCTGGAATTCAACGACAACACCTACACCACCAACCTCACTTCCATGCTGGCGCTGTATGCCTACCTGATCGTGGGTGTCGATGCCGACACGTTTAGCGAATTGGGTGGCACGGCCTACTTCCAGAAAGCGCTGACCGTGGTCAACAACGCACAGCAATCCAACCGCGCCGGCTGGCAAGCCCTGGGGGGCAACAACCGGAGCCGCTATTGGATCGTGGAGAATTATACCAACGCGCAGTCGGTGGACCTTCGCAAGGCCCTCTATGCCTATCACCGCCTGGCCCTCGACACCTTTGAGAAAGATCCCGACAAAGCCCGCGAGATCATCCTCAAAAGTTTGCGCGACGTAAAAAAAATGCGCGATATCAACCCTGCGTCTATCCTGGTCATCAGCTTTTTTGACGCCAAGGGCAAGGAGTTGTCCAATATTTTTTCCAGCGGCAACATCCAGGTCCGCCGGGAGGTCTACGACATCGTGACGGCCATCGATCCGTCGAACACCCGGGCGGGATATAGCAAGATGATCGAGAACTGATCTCCCCTTGCCGGTGTTTGGATTCATGCCCCGATTTCGGCAGTTTTACTGATCCTAAATTTTCTCATGAGCACCAAACAACTACGCCTCAGTGACGCCGTGCAGATCCGGAAACGGGTGGCCGAATTTCTGGGTAAAAAAATTAATATTGTGCTCACAGACAACACCGCTATGTTTGGTGAACTTACGGACGTAAACGCCACCGAGATCAAGCTGCTGAACATGCGCCAAAAAAAAATGACCTACCGGATCGACACCATCGCCGAACTCTATTTCGACACCTTTGCCTGAATGCTGAAGCATATCACCATACAAAACTATGCGCTCATCAAACACCTGGAGCTGGAGCCCTCCCCGAGTCTCAATGTGATCACGGGCGAAACGGGTGCGGGCAAGTCCATCATGCTGGGCGCCATCGGCCTGCTCATGGGCAACCGCGCCGACACCAAGGTGTTGTGGGACGAAGAACAGAAGTGCGTCATTGAAGGCTCGTTTGCCATCAAGGAATACAAACTCAAATCGGTCTTCAAAGCCGAAGACCTGGACTACGACGAGGTCACCGTGATTCGCCGGGAGATCAGTCCCGGTGGAAAATCGCGGGCGTTCATCAACGACACGCCCGTGACGCTGGAAGTGATGAAACGCATCGGGAATTTATTGATGGACATCCACTCGCAGCACGAAACCCTGCAACTGGGGCAACAAAGCTTCCAGCTGCGGTTGATCGATGCCTACGCAGGCAACCAGGCGCTGCGCGAACAGTACGCAACGGACTGGCAAGCCTACGGGAAAGCCCGCAAAGATTTCGAGACCCTGAGCGCGGAAGCCGACACGCTGCGACAGGAGGCCGACTATGTGCGCTTCCAATTGGATGAACTAAACCAAGCCCACCTGGAAGAAGGCGAGCAGGAAACGCTGGAATCGGAAGTGAAGGTGATGGATCATACCAGCGAGATCAAAAGCAGCTTCAACCTGATCCTCGATGCCGTGACACTCTCGGATTTTGCCGCGCGCGGCAAGCTGGGTGAGGCGCGTGCCGCATTGAGCAGCGTATCTTCCTATTCACCCGCTTACGCTGCTTTGTTGCAACGCCTGGAAAGCGTGCTCATCGAGTTGGACGACATCATGAGCGAAATTGAAAGCGAGGAAGAAAAGATCGAATTCGATCCCCAACGCGCCGAGTTTGCCAAGGAAAGACTGAGCACGATCTATAAACTGCTCAAAAAACACAAAGCCGACGACCTCAAAGCCTTGCTGGTTCTCCAGGAAAGCTTATCGCAAAAAGATGCGCTCACCTCCAACCTGGACGAATCGCTGGAGAAAGCCAAGCAAGCGTATGAGGCTGCCCTCAACGTGGTGACGGCCACCGCAAAAAAGCTCACCGACTCGCGCGCCAAAGTTTTCACCCCGCTGTGCAAACAACTCACGGCGCTGCTGCAAGAATTGGGCATACCCAACGCCACGTTGCAGATCGACGTGCAACCGGCCGAGCTTTCGGCGCAAGGTGCGGATCGCATCGACATTCTTTTTAGCGCCAACAAGGGCGTGGCGCCGCGTCCACTGGCACAGGTAGCATCGGGAGGAGAGTTTTCGCGGCTGATGTTCAGCATAAAATATGTAATGGCCGAAAAAACAGCGATGCCCACGCTCATTCTCGACGAAATTGATACCGGTATTTCAGGGGAAGTAGCCATGAAGCTGGGAACGCTCATGAAGACGATGGCTACACGCCACCAGCTGATTGCCATCAGTCACTTGCCACAGATCGCGGCGAAGGGCGATGCACATTATTTTGTCTATAAGGACAACACGTCGTCCAAGACCATCAGTGCTATCAAAGCCTTGAGTGCGGAAGATCGCGTGCAGGAGATTGCCAAGATGATCGGGGGTGCCAAGCCTTCGAAGGTGGCCCTGGAAAATGCGCAAGAGCTGTTGGGGAAATAGCGCACCCAACGCTTCCGCTATTCGTTTGTGGACACCGGTTTCTTTTCCGCTTCCTTCTCGAATTCCTCTTCCATGCGACGTTCTTCTTTCACGCGACGACCCAAGGTGCCCTGAAAGCGCTTCCAAAATCCTTCGCGTTTCACGATCGATACAAATTCAGGACGATAGGCCTTCGTCGTGTCGATCAGCGGCAGCGGCTTGACTTCACGGTCCAAAATATCATAGACCACGGGCACGGCGGTCACACCGGGACAATACTTTTTTGAAAAGCTTCCCAACACACGCGACTGGAACGGATCGGTAGCGAGGGCAATTTTCTGGAAGCCCATTTTCTTGGCCATCTTCCAGGAGTAGTAGACGTTTTCCGTGCTGTGCTCCGCCCGGGTTTCGGCAAAGGTGTGGTCCGGGGGGATGCCCAGCGAGTCGGCCATGGTCTTCATCACAATGCCTTCCACAAAATGGGTGTACACGGCGGAGCCGGAGAAAATAATATTCTTAGTGAACCCGCTGTCGTAAAGGTGTTTGGCCCAATAGACGCGCATGCGCATGATGGAGGTTGTGTTTTCTTTTTCGTAGGGAACACCGGGCACGATCACCACATCAAACGGTTTGTCTTTCTTGGCCTGCTCATACGATTTCTTCGCATAGTGCGAGAACGAGCAGTGGGTTAACAACAAGGCCGCGGCCAGGAAAACGTGAACGTAAATAAAAATCCTCAAAAACTTCTTCAACCTTCTATTCATACCACTATCCATTTTATTTTTACCGCCTTGCCCCCGCCAGTGTGAGTCTCCATCCGGTGTCGTATTCCAGTTCGCCTTCGTCCACCATGTCGCGGATCACGTCCACGAACAGCTCGTGGTCGCGGGGCGCGATGATTTCTTCCACTTCCTCCACGGTAAGGGGTTTCTTTTTCAGCACAGTGAGCACTTCACCGTGAAGATCCTCGAAGGCATGTATATTTTCTTTTTTTCGGTTTTGTATGCAAACATCGCATAGGCCACAGACCTTAAATGTTACCTCGTCAAAATAATCTTGTACGAACTGCATCCGGCAGCGGTGGGTGTTGGTCACGTAGCCGATCATAGCATTCATCTTTCCCAGGATGAGCTGGCGGCGTTCTTCCATGCGCTGGAGGTTCAACGGAAGACGGTCGGCATCCTGACGGGGCATCAGGAAGGTTACCTGGGGTTTATCTTTTGCCGGCTCATACATTAAAACCCGCAAACCGTGAAGATGTTCCAGCATCTTATACATTTCGCTGGGGGATATTTTTAACGCCTTGGCCAGCTGGGGTTCCGATATGTTTACAAAACCCGACATCAGCTCGCCCCCGTATAGCCTGAGCAGCATTTTTATGGCCGGATCAAACTTCGCATTGGCTACCTGGAACTCATAAAGCTTGCCCTTATCCAGCGACAGATGCAATCGCGAGGGGCTGTAATAGCTTTCATTGAATTGGATCAGGCCTTCTTCTTCCAGCTTTTTGAGCCCGGCATAGACCTCTGTGGCCTGCATGTGGAACCGCTCTACAAACTCGTTCAGTTCGAAATTATAGCTCTGGCCTTCCGCGCTGCCTTCGGCCAACTGGTAATAGTTGGCCAGCGCCTGGTACACTTTTTTCAAATAGGCTGGCGAGGGCTGCGATTGCTCCACTTTTGTTTTGAGGTTCACCAGGTCTGCTTCCTGGTAGATCACCGCTGCATAAGCCCGTTGTCCATCCCGGCCGCCACGGCCCGCTTCCTGGTAGTAGGCCTCCAGATTTTCGGGCAGATCGAGGTGAATGACCAGCCGGACGTCGGGTTTGTCGATGCCCATACCGAAAGCGTTGGTGGCCACGATGACCCGTTTTTCATTCTTTATCCATTCCTCCTGGCGACGGCCGCGCTCTTCAAAGTCGAGGCCGGCGTGATAGAAGGAAGCGGAGATCTTTTTTTTCACCAGCCAATCGGCAATGTCCTGCGTGGCTTTGCGCGAGCGCACGTAGATGATGGATGAGCCTTTCACCTTGGTGAGGATTTCCAATACTTTGCGGTCTTTGTTTTCCGTATGGCGAACGACGAACGAAAGGTTCTCGCGGGCAAATGATTTCTGGAAGACGCCGGCCGGTTCTTTAAAGGCCAGCTTTTGCGTGATGTCGTCGCGCACTTGCCGGGTAGCCGTGGCGGTGAGCGCGATCACGGGCACACCGGGCTTCAGCTCGCGGAGCGACGCGATCTTCAAATAGGATGGCCGGAAATCGTAGCCCCATTGTGAAATGCAATGGGCTTCGTCCACGGCGATGAGGCCCACCTTCATGCGCTTCACGCGTTCGATAAAGATCTCCGTGAGCAAACGTTCCGGCGACACGTACAGAAATTTGGTTGTGCCATAGACGCAATTGTCCAGCAGAATGTCGATCTCGCGGCGGGCGAGCCCGGAGTGGATGGCGACCGCTTCGATCTGGCGGCGCTTCAACTGTTCCACCTGGTCTTTCATGAGGGCGATGAGCGGAGTGATCACAATGCATATGCCCTCCAGCAGCAACGCCGGCACCTGGAAACATACCGACTTTCCTCCCCCCGTGGGCAACAACGCCAGGGTGTCGTGGCCCTGCAAAACGGAGTTGACAATGTCCTCCTGCAAGGGCCGGAACTGGCTGTGATTCCAGTATCGTTTCAGTATGGTTTGCAGGGTCTCCAACGAAACGAAGATAGCCGAAAGGTTGCGCTATAAAAAAAGACCCGGCAAGTTTCGGCCTGCCGGGTCTTTCCCTCCTGCGGGTGATGGTTATTTCGATTGCGATTGCATGAGCTTTACGCCCGCTTCGCCCATGTGTTTGAACAAGATGGCCTTGTATTCCCGGGTGTTGGTGTAGCCGCCATTGGCGGCAAAGAATTCCTCAAAGAGCGGCGCCCAGTCGGAGCCCGAAGGCATGATGAACCCGAATTGTTCAATGGCTTTGTCGGCCACGGCGTGGCGTTTTATGCTTTTCTTCATCTGGACAGCTTCCAGGTAGAAAGCCAGGTCCAGGTAGGCGAGACCCTTGGGATCGGCCAGCATTTTTTCCAGCGATTCCTGGCTGGTAGTGGTGTAGGCCACCTTGAGATCGGGGAAATATTTTGTTTTCAAATCCGTGATGCGTTGTTCGTTCACGGTGCCCTTGGCTGTATAGGCCGTGAGGTCCGAAAACGTCTTGGGCATGTCTTCCAGTTTCGAGAGGGTGGATATTTTACCTTGTGTTACCAGGATAGCAAAGTTGGTGATGAAGGGCGGGCTGAATTTTACCTCTTTTTTCCGTTCGTCCGTAATGGTGATGTTGCCCATGCCCACAACGCCTCCCTTGGAGATTTTCACTTTGTCGTACATGCCCTTGAAGTTCGAACCGTCGCCCACGAATTTGGATTCGATGGTCACTTGCTTATTCTCCTTCACCCAGGCTTTGAAGTCGCCCATGATGTCGATGCAGATGCCCGCGAGTTGACCGGAGTTATCGATGTATACGAAGCTGGGCGTTTGCACGTAGGCCAGCGAGAGCGTGCCTTTTCCATTTTTCTTGGCTTGTTTCCAGGTATCGGCCGAATAGGATTGCGCCAGACACGACGCGGCGCCTAACAGAATGAGAAAAGTAAATAGGGATTTCATGGTTAAGGTGATTCAACCACGAGTTTAGAGGTTTCATTTCTATAAATTCCGGTGGGCGTAATATCGGTGTTAGTTTTTTCGAATAATTACGGGATTACCCTGACTTTTCTTTACCAGGTGATTTTTTCTTTGTTGAGAAAGGCGTCTACCCCACGTTTGCAATCCGCGGTGGCCCGTGCGGCAGCATTGGATTCTGCAGCAAACGTCAACGCTTGCTCCAGGGGAAGATCCTGCACGCGGGCGATCATTTGCTTGGTTTGCATCATGGCTTGTGCGGAGTTGGAGCGGATGAGTGACGTGGCGTAGGCAAGGGTTTCCTGTTCCAGGTTTTCTTTCGGGATG
>Ga0209050_1003371_pt1 | contig 11885 bp, 10 predicted proteins | sample Araplavi_mTSA_r2_FD_184276 | JGI IMG/M metagenome (GOLD analysis project Ga0209050, IMG submission 184276) | Arabidopsis root microbial communities from North Carolina, USA - plate scrape MF_Cvi_mTSA_r2 (SPAdes) (version 2) | ecosystem: Host-associated > Plants > Roots > Endosphere | place: USA...
TGCTTCACTGCTCGACGAGGGCACCGCCGCCGCCGAGGCCATGCACCTCATGCTGGCATCGCGCAAAACGTCGCGTAAAAATGCCAATCGCTTCTTTGTCGACCAGCATACGTTCCCTCAAACCATCGATGTGTTAAGAACACGCGCCACACCCATCGGCGTGGAACTGGTTGTGGGCGATGTCGGCACGCTCGACATTACTGATCCTTCCCTCTTTGCTGTATACATCCAAAACCCCGCCGACAACGGTGCAGTAAAAGACTACACCGCCTTCATTCAGTCGGCTCACGAGAAAGAGATCTTTGTTGTGGTCGGTTCCGATCTCATGAGCTTGCTGCTGATGAAATCTCCCGGCGAAATGGGAGCCGATGTTGTAGTGGGCTCCAGCCAGCGGTTTGGTGTACCCATGGGATTTGGTGGTCCCCATGCGGCCTTCTTTGCTACCAAAGACGAATTCAAACGCCAGATGCCCGGTCGCATCATCGGCGCCTCCATCGACGCGTCGGGCAACCCCGGCTACCGCATGGCGCTGCAGACCCGCGAGCAACACATTCGCCGCGAAAAGGCAACTTCCAATATTTGTACGGCACAAGTACTCCTATCGGTCATGGCCGGCATGTATGCCGTGTATCATGGACCGGACGGCCTGCGCAAGATCGCTTCCCGCATTCATGGTCTAACCAAATCTCTCGACACCGGCCTGAAAGCGCTGGGCGTCAAACAGGAAAATGAAAATTTCTTCGACACCTTAAAGGTCGCCGTAGCCGACGCCAAGGCCGTGAAACAGGAGGCCGAGAAGCGCGGGGTCAACTTCCGCTACGTCGCCGACAACCACGTGGGCATTTCCTTTGATGAAACTTCGGTAGCCGCCGATGTCCATACGATTTTGGAGATCTTCGCGTCAGCCCAATCCAAGAAGGCCTCCGTCGTCTCGGTGAATGGTCAGGAGATGAACTGGCCTGCATCGTTGGTGCGGAAATCGGCTTACCTTACCCACCCGGTGTTCAACATGCACCATTCCGAACACGAAATGTTGCGCTACATCAAGCGCCTTGAAAATAAAGATCTCTCGATGGTGCATTCCATGATCTCTCTGGGATCGTGCACCATGAAGCTGAATGCCACGGCAGAGATGATCCCCGTAACCTGGCCCGAGCTGGGCAATATCCATCCATTCGCTCCGGCCGACCAAACCCTGGGCTACCAGGAGATGATCGGCAGTCTCGAAAATTCATTGAAAGAGATCACAGGCTTTACCGGTGTTTCGCTCCAACCCAACAGCGGCGCGCAAGGCGAATATGCAGGGTTGATGGTGATCCGCGCGTATCACGTAGATCGCGGCGAAGGTCATCGCAATATTTCCCTGATCCCCGCATCCGCACACGGCACCAACCCTGCCAGCGCTGTGATGGCGGGTATGGAGGTCGTTGTGGTGAAGTCGGATGAAGAAGGAAAGATCGACGTAGCCGATCTGAAAGCAAAGGCTGCTCAATATAAAGACAAGCTGTCCTGCCTCATGGTAACCTATCCGTCAACACACGGTGTGTTTGAAGAGGCGATCACGGAGATCTGTGAGACCATTCACCAACATGGCGGATTGGTTTACATGGATGGCGCCAACATGAACGCCCAGGTAGGGCTCACCTCGCCGGCCAATATCGGCGCCGACGTTTGTCACTTGAACCTGCACAAAACATTCTGTATCCCGCACGGTGGCGGTGGACCTGGCATGGGGCCCATCTGCTGCAATGATAAACTGAAACCTTATCTGCCCGGCCACGCCGTGGTGAAGACCGGGGGCGAAAAAGCAATTCACGCTGTATCCGCAGCGCCCTGGGGCAGCGCCAGCATTCTCACCATTTCGTATGCTTACATCGCTATGATGGGCGCAGAAGGATTGACGAATGCGACGAAATATGCCATCCTCAACGCCAACTATATCAAGGCCCGCCTGGAAAGCGAATACAAGATTTTGTACACCGGCACCAACGGCCGCTGCGCGCACGAGATGATCGTTGACTGTCGCGATTTCAAAAAAGCCGGCGTCGAAGTAGAAGACATTGCCAAGCGTTTGATGGACTATGGCTTCCACGCTCCTACCGTTTCTTTCCCTGTAGCCGGAACGTTGATGATCGAGCCCACGGAAAGCGAACCGAAAGAGGAGCTGGACCGCTTTGTGGATGCGCTCATCCAAATCCGCAAAGAGATCCGTGAAGTGGAAGAAGGCAAAGCCGACAAAGAAAATAACGTATTGAAGCACGCGCCCCATACCGCAGCCGTTATCACCGCCGACGATTGGACCCGCCCTTACAGCCGTCAAAAGGCAGCCTACCCGCTGCCGTATGTGAAAGAAGCAAAATTCTGGCCCAGCGTTAGCCGCGTAGACAACGCCTATGGCGACCGCAACCTCGTTTGCAGTTGTTTGCCGATGGAGGAATACGAAAAGAAAGAAGAAACCGTGGGCGCTTAAGCAACGAATGGAATAAAAAAAAGCCGGTTGAGTCAACCGGCTTTTTTATTTTATGACTTCTCCTGTCATTTCGATGAAACCTCCCCTGCCATCCGCTTCTGCATTTCGCGCTCCTTTCTGACCAACTCCTCTTGCGTGGCCTGGAGCTCTTCCATGTTCTGTCGCATTTCCTCCTCGCGCTGACGCATCTGCTCTTCGTTGATGTGGGCTTGCTCCAATAGATTTTTCATCTTGAAAGTGGTTTGCGAATTCAGGATGGCCGATGCCAGGAACTCCCCGGCTTTTTTCAAAAATAGAATGTGATGTTCTTCAAAATCGCCGAACGCTGCCATCTCCAGAATGGCGACGGTGGTGATGTCATATTTCAGTGGTACGATCACCAGGTGGCGCGGTGTTGCGTCGCCCAGGCCAGAGGTGATCGTGGTGTAGCCCAGCGGAATATCTTTCAGTTGAATGGTGTCGCCCTCAAGGAAGGCCTGACCGACGAGGCCATTGCCAATGTCAACTCTTTTCTCCATCCACTTCTTTTTGTCGAAAGCAAAACAGGCTTTCAGTTCCAGGTAGGTGTCGCCTTCTTCGCCCTCCAGCACAAACAGACTTCCTTGTTGAGCGTTGAGGTATTTTACCAGGTAGGACACGCATTTGTCGGCCAGCAGGGCGTTGTCGTGCTGGTTGTTGCGCACCAGTTCGGAAAAACTGGCGAGGCCTTCGTTCATCCAGTTGCGTTTGTCGTCCTCCTGCTTTAGTTTCTTCAGTTGTTCGCGCATTTGCAACAGGTTTCCGGCGAGCGTATCGGCATTCAGGGCACTGTTGGTTTCGTTCAGACCATCCCAGTTCACATCATAATTTCCATTGGTCATGCTTTTTATAAACTCGGAGGCCATGCGCACGTTGCGGATAGAGGCATCGTTGATGGCTTGTGCGGACGAGTCGGCCTTTTCGCCGGAATTGAAAACATAGTTCCGGTTATTTTCTTCAACTTCCAACAACAACGCGTGACGCGCCTCACGTTCCTTTCTGACACGTTTTACAAAAAGAACCAATATGGGCAAAGCCAGAATGACGATGGAGAGCTGCAGCCCCAGGTTGCTGCGCATGGCGGCATCATAGTCTGAAATGGCTTTTTGATTGAGATTATTTTCAAACGCGAGCAACGGTCTGGAAACTTCGTCGTATTTTTTCCATACGCCGTATCCCCGGTCTTCGCTCAGCATCGCCACAAAGATGCGCATGCTGTCCATGCGGGCGGTCTCCACCATTTGCTTGCTGAACGCTATGTAGTTGTCGACTTCTTTTTTCACTTCCTCCAATTTACCGGCATCGGAATACTCCTGTTTCTTCAATAGAGAATCCAATTGGTGAAATATGCCCGCATGGGTTGCAACCGCCTCATTAAACGGCCGCAACATGTTTTCATCCTTCGTAAGGCCGAAACCGCGCACGCCAAGATCGAGGCCGTGCATGACGCTGCTGAGGATCTGCTGCGTGCGTTGGGTTACCAGCACCGTTTCCTTTTGCTGGGCGATATTTTGTTGAATGATGTTATTGTTGTGGAAGGCGAGGATTGTGCTGGCCGCCAGAGCCACTCCAATGATGAGAATAATCCAGTTATCGGTAAAAAATTTTTTCATGGTTTAGGTTGCCAACGGCTATTGCGAAGAAAAAATATAAAAACCAGCGCAGGCGAACAACGAATCGGCTAAATAAATGTTTATCACACACTTCAAATCACATTCCGCGTTACTTCCAAAAGTTTAAATACCTGAGTACTATTCGTTGCGGTAAACTAAAATGCCGGATACCGGGGGACAAACAAAGATCAGGCAAAGCGTATCTTGGCCCCAGTCTTCACGTAATCGTTTTTATTATGCACTATGCTCTTTTTGGATTTCTCTTGCTGGGAACATTTGCGAGCTCCGCTCAATTCGGCAACCCCAACCTGCAAGGCATGGTGGATGCGGAGCGGGCCTTTATCGCCATGGCCAAAGAACAAAATACCCGGGATGCCTTCCTGTTCTTTCTCAGCGATGATGCGGTAACCGCCGGACCGGAGGGCCCGCGCACAGGAAAAGAGAGCATCCGAGACCAGCCGGTTTCCACAGCGTGGCTGAATTGGGAGGTGGTCTATTGCGATATCGCCTCATCTGGGGATCTGGGCTATAACACAGGACCCTGGGAATTTCGCGCGCAGAAAACCGATGAGAAGCCGGTAGCCTATGGTGATTTTCATTCCATATGGAAGAAGCAGACGGATGGCTCCTGGAAAAATATTCTTGACATTGGGGTCGGGCATGGCGCGCCGGTGGAAAAGCAAAGGTTGGCTACGTCTCAAATGCCTCTGACGTCTGCCCGTCATTCTGCCGCTTCGCCTTCCGCGATGCTTGATCTGGATAAAGAATTCATAACGCTGTATGAGAAGAAAGGTGATGCGGCTTACCAAGCGTTTGCATCAAGAGAGATCCGTTTTGCGCGGGAAGGAGAGTTGCCGATCGTTTCGAAGGAAAATTGGGACGCTTATTTAAAGCGAAGCTCCTTCTCGATGAGCGATATAAAGGTGATGGGAGGTGGCGTGGCGGAATCAAATGATCTGGGATATGCGTATGGTAGCGGTAACGTTCGGGTTATGGCGGAGGGTAAGAAGGTGGTAAAAAAAGGGACTTATCTGCGGGTTTGGAAGAAGGAGGACGGCAAGACGTGGAGGATTGTGTTGGATGTGGTGGCGTGTCGTTGAGGGTGAGTTTGATAGTGGGGCTGATTTGAGGGTGTGGGGTGGCTGAAAAACAACGGCGGGGCTGGTCCTTGTAAATCGATGGGTATATGAAAAATGTGATGGTGGGATAACTCCGGTGGGGTGATGTATAACCGCAACGCATCATCGATACCAATACCAATAACAACAACACCAAAAATAAAAATGGATAACCTGATTGGGGTTATCCATCTTTATTTATCGGGGATGTGGGTTTTTAATTCAATCCATATTTATCCATGAGATATACCAGTGCAGTCATGGAGGCGGCGCCGAGTTCGAGTTCGCGGCGGCTCACTTTGTCGATGGTGTCTTCTTGGGTGTGGTGATAATCGAAGTAGCGCTGGGAGTCGGGAAGGAATTCGAGGACGGGGACGCCCATGGGTTCGAGCGGGCTGATGTCGGCGCCGCCGCCTTCCTGGGAGAAGTCGGTGAGGCCGTAGGGTTCGAACAGGGGTTTCCAGCTTCTGATTTTAGCTTTTACAGGATCTGTTGCGGTCATGGTGAAGCCGCGGGGAGTGAAGCCGCCGCGGTCCGACTCGATGGCGGCGATGTGTTTTTCTTTTTTGAGGCCTGCTTGCTTAGCATACTCTATGCCGCCGCGCAAACCATTCTCTTCGTTCATGAACATGACGGCGCGGATCGTGCGTTTGGGTTTGATGCCGAGAATTTTGAAGAGGCGGATCACTTCCATGGCTTGTACACAGCCAGCGCCATCGTCGTGGGCGCCCTGGGCAAGGTCCCACGAATCAAGGTGGCCGCCGACGACGATGATCTCTTCGGGATATTCGGAGCCTTTGATCTCTCCGATCACATTAAAAGAGGGTGCATCCGGAAGGGTTTCACAATGCGTCTCGAAATAAAATTGTACGTCCTTCTCTTCCTTTATCAATTTGCTGAGGCGGTCAGCGTGGTTGGTGCTGATGGCGATGGCGGGAAGTTTAGGAATGTTCGGCGCATAACGCAGTCCGCCGGTATGGGGATAATCTTCGGGATTCAATCCCATGGACCGGACGATGACGCCGATCGCTCCATACTTTGCCGCTTCCGAAGGGCCATAGCCGCGCTGCTCAACGGCACCGCCATACGCTGCAAAAGCATCGACCGACTTCACGTCCATGGGGCGATTGAAGAAGACGATCTTTCCTTTCAAGTACCGTTCGCCCAGTTGCTTCAGTTCATCAAAGCTTTTTACCTCTACCACCGTTCCGGAGACGCCGGCAGGGCCTGTGCCAACCGAACTGCCCAGCGCACAGACGTTCACTTCGATGGGGCCGGATTTTTTGGTGTTTAGTATCCGGCCGATCTCTTTTTGGCCGCGAATCCAATGGGGTACCATTACCGGCTGAAGCCACACGGAATCGGCCACGCTTTCCAGTTCATGACGGCTCCACTCCACCCCTGCTGCCGCGCCGGGCGAACCGCTGAGGCGGGCACCCACTTCTGTGGTGAGGTAATGGAGCCATGCATAGCTCTTGCCGTCTACCAAAGCCTTGTCGAAAATTTGTTTGATGGCAGATTCATCGAGGGTTTGCCCCTGGGCCATTGAGGTGATGAGCGTAAAAACGAATAGCAGATTTCTTTTCATGCGGATGTTTCTTGTGGAAGCGAAGATATTATAATTTATCAGTTGATGACTTGTGCGGTCTTCAGAATGTACATGTGATGGTCGGGGTCTTTGTCATTCAGCAACAACGTGCCTTCCATCATGATGGGTTTCGTGGAAAACTTTATTTTTTCAGCCGACTCCACTTCCATCACCGTTTCGGGGCCTGCAGCGCCACAAAAATAGCAGAGATTGAAAGGCAACGCCGACAGCATGAACTTGGACTGGCTACCCACTTCAGCCAAGGGAATGATGTAGCCCTTGACGCGGATCTTCTTTCCCTGGAAGGTCTTCAAATGCTTGCTGAAAAGCGGCACCTCCACTTCGAAGCCATTCGCATCCTTGTTGGTCTGAAAGCCAACCTCGGCTAGCGTGTTCCAAAAATTGTCCTGGGCGCTGGCCACACTGGCGATGGCCATAAAAAGAAAAACAAGAAATCTCATGCGGTTCAAAGTAAGGTCAAACGTCCTGATTTATAAAAACCCGCCGCCTTCTGAGAACGAATTAGTTTTCACAATCGTTTGAAATTAAAGCCGAATAGGAGAATTTTGACCCCGACCCTCCGCTGCTTTGTAACAAAACCCGTGTAGTATGCCATTTCTTTTTGATTCTTTTGAAGGCTGGAAAACCTATAGCGACACCCAAAAAATGTCATTAGTGGACGTGGTGCTGGAATATGAGGCAACCCAAAAAAGCCACTCGCCCGAAGAAACGAAGAAAGGGTTGCTAAGGGCCTGGGAAGTCATGAAAGATGCCGTGCATACCGGCCTGGAAGAAGACATGACCTCGCGGTCGGGCATGATCAACAACGGCGCAAAGAAAGTATACCGCTATCCCAAAGCTGTGCTGTCCAGGGAATTTCAACAGCTTATCGCCCGGGCACTCGCCGCGAAAGAAGTCAACTCGTGTATGGGTCGCGTCGTGGCCGCTCCCACCGCCGGCGCCAGCGGCATCATGCCTGGTGTTCTCTACACGTTGCAAGAGATCCATCACATTCCCGATGAGAAAATTATCGAAGCCATGCTCATCGCGGCCGGCATCGCCCTGATCATGGAACAAAAAGCTTCCATCGCTGGGGCTGTCGGAGGGTGTCAGGCCGAAACCGGTACCGCCGCTGCTATGGGCGCCGGTGCTATTGTGTATTGTCTGGATGGAAATACCGATCAGATCTTTACCGGGGTTGCCATCACCGTGCAGTGTATGTTAGGATTGGTCTGCGACCCCGTAGCGGGACTGGTCGAGATCCCGTGCGTGGTGCGCAACGCCAGTGCTGCTGCAATCGCCAACAGCTCGGCACAGATCGCACTGGCCGATGTGAGCAGCGTTATCCCGGTGGATGAAGTGATCGAAGCGATGGGCGAAATTGGTGCCAGCATGGAGACGCGTTACAAAGAAACTGCTTTGGGTGGATTGGCGGCCACAAAGACCGGGCAAGCTATCGCACGGAAAGTGCTGATACGAGACATCGAAATCCTTCCCGACGAACAGATTCCATCATAACGGACCCGATGGGGTCTTTGATGGATTCGATCAGGTCGTGCACCTTGTCGCCAAAGAAATAGATGGCGATGCTGAAGATCACTGCCCACAATGCAGCGCTCACAAACATATAGACAATGATCTTTTCCTTTGGGCTTCCCGAACTCACGGCCAGTAATGTCCCCCCAATGGGTGTCAGAATAACGGGAGTCAGCGCCGCCACTCCAAACAATCCATATTTTTTCCAGATGCCGGCGAACTTCCGGTTGCTGGTGGAGAACTTCTTCCGTTTAGCAAAAAGCTTTTTGAATACTTTTTCGCGCAACCAATTGCCGAAATAGGTGATGACCGTCACGATGGTCATCATGCCAGCCACGGTCGATAAAATCGTGGTCACAATATTGAGACGCACGCCATATCCGCCAAGAGGGCCGAGGATAAATTTTAGCATGCTGGCAAAGTAAACCGGTATAGCCTTCAGTATCTCATCCCACATAGCGCGCTTAGCTGTAAATTCTCGTGTCGTTTGGATTATAATTTCTCGCCAAAGCTCAGGTCGCCGGCATCGCCCAAACCCGGTACAATATAAAACCGGTCGTTCAGGTTGTCGTCGACGGCACAGGTCCAGAGGGAATGGGGAATGTCAACATTTTCGTTAACATACAGTATTCCTTCCGGCACACTCACCAGCGAGGCTACGTAAAGATGAGAAGGTTTTCCGTTCTTCGCCAAGGCATTCACCGATTGCACGATCGATTTTCCTGTGGCCAGCATGGGGTCTACCAGGATCACCTCGCGTTGGGCCAGCGACGGAGTGGCCAGATACTCCAGGTTGATCACGATTTCCGTGTGTCCTTCCTGGCGATAGGCACCGATAAAGCCGGCGTCGGACTGATCAAAAAAATCAAGAAAGCCTTGAAAGTAGGGCAGGCCTGCCCGCATGATGGCCACAATCACCGGCGGCTCGGGCATCAGGTTCACGACCGATGTGCCCAACGGCGTTTCTATGGGTGTGTTGCGATAGCGCATGTGGCGCGAGATCTCATACGCCATGATCTGACCCAGGCGGTGGGCATTCTTGCGAAAGCGGAGCCGGTCCTTCTGAACCTGACGATCGCGGAGCTCGGCCACGAAATGATTGGCGATGGAATTGTGTTCACTTAAATTAAAAAGCATAAGGCTTCTTTTTTCTAACGAAAATTTAGAATAAAGTTGTGTCAGTAACTAATCCGCCCCGCTGTGGCCTCCCCTTTCCCGCCTATGAAGCTCTTAAAACAACTTTGCGAAATACATGCACCTTCCGGAAATGAAGTCGGCATGACGAAGTTTTTATTGTCTTATATCGCCAAAGAAAAAAAGAAGTGGAAGGTGAAGCCTGAAGTTTTCTCGGGCGATGAATTTCAGGACTGTATTCTGCTGAAGTTCGGCGAGCCCCGCACCGCCATCTTCGCACACATGGATAGCATTGGCTTCACCGTGCGGTATTTCAATCAACTCCTGCCCATTGGCAGTCCTGATGCAGAGATGGGTACACGGTTGGTAGGGGAAGATTCGCACGGTCCCATTGAATGCGAACTGGAATTTGACAAAGACAATCACGCATTTTATAAATTCGGAAGACAAATCGACCGGGGCACGGACCTCACCTACAAGATCAACTTCCGCGACACAAAGGACTTCATTCAGTCACCCTATCTCGACAACCGGCTGGGCGTGTACAACGCATTAAAGGTTGCCGAAACGTTGAAGGACGGGGTGATCGCTTTCAGTTGTTGGGAAGAACACGGTGGCGGCTCAGTGCCTTACCTGGCGAAATTCATGTACGAAAACTGGAACGTGCGCCAGGCCCTGGTGAGCGACATCACCTGGGTGTCCGATGGCGTGGAACACGGCAAGGGCGTAGCGATCTCCATGCGCGACCGCAACTTGCCCCGAAGAAGTTTTGTGGACCGCATTATCGCCATCGCCAAAAAAAGAAAAATAGATCACCAACTGGAAGTAGAAGGCATGGGCTCCAGCGACGGACGTGAACTTCAAACGTCAGCGTATCCCATCGACTGGTGTTTTGTTGGCGCACCCGAAAAGGATGCCCACTCGCCCCATGAAAAAGTACACAAACACGACATCGATACCATGATCAAATTGTATGCGGCATTGATGAAAGATTTGTAATTTTAGTATCGTCAGAGACAGGCCCGGCTCGTGACGTTGGTCAAAAAATTCTATGCTATGTTGCGAATAAGCTTTCTTGTATTTCTCCTCGTCGGGGCCGGCGAATCTTTCCAACTGAAATTGTCCCGCGCCGCCATTGCGATCACGCACGATGCGGTTGAATACGATCCCACCTATTTCCGCATACCCTACCCCAACGGTGACGTGCCCGCCAACAAAGGCGTTTGCACCGACGTAGTGATCCGTGCCTATCGCAAGTTGGGCATTGATCTGCAAAAAGAAGTTCACCTCGACATGACGGACAACTTCAAACTCTATCCACAACGCTGGGGCTTGAAACACACCGACACCAACATCGACCACCGCCGCGTGCCAAACCTCATGACATTTTTTAAACGTCATGGCGTGGAGCTCAAGAAATCCAAGGCCCCCAAAGACTATGAAGCGGGCGACCTGGTGACGTGGGACCTGGGTGGCGGGCAGGGCCACATCGGCATCGTCACCACGCAACGTTCCGAGGATGGATTGCGCCCCTTGGTTGCTCACAACATTGGGCGGGGACAAGAGCTTTCGGATTGTCTTTTCGATTATGTCATCACGGGACACTACCGCTACAGGCCCGGAGAAGTTATTCCCTAAAGCGTATTTCTTAATGGCACCACGATAGCACGCATCTGCACGATCGGTGTGTTCGTTTGTCACTCCGTATATTCCGTCCTGCAAAACACATGGCCACACACGCCGGCAGTGTGATGATTTATGCATTGAATGGCGCTCAAAATCAGCCATTCAAAAATGTATTCTCTTCAAATTCTAAGATTCTGCTATTTTTGCAGTCCCTTAGCGGGGAAGTATTATGCAGATCAAGGATTTAGAGTTCAAGCCGTTCATCAGCAAAGCGAAAATTCAGTATCAGGTAAAAGCCCTGGCCGAAACGATCAATGCGGATTATGAGGGGAAAACGCCCGTATTCCTGCCCATTCTCAACGGTTCGTTCATTTTTGCATCCGACCTCATCAAACAGATCGAAGTGCCTTGCAAGGTTTCTTTTGTAAAGGTTTCTTCGTATGTCGGCACCGCCAGCTCGGGCCAGATGAAGACGTTGATCGGCCTGGAAGAAAGTTTATTTAACCAAGACATCATTATTGTAGAAGACATCGTAGACACAGGCCTCACCTTGCAAAAGATCATAGAGGAACTGAAAAGCCTGGGCACAAAATCCGTGGAAGTGGTGGCCCTCCTGCGCAAGCAACCGGCCCGCGAAAAAATGATTGATGTAAAATATGTAGGGTTCGAAATCGAGAACGAGTTTGTTCTGGGCTATGGGCTCGACTACGACGGACTCGGCCGCAACCTCAAGGACGTATACAAGGCCGGTTAAATTTCATATTCGCCCATGCGTAAATCGA
>Ga0209050_1003375_pt1 | contig 11874 bp, 11 predicted proteins | sample Araplavi_mTSA_r2_FD_184276 | JGI IMG/M metagenome (GOLD analysis project Ga0209050, IMG submission 184276) | Arabidopsis root microbial communities from North Carolina, USA - plate scrape MF_Cvi_mTSA_r2 (SPAdes) (version 2) | ecosystem: Host-associated > Plants > Roots > Endosphere | place: USA...
GGCCGCGCATGACCGGCATGATCGCGCCGTCGATCGCATACGTGCTGTTCAGCACCGCGGTGCGCGCGGCCGGCGCGGCGGTGGGCACCTCGGGCAGCGTCGCCGGCACGGCGGGTGCGGCGGCCGGTGCTTCCGATCCCGCCGGCGCCGGGGCCGCGCCGCCACCGAACGGGTTCGGCACGTTGGCGCATGCCGCGAGCGCCAGCGCGGCGGCGATCGGAACGAGGCGCGCAGCGCTGTGGGGCAGGTTCATGGGATCTCCGGGGCTGTGAACGCGGCATCGTAGCGTCGGACGAGCCGGGCAGGCGCGCCTGCCGTCCGCTTTTCTGCCCGTCAGGAGCGGCAGCGCGACCTCAGGCGAAGCTGCGGCACTCGGCCATCGGCAGGCCGCCGGAAGGCGGGTTCTCTGCGGCCAGCCACGCATCGGCCACCTCGGTCGAGCGATCGAGGAAGCGCTCGACCCAGGCCATGAAGACCTCGATGTCGAGGCCCGTCACCGGCATCGCCGACATGCTGAGCATCTCGCCGGTGTAGGCGTTCCAGCCGACCTCGAAACGGACATCTTCGCGCTGGGCGCGGGACACGCAGTTCCAGTAGACGTCGTGCGCCGGTGCCGCGACCAGCGACTGGCCGACCTGCGTGCCGATGCGGATGCACTCGTAGCGCGTGTCGAGGAACAGGTCGACCGTGAACCGGTCGTTGCAGACGAAGCGCGCCTGGTCGGCCACCACATCGAAAGGGGAGCTGCCGATGCGGCGGGCGAATTCGTCCAGGAGGATCTGCAAGGCGCTCACGTACCACTCGCGCTGTGAAGGCTTGCGTCAGTAACAGCGGTGGGCGTTCAGTTCCACGCGCTGATGCAAACGAGCAGCCGGGATGGGGTTCACATGTCTGCCATCGGCCAGTGAACCGATGACGCGGAGGCGTTACTCAGCAAGCGGCCCGACCAGGGCTTCGACTCCATGGCCACCTGACCGGAAAAACCATGTCTCCTGTATCGAACTCCCACAACTCACTGCATACCGGCAAGCGGATCTGCGACGACACACAGTACCCGACAGCCATCACCTCCGGCCACCTCAAGCTCAGATACTGTGTCACCCCCGCACCGCCGGGTCAGGATTTCCTGAATCGCTACAACCCGACGTCCGGCATCGAAACGCCGCTGCCGGACGTTTTTCCTCAGTGAGCCCCGCCCCCACCGCCGCCCGCCCCACCCTTCTTCGGCCGCGTCATCCACACCAGCCCGATCAACAGGATGAACAGCGCTGACGACAGGTAGAACAGGTCGGTCGCCGCCATCGTGTAGGCCTGCTGGTCGACCAGGCGGTTCACGGTGGCCAGCGCCTGGTCGGGGCTGTAACCGGCCGCGCCGAGGTTCGACAAGGTCTGCACTGCGGTGTTGCTGTTGCCGTTCACGCTCTCGGCGATCTGCGCATGGTGCAGCACCGCGCGATTCTCCCAGGCCGTCGTGAAGATCGACGTGCCGACCGCGCCGGCGGTGATCCGCACGAAGTTGCTCAGCCCGGCCGCGGCCGCCATCTGCTGCGGCTGCAGGCCCGAGAAGATGATCGCCTGCAGCGGAATGAAGAAGAACGCCATCGCCGCGCCCTGCAGGACCGTCGGCACCAGGATGGTGTTGAAGTCGGCCTGCGTGTTGAAGTGCGAGCGCATCCACAGCACCAGCGCGAAGCCGAGGAAGGCCACCGTGCCCAGGCGCCGCGGATCGATCTTGCCGATGTTCTTGCCGACCCAGGGCGACAGCAGGATCGCGAGGATCCCCACCGGCGCCAGCGCGATGCCGGCCCAGGTGGCGGTGTAGCCCATGTACTGCTGCAGCCACAGCGGCATCAGCACCACGTTGCCGAAGAACACCCCGTAGCCCACCGACAGCGCCACCGTGGCCAGCCAGAAGTTGCGGCGGGCGAACAGCCGCAGGTCGACGATGGGGTTCTTCTCGGTCAGCTCCCACGCGAGGAAGAACAGGAAGCCGACGACCGCGACGACGCCCAGCGTGATGATCTGGCCGGACTGGAACCAGTCGAGCTCCTTGCCCTTGTCGACCATCACCTGCAGCGCGCCGACCCACAGCACCAGCAGGCCCAGGCCGACGTAGTCGAGCGGCACCTTCTGCGGCACGGCGTCGCGGGTGCGGTAGATCGACCAGGTGAACATCGCTGCGAGAATGCCGACCGGGATGTTGATGTAGAAGATCCACGGCCACGAGATGTTGTCGGTGATCCAGCCGCCCAGCAGCGGGCCGACCACCGGCGCGACCAGCACCGTCATCGCCCACATCGCCATCGCGGTGCCGGCCTTCGCGGCCGGGTAGCTGGCGAGCAGCAGCGTCTGCGACAGCGGGATCATCGGGCCGGCCACCAGGCCCTGCAGCACGCGGAACGCGATCAGCGTCTCGATGTTCGGCGCGAGGCCGCACAGCCACGACGAGAACACGAACAGCAGGATGCTGGCCATGAACAGCCGCACCGGGCCGAAGCGGCGGGTGAACCAGCCGGTCAGCGGCACCGAGATCGCATTGGCGACGCCGAACGACGTGATGACCCAGGTGCCCTGGTTCGGGCTGACGCCCATGTCGCCGGCGATGGCCGGGATGGACACGTTGGCGATCGAGCTGTCGAGCACGTTCATGAACGTGGCGAGCGACAGCGCGATCGTGCCGAGGATCAGCTGGCTGCCGGTCAGCGGCGGATGGGCCACCGGACGCGGCGGCGCGACCGGGGCGGGCGCAGGCGCCGGCGCGTCGGCGCCGGACACCGCATCGACGGTGGTGGATGACATGGGAAAGGCTCCGCTTGCTTCCGAGGCTTATTGCTTGACCGGGGTCAGCTTCACCGCGGCCGCGACGGCCGACGACGCGACCGTCTCGCCGCTGGCCGCAGCCGCGGCCGGCGCCGCCACCTCGTTGCGGCGCGCCACCTTGGTGTCGGCCTTCAGCGCATGGCCGAGGTTGCTGGCGATGATCTTGCGCACTTCGCCGTCGGCCGCCTGGTTGACCTGGTCGAACACCGCCGTCTGCGCGACGGCCGAGCTGCGCTGCGCGTCGGCCAGCATCTTGCCGCCGGTGTCGCTGACGTCGACCTTCGCGTCCATCGACAGGCCCACGCGCAGCGGGTGCTCGGCGAGCTCCTTCGGGTCGAGCGCGACCCGCACCGGCACGCGCTGCACCACCTTGATCCAGTTGCCGGTGGCGTTCTGCGCCGGCAGCAGCGAGAACGCCGAGCCGGTACCTGCCCCCAGGCCTTCGATCTTGCCGCGGTATTCGACCTTCTTGCCGTACACGTCGGCCTGCAGCATGACCGGCTGGCCGATGCGCAGGTTCTTCAGCTGGCTCTCCTTGAAGTTGGCATCGACCCACAGCTGGTTCAGCGCGATCACCGACATCAGCGGCGCACCGGCCTGCACGCGCTGGCCGACCTGCACGCTGCGCTTGGCGACGTAGCCGTCGACGGGGGCCAGCAGGTCGGCGCGGCGCAGCGCCAGGTAGGCCTCGCGCACGCGGGCCGCGGCGCGCTGCACGTTCGGATGCTCTTCGACCGAGGTGTTGTCTGTCAGCGCCTGGTTCGACGTCAGCTGCTCGCGCGCGGCCAGCGAGGCCGATTGCGCGGCGGCGACGGCGCTCTTCGACGCGGCGAGTTGCGCATTCGCGTGGTTGAACTCTTCCTTGCCGACGGCGCCGCTCGCGACCAGCGGGGCACGGCGGTTCACGTCGTCCTGCGCGCGGACCAGGTCGGCCTGCGCACGGGCCAGGTCGGCCTCGCGCAGCGCGATCTGCGCCTTCAGCGTCGAGTTGTTCGCGAACAGCGTGCGCACCTCGCGCACCGTCTGCGCGAGCTGGGCTTCGGCCTGGTCGAGCGCGACCTGCGCATCGGCCTGGTCGAGCTTCACCAGCGGCTGGCCGGCCTTCACGAAGTCGGTGTCGTCGGCGTTGATCGCGAGCACGGTGCCGCCGACCTGCGGCGTCAGTTGCACGACATTGCCCTGCACGTAGGCGTTGTCGGTCGACTCGTAGTGGTTCAGCACCAGCGCGTAGTAGGCGCCGTAGGCCACGCCGACCAGCGCGACGGCGGCGGCGACGGCGGTCAGCGCCTTCTTGCGGGTCGGGTTGCCGGCGGGGGTGGCGGGAGCGGTGTTGTCTTGCGGGGAGGTCATGAAAGGTTCTCCGGAGGTCTTGCTGTGTTCGTATGGAAGCTTGTCGGGATCAGAGCGCGGCTTGCGTGCTGCGCGCCGGCGCGGCCGCGCTGGTGGCGACATACCCGCCGCCCAGCGAGCGGATCAGCGACACCTGCGTGTCCAGCGCGCGCGCCTTCAGGTCGGTGCCGAGGCGGCGCTGCGTCAGCACCGTCGACTCGGCGTTCAGCACCACCAGGTAGGTGCCGAGGCCGGCCTTGTAGCGCTGCGTCGCGATGTCGTAGGCCGCTTCGGCCGACACCTGCGCGCTGGCCTGCTCCTTCTGCTGGCGCTCGATCGACTGCAGCGAGCTGATCTGGTCGGCCACGTCGCGCACCGCATCGAGCACGGCGGCGTTGTAGCTTTCGATCGCGGCATCGAGGTCGGCCGACTTGCCGCGCAGGTTGGCGCGCAGCCGGCCGCCGTCGAAGATCGGCAGGCGGATCGCCGGGCCGATGCCGTACTGCTGGCTGTCGGACTTCAGCAGGTTGTCGAGGCCGATGCTGGAGAAGCCGGCGAAGCCCGTCAGGCTGACGTTCGGGTAGAACTGCGCGCGCGCCGACTTGACGTCGCTGGTCGCGGCTTCGACGCGCCAGCGCGCGGCGCTGATGTCGGCACGGCGGCCCAGCAGGTCGGCCGGCACGTTGGCCGGCAGCGGCACGGCCTGCACCGGCTGCAGGCGCGGGCTCAGCGTGTCGAGCGCGTTCGGCGCCTGCGCCGTCAGCGCCGCCAGCGCATGGCGGGTCAGCGCGATCTGCTCGTCCAGGGCTTCGACCTGCTGGCGGGTCTCGGGCAACGCGCCCTCGCCCTGGCGCAGCTCGACGGTGGTGTCGAGCCCGGCCTGCACGCGCTGGCGGATCAGCGACAGGATGTCGTCGCGCTGCTGCAGCGAACGGGTGGCCACGTCGCGCTGCTCGAGCAGGCGCGCCAGCTGCACGTAGTTGCGCGAGACGTTGGCGGCCAGCAGCACGCGGGCGGCCTGCAGCTCGGCCTCTTGCGCCCGCTGGCTGCCGACGGCGGCCGCCAGCGCGGCGCGGTTGCGGCCGAAGAAATCGAACTCCCACGATGCCGCGGCCTGCAGCGTCGCGGTGGTCTGCATCGTGCCGCCGACCGGCGGCGGCACCAGGCCGGTTTCGGTGAAGCGCTGGCGCGTCGCGTCGAATTGGCCGGTGACCTGCAGGCCGTCGGCCGCCGCCACGTTGTCGATGGCCGCCTGGGCCCGCGTGATGCGGGCCTGCGCCACCCGCAGGTTCGGGCTGCCAGTCAGCGCCTTGTCGACGAGGCCGTTCAGCGAGCTGTCGCCGAACGATTGCCACCAGCTGGCGTTGACCGCGGCCTCGCTCGATCCGGAGGCGCCGGCGGCATCGGCCAGTCCGACCGCTGCCGGCTCGACCACCTTCGCACTCGGCGCAATGCCGTTTGTGCTGGCGCAACCGGCCAGCGTCAGCACCAGCGTGGAGGCCAGCGCCACCACCAGCGCGGTCAGCGCCGGCAGCTCGCGGTGGTTGCGCAGGGTCTGCAGGGAAGGAATCGCGGACATGAGACCAGACTTTCTGTCAGATGATTGTTTCGGCTGTATTTGCTCAGGCAAGCATTGGGACGACATGGTCCACCTCGTTCAACTTTTCGTTTGTCTTCGGGGCTGGCGCGGCGGACCCTCAGGTCTCGCCGCGCAATGCCTCTCCGTTGGCCAGCATGCGCTGCAGATACACCTTCAGCGCCTGCCATTCGGTCTTCGAGAAACCCGCCAGATGGGCGTTGAGCACCTCGGCCAGCACGGCCGGCACTTCGGCGATCGAGGCCTCGCCTTCCGGCGTCAGTTCGATCTGGACGACGCGGCGGTCTTCGGTGCTGCGCACCCGCTTGCACAGGCCCTTGCGCTCCAGCCGGTCCAGCAGGCGCGTGGTGGCGCCGGCATCGGACTGCAGCCAGCGCGCCAGTTCGGCGACCGTCGCCTTGCCCTGGCCCGAATGGAACACCTTGAACAGCGGCCCCCACTGCGCACTGGTCAGCCCGTGGGCGCCGAGCTTCAGGTCGACCTGGCTGCTGATCGACAGCATGATCCGCTTCATCAGGTAGCCCACGCTCTCCTCGGCGCAGTACGCGTCGCGATTGTAGAAATCGGCGGGGACGGGGCTGCGGCTCATGGCGGTCGGATGGGGGTCCGTTGGCTGTCTCGATGCCTGGACTTTATTTGCTTAGGCAGTCATTGTCAAGGCCGCCTTTGCCCCGGCCGGTGTTCGGCTACATTGCGTGGCGGCTTTTGCCACACTCCTTGTCCGACAGGCGCCCTCCGATGTCCACCTCCCCTCCTCCCGCACCCGGCCGCGACGTCCGATCCCTCAGCGGGCTGATGCCTTTCCTGCGGCCGTACCGGGGGCGCATCGGGCTGGCGGTGGTCTTCCTGGTGATGGCGGCGGTGGCCACGCTGGTGTTCCCGGCCGCGCTGAAATCGCTGATCGACCAGGGGCTGGTGGCCGCCGACCCCGGCCAGCGGCTGCTGGCGCTGCGCGGCCACTTCTTTGCGCTGTTCGGCGTCGGCGCGGCACTCGGCGTGTTCTCGGCAGCGCGCTTCTACATGGTGACCTGGCTCGGCGAACGGGTCACCGCCGACCTGCGCAGCGCCGTCTATGCGCACGTGATCGAGCAGAGCCCTGAGTTCTTCGAGACCACGCAGACCGGCGAGGTGCTGTCGCGGCTCACCACCGACACCACGCTGGTGCAGACCGTCGTCGGCTCCAGCCTCAGCATGGGCCTGCGCAACACGGTGATGGGCCTGGGCGCGATGCTGATGCTGATCATCACGAACCCGCTGGTGATGACGCAGGTGCTCGGCATCCTGGTGATCGTGGTGCTGCCGTCGCTGTACTTCGGGCGGCGCGTGCGCAAGCTGTCGCGCGCCAGCCAGGACCGCGTCGCCGATTCGAGCGCGATCGCCGCCGAGGTGCTGAACGCGGTGCCGGTGGTGCAAAGCTACACGCAGGAAGCCCGCGAGGCCCGGCGCTTCAGCGATTCGACCGAGAACGCCTTCGCGACCGCAGTGCGCCGCACGCGCGTGCGCTCGGGTCTGGTCGCCTTCATCATCACCGCCACCTTCGGCGCGCTGCTGTGGGGCCTGTACCAGGGCACGCAGGCGGTGATCGCTGGGCAGATCAGCGCCGGCCACCTGGGGCAGACGGTGGTCTACGTGATCATCCTGGTCAGCTCGGTCGCGGTGCTGGCCGAGGTGTATGGCGACCTGCTGCGCGCCGCCGGCGCCACCGAGCGGCTGATGGAACTGCTGGCCGAGCGCTCGCCGATCGCCTCGCCGGCGCAGCCGCTGGCGCTGCCGGCCACGCGCGGCGGCTCGGCAGTGGCGCTCGACGGCGTCAGCTTCCGTTACCCGTCGCGACCGCAGCATGCGGCGCTGGCCGATTTCACGCTGCAGGTGCGGCCCGGCGAGACGGTCGCGCTGGTCGGGCCGAGCGGTGCCGGCAAGAGCACGGTGTTCCAGTTGCTGCTGCGCTTCTACGACGTGGCCGAGGGCCGGGTCGCGGTCGACGGCGTCAGCGTGCGCGACACCGCGCTGCAGGCGCTGCGCCAGCGCATCGGCATCGTGCCGCAGGACAGCGTGATCTTCTCGGCCAATGCGCTCGAGAACATCCGCTACGGCCGGCCCGATGCGAGCGACGACGAGGTGATCGCCGCCGCGCGCGCCGCGTTCGCGCACGACTTCATCAGCGCGTTGCCGGAGGGCTACCAGACCTTCCTCGGCGAGCGCGGCGTGCGGCTGTCGGGCGGCCAGCGGCAGCGCATCAGCATCGCGCGGGCGATGCTGAAGAACCCGCCGCTGCTGCTGCTCGACGAGGCCACCAGCGCGCTCGATGCCGAAAGCGAGCGCATGGTGCAGGCCGCGCTCGAATCGGCGATGAAGGACCGCACGACGCTCGTCATCGCGCACCGGCTGGCCACGGTGCAGCGCGCCGACCGCATCGTCGTGATGGAGCATGGGCGCATCGTCGAAACCGGCACGCATGCGGAACTGGCGGCCGCCGGCGGGCTCTATGCACGGCTGGCTGCGCTGCAGTTCGATCTCTGACGCCCACCTGTCAGCGCACGCCGACATCAACTGTTACCGACGACCGACAGACACCTGCAACATGCGCGATCGATACTCGCGATCCGCTCGCGCGCGAGACTTTTTTCAGGAGAAGACCATGAACATCCGCAACTTCCGATCTGCTGCACTGGTGCTCAGCGCCACTGCCGTGCTGCTGGCCGGCTGCCAGAACATGAGTGAAACGCAGAAGGGCACGGCCATCGGCGCCGGCGCAGGCGCCGCGGCCGGTGCCGTGCTCGGCAAGGTGACCGGCGGCAAGGCCGGCACCGGTGCGGTGATCGGCGGCGCGCTCGGCGCCGTGGCCGGCAACATCTGGTCGAAGCGCCAGGAAGAACGCCGCGCCCAGATGGAGCAGGCGACCAAGGGCACCGGCGTCGAGGTGACCCGCACCGCCGACAACCAGCTGAAGCTGAACGTGCCGAACGACGTGTCGTTCTCGACCGGCAGCGCGACGATCAAGCCCGAGCTGCGCGCCGTGCTCGACCCGTTCGCCGAGAGCCTGAAGAACGACCCGAACGTTCGCCTGAGCATCGTCGGCCACACCGACAACACCGGCTCCGACGCGATCAACAACCCGCTGTCGCTGGAGCGCGCCCACAGCGTGCGCGACTACCTGAGCACGCGCGGCGTGGCCGCGAGCCGCATCGAGACCGCCGGCCATGGCGAGCGCGAGCCGGTGGCCGACAACGGCACCGAGGCCGGCCGCGCGAAGAACCGCCGCGTCGAACTCTACCTGCGCGAGCCGGGACAGTCCTGATCGCTCCCTGCATGGCAAAACGGGCGCCCTCGGGTGCCCGTTTTTTGTTGCGCCGATAATCCCCGCCTTCCGCAGGCAGTCCCGAAATGAAACAGTACCTCGACCTCGTCCAGAGCATCTTCGACCACGGCAGCTGGCAGGACAACCGCACCGGCGTGCGCACGCTGAGCATCCCGGGCGCGACGCTGCGCTTCGACCTGCAGCAGGGCTTCCCGGCGGTGACGACGAAAAAGCTGGCGTTCAAGTCGGCGGTCGGCGAACTGGTGGGCTTCCTGCGCGGCAGCCGCAATGCGGCCGAGTTCCGCGAGCTGGGCTGCAAGGTCTGGGACCAGAACGCGAACGACAACGCACAGTGGCTGGCCAACCCCTACCGCCTGGGCGTCGACGACCTCGGCCCGGTGTACGGCGTGCAGTGGCGCAACTGGCCGGCCTACAAGGTGATCGACGCGACGCAGACCGCGCAGATCGACGACGCGATCGCGCGCGGCTATCAGTTCACCGCGGTGTTCGACGACGGCGAGGCCGAGCGCGTGCTGCTGTACAAGGCGATCGACCAGCTGCGCCAGTGCCTCGACACGATCCACAAGGACCCCGGCAGCCGCCGCATCCTGTTCCACGGCTGGAACTGGGCGCAGCTCGACGAGATGGCGCTGCCGCCCTGCCACCTGCTGTACCAGTTCCTGGTCAGCCAGGAAAAGCGCGAGATCTCGCTGTGCCTGTACATCCGCAGCAACGACGTCGGCCTGGGCACGCCGTTCAACCTGACCGAAGGCGCGGCGCTGCTGCACCTGGTCGGGCGGCTCACCGGCTACACGCCGCGCTGGTTCACTTACTTCATCGGCGATGCGCACATCTACGAAACACACGTCGACATGCTGCGCGAGCAGCTGACGCGCACGCCGTTCGCGTCGCCACGCTTGCAGCTGTCGGACCGCATTCCGGATTTCGCGAAGACCGGGCGTTACGAGCCGGAGTGGCTGGAGAAGGTCGAGCCGTCGGACTTCGCGCTGGTGGGGTATGAGCACCATGCGCCGCTGACGGCGCCGATGGCGGTCTGATCCGAAACTGCCGAAACTGACAAACGCGTCATCTGCCGGACAGGTTCCTGTACCGGACCGGTTTCTACGATGCGGGCCTCACATCCCCCATCGGAGAAGATTCGAATGAAGTTCGCCACCTTGGCCGTGACCGCGGTCGCACTGGCCGCGTCGGCAGTTGCCAACGCGCAGGAAACGCAACAGCCCGCACAACAATCCACCACCAACGTGACGCTGTACGGCGTCGCCGACGCCTACGTGCAGATCGCCAACGGCGCGGCCAACCTGAGCCGCGTGCAGTCGGGCGGCCTGCAGGGCTCGCGCTTCGGCCTGCGCGTCACCGAAGACCTGGGCGGCGGCCTGCGCGCCCTCGCCGTGCTCGAGAGCGGCGTCAACATCGACGACGGCACCAACGGCCAGAACGCCTTCTGGGGCCGCCAGTCCTATGTCGGCATCGGCTCGGCCTCGCTCGGCACGCTGACCCTGGGCCGCCAGTACGGCAGCATCTACAACCTGTCCAGCGACTTCAGCGAGTTCTCGAACGTCTCCACCGGCGCCAGCACGGCCGTCATCGGCGGCTTCGGCGGCTACGAGCCGGTGCGCGGCGGCACCACCTACAGCGCCACCGGCAACGGCGGCCCGGCCCGCGTCAACAACTCGGTCAAGTACGAGTCGCCGACCTTCGCCGGCTTCAAGGCCGGTGCGCTGTGGGGCTTCGGTGAAACCACCGGCTCGACCAACGAGCAGCGCGTCGCCGACGTCTACGCCCGCTACAGCGGCTACGGCTTCGATGCGATGGTCTCGTTCGTCGACGACAAGCAGGACCTGACGTCGCAGGACGTGCGCACCACCTCGGGCGCGGTCGGCTACACCTACGGCGACTGGCACGGCACCGCCGGCGTGATCGCGGTCAACGACCGCAGCGCAGTGGACGCCGACGGCCAGGGCTTCTGGGTCGGTGGCGACTACCGCTTCGGCCAGAACCTGGTGCGCGCGCAGTACGTGCAGAACAAGGCCAAGAACGTCAACGAAGGCAAGACCCAGGCCTTCGGCGTCGGCTACCAGTACGACCTGTCCAAGCGCACCGCGCTGTACAGCGCCGTCACCCGCTTCAAGAACGAAGGCGACGGCTACGCCAACCGCTGGGCCAGCGCGGTGCCGGCCGGCCTGACCACCGCCGACGACCGCGACATCACCGAGTTCACGGCAGGCATCCGCCACAGCTTCTGATCTCGACGCTGAAAAGCAAAAGCCCGCTCGGCGACGAGCGGGCTTTTTTGCGTCGGATGAGTCAGTTCTGGACGGGTTGCTGGTCTTCCACAGGCCAGTCGCGGATGTAGGCCTTCAGCATCCGGTTCTCGAAGTCCTGGCTGTCGACCACCGCCTTCGCGACGTCGTAGAACGAGATCACGCCCATCAGCGTGCGCTGCGTCATCACCGGCATGTAGCGGGCGTGGCGCTCGAGCATCATGCGGCGCACTTCGTCGATCTCGGTCTCGGGCGTGCAGGTCAGCGGGTGATCGTCCATCACGGTGCGCACGATGGTCGTGCCGACCGTGCCGCCGTTGCCGACGATGGCCAGGATGACCTCGCGGAAGGTCAGCATGCCGGCCAGGTCGCCGTGCTCCATCACCACCAGGGACCCGATGTCGCGCTCGGCCATGGTGCGCACGGCGTGGGCCAGCGGCTGGTCCGGCGACACAGTGAACAGCGTGCCGCCCTTGACACGCAGGATGTCTGCGACTTTCATGGGGTCCTCCTTGGGAATGTGTCGAGGCAATATAGCACACAAT
>Ga0209050_1003376_pt1 | contig 11874 bp, 10 predicted proteins | sample Araplavi_mTSA_r2_FD_184276 | JGI IMG/M metagenome (GOLD analysis project Ga0209050, IMG submission 184276) | Arabidopsis root microbial communities from North Carolina, USA - plate scrape MF_Cvi_mTSA_r2 (SPAdes) (version 2) | ecosystem: Host-associated > Plants > Roots > Endosphere | place: USA...
CCAGCATCGACTGAGTGATCCGGCGTCGGCTCCACGTATCGAGCGAGGTGACGTCATGAGTATCTTTAGCCACTTCCAACAACGCTTCGAGTCCACACGCCAGGAAGAACTCTCACTGCAAGAGTATCTTGAGCTGTGCAAAAAAGACCGCAGCGCCTACGTTTCCGCCGCCGAGCGTCTGCTGCTGGCCATCGGTGAACCGGAACTGCTCGACACCTCGACCAACTCGAGGCTTTCGCGCATCTTCTCCAACAAGGTCATCCGCCGCTATCCGGCCTTTGAAGACTTCCACGGGATGGAAGAATGCATCGACCAGATCGTGTCGTATTTCCGCCACGCCGCTCAGGGCCTGGAAGAGAAGAAACAGATCCTGTACCTGCTCGGCCCTGTCGGTGGCGGTAAATCGTCCCTGGCCGAGAAGCTCAAGCAGCTGATGGAAAAAGTGCCCTTCTACGCGATCAAGGGCTCGCCGGTTTTCGAGTCGCCCCTGGGTCTGTTCAACTCCACTGAAGATGGAGCGATCCTCGAGGAAGACTTCGGCATTCCACGGCGCTACCTCAACACCATCATGTCGCCATGGGCGACCAAGCGCCTGGCCGAATTCGGTGGCGACATCAGCCAGTTCCGCGTGGTGAAACTCTACCCGTCGATCCTCAACCAGATCGCCGTGGCCAAGACCGAGCCTGGTGACGAAAACAACCAGGACATTTCGGCACTGGTGGGCAAGGTCGATATCCGCAAACTGGAGGAGTTCCCACAAAACGACGCCGACGCCTACAGCTATTCGGGCGCCCTCTGCCGGGCCAACCAGGGCCTGATGGAATTCGTCGAAATGTTCAAGGCACCGATCAAGGTGCTGCACCCGTTGCTGACCGCCACCCAGGAAGGCAACTACAACAGTACCGAAGGCCTTGGCGCGATTCCGTTCACCGGGATCCTGCTGGCGCACTCCAACGAATCGGAGTGGCACACCTTCCGCAACAACAAGAACAACGAAGCCTTCATCGACCGGATCTACATCGTCAAAGTGCCGTACTGCCTGCGGGTCAGTGACGAAGTGAAGATCTACGACAAGCTGCTGTTCAACAGTTCGCTGGCCAAGGCGCATTGCGCGCCGGACACCCTGAAGATGCTGGCCCAGTTCACCGTGCTCTCGCGTCTCAAAGAGCCGGAAAACTCCAACATCTATTCGAAGATGCGCGTGTACGACGGCGAGAACCTCAAGGACACCGATCCGAAAGCCAAGTCGATTCAGGAATACCGCGACAACGCCGGTGTCGACGAAGGCATGAACGGTCTGTCGACCCGCTTCGCGTTCAAGATCCTGTCGAAGGTATTCAACTTCGACCCGCACGAAATTGCCGCCAACCCGGTACATCTGCTCTATGTGCTGGAACAACAGATCGAACAGGAACAGTTCCAGGCCGAGACCCGCGAACGCTATCTGCGCTTCCTCAAGGAGTACCTGGCACCGCGCTACATCGAATTCATCGGCAAGGAGATCCAGACTGCCTACCTCGAGTCCTACAGCGAGTACGGCCAGAACATCTTCGATCGCTACGTGCTGTACGCCGACTTCTGGATCCAGGACCAGGAATACCGCGACCCGGAAACCGGCGAAATCCTCAACCGCGTAGCCCTGAACGAAGAGCTGGAGAAAATCGAAAAACCGGCCGGCATCAGCAATCCGAAGGATTTCCGCAACGAAATCGTCAACTTCGTCCTGCGTGCCCGGGCCAACAACAACGGCAAGAACCCGACCTGGCTCAGCTACGAAAAACTGCGGGTGGTCATCGAGAAGAAAATGTTCTCCAACACCGAGGACCTGCTACCGGTCATCAGCTTCAACGCCAAGGCCAGCAAGGAGGACCAGCAAAAACACAACGACTTCGTCACACGGATGGTCGAGCGGGGCTACACCGACAAACAGGTACGACTGCTGTCCGAGTGGTACCTGCGGGTCAGAAAATCACAATAACCCGCTGCCGGTCAGACCGGTTGTCGTCAGCCAGAGACCTGTGTGCGCTTTTTCTGTTACACAGGCCTCTGGAAGGTGTTCGAAAGTCGGTAGCGAGTTCAGGCAGCATCCAAGGCGCTTGGGGGAGCGTTCAATATCCCTCGGCTCTCGGTTCGATGCTGTATCACCGCTCGCCCCTTTCAGGACAGCTTCTAAGGAGCAGTCATGAGCTATGTGATCGACCGACGTCTCAATGGCAAGAACAAGAGCACGGTGAACCGCCAGCGGTTTCTGCGGCGTTACCGTGATCACATTAAAAAGGCTGTCGAAGAGGCGGTCAGCCGGCGCTCCATTACCGATATGGAACACGGCGAACAAATCAGCATTCCCGGCCGCGACATCGACGAGCCGGTGCTTCACCACGGTCGCGGTGGCAAGCAGACGGTCGTGCACCCGGGCAACAAGGAGTTCACCAGTGGCGAACATATCGCCCGCCCACCAGGAGGCGGTGGCGGCCGAGGTCCCGGCAAGGCCGGCAATTCCGGTGAAGGGATGGACGAATTCGTCTTCCAGATCACCCAGGAAGAGTTCCTCGAATTCATGTTCGAGGATCTGGAACTGCCCAACCTGGTCAAACGCAACCTGACCGGCACCGACACCTTCAAGACCGTACGGGCAGGGATCAGCAACGAGGGCAACCCGTCGCGGATCAACATCATCCGCACCCTGCGCTCAGCCCACGCCCGGCGGATCGCCCTGTCCGGCAGCAGCCGGGCAAAACTGCGCGAGGCCAAGGAAGAACTTCTGCGACTCAAGCAGGAAGAACCGGACAACTTCGGCGATATTCAGGAAATCGAAGCTGAAATCGAAAAACTCAGCGCGCGCATTCACCGTGTGCCGTTTCTCGACACGTTCGACCTCAAGTACAACCTGCTCATCAAGCAGCCCAACCCCAGTTCCAAGGCCGTAATGTTCTGCCTGATGGACGTGTCCGGCTCGATGACCCAGGCGACCAAGGACATCGCCAAGCGCTTCTTTATCCTGCTGTACCTGTTTCTCAAGCGTAACTACGACAAGATCGACGTCGTGTTCATCCGCCATCACACCAGTGCCCGCGAAGTGGATGAAGAAGAGTTTTTCTACTCCCGGGAAACCGGCGGCACCATTGTCTCCAGCGCCCTGAAACTGATGCAGGAGATCATGGCCGAGCGCTACCCGAGTAACGAGTGGAACATTTACGCCGCACAGGCCTCCGATGGTGACAACTGGAACGACGATTCCCCGATCTGCCGCGACATCCTGATCAACCAGATCATGCCATTCGTGCAGTACTACACTTACGTTGAGATCACCCCGCGCGAACACCAGGCCCTTTGGTTCGAATACGAGCGCATCGCCGAAGCCTTTTCCGACACGTTTGCCCAGCAACAACTGGTCTCGGCCGGGGATATCTATCCGGTCTTCCGTGAACTCTTCCAGCGCAGGTTAGTGACATGACCGCCAAAGAGCAGAAGCGCCAACCCATTTCCACCGGCTCCGAATGGACGTTCGAGCTGATCCAGGCGTACGACCGAGAAATCAGTCGCATTGCGGCGGGTTACGCCCTCGATACGTACCCGAACCAGATCGAAGTGATCACCGCCGAGCAGATGATGGATGCCTACGCCTCCGTCGGTATGCCTCTGGGTTATCACCACTGGTCCTACGGCAAGCACTTCCTCAGCACTGAAAAATCCTACACTCGCGGCCAGATGGGGCTGGCGTACGAGATCGTGATCAACTCAGACCCGTGCATCGCCTACCTGATGGAAGAAAACACCATCTGCATGCAGGCGCTGGTGGTGGCCCATGCCTGCTACGGGCACAACAGCTTTTTCAAAGGCAATTACCTGTTCCGCACCTGGACCGATGCCAGCTCGATCATCGATTACCTGGTGTTTGCCAAGCAGTACATCATGCAATGCGAGGAGCGCCACGGCATCGACGCAGTCGAGGACCTGCTCGACTCCTGCCATGCGCTGATGAACTATGGCGTCGACCGCTACAAACGCCCCTATCCGATTTCCGCGGAAGAAGAGCGCCGCCGGCAAAAGGACCGGGAAGAGCATTTGCAGAAACAGATCAACGATCTGTGGCGCACCATTCCCAAAGGCGCGGACAAGTACAGCGACAAGGACAACGCGCGCTTCCCCGCCGAACCTCAGGAAAACATCCTGTACTTCATCGAAAAACATGCGCCGCTGCTGGAACCCTGGCAGCGGGAAATCGTGCGCATCGTGCGCAAGATCGCCCAGTATTTTTATCCACAGCGCCAGACCCAGGTGATGAACGAAGGTTGGGCCACCTTCTGGCACTACACCCTGATGAACGATCTGTACGACGAGGGCCTGGTCACCGACGGCTTCATGATGGAGTTCCTGACGTCCCACACCAGCGTGGTGTTCCAGCCTGGCTTCGACAGCCCCTACTACAGCGGCATCAACCCTTACGCCCTGGGATTTGCCATGTACCGTGACATCCGTCGCATGTGCGAAGAACCCACGGAAGAAGATCGCCGCTGGTTCCCTGACATCGCCGGTACCGACTGGCTGGCAGCCATCAAGTTCGCCATGAGCAGCTTCAAGGATGAGAGCTTCATCCTGCAGTACCTGTCGCCCAAGGTGATCCGCGACCTCAAGCTGTTCAGCATTCTCGATGACGACCAGAAGGACGACCTGCTGGTGCCCGCCATTCACGACGAAGGTGGCTACCGCATCATCCGTGAAACCCTCGCGGCACAGTACAACCTGGGCAATCGCGAGCCTAACGTGCAGATCTATAGCATCGACCGCCGTGGCGACCGTTCCCTGACCCTGCGTCACCAGCAACACGACCGCAAACCGTTGGGCGATTCGACCGAAGAAGTACTCAAACACCTGCACCGCCTCTGGGGTTTCGACATTCACCTGGAAACCCTGCAAGGAGACACCGTGATGAAAACCCACCATGTGCCGCCCCGAAACGAGCACAGTGAAGGTGATTACGGTCGACTGGACCTGGCTGTCATCCATCTTTGATCCGCTTTGCGCCTCCGAAAGCTCGATGCAAGGGTTATCCTGTCGAGCTAACGGAGGTTTTTTATGCGTATTTATAAAGTCGGCGGTGCGGTACGTGATCGCCTGCTGGGTATACCGGTCACCGATATCGACTGGGTTGTGGTCGGCGCCACCACCGAAGAAATGCTCGCCAAGGGCTTTCGCCCGGTGGGCGCGGATTTCCCGGTGTTCCTTCATCCAAAAAGCGGAGAGGAATACGCCCTCGCCCGCACCGAGCGCAAAAGCGGGCGCGGTTACGGCGGGTTCACGTTTCACGCCAGCCCTGAAGTCACCCTCGAAGAAGACCTGATCCGTCGCGACCTCACCATCAACGCCATGGCCGAAGACGATCAGCAGAACCTGACGGACCCCTACCACGGCCAGCGAGATCTCGAAGCGCGCCTGCTGCGCCATGTTTCCCCGGCGTTTGCCGAGGATCCACTCAGGGTCCTGCGTGTTGCCCGTTTTGCCGCGCGATATGCCGCGCTGGGCTTTACCGTCGCCCCAGAAACCCTTGAACTGATGCGTCAACTCAGCGAGTCAGGTGAGCTTGAGGCGCTGACGCCCGAGCGCAGCTGGAAGGAAATCTCCCGCGCCCTGATGGAAGATCAGCCGCAGGTGTTTATCGAGGTGTTGCGCGCATGCGGCGCACTCAAGGTACTGATGCCGGAGGTCGACGCACTGTTCGGCGTCCCGCAGCCTCCGGCCCACCACCCGGAAATCGATACTGGCGCCCATACCCTGAGCGTGTTGCAGCAAGCAGCACTGTACAAACAGCCGCTGACCGTGCGCTGGGCCTGCCTGCTGCACGATCTGGGCAAGGGCCTGACGCCAGAGGAGGAGTGGCCGCGGCACATTGCCCACGAGTTCAAGGGCCTGAAGCTGATCAAAGCGGTCAACGAACGCTTCAAGGCGCCGAGAGACTGCCAGGAACTGGCAATGCTGGTGGGCGAGTACCACACCCACGGGCATCGCGCCCTTGAGCTGAAGCCATCGACATTGCTGGAACTGTTGCAAAGCTTCGACGTTTATCGTCGGCCACAACGGTTCGAGGAGTTCATCGCGGCATGCGAGATGGATGCGCGCGGACGTGAGGGGCTGGAAGAGAGAAGTTATCCACAGGCGGATTATCTGCGCGGGGCGGCGACTGCGGCGCGAACCGTTGCGGTTCAGCCGTTGCTGGAGAAGGGGTTCAAGGGGCCGGAGCTGGGCGAGGCGATCAAGCGTGAGCGGCTCAAGGCGTTGAAGTCCTACAAGGAACAAGTCTAGGCAAGATCAAAAGATCGCAGCCTTCGGCAGCTCCTACAGGGTGCACATCAATCCTCTGTAGGAGCTGCCGAAGGCTGCGATCTTTTGCCTTACAACAAATTCGAAGGGGTCAGCTGTTCGCCGCGCCACTCGAATGCCACCGGCGCCAAGACCTGATCGATCTGAGCTTCGCCCCACAAAGTCGCAAAACTTTTGCCTACACCTGGATGCAGTCTATCTGGCGCGATCAACGACAACGGCCACAGAACAAAAGCATTTTTCAGGATTTCTGCCCGCGGCAAGATCAGGCCATCGAAGTTGCCCACCAGGTCTCCGAACAACAACACGTCGATATCCAGCGGCAAACCTCGGCGATCCGGTGCGTAACGACCGTTATCCGCCTCAATGAACTTCAGCCGTCGATCAAGCTCCATCAGTGGCAGATCGGTATACGCCGACACCACGAAATTGAAGAACGGACCGCTCTTGATGCCCACCGGCTGGCTTTCGAACACTGCCGAACAGCGGATATCGACAAGGAACGCCACCAATGCATCGAGCCCCGCCCGCAAATGGGTTTCACGCTCGATATTGCTACCGAGCCCGAGGTACACCTGAGTCAGCGACATCCGCGCTCGATCTCCACGCCCACACCACCGGTGGCAGCCGGGACCGCGCCGGGCTTGGTCAACTTCAGACGCACCCAGGTGATCTTGAATTCGCTCATCAGCACTTCAACCAGGCGCTCGGCAAAGGTCTCGACCAGTTGGTATTGCGCCTGCTCGGCAAACGCCTGGATGCGCGAAGAAACACTGGCGTAGTCGAGCGCCAGGGTCAGGTCATCACCGGCTGCGGCCGGGCGATTGTCCCAGGCGAAGCTCAGGTCAAGACGCAAGCACTGTCGGATGCCTCGCTCCCAGTCGTAGGCACCAATCACCGTGTCGACTTCCAGGCCCTCGATAAACACTCTGTCCAAGCACTTCTCTCCGCTACACGACAAGGGCGCAATGCGCCGTTAGAATCAGGGCTTCCTCGCCCGGAATAGTTAGCATGTTTTGGTTATTGGCGATCCTCGCCTACCTGCTCGGCTCTCTGTCCTTTGCCATTTTGCTCAGCCGCCTGACCGGTAACCCCGATCCGCGAATGAGTGGCTCGGGCAATGCCGGCGCCACCAACATGTTGCGCCTGGCCGGCAAGAAACTCGCCATCCTGACCCTGCTCGGCGACCTTTGCAAAGGCCTGCTGCCGGTACTGATAGCGCGTCTTGCGGACCTTTCGCAGCAGGAGCAAGCCTGGATCGGCGTCTATGCCGTCATCGGCCACCTGTTTCCGCTGTACTTCCGCTTTCGCGGCGGCAAGGGTGTCGCCACCGCTGCCGGCATGCTGCTGGGCCTGTACCCGCCCGCCGCCCTCCTGGCGGTCTGCGCCTGGCTCCTGACGTTCTACCTGACCCGCACCAGCTCCCTGGCCGCCCTGATCGCCACGCCGCTGACCCTGCCTTTGCTGGCCTGGCAAGAACCGGCGGCCCTGCTGCCCATGAGCACGCTCACCGGGCTGATCGTCTGGCGCCATCGCGGCAATCTACGCGACCTGTTTGCCGGGCGCGAACGGCATTTCTAGCGGCCGGACATGAACGCCGCTCATCACAACGCCGACAACTGCTCCATCGGCCAGCGTGCCTGCACGCTGATCGCCAGGCTTTCCTGCTGACCGGCCTGCAAGCGCTGGCAGCCGGCAAAGGCGATCATCGCACCGTTATCGGTACAGAACTGCGGACGGGCATAAAACACATCGCCCTTCATATCGCCGAGCATTTTCTCCAGAGAAACGCGTAACGCCTTGTTGGCACTGACGCCCCCGGCGATCACCAGGCGCTTCATGCCGGCGGCTTTAAGGGCACGCTTGCACTTGATGGTCAAAGTCTCCACCACGGCCTGCTGGAACGCCAGTGCGATGTCGCATTGGGCTTGCTCGCCGTCGTCCCCGGCACTGACGCATTGTTGCCAGGTATTCAACGCAAAGGTTTTCAGGCCACTGAAGCTGAAATCCAGGCCCGGGCGGTCGCACATCGGACGCGGGAAGACGAAACGCCCTGCAACACCCTGCTCTGCAAGGCGAGCGATCTCCGGTCCGCCCGGATAATTGAGACCCATCATCTTGGCCGTCTTGTCGAAAGCTTCGCCGGCCGCATCATCCAGGGTCTCGCCCAGGAGCCTGTACTGACCAATTCCGTCGACCTGAACCAGCTGCGTATGACCACCGGAGACCAACAAAGCGACGAACGGGAATTCCGGCGGTTGCGACTCCAGCATCGGTGCCAGCAAGTGGCCTTCCATGTGGTGTACGCCGAGGGCCGGAATGCCCCAGGCAAAGGCCAGCGCCTGGGCGCAGGAAGCCCCCACCAGCAAGGCGCCGACCAGGCCAGGACCCGCGGTATAGGCGATGGCGTCGATCTCGGTCGGCACGCAGTCGGCCTCGGCCAACACCTGACGAATCAAGGGCAGCATGCGCTTGACGTGATCGCGCGAGGCCAGCTCCGGCACCACGCCACCATAGGCGCGGTGCAGGTCGATCTGACTGAAAAGCGCATCGGCCAACAGCCCGCGTTCACTGTCATATAATGCGACGCCGGTTTCGTCGCAGGAGGTTTCTAATCCCAGTACTAGCATGGGTTTGCGCCTTGTTTAGGCTGAATTCGAAGGCGCGCATAATAGTCGTCGCGGGATGCCCCGACCAGCGGTTTTCGATCAGAGGCTTTGCATTCCGAGCGATGAGGGGTTAACATCCGCAACCCTTAAAAACCGACGTCTTCAAGTGCTCTTTTGCCGCGAGGATGTTGACCCCGGTAATGAATGAAGGTAGCTCTGGATGCCAGCCGTCAAAGTAAAAGAGAACGAACCCTTCGACGTAGCTCTGCGTCGTTTCAAGCGCTCCTGCGAAAAAGCCGGTGTACTGGCTGAAGTTCGTAGCCGCGAATTTTACGAGAAGCCAACTTCTGAGCGTAAGCGCAAAGCAGCTGCTGCTGTTAAGCGTCACGCCAAGAAAGTTCAGCGCGAACAGCGCCGCGCCGTTCGTCTGTACTAATACACAGACGACCGTAGCAAGCTTCTGCCAAGCCCGGCCCTCAGCCGGGCTTATGGCATTTGCGTAAAACGCTTGATGCTTCACTGTCGAAGCCGCAGACGCGACCGAGACAAATCTGCTTCACCGCGTCAGACCTGGCTTTTTTGCCAGCGGTGCACGTCTTTTCTGACGAGCCTTTCAAGGCTACTGACGAGCACACCCACTGATTCCTCTCACGACGATCAGCCCAAGGCACCTGCTTGCGTGCCGAATGATGAGCTATCCGAGGCCCGTGATTGGCCGCAGCGGATTCAGCGCAACACATTCAAACAGTCGAATACTGATTGGCATTAACGTCAGTGGATTTTCGGCAGATACACTTCCCGACAGCGATTACGCAGACGACACTGGTCGAGCCGCACACTTTGCGCGTTTCAATCAATGCCCGCGTTCGGTCGCCGTACGTTTCGGGCTCCTTTCAGCGCAGATGACGAGAACGCCATGGCCGGGCTAATTCCCCAGAGCTTCATTGACGACCTTCTGAACCGCACCGACATCGTCGATGTGGTCAGCTCGCGCCTGCAATTGAAAAAGGCCGGCAAGAATCACACCGCCTGCTGCCCGTTCCACAAGGAAAAGACGCCCTCGTTCAGCGTCAGCCCCGACAAGCAGTTCTATTACTGCTTCGGCTGCGGCGCTGGCGGCAACGCCCTCGGCTTCATCATGGACCACGACAACCTGGATTTCGTCCAGGCAGTCGAAGAACTGGCCAAAGCCGCCGGCATGGAAATCCCCCGCGAAGAAAGCGGCCGCCCGCACAAGCCGCGGCAGCCGACCGATTCGCCGCTGTATCCGCTGCTCAGCGCCGCCGCGGACTTTTATCGTCAGGCCTTGAAAAGCCACCCATCACGCAAGGCCGCCGTGGACTACCTGAAAGGTCGCGGGCTGACCGGCGAAATCGCCCGGGACTTCGGCCTGGGCTTTGCACCGCCTGGCTGGGACAACCTGTTCAAGCACTTGAGCAGCGATACCCTGCAACAAAAAGCCATGATCGATGCCGGCCTGCTGATCGAAAACGCCGAAAGCGGCAAACGTTACGACCGCTTTCGCGACCGCGTGATGTTCCCGATCCGCGACAGCCGCGGGCGCGTCATCGCCTTTGGCGGCCGGGTATTGGGCGACGACAAGCCGAAGTACCTGAACTCCCCGGAAACCCCGGTATTCCATAAGGGCCAGGAACTCTACGGCCTGTACGAAGCGCGCAAGACCAACCGCAACCTCGACGAAATCATCGTCGTCGAGGGCTACATGGACGTCATTGCCCTGGCCCAGCAAGGCCTGCGCAATGCCGTCGCGACCCTGGGTACCGCCACCAGCGAAGAGCACCTCAAGCGGCTGTTTCGCGTCGTGCCCAGCGTACTGTTCTGCTTCGACGGCGATCAGGCCGGTCGCAATGCGGCCTGGCGGGCACTGGAGGCGACACTTTCGAGCTTGCAGGACGGTCGTCGTGCACGTTTTCTGTTCCTGCCCGAGGGCGAGGATCCAGACACCCTGGTCCGCTCCGAAGGCACCGACGCCTTCCGCGCACGGATCAACCAGCACGCACAACCTCTGGCCGATTACTTCTTCCAGCAATTGACGGAAGAAGCCGACCCGCGCTCGCTCGAAGGCAAGGCCCACATGGCCACCCTCGCCGCACCGCTGATCGACAAAGTCCCGGGCGCCAACCTGCGCACCCTGATGCGTCAGCGCCTGAGCGAAATCACCGGCCTGAGCGGCGAAGCGGTGAGCCAGCTGGCACAAAGCGCCCCGCAGGAAGCACCGCCGGCCTACGATCCGGGCATCGATTACGACGCGATGCCCGACTACAGCGACTATCATCAGCCGCAGGCACAGGACATGTATGTGCCGCAGCAGGAATGGACGCCAAAGAAACCCGGTGCAGGAGGCAAGAAATGGGACAAGAAACCGTGGGACAAGAATGGCAAACGGGGCGGTGATCGCGACCAACCCCGCGCGCCACGAGTGCCCGCCGCCGTAGAACCGCCGACCCTCGCCGCCTTGCGCACGCTGCTGCATCACCCGCAACTGGCCGAGAAAGTCGAGGATGCCGGGCACTTCGCCGCCGAGGATCACACCAACACACAATTGCTGGTGGCACTGCTCGAGGCCGTGCAGAAGAATCCCAAGCTAAACTCAATTCAGCTGATTGCCCGCTGGCACGGCACAGAGCAGGGCCGCTTGCTCAAGGCCCTGGCGGAAAAGGAATGGCTGATTGATGGAGACAACCTTGAACAACAGTTTTTCGACACCATTACTAGCTTGTCAGCCCGCCAACGCGAGCGAAACCTGGAACAACTTCTTCGAAAAGCACGTCAAAGTGAATTGAGTACCGAAGAGAAAAACCAACTGCGCGACCTTTTAAGTCGCAATGTTTCCGCATCAAACCCGACCTCAACTGGCGCGTGAGGTCATAGCTCAGGTATAATCCTCGGCTTGTTTTTTGCCCGCCAAGACCTTCAGTGGATAGGG
>Ga0209050_1003378_pt1 | contig 11868 bp, 13 predicted proteins | sample Araplavi_mTSA_r2_FD_184276 | JGI IMG/M metagenome (GOLD analysis project Ga0209050, IMG submission 184276) | Arabidopsis root microbial communities from North Carolina, USA - plate scrape MF_Cvi_mTSA_r2 (SPAdes) (version 2) | ecosystem: Host-associated > Plants > Roots > Endosphere | place: USA...
TATGCGATCGCCCGCCAGGAAAGCGCCTTCAACCCGGGCGCCGTTTCACCCGCCAACGCCCGCGGCCTGTTGCAGATCCTGCCGGGCACGGCACAGGGCGTCGCCAAGCGCCACGGCCTCACCTATGCGGCAGCAAAGCTGACAACGGATGCGGGCTACAATGCCACGCTCGGCGCACATTATCTCGGCGAGCAGATCGACACGTTCGGCGGCTCCTACATCCTCACCTTCATCGCCTACAATGCCGGCCCGAAACGCGTGCCCGAATGGATCACCCGCTACGGCGACCCGCGCGGCAAATCCCTCGACGAAGTCGTCGACTGGATCGAGCGCATCCCCTTCCCCGAAACCCGCAATTACGTGCAGCGGGTGATGGAGAATTATCAGGTCTACAAGGTGAGGCTTGGACAGAAGGCGGATATCGAGACGGATTTGCGGTTCGGACGGCGGTAGGTGCCGCTGCGGATTGAGAGGATCTGGCCTTCTCTTATTCTGCTTGGGCAATACGGCTACTGAGTGTTCGCTGCCGATGTAAGTATCCGCATCGCGTGCCCTCCTTCCCGATATTTGACTGAGCACTGATTGCTGCTCTCGACTTCTGCGAAGGCCAGCTTCAGTTCAAACCGCCATGCCATTGCAACCGACATCGTCCCAAAGCAAAAAGCCCGGCACAAGGCCGGGCTTCTGAACTTGATCCGATCAGGTCGGATTAGAAGTCGCGCTGGAAGCGGACAATACCACGAACGTCGTCGTCGCCGTCTTCGACCTTGACGTAGTCGACAGCGACCTTGGCTGCGAAGCCTTCGACGATCTGGTAGTTGACGGTTACGCCAGCGCCCCAGAGGTCGGCACCGGTGAATTCGTTGTCAGCGGTAAGTTCCGTGTTCCAGATGTACTGGGCTTCCGGAATGATTTCGAGCTTGTCGGTAGCCTTGAAGGAATAGGCAACAGCGACGCTTGCTTCGCCAGCGCCGGTGTCGAGCACGCCGTAGTAGGCGTTTTCACCCGAAGACCAGACACCAGCAAGGTAGAACGTACCCGGACCAACGGCAACGGAGCCGATCGCACGGATTGCGCCCTCTTCGGCGCTGAAGTCATAAGAACCGAGCAGTTCTAGCTTTGCCGGGCCGATAGCAGCCTGGACAACAGCTTCGATACCAACATTCTGGCCGCCGACGCCAGCAGCGCGCGACAGTTCGTCAACCTGGATACCAGCGGTAAAAGCGCTGCCGGTATAGGTGTACGAAATGGACTGGAGACGGTTGGAGCCGAGGTTGTCGAGTTCGCCCGGAAGATCGTTGGCATCCCACCAGTTCAGCCAACGGCCGACGCGGAAACCGCCGAGCTGGATATAGGCTTCATTGATGTAGGCAGACGGGCCACCCGTCCCGTTGGACGTGTAAGCAACATCCTGGTTGGCTTCGAAACGAACCGAAGCGACCGACGTCAGCGTGCCGAGTTCCGTATCGCTCTTGGCCGTGAAGTCAAGCTGAGCGCGGCTGTAAGAATCCCAGTCACCGCCATTAAGGGCATTCGTGCTGTCGCCAAAACCGACTTCGAAACGGACATAACCACCTACCTTGAGGCAGGTTTCAGTGCCGGGGATGTAGAAGTAACCAGTGCCGAACGCGTCGCAGACACGAACGTATTCCATGGGTTCCGGTTCAGCAGCGACGATTGCGTCGGCCGCCTGAGCTCCGGAAACTGCCGCGAGAGCCGCTGCAGAACCGAGAAGAAGGCTCTTGATGTTCATTGTTTTGACCTCCAGTCAATTTCTCTGAATGCTAGTTCGCGCCCGACCAAAAAATTGATCAAACACGTAAAGGCCGCATAAGCAGCCCCACTCCCCAGTACCACCCCATATGGAGGCCCTACATAGAGGCCAACCATTTATAGAGAACTCCCCCGGCAAACCGGGGGAGTTCCATTATCATTAGAACGTACGGTCGAGGCGGACGAAGCCGTCCCAGAACTTGTTTTCACGCGACGTTACACCATCGACCTGGGTCTGGTTGTAGTTCGCGGTAATCTTCGCAGTGAAGCCCGGAACGATCGTGTAGTCGACGGTCAGACCAACGCGGTAAGCGTCGTCGTTGCCGTAATCGCCAACACCGTCAGCTGCGTTCCAGATGTAGGTACCGCCGGGGGTGATGGTCAGCTTGTCGGAGACCTTGAAGGCGTAGGAAGCAGCCAGAGCCCACTCACCCTTGTTGTAGTAGGCGTTATCGAAGAACCCGTGACCGCCGAGACCGCTCGACCAGATAGCGAGAGCCTGGAAGGTGCCCGGACCAACCGGAGCCGAGACGAGAGCGCGAACAGCGCCTTCTTCAGCACCAACGTCGTAGCTGCCGAGAAGGTCGAAAGCAACGGAGCCGAACTTGGCCGTGACAATACCTTCGACACCGACGTTCTGACCGCCAACGCCAGCAACGCGCGACAGTTCGTCAACCTGAAGACCCGCGCTGAAAGCAGAGCCGGTATAGGTGTAGCTTACAGCCTGCATACGGGTCTGAGCGCCCGCGTTCCAGTCGGACTCGCCGTTGATACCCTTATCCCACCAGGTCAGGTAACGACCCAGCTTGAGACCACCGAGCTGGATGTAGGCTTCGTTGATGTAAGCCGGGGTCGAGCTCGTGTTGGAAGTGTAACCAACGTCCTGGTTGCCTTCGAAACGAACCGAAGCAACCGAGGTCAGCGTGCCAAGCTCGGTATCGCTCTTGGCAGTGAGGTTGAGCTCTACGCGAGAGAAGGCGTCCCAATCGTAATCGTTGAAGCTGTTAACGTCCTGGCCGAAATCAACCTGGAAGCGAACGACGCCACCGATCTTGAGGCAGGTTTCGGTGCCCGGGATGTAGAAGTAGCCGGTGCCGAAAGCGTCGCAAACGCGAACGTATTCCATGGGCTCCGGTTCAGCAGCTACGATGGCGTCAGCTGCCTGAGCGCCGGAGACTGCTGCGAGGGCAGCAGCGGAGCCGAGAAGAAGGCTCTTGATGTTCATTTTTGACCTCCAGTCAAAATCAATATGTCGGGAGGTCAGTCGGCTGTTGTTTTATATGGAAGTTAGGGTCTTCTGAGGAGAATTGGAAGGCAGACATCTAGGTCGTGTGAGGCAAGATGGGCGTATCGCATCGTCATTTGCAGCGTCTGATGTCCCAGCCACATTTGCACCCGCCGGATGTCGATTCCTCCCCGGACAAGTCGCGAGGCGCAGGTGTGGCGGAGTACGTGAGGAACGACATCATCGTCAGTGCCTAGACCAACCTGAGCCTTCGCGGCGTTCCATACCCATCGAAACCGCTGCTGATCGACGGAAGCAAAGGGGCCTTCTTTAGCACCCGTTTGCGATTCGACCGCCTTGATGGCGCGAGGTGTAAGGGGCACGGTTCTGCTCTTGCCTGATTTCGTGATCCAGAAAGTAGCACGATCGTCGTGCAGGTCGTTCCACCTAAGACCAATCCCTTCCCCTAGCCGGGCGCCGGTGTCGACGAGGAAGATGCAGAGAGCGGAATACTGGTCATCCTTGGCGCGAATGGCTGCGAAGAGGCGATCCTCTTCCTCATATTCCAAAAAGCGGATCCGACCAGCTTTTTCCTTCTGGCGTCGGAATTCGGGGAGGCTGTGGATGTCACCCATCTTAAACGCTTTCCGCAGCAGCTTGCTCAGCGCCGCCATCTTTCGATTGATGGTCGCGTTGCTGTTGCCACGTTTGCGTAATTCGCCGATTAGCCGGTCCACCATCTCGTGAGTGAATGCGTCAAAGGCTTGGCCGAGAAGGATCTCGTCGAGCTCATTGACGAAGGCCGTCACGTTGCTTTTGTGGCTTCCCGGTTCCCAGAGTATGTCGACATACCGTTCCAGAAGGGTGGTGAGCCGATTGGGCTTCACAATCTTAATGGGGCCGCTGGCATTGAATTGGTAATTAACGGCGTAGGATTGACCGAATGAGCGGAGGTCAAACGCCCCAACCTTCTTATCGGTTTTCTTTCCCATCCTGCCCTCGCCGGTCGCGGAAGAGCAAGAATCGATGGAACGGCGAAGACTTCAATGGGTGACGATGGCGACGGGCCTTTTTGCCCGCGCATAATTCACCGTATCGTGGCCGAGCAGCAACAGCCCGCGGTCGCAAGACCGCGGGCTGCCATTTGATTAGAAGTCGCGCTGGAAGCGGACAATACCACGAACGTCGTCGTCGCCGTCTTCGACCTTGACGTAGTCGACAGCGACCTTGGCTGCAAAACCTTCGACGATCTGGTAGTTGAGGGTCACGCCAGCGCCCCAAAGATCGGCACCGGTAAACTCGTTGTCAGCAGTAAGTTCCGTGTTCCAGATGTACTGGGCTTCCGGAATGATTTCGAGCTTGTCGGTTGCCTTGAAGGAATAGGCAACTGCTACGCTTGCTTCACCAGCGCCGGTGTCAAGCACGCCGTAGTAGGCGTTTTCACCCGAAGACCAGACACCAGCAAGGTAGAACGTACCCGGACCAACGGCAACGGAGCCGATCGCACGGATTGCGCCTTCTTCGGCGCTGAAGTCATAAGAACCGAGCAGTTCGAGCTTTGCCGGGCCGATAGCAGCCTGGACAACAGCTTCGATACCGACATTCTGGCCGCCAACGCCACGAGCGCGCGACAGTTCATCGACCTGGATGCCGGCCGTGAAAGCAGAACCGGTATAGGTGTAGGAGATCGACTGCAGACGGTTCGAACCGAGGTTGTCGAGTTCGCCCGGAAGATCGTTAGCATCCCACCAGTTCAGCCAACGGCCGACGCGGAAACCGCCGAGCTGGATGTAGGCCTCGTTGATGTAAGCGTCGTTGACACCGCCGCTGCTGGCAGTGATGTTCGAGCCATAACCGACATCCTGGTTGGCTTCGAAACGAACCGAAGCGACCGACGTCAGCGTGCCGAGTTCCGTATCGCTCTTGGCCGTGAAGTCAAGCTGAGCGCGGCTGTAAGAATCCCAGTCACCGCCGTTAAGAGCGTTCGTGCCATCGCCGAAACCAACTTCGAAACGGACGTAACCGCCAACCTTGAGGCAGGTTTCGGTGCCGGGAATGTAGAAGTAACCAGTGCCGAACGCGTCGCAAACGCGGACGTATTCCATGGGCTCCGGCTCAGCAGCGACGATGGCGTCGGCGGCCTGAGCGCCGGAAACTGCCGCGAGAGCCGCTGCAGAACCGAGAAGAAGGCTCTTGATGTTCATTGTTTTGACCTCCAGTCAATTTCTCTGAATGCTAGTTCATGCCCGATCTAAAATTGATCAAACACGTAAAGGCCGCATGCGCAGCCCAATCCCCCGGCGTCATCCCCTTATGGAAGCCCGTTCAGGCCCACCATTTATTGAGAACTCCCCCGGCAAACCGGGGGAGCTCCTTTATTATTAGAACGTGCGGTCGAGGCGGACGAAACCGTCCCAGAACTCGTCAGCAGCAGTCTGCACCTTGTTGTAGTTACCGGTGATCTTAGCTGTGAAGCCCGGAACGATCGTGTAGTCGACAGTCACGCCAACACGGTAAGCTTCGTCGCTGCCGTAATCGCCAACACCGTCATTTGCGTTCCAGACATAGGAACCACCGGGGGTGATGGACAGCTTATCGCTAACCTTGAAGGCGTACGAAGCTGCCAGAGTCCATTCACCACGGTTATAGTAAGCGTTGTCGAAGAAACCGTGACCACCGAGACCGCTCGACCAGATAGCGAGAGCCTGGAAGGTACCCGGACCAACCGGAGCCGAGACGAGAGCGCGAACAGCGCCTTCCTCAGCGCCAGCGTCGTAGCTGCCAAGAAGGTCGAAAGCAACAGAACCGAACTTAGCGGTTACGATACCTTCGATACCGACGTTCTGACCGCCAACGCCAGCAGCGCGCGACAGTTCGTCAACCTGGATACCAGCGCTGAAGGCAGAACCAGTGTAGGTGTAGCTAACTGCCTGCATGCGGGTCGTAACAGAGCCGGCATTCCAGTCGGATTCGCCGTTGATACCCTTATCCCACCACGTCAGGTAACGACCCATCTTGAGGCCGCCGAGCTGGATGTAGGCTTCGTTGATGTAGGCGTCATTGATGCCGCTGCCACCACCGTTGGTGATGTTCGAGGCGTAACCGATGTCCTGGTTGGCCTCAACGCGAACCGAAGCAACCGAGGTCAACGTGCCAAGCTCAGTGTCGCTCTTCGCAGTGAGGTTCAGCTCAACGCGGGAGAACGTGTCCCAATCGTAATCGTTGAAGCCGTTAACGTCCTGGCCAAAGTCGACCTGGAAACGAACGAGACCGCCGATCTTGAGGCAAGTTTCGGTGCCCGGAATGTAGAAGTAGCCGGTGCCGAACGCGTCGCAAACGCGAACGTATTCCATGGGCTCCGGTTCAGCAGCGACGATGGCGTCAGCTGCCTGAGCGCCGGAGACTGCTGCGAGGGCAGCAGCGGAGCCGAGAAGAAGGCTCTTGATGTTCATTTTTGACCTCCAGTCAAAGTTTCGTATGGGTCTGGGTTCTTTTTGCTGAAGGACAGCGTTCCCTGCCCCATCCCCGTCGATTGCCAGAAGAAGGACGATCCACCGCCTCGCTTCTGGATTTGAAAATACAAGACGAGAGTGACCATGCAATCTGGAACTTCAACCGGACGCCATTCCGGTACCCGCTTCCCAGAAGTCTGTTGCCGAAAGGACACAAAGCGAGGGACCGCATTAGGTTGTATTTTACGCTTTGTTAAGAAAGAGCTTATCCCGCAGTCACTTAGCGCCGCGACGACAGGTCTGAAGGACTCATGGCACCGCCCGGGATTCGCCGGCGAATCCTTGGCACCTGCAAGGCCGAATACGGGAGATCGTAGGGCAGGATTGGCGGCCGTTCCGGGCCTGAAGTGGCGGAGAGGAAGGGATTCGAACCCTCGATACGCTTTTGACGTATACTCCCTTAGCAGGGGAGCGCCTTCGACCACTCGGCCACCTCTCCGGTCGGGCCTGATTATTGGGAAACGATATCGATGGCAAGGTCTTTTATGGAAATGTCATGCGATTCCACCGGCAAAAACACACGAATCGCAACACGTGATTCCATTTCTGCCACCTGCCTGATTCTCAATATCCCGAACGCGGCTTGCCGACGCCCGTGCCGCGGCCGTAGCGGCCAGCCAGAGACCTGAGCGCACCGGAAAACTCGGTGACGTCGGCACCGACGGCGACAAAGCTCGCGCCGAGATCGAGATAATGGCGATTCAAGGATTCGCTGAAGGTGAGGATGCCGGCCGCCTTGCCCGACTTCAGGATCGTGCCGATCGCCTTGTCGATCACCTCCTGAACCTCCGGGGCCTCCATGCGGCCGAGATAGCCCATGTCGGCGGAAAGGTCGGCCGGGCCGATGAAGACGCCGTCGATGCCATCTACGGCCGCAATGTTCTCCAGGTCGCGAATCGAGGCCATGGTTTCGGCCTGGACGATCAGGCAGATCTCGTCGGCGGCGGTCTCGGCATAGTCGGGGATGGCGTTGAAGGCGGATGCACGGGCGACGGCCGCCCCGACTCCGCGCACGCCGCGCGGGGGGTAACGCACGGCGCGAACCAGTTCCTTCGCCTGCTCGGCCGAATCGACCATCGGCACCAGCAGCGTGCGGGCGCCGATATCGAGCAGCTGCTTGATGACCCAGGTCTCGCCGATCGGCGGCCGGACGACCACTTCCGAAGGCGAGGTGGACAGCGCCTGCAACTGCGCCATGATGCTGCGCAGATCGTTCGGTCCGTGCTCGCCGTCGATCACCAGCCAGTCGAAACCGGTATTGCCGGCGATCTCGGCGGTCAGCGCCTCGCCCATGTTCAGCCAGAGGCCGATCTGCGGCTGGCGGGCCTTCAGCGCCGCCTTGAAGTGATTCTTAGGAGCCGGCATGGGCGTTTTCCTTCAGGCGAGCAGCTGTTTCAGGTCGGCGGCGGGATCGGCAAGGATGGTGCGGTCAGGCTCGATGCCGCTATCGAGCAGCTTCTTGCCGCTCACATAGGCCTTGGCGTCATTGATCGCGTCGACCGCAATGAAGCGTCCCTCGCGAAAATACCAGATCGAGAGGCTGCCCTCGCGGGCGCCCTTGCGCGTCAGGGTCTCGTCGTAACCGAGGTTGAAGCCGGCGATCTGCAGCTTCACGTCGTACTGGTCGGACCAGAACCAGGGCTTTGCGTCATAGGGCGCAGTGCCGCCGGCAAGTACTGCGGCGGCAGCCTCCGCCTGGTCGACAGCGTTCTGTACCGATTCGAGACGGATGCGGTTGCCCCTCCAGGGCAGCATGGCGCAATCGCCCATGGCGAAGATCGAGGGGTCGGAGGTGCGGGCGAATTCATCGACGACGACGCCGTTGCCGACTTCGAGGCCGCATTGCTGCGCGAGTTCGTCATTCGGTTTGACGCCGATGCCGACGATGACGAAATCGACCTCGATCGTGCTGCCATCGGAAAGTTCGGCGGCGCGCACCCGGCCGTTCTCGCCGATCAATTTATGCAGGCCGGTCTTTTCGCGGATGACCACGCCATGGCTGTCGTGGATGGCGCGCATCACGTCGGCGGTTTCCTTTGCGGCAACGCGCTGAAGGATTCGATCCGCCATTTCGATCAGCGTCACTTCGAGACCGAGATGGCGGGCGACGGCGGCCGCCTCTAGGCCGATATAACCGCCGCCGATGATAAGCAGCCGGCGGCCCGGTTTCATCTCGCCGGCGAGCAGGTCTGCATCACGCTTGTCGCGCACGGTGAAGACGCCGTCGAGATCGCCGCCGACGCTTGCCGGCAGCGTGCGCGGCGTCGAGCCGGTGGCGAGCGCCAGGGTGTCGTATTCGAGGACCGCCCCGTCCTGCATGCGGACGGTCTTTGCCTTGCGGTCGATCTCCTCGACATAGGTGGAGAGGAGAAGCTCGACCTCATGTTCGGCAAACCAGCTTTCGGGCCGGAAGGTCAGCCGCTCGAAGTCCATCTCGCCGAGCAGATATTTCTTGGAAAGCGGCGGGCGCTGGTAGGGGATCACATCCTCCGAACCGATGATCGTAATCGGCCGCGCATCCTTCAGGGCCCGCAGTTTCGCAGCGAGGGCAAAACCCGCCTGTCCGCCGCCGATGATAACCAACCTGCCCGTCACGTTTCACTCCCCTTGACCGATCATGGTTTCCATTGGGATAGCACCATTGATCCGGTCGAAAGGGGTATCCCCGCGACACGGGTCCGTCAACAACGCGACATCCCCGATTACACGCTTTGAGTTCGCAGCTGTTCCATACGGAAAGGAAAAGGCGCCCCGCCAGCAATCAAATGCCGGATTTTTCGGCGATATTCCGCCTTTCCGTCGCATTTTACCTTTCCGTTTCAGAATGTGTCAGCGGAGGAGGAATATAGTCACATCCAGGAGCGAAACAGGAGGGTGTCATGCCCTTGAACATGGACCAGGACCCAAGAACAAACGGCTCGCGCGACCAGGCTTTCGAGAAGTTTCCGATCGATCGTCCCGGCAAGATCATCTTCGTCGGACATCACCTCAGCACCAAGACGAGTTTCCGCTGCCTGATCCGCAGCATTTCGCTCTACGGCGCGGAACTCGAGGTCAGCCCGAACCTGCCGGTGCCCAACAATTTCTTCCTCGAGATCCTCGGCATCCATGACGATATCGGCTGCACGCTGATCCGCCGCGAGGAGGAAAGGGTCACGGTCGGTTTCAACATGCTGATCGATGCGGAATTCCTGCATCACGTGATCCGGCTGAGCTTCGAGACCAGCCACTGACCGGCAGATCGCGTCGCCGCCGGCGGGCCTTCTTCGCCCGCCACCGGTCATGACCGCCCGCCAGCCACGACAGAAGCGGCACGATCCACAGCAGCCCGCGCCATTCGGCGCCCTCCAGAGGATCGGCAAGGGGATCGGCCATCGGATCCCGCCGCCCGTTCCCGCAGCGCTCCTGCCCGTTCATCCGCTGCCGAAGGTTCACCCGGTTGAGAAACATGGCGGTCACTCCATCTATGATGCGATGCCATGGAGCTAGAGGTTTGCCGCGCAGGCTTGTAGATGCGTCGGCGAAAGCCGCTTTTCATCCATGAACGATGGATAGATCACCGGTGGATCCATAAGGTGCACGAGATGACGGATGCGGCCTGGGACGATCTGAAACTCTTTCTGCATGTGGCGAGCGAAGGCGGCCTGAGCGGTGCGGCCGCCCGCACGAAACTCAGCGCGCCGACGATCGGCCGGCGGATGCTGGCGCTCGAACGGACGACCGGCCGGACCCTTTTCGTGCGCAGCCAGCAAGGCTACCGGCTGGCACCGGACGGCGAGACGCTGCTCGAGCATGTCCGCGCCATGCAGAAGACCGCCGACGGCATCGCCGATTGGAAGACGCAGGCCTTCGCCATGCCGATCGTTTCGATCGGCGCCGATGCCTGGCTTGCCGGTTTCGTCGGCGAGCATACGTCCGAGATCAGGAGCAGGGACGACCGGTTCCGGCTCTGCTGCAAGTCGCTGCAAAAGGGCGTGGATTTCACCTACCGCGAGGCGGATGTCGGGATCGTCTCCCGCAGGCCGGAATCCGGCAATGTGGCGGCCCGCCGGTCGGTCGCTGTCGCACACTCTATATATAGGGCAATTGATCTTGCCGAAGACGGGGCCATGCCCTGGGTTTCGGTCGGCACCGAGAGCTCCCATTTGCCGGCCGAAAAATGGGTGTTCCAGCATCACGAGGCGCAAATCCGCACCTGGACCAATTCGCCGGAGATCCTGCCGAGGCTGATCGCGGCCGGCAACGGGCGTGGCGTGCTGCCCTGCTTCATCGGCGATGAGTTCCCGGGCCTGGCCCGTGAGGGCGGGATCATCCCGGAACTCACCCACACGATGTGGATCGTCGCCAACGACGACGACCGGTATCGGCCCGAAGTGCGCCAGGTGATCGAAAGGCTCGATGCGCTTTTCAAAGGGCAGGAGAAAAGATTTAGCGGCGACAGGGCGCAATCGGCCTCAAGCAGGCTTGCGTACCGGTGAATCGATCCTATTGTGTGCCGGTTTTAGAGAACCGGAATAAAATCCATGCCTGTATTCTCGCGCTTCACGCCGCTGATCAGCGCCCTTCCCGCCAGCGTCCCCTTTGTCGGCCCCGAGGCTATCGAGCGCAATCGCGGCCTGCGGGTGAAAGCCCGCATCGGCGCCAATGAAAACGGCTTCGGCCCGGCGCCCTCCGTCATAGAGGCAATCGGTGCTGCGGCAGCAGGCACGTGGAAATATGCGGATCCGGAAAATTTCGAGCTCAAGCAGGCGCTCGCCGCGAATCTGGGCTGTCAGACCGAGAATATTGCAATCGGCGAAGGCATAGACAGCCTGCTCGGGATGATCGTCCGGATGGTGATCGAGCCGGGCATGCCGGTCGTCACCTCGTTCGGCGCCTATCCGACCTTCAACTTTCATGTGGCGGGCCATGGCGGCCGGCTGGTGACGGTGCCTTACGTCGACGACCGCGAAAACCTCGACGGGCTGCTGGAAGCCGTCCGCCGGGAAAACGCGCCGCTCGTCTATTTCGCCAATCCCGACAATCCGATGGGAAGCTGGTGGGATGCGGACAGCATCGTCACCTTTGCCAAGGCGCTGCCGGAAACCTGCCTGATGATTCTCGACGAAGCCTATTGCGAAACCGGACCGGCCGGCGCGACGCCCGATATCGCCGCCCTGATCGACCGGCCGAACATCATCCGCACCCGCACCTTCTCGAAGGCCTACGGCATGGCGGGCTCGCGGGTGGGTTATGCGATCTCGACGCCCGGTACGGCCGAGGCCTTCGACAAGATCCGCAACCATTTCGGCATGAACCGGATCGGCGTCGCCGCGGCGCTTGCGGCGCTGAAAGACCAGGCCTATCTCCGCCATGTGA
>Ga0209050_1003382_pt1 | contig 11840 bp, 21 predicted proteins | sample Araplavi_mTSA_r2_FD_184276 | JGI IMG/M metagenome (GOLD analysis project Ga0209050, IMG submission 184276) | Arabidopsis root microbial communities from North Carolina, USA - plate scrape MF_Cvi_mTSA_r2 (SPAdes) (version 2) | ecosystem: Host-associated > Plants > Roots > Endosphere | place: USA...
ACAGCACGCTCGAGGCCAGGGCAAAGCGGTAGACGATGGAAACGGCGGGAGCGATGTCGCCCAGTTGCAGGGTAATCGCGAAGAAGGTGGAACCCCAGATAAGGCAGGCGAGAATGAAGAGGATCGGCGAAGGCATCCCGCCAGTATAAGTGTTTCTGCAATATGCCGCAGTGCGACAATCAGTGATTATTCGACGTCAGAAAATCGGTATGATTCAAGTACTTACAGACTGGAGGCCGGCATGAACATGGAAACGCGCATCTGGGTCGCCTCGGTGCTCGGCTATGTCGCTGCAGCGGTGATCATCTTGCTGGCCGGGGAAGCGCTGCCCCCCGACCATCTCAACGTCACCCTGTTCTAGTAGGCGACATTCAGGCGGCGATACAGCACGCCCAGCACGAACAACGGCCCGATCAACAGGAAGCGCAAGTCATCGAAGAACGAAGGCTTCTTGCCCTCGATCTTGTGGCCGATGAACTGGCCGATCCAGGCCAGCACGAAAATCACAATACTCAGCGGCAGCACCGCAGCCGGCGGCAGTGCGCTCAGCACGGCCAGCATGAAGCCCGCCATCAGCAACATGCCGAGCGCGAAATTGCGCGACAGCTTGAAGTAATACACCATCGATGCCGCTGCCAGCGCCACCGCCAGCAAGGGGTGGATGGACCAGATCAGGCCCAGCAGGCTGAAGACGATCAGGGGCACGCAAACGCAGTGGATCGCTTCATTCGTTGGGTTGAGGTGACTCTCGCTGTACTTCAACAGCAGGGTGACGATGGCGCGCTGCTCGCTCATGGTTGCGGTCTCCGGTGTGATTGTTTGTTTAGCACTACCGTTCGATTCTACACCCGGGAAATCGGCATTTGGTGTCGGATTTCTTTACACTTGCTGCGGCGGAAATTTTGCATTCTCAATAAAAACAAGTGTTTCCGTTATTGGCATGCTTTTTGCTCAATTGTGATTGGTTACAACAATCAATGATATGGAGCAAAGAGAGATGAAGAAGATTTCGATGTTGCTGGCTGGACTGGCCTTCGCTGGTGTCGTCAACGCTGGCACCATTACGGTGGACTATCACGAGAAAAACAATGCCTACAACCTCGCAGGCCAGTTTTCCGGTACCGATGCAAACCACGACGGCTGGTTGACCTTTAACGAACTCGATGGCTGGAACATCAACTACGCAGGCGGCTTCAACCTGACCAGCTTGAATTCGATGGGCGATTTTGATTACGTCAACAACGTCTGGTTGCACAATGGCTTCCAGTGGAACCAGACCACCCGCGATGCGTTCATGACTTGGGGCAACTGGGGCTACTCGGTCAGCAGCTCCAACTTCAACTGGCAGTTTGTCACCGAAGTGACGGCTGCGCCGGCAGAGGTGCCGGAACCTGCGACGCTGGGCCTGTTCGGCCTGGCGCTGGCTGGCCTGGCTGCAGTACGCCGCCGCAAAGCTTGAGCTGACTCGTAATATGATGCTGGTTATGCCAGCATCTTCCCCTGCCTCCACAACCTTCACCAGCCTGCGCAAGCGTTGCTTCGATCCGGTGGTGGATGCTCGAACGCGCCTGCTTGTGCTGGGCAGCCTGCCGGGCGACAAATCCCTTGCCGCGCAAGAGTATTACGGCAACCGCCAGAACAAGTTCTGGGAACTTGTGGGGCAGGTGATCAACGTCGATTTGCGCGCCATGACCTACGATTCCCGTCTCGCAACGCTGCGCGAACACGGTATCGGCTTGTGGGACGTCGTCGCCGAAGCCCATCGCCCAGGAAGCCTCGACAGCGCAATTCGCAACCGCAACGAGAATGACCTTCTCGGATTGCTCGATCGCTTCCCGACCATCAAAACAATCGCCTTCAACGGCGGTACGGCGGGACGATTAGGCGTCAAAATGCTTGGTCCCCGAGCCGCTGCATTTCGAATTCTGACTTTGCCGTCGAGTAGTCCGGCTTACACTTTGCCGTATGAAGAGAAGGCAAAGTTGTGGCTAGCGTTGCAGCCGATAATGAGACGGGTCGAGGATTATTAGACGCAGGCCGCAATCGGCCAAAAGCGGAAATACAATTCTTCGAAAAAACTATGGAAGCGATTTATCTAGCGATTACGCCGATGGGCGTACAAAGTGCGCTAAGGGCTGCCGCTGCACCCGGTGCTACCGTCTGGTGTGGTGCCGACGCGATGAGCGAACTCGAATTCGAAGCGCATTTGGGTTCGAACGTGACACGCTTTACTTACTCGCTGGGTGATGCCAGCCAAGCCGATGTTGCCGGCGCCATTGAAACTATTCGAGAACATCACCCATCGGCGATAATTTGGGTCGAGTCGCAGGGCTAGTTGTTCGGTGCCTGCCATCGGCCAAAAGCTGTCACCGAATATAGAGAAAAGAATGAATATCGATAGCGCTGAAGCTCGACTCCTTGCTAATGCACTTTATGAGATACGCCAGCTGTTGAGCCCTTATCTAGGCAGTGAAGTCGATGCTCCTCTGGAGGTTCGTATGGCCGCCCATCTCGCATACGCATTGCATAATGAAGCGTTGGCCATTACAGAAGGCAGCGGCTTTGACGTTCGTGCTGCGCTTCGAAAAGTGTCCGCGATCGACAACATTCTGCATGTCAATGAGGCGGCTCGTCTTGTAACCGCGTGGGCTAAATGAAGGCTCGCCTGGTGGTGTAGGGATCGGTCAAGATCGGTTCTTCGTTGAGCTTAAGACAGTTCTTCTTCAACAATTGGGGAGCAAGTGAAGTATCTCGTGATAATTATGTCGGTCGCAGCATTAATTGGCTGCGCATCACAAGCGAAATTTCAGGCCAAGATGGACGACTTCCTAGGTCAACCCGAATCGGTTGTAGTGGGGACGTACGGACCGCCTCAGAACAGTTACGTAATGAATGATGGTTCCAAGGTTTTACAATACTCTCGGGGAAACACACTAGTAATCCCAGGTGCGACGACGTACCAACCAGTGATGACCAACACCTCGGGCTACATGACTGTAAATCAGGGTATGCGTACGGCGTCGGGCAACTATAATCAAACGTCGACAACATATGTGCCGCAGCAGTCTCCGAACATACCTATAAATCTCTCGTGCATCGTCAATTTTACCGTCGACAGAGAGGGTATCGTGCGTCGTTGGAATGCAGAGGGAAACCATTGTGTCTCCAAGTAAACAGTGATCATTTGACGGTTTCGGCCAAGAGCTGACTGATACACGGCACTGCAGATCTACTCAGGGACTAGGGATGAACTTATGATGAAGGCGCTCTTAGTAAATCTGGCCACCCTTTGGGCAACTGCATGTCAGGCTGGTTCGACATGTGACTTACAGCAGCCACCTCGCGCAGCTGCCGTCGATGGAGTACATGGGCAGTACATATTCATTTACCCCGATGGAATACCCAGCAAATTCACTGGATGCCAGATAGTTTGGACGGAGTCGGGACACAAATGGATCGTCTATCGGTTTGAGAAGGGTTTGTTAGAGCAACTCACTGTTGACTACCCTCAACCCGTTCGGCCAGGGAATGTTAATCTTGACTGTCATTACAGAGGCGGAAAGGCCCTGGAAAGAGATAACAAAGATTGTTTGTCTGAGGAACAAAGCAAAGGGTTCCCGCGTCTCGGTTCAATTCCAAAGTTAATCCCGCCGCCAGAGAAAGACCCACGACGCTAGAAGTGGGGAATCAGATATCATGCAGGCCGGATTCCGCTAGAACCGGACAAATACTTGGACTCTCAACATTTCAATGCGTATGCCTAAATATTTGAAAAGATACTGGAATGAAGGTCGCGGCGATGAGTATGACTCGTGGGGTACGTCGTGGTGGTTCTTTGAAGTGGCTGAGAACGGCGATGTCACCCGGCAAGCCGAACTTTATGAAGTGGGTAGACTACTGCGTTATAGTGCCGAACATGTAGAAGACGAATTCGGCGCACTCGCTGAAATATCACTCGATATGTCGGACGCAGAGTACATCGCGATGTCAAATGAAGAGTTTGAGGGAATCTGGAATAGATCATAGCGACCTTCTGTGATCGGCCAAAACCCGTCCTTCGCATGCTGGATGGTACGCTTGATAGATAGAAATTGATAAAAACTCTTATGGCTCGTTGGCACTCCTTTGACAAGCAAGATTGGTGCTTTAGAGGCCCTGGCTTCATTGGGACGGGATTTCTGGTAGGTGATAAAGCTTACGATAATAGCCCTGCGCATTTTCTTGTCTGGGGTTTCACCGAAAAATTCACCACCGCGCAACTCCATCAATTATTGTGGCTAACTAAGGCTCAGTTCCCGAATGTGGAGCTCTGGTGTGAATACAGGAAGCAATTAGGTACGCAGGTGGATGAGCTTGCTGCGCAAGGGCATATAAAGCGTCATCACCTCAGCATGGGAAAGGTGCATGTCACCGAGGTAAATATGCCAGTATCAGCGCAGCCCAGCATTCATTATTGGCACCAGCGAGCCTGGCGTTGGTTCATGCAATGGTGTGCGAAGTAAGGTGGACGACATCGGCCAAAAGCCGACCTACGCAATCACTTGAGGATGAAAATGACGGAAGAAGAGTGCTTGAGGATTGCTGAAGACTATTTGTCGTCGCGTACCATTGCATATACACGACCTGGACGAATTCAAAGAAAAGAAAATGCACGATGGGAGGCAGTTTTTTCCATTCCAGAGACAAGCGACCCGTCTGTGGCCACAGTCGACCCTCCTGACGTGCGCGTATGGGTGCTGCTTCTGAGTCGTGAAGTCGAATGGATTCACCAAATGTAAACTCCAGTCATGTGGCCGAGTACAATCGGCCAGAAGCTGCCCGAGATCGCGCCAACAATTAAGCGATAATGCCCGTTTTAAGCAGTTTGGAGATTTGAATGAAACGTGTCCTTCCGATAGTCGCGGCCCTATTTCTGGTAGCGTGTGCCACATCGAGTACCGGCCCAATTGCAGCTGGCAACGATACATTCGTAGTATCTCGCCAAGCTGGCGCATTTCCAAGTGGCCGTGAACCGTTGTTGGCGGAGGCAATTGCTGAAGCGAATGCGAAGTGTACAGGTATGAGCAAAACCTTAAAGCTAATATCGACAGCAGAGAATCCTGGGCCGTACATACTGGGAAACTACCCAAAGGCGACCGTAGTTTTCTCCTGCAACTGAGCGGGACAGCAGCCGGCCAGCAGCAGGCGGCTGGAATTATGGAGCATTAGCTGATCCAATTTGCACATCCAATACATTTTCACGACAAAATGAATCTCCTTTCGATCGCAAAAATTTCTAGGTGGGCTCAAAACCAAGTTTGGGTATTTGGGCTTGTTGTTGCGTTAGCGTTTGCGCTAGGGATAGTCATAGGCACGTATCATCCTTTTGTTGTCGCGGAGGCAAATTCCTGGATTAGCCTTACAGCACGAGACGCGATTGCGGCTGTCTCCGTCCTTCTGACTCTAATCGTGTTTACACACACGATGCATCGGTCAAGGCAGGTACATCAAACTGACCTGATCTTTAAATTCAGCGAACGGTTCGAAAGTAATGAAATGAGGAAGAAGCGTGCGCTGGCGGCGAAGGCGCTTATCCTTCAGCAATCCGATGATTCATTCGTCGAAAATCACCAAGCGGTCGATTTCGTTCTAAATTTCTTTGAAGAAGTCGCTTTTTTGGAAAAGCGAAAGATTGTGGACATTGAGTCTATCTGGCATGCTTTTTCGTATTGGACCGATCATTTTTTGCCGGCGACTGAGAAGTACCGCAAGAATTCGTTTGGTGACGAATGCACGCACTGGCAGGATCTAGAATACCTTTGCAAGAGAGTTTCTCAATTCAAGAAATTGGTGAATGAGAATACAGAGGTTGGCGCGAAGGATATTCGAGAGTTCTTGGAAGAGGAGGCAAATCTTTGCAAGGACGAAGAAGAATAGTGGCAGTTCCTCCTTTATCCTCGGTGTTTCGTTGTCTCCGTACTGGCGTTTGGCTTCAAAGTGTACCGCTCAAAATGGGGCGATACTTTTCAGACTGAATCCGCAGCCATTAGCCGTCCTTGGCGTTCCGCGTTTGGAGCACATCCCCGCCTGTTCTGCGTGTCGGCGTTGTTATTTTCGACTAAACGTTAGCACTTAGGTGCCAAAGAAGAGACTCATTATCCTGCTGGTCACCATTTTGCGTATCGTTGCAGGACTGTGGAAATGTCCATTTGGTAAATAATTATGATTGATGCATTTGAATTAATTTTGGAGAAAGATTTTTCTTTTGAGGAGATTGCGACGGCATTGGCAGTTGTCTATAAGATTCCGGTGAATGAGGTAGAACTACAGTTTGAAGATCAATTTGTTCCGCCAGCATCACCATTAAATTTGTTCGGTTTGGCAAACAAAACTGGAGGTGAGTTTTCACTTGCCTTGCGTTTATCGCCTTGTGAAACGCAATTGGCAGTCAATGTTATTACAATCGCGTATGGTTTGAGTCTTGAATTGGGCACTTCTTGCCTTTTGCCCGCTGAAGCCGGTGACGAGCAGGATTGCATGCTATTAGTTAGTAGCTCATCAAAGCCGAAAGTGGTATTGGTGCTTGAGGAATATGACGAGGAACTAGGTCAAATGAATTACTACATTCAATAATTGGAAAGCTGCGCCAGCCCCGTTCCGAATTAGCTCGCAAAAGGCCCCGGCCATCTGCCGACGGAGAATAAATTGTCTGCCTTGTTTGAGAAATAGGATTTATATGGACGCACCAATTATCATCGATGATCGCATGGATCTGTACGAATGGAATAAGGCCTACTTCTGCAACATCGTCGTGAAGGCCGCAGCGATCAGGGGCTGGGATATCTCGACAGTATTCGAGAATGCGCAGGGATCGCGGGCACATATCGCTAGAGGTCCGCAAAGGGGCGGAAGCTGTCGGCCGTCGACTCAGTGTGCCAGGCACGGCCTGCGCCAGGCTATGCTTCGCCCGCAGTGATAGGCTGAACTGCTAGGCGCAATCCCATGGAGCTCAGGATTGCGCGCAAAGTCTTTAACGATGGGTTGCCTTGCTCTGACAGCGTGCGGTACATCGTGTTTGGGTTGGCATCTGCTCGGCGTGCGATTTCCTGTACGCCGCCAAAGGCAGTGCTCAAATATCTTAACGCCATCATCAGGTCCACTTCATCACCGGTTGCGAGTACGTCATTAAGATAGTCTGCAGCAAGAGATGGATCCTTCTGAAACATCTCGGCAGTGGCATCATCATGGGCGCGGTGGGTTTGTGTCATTTCTGTTCTTCCAATCTTGAAGCATTCTGGTTGCGGACTCGATATCCCTGTCTTGCGTTCGTTTGCTACCGCCGCAGGTCAAAAGGACGACCGCCTTGCCAACAAATGCAAAGTACACCCTGTATCCTGGGCCGACATCGATTCGAAGCTCTTGAACTCCGTTGCGGAGAGACCGGTGGTCACCTGCTAAGCCAGCGGCCAATCGCGCCACTCGCCGGATGATTGCTAACTTTGCTTTCCGATCACCCAGGGCTTCCAGCCACTCCTGGAAGTGGTCTCGACCATGAGAATCAAGGTAGTGAAGGATAGTGTACATTTTAGCTTATAAGCGAATCGTCGCAAGACGACTTAGGCGAACAAGCATTGCACAGGAGTCAGAGCAGGGAATTGATGCACATCGTAGATTGAAACGATTTCGCCAGCGTCAAATTAACCGAGACATCAACAAATTCTGGATGCTGATGTCGGAGGTGATCAGCCTGGAGCTGGTTCCGCTCGATTACCCGACCAGGTTCGGGACGTTGCTGGAGCACGGCGTCGGTCTATCAATTAGCCCCGCCTACACGTTGCCCTACGCAGACAAACCCAGGCGCTGGCCGGCACTGCAGCCATTGCTGGCGGAGTTTGCAACTAAGATATGATTCGCATGAATCTGGTCTTGCTCGAAAGGCGAAAGTGTTCCTCGATACGTGGATGAAGCTAGGGATTTACGTGCCCATTCTTTTGGTCGCTTTGTTGCTTGCTGCTCTCGCACTTGGGTTTACGATGTATCGTGCTGCAAGGCGATTTGTTGCAAACCGGTGCGAGGATCAGGACCAAGGTTCACTGTTAAAGGTGGCGACGGTTGTGATGATATGTATTCTTCTCGCCGCGTTGGTTATGCATGGTTTCACCGATACGCGGTTGGAAAGGCATCTGCAACTTGATCTTCGAAAGCAGCAACGAGCATTGCTCACAGAATTGCGACGTTGCGCCGGTGGATTCGATGACACCTGCGACTCCACAAAGTATTCAGTGACCGCAGAAGTCATTCTTCCCGAAGGTCAACACCTGACCATTAGGACGGAATACTTACATTGGTTGCATGTGAATGGACGACTCTTGATCGAGATTCGAGATGCCGATGCGAATGCCCTTTCCTTACAAACTGCGCACGACTTACTGATGCGATACGCAGCGTCAGCTAGCGGACAAGGTGATTCGGAGCGTAAGGAACAGATCGGGCATGCACAGAAATGGCTGTTGGAATGCTGCACGGGAAGTAGGGTGTACAGCAAAACCCTGGGGATCGAATTGACGCCGCATTTCGGGCTGCAGTTTTATAAGAATGTCGACGAGGTTGCGATCACCTACTTGCTACAGTCCGCGTGATCAGGTTCGGACGCCGGGAAATCGTCCGAACGTCCTCACAATGTGCGCTCGTTGTCCGTGGCGCCGACAAAACCATCGAAGACGGCGTGCACCTGCGCGCTGCTCATGACACTGGCCGGCGTCACGGTCTCGCGCTTCCATGGAATCTGCCCGAAGTACCAGTACTTCCAGAAGGATTGGTCGGTGTCTGGATTGCGTGCCAGCAGGGCGGCGAAGGTCTCGGTCTCGCCCACTTTTGTGCCGCTCGCGTCGTGTAGCACTTCGTGCACAAAGCGCGAACAGAACTGGCGTCGCGAATGCAGGTCGAAGCCTGTGTCGTACAGGATTCCCATGCGCGCATCGGCTGCCCGGACCAGGGCTCGCTGCTGCTCGGCCGTCAGCGGCGTATTCAGGCGGCTCACCTCCACGCGGCCGCTTTCGGAACGCGCCAGGAAGGGCGCCAGGCCGCCGCGCTTGGACAATGGGAAAGTGCTTTCTGCGATCACGGGTTCGGCGCCATCGGTCGCAACGACGATCCCGACATGGTTGGTCCAGCTATTCGTGGTCTCGGCTACCTTACGGAAGGGCAGGGCCGTGACGCGGATGAAGACCAGGTCGCCCACCTGCAATTGCCGGGCCAATGCCGGCCTGGAAATCGTCGGCAGTTCCGCTGCGGCCGATGCGCCCTGCGCAAGCAAACCGATTGCCAGGACGGCCAGAATATGGCGGCTGCGCCGCAGATGGTTGATTCCACACATGGTGTTCCCCTTGAAATTGGTTCATGGCGTGGAGTTTCGTCAAAAGGTATGGAAAGCAGAAGTTTTATTTACAAGATATCATCAGCGGATTGACCTGGTATCACCAGGCGATACTCAATAGGGAAGTCCATGCAAGATTACGTCCGCATTCAGTCCGAAAAGCTGCTGTCAGATAACTGGTACGTCCTCAAGACCACCACCTTCGATTTGAAGCGCCGCGATGGCCGCTGGCAGACCATGAGCAGGGAAACCTATGACCGCGGCAATGGCGCCGTGGCCCTGCTGTACAACGTCGCGCGCCGCACGGTGCTGCTGACGCGCCAGTTCCGCTTTCCCGCCTACGTCAATCAGCACGATGGCTACCTGATCGAAGCGCCGGCGGGCCTGCTGGACGAGGCGAACCCGGAGCAGCGCATGCATGCCGAGCTGGAAGAGGAAACCGGCTACCGGGTGGACAAGCTGCGCCCGGTCTTTGACGTCTTCATGAGCCCCGGTTCGGTCACCGAGCGGCTGCACTTCTTCGTCGGCGAATACGATGCGGATTCGAAGATCGGCAGCGGCGGCGGGCTGGAAGCAGAAGGCGAGGATATCGAGGTCATCGAGCTGGATGCCGACAAGGCGCTGGCGATGACGGCCAGTGGCGACATCATGGACGCCAAGACCATCATGCTGCTGCAGTACCTGCACCTGCATCTGCTGCCGCCGCGCAGCATGATGATCCTGGTTGCCGGCCCATACCGCTCGGGCACTGGCGACGACCCGCAGCGCATGGCGGCGAACGTGGCCGCAATGGAAGCCTATGTGCTGCCGCTGTATCGCAAGGGCCACACGCCGGTATTGGGCGAGTGGCTGGCGCTGCCCGTGCTGCATGCCGCCGGCTCATCATCCGTCGGCGATGCTGTCTACCAGGAGATTTTCCATTCGCATTGTGAGCGCTTACTGGCGCATTGCGACGCCGTCTTGCGCATTGGCGGAGCTTCCGCCGGGGCGGATGCCATGGTGGCCGCGGCGCGCAAGTGCGGCAAGCTGGTGTACCACGACCTGTCGGAAATCCCGGAAGTACGATGAAAATTGGAATGCTCACATGGGGCAGTCACGGTGACATCCGCCCCTTTCTTGCCCTTGCCGACGGCTTGCAATCCGCCGGCCATGAAGTCCACCTGGTGATCACCAGCCTCGAAGCCGGAACGTATGACAAGGTGCGCTCCTCGGTCGGGGCGAAAATCACCGTCCTGACACCGCTCACCTTCAGCGCCGAGCAGGCCGAAGCCGTCGGCCAGACTGCCTACCGTATCCGCGATCCGCTGAAGCAGATGGCCGCGATCTTGCGCCTGGCTTTTGCGCCGGCCGAAGACGTCATGTTCGAAGCGGCCCGGCGGCTGTGCGCGGAGTCGGATTTGCTGGTCGGGCACTATTTCATGCACCCGCTGCAGGTCGCGGCGGAACATGCGGGGCTGCCTTACGTTAGCGTCCTGTTGTCGCATGGCGGCGTGCCAAGCGATTACGTCAATCCTCTGGGTTGGTCGATGGTCGGCAGGCGCGGCAACCGCCTGCTATGGTGGCTGACCCGCACCCTGCTGAATCGCACCTTGCGCCACTATCCGGACCGGCTGCGCAAGCAACTGGGCATGGCGCCGATGCGGGACATCGTGTCGGACGTCTGGGTATCGCGCTACCTGGCGCTGGTGGCGGTCAGCCCGCAGATCTGTCCGCGCCAACCCGACTGGCCTGATTCGATCCAGGTCTGCGGCTTCCTGGACCGGCCAAACTGCGACCTGGAAGGCGTTCTGCCGCCGTCGATGCCGGATTTTCTTGCGGCAGGAGAGGCGCCGGTGTACATGACCTTTGGCAGCTGGATGCCAAAGGACCTCAAGGGACAAACGGCGGCCCTGCGTTTGCTGACCGATGCGGCACGCGAGGCAAACTGCCGTGCGATCATCCAGTGCAGCGACTGGAACGCATGCGGTTTCAGCTCCGACGACCGCATCTTGTACGTCGCGGCGTCGCCGTACCACCAGATCTTCCCCCATTGCATGGCGATCGTTCACCACGGCGGCGCCGGCACGACGCAATCCGCCACGCTGGCGGGCAAGCCTTCGATTGTGGTCGCCAATCTCAGTGAGCAGGAGCATTGGGGCCGCGAATTGAAGCGCATCGGCGTTGCTGGTAAGCCTGCCAAGCGTCGCAGCGCGACGGCGTCAGACATCGCCGCGCAGATTCGCCATGTGCGCGAAAACCCTGGGATGAGCGAGCGGGCGCGCCGTATTGGGGACGCAATGCAGCAGGAGGATGGGGTGGCGGAAGCGGTGCGGCAAATCGAACGCCGGAGCCGCCGCGATGGCGCCAATCCGCCGGCCGGAAAAAAGGCCAGCGAAGGCTGGCCTGGGGAGGAATATCAGCGGTAGAAGGCGTCTACCTTGCCTTTCAGCTTGATCAGCATCGGCTGGCCGCGGCGGTCTTTGGCCGTCGCGTGCTGGACTTTGAT
>Ga0209050_1003387_pt1 | contig 11833 bp, 10 predicted proteins | sample Araplavi_mTSA_r2_FD_184276 | JGI IMG/M metagenome (GOLD analysis project Ga0209050, IMG submission 184276) | Arabidopsis root microbial communities from North Carolina, USA - plate scrape MF_Cvi_mTSA_r2 (SPAdes) (version 2) | ecosystem: Host-associated > Plants > Roots > Endosphere | place: USA...
GGCGCCTTCGGCCATCTGGCGGAACCGCTGCGAGCCCTGTTCGGGATCGCCGGCGTTGGGCCAGTGCGCGCCCAGCAGCGCGTCGTGGTAGCGGGTGCGGCCCGAGACGCGCACGCGGCGGTCGTTCAGGAACGTGCCGCTGCCACGGCTGGCGGTGAAGAGTTCGTTGCGCGAGGGATCATAGATGACCGCTTGCGTGACCTGGCCGCGCTGCGTCAGCGCGATCGACACGGCATAGTTGGGCAGGCCGTGGATGAAGTTCGTGGTGCCGTCCAGCGGGTCGATGATCCACTGGAATTCCGCCTGGTCCGGACCCTGCAGACCGAACTCCTCGCCCAGGACGGCGTGGTCAGGGTAGGCAGCGCGCAGCGTTTCGACGATGGACTCTTCGGCGGCCCGATCGACTTCCGTGACATAATCGCGCGGCCCCTTGCGAGCCACGCTGAGTCGTTCCAAATCCATGCTGGCACGGTTGATAATGGTGCCGGCACGCCGGGCCGCCTTGATGGCGATGTTGAGCATCGGGTGCATAAAATTCCGTACGTATGCGATGAGTTGGCTTGATGATAGGCCGCTTGCCGCCCCCCGGCACGCCGTCGCCCCCGCGGGGAAATCGACTCAAAAAACCAGGAAGGCACGAAGCCAAACGTGCCATTTTAAATGACTCAAGCATTTTCACGTGTTCGCTTCGTAATGGTGAACCCCAGCCACCCCGGAAACGTCGGTTCCGCGGCCCGTGCGATCAAGACGATGGGCTTCTCGGAACTGGTTCTGGTGGACCCCAAATTCCCGGATGTAACAAGCCAGCCGGAGGCCGTGGCGCTGGCCAGCGGCGCGCTGGACGTGCTTGAGAACGCCCGCATCTATCTGTCGCTGGAAGAAGCCCTGGCGCCCGTCACGCTGGCATTCGCGCTAACCGCGCGGGTTCGCGACCTGGGTCCCCCGCCCTGCGACATCCGGCAGGCAGCCGACCTGGCCTGCGCCCACCTGGCGGACACGGCCGAGGGCGTGACCGCCGTTGTGCTGGGCACTGAGCGCGCCGGTCTGACGAACGCGCAGATCGCGCTGTGCCACCGCATCTGCCACATCCCTGCCAATCCCGAGTACAGCTCGCTGAACGTCGCCCAGGCGCTGCAATTGGCCGCCTGGGAGTTGCGTTATGCGCTGCTGGTGGACCAGGGCGCCGAACTCTTGCCGCGTTCCACCGCGCAGGAGCCTTCGCGTGGCGCGGAGCCGGCTTCCAGCGAGGCGGTCCAGGCGTTTCTGGCGCACTGGGAGGAAGCGCTGGTCGGCGTGCAGTTCCTCGACCCGGCCCATCCCAAGAAACTGATGCCGCGCATGCGCCACCTGTACTCCCGCCTGGCGCTGACCCGCGACGAGGTCGACATGATGCGCGGGGTCTGCACGGCGATGCTGAACGCGGCCAAGAAGAAATAGCGGGTCCGAGGAACCGGCTGGATTCGCCCTTGGCGGGCAACGCATGAAAAAGGGACGGTCCATGACCGTCCCTTTTTACTGTGCCAACTGCCGGCGTGTAACCGGCAGAGACGCCGATCAGTCCACCGTGGCGCCCGAGGCCTTGATCACGGGTGCCCAGCCTTCGACTTCCGACTTGATGAATTGGCCGAATTCGGCCGGCGTGGTCTTCACGCCCACGGCGCCCAGCTTTTCAAAGCTGGTTTGCACGGAGGGCTTGTCCAGCGCCTGCTGCATGGCGGCGTTGAGCTTGTTGATGACTTCCGGCGGCGTGCCGGCCGGGGCAAGCAGGCCGAACCACGACGACACGTCGAAGTCCGTGAAGCCCGATTCCTTCATGGTCGGCAGATCCGGCGCGCTCTTGGAGCGGTCGGCGGTGGTCACGGCCAGCGCCTTCAGCTTGCCCGATTGCGCGTGCGGCCAAGCCGACGGCATGTTGTCGAACATGAACTGCACCTGGCCGCCGATCAGGTCGGTCATGGCCGGGGCGCTGCCCTTGTACGGCACGTGCAGGACGTCGATGCCCGCCTTCATCTTGAAGAGCTCACCCGCCATATGGATGGAGGTGCCGCTGCCGGACGAGGCGAAAGCCAGCTTGCCCGGGTTCTTCTTGGCGTAGTCGACCAGCTCTTGCACGGACTTGACCGGCACCTGGGGATTGACCACCAGGATGTTCGGGACCTTGGCGCCCAGGGCGACCGGAGCAAAGTCCTTCGTCAGGTCGAACGAAACGTTCTTGTACAGGGTCTGGTTGATCGCGCTGGTCACGGCGACGAACAGCAGCGTGTAGCCGTCCGGCGTGGCGCGCTGGACCTGGTCGGTCGCGATGTTGCTGCCGGCGCCCGGCTTGTTTTCAACCACGAAGGACTGGCCGAGCGACTCGGTCAGTTCCTTGGCCATGATGCGGGCGATCACGTCGGTGGTGCCGCCGGCCGAGAAACCGACCACGATGCGGACGGGCTTGTCGGGATAGGCGGCGTGGGCGGAACCCATTGCAAATGCGCTTGCGGCGGTGGCCAGAAGGGTGGCGGCCAAACGCCGCATGCCAGGCTTGTGACCTGTAGTCATAGTGTCTCCGTGCAGGTACTGTCCATTAGATGGACGATTTGAATTATTGGATGAACGCATTCTGCGCTATACATGCGCTGGCCATCAAGGTAGAGTCCACCCTACGGACGATGGTTTTCCCTCGTCCGTACGTTGATAACCCTTAGTTTTCAGAGATCTGCATGCAAGACAGCGATGCCGCGGCCGCCGGCCCACGTACTCTGCGACGCGGCCTCGCCGTTCTGGCCGCCCTGCGCGACCAGGGTCCGGACGGCCTGAGCGTCACCGATATCGCCCGGTTGACCGGCATACAGCGGCCCACCATCTACCGGCTGCTGGCCGCCCTGCTCGACGCGGGGCTCGTGCTGCCGGTTGCGGGCACCAAGAAGTACCGTGCCCAGCTTGCCGTCGATCCGGACACGCGTTCCCGCGATCCGCGGGTGCGCCAACTGCTCCCCGTGCTGCGCCGCCTGGCCGACCGCACCGGCGACGCCGTGTTCCTGGTGGTGCGCGAGGAAGACGATTCGATCAGCCTGCATCGCGAAATCGGCAGTTATCCCGTGCAGATCCTTGCCACCTATGCGGGCAAGCGCCAGCCGCTGGGTGTGGGCTCGGGCGGGATGGCGCTGCTGGCTGCCCTGCCCGACGACATCGCGCGCGGCATCGTCGAACGTAATTCGGGCAGGCTGGACGAGTACGGCGGCATGACGCCCCAGGAAATGTTCCGCCTTATCGAAAACACGCGCGCGCGCGGTTATTCGGTGGTGGGCAACCACGCGGTGCGTGGCGCGCTGGGCGTGGGTTGCGCGCTGCTGGACGCGCAGGGCGCGCCTCTGCTGGCCGTCAGCGTCACCGCCATCATCGACCGCATGCCCGCGCAGCGACAGCGCGAGATCGCGGGCTGGATCAAGACGGAACTGGCGCGGCTTGCGATGCCGGCCTGATTGGCAGGTTGCCGGGGCGACGCGGGGACGACGTCACGCATCAAGCCGTCACCCCGGGAAGCCGAAGATCCAGAAGCGGTCATGCCGTCACGCCTTGCTGGTTCACGCCATCTTGCCGTCGAATAAAAATGGGCGCCTCCAACGAGGCGCCCATTTTCATGGCTGACAAAACAAGGCTCGCACTCAGGTAGCGGCTGCGCCCGTCTTGGGGTTCTGGATCTCGCGCAGCGGGATCGGGGCCTGGAAACCGGCCTCTTCGAGCGAGCGGCGGATCTCCTGGTACAGGCTCCAGCGCAGCTCCCAATATTTGCTCGACTCGGCCCACACGCGCACGTTCACCGTGACGCCGTTTTCCTTGTAGTCGAACACCTTCACCTGCGGGGCCGGGTCCTTCAACGCATCGGGACGCGCGTCCACGATCTGTTGCAGTTTGGCGACCACCGCATCCAGGTCATCGCCATAGCGAACCGGCACCGGGATGTCCAGGCGGCGCGTCTTGTTGCGGCTGTAGTTGGTGATCGTGGCGTTCCAGACCGTGCTGTTGGGCAGCGTCATGTGGATGCCGTCACCCTGCACGAGGCGCGTCAGAAACAGGCCCACTTCCTCGACCGTGCCGTCCGCGCCCGAACTGAGCGCGATGTACTCGCCGGCGCGGATCGGACGCAGGATCAGCAGCATGATCCCGGCCGCAATGTTCTGCAGCGTGCCCTGCAAGGCCAGACCGACGGCAAGACCCGCGGCGCCCAGCACGGCGATCAGGCTTGCCGTCTGCACGCCAAAGCGCGCCAGCACCGCGATCACCGTGAAGATGCGCACCGCCCACATCACGGTCGTGGAGAACATGGGCACGATCGTGGGATCGATCTTCGGCGACCGCGTAGCGGCCCGGCGAACCCAGTTGCCCAGCAACGACGACACCCACCAGCCAATACCGAGAATGAGCAAGGCGACGAGCAGATTGATGCCCATATCCATCAGCCTCGGGGCCCAGATATAGAACTCTTTTACGGCCTCATCCATGGAACCTCCTGCGAAAAAAATCGACGGCAGAATGTATCAGAAGCGGCTGGCACAAAGCGGCGCAGCGCCCGACGGGAGTGTCAGGCTTTGTAAAGCGGAGCAGCGCGTGCCGCCGCGGCGTACGGCGTAAGACTGATTCCGGTGTCTGACACCCGAATCCGAAATCGGTCAGACATGCAGCATAGGTCTTGCCGCGCCGGCAGGCAAAGCGGCGTTACGCCGGCACGATGCGGAAATGGTTGTCCCAGGACATGTCACGCGATGGCGGCAGGACCGGCCTTTCCTTGCCTTGCGCGTCAACGCGGATCATCGCGCCCAATCCGCTACTGATCAGAAAGCCCCCTTGCACGGCAGGCGCGACGCCGCAGCCGTCGGCGAGTGCGGTGACGCCCAGGCATTTGCCGCTGGCGGCGTCCCAGTAGATCACCTGCCCGCCAACCGGGCTGGACGTGGCCACAATGCCGCCGGCGGCGTCGACCGTGACGGAGCCGACGTAGTTGCGCATGTTGCGCAGCGTCTCGGCCGGGCCGTCGAACAGTTCCAGCGCCGCGCCGCGTCGATGGCGGCCGACCAGCGCCGGACGATCCGCGGCCGGGCCCATGTATTGGCAACCGAACCACACCGCGCCATCGGCCGCCAGGGCCAGGTGCCGGATCGACAGCCGGTGCAGCGCTGGCGCGAGCTCCACCTTCTCCAGCAGTTCCCCCGAAGCCGCGTCGATATACGCGAGCGACGGCCGCATGGTGTCCAGGTTCAGTTCCAGCTTGCCGTAGTCAGGGTGCGTCAGGATGCCGCCGTTGGCCACGCACAGCGTCTTGCCGTCGGGCATCAGCACGACCTCGTGCGGTCCGATGCCGCCGGAATCGAACTCGCCCACGCGCCGGTAGCCGCCGCCGGGCGTGGCGTCGTACAGACCCAGCACGCCGCGTCCGCCTTCGAAGTCGTTTTCCGTGGCGGCCAGCAGGCGGCCGCCTTGCACGAAGGCGCCGTGACCGAAAAAATGCCGGTCATCGGGCAGCGGCAAGGGCGCGGGCTCGCCGCCTTCCAGCGAAAAGCCCAGCGCAAAAAAGCCGGGTTGGCGGCCGAACACCACGGCGCGCTGCGCGCTGGCGTCGATCGCAAAGCTGTGGCCGCGCGCGGGCATGGGGATCGTGAGGCGATCGCGGCCCGTCCCGTCCAGCACCACGGCTTCGTCGCGGCCGCCGCGCTTGCGCGCGGTCAGGTACAGCGGCCCGCCATCAGCCGGCAGCGCGGCGCGCGCCGCAGAAGGCGACAGGCCCAGCGCCGCGGCCAGCGCCAGGAAGCGGCGCCGGTCAATCTCCATCGAGCGCGTTGAAGCCGATGGTGACGCCCAGGGCAGGCGCCAGGTTCTCGTCAACGATGGCCTTGGCGTTCTTGAGCGTCAGCGACGCCAGGACCAGCAGGCGGCGCCCTTCCTCGCCCGCCAGCGCCTCGTCCAGCGGCGCAGGCACCGCACGCAGCGTCTCTGCGGCACTGGACAATTCGCCGCGCACCGACGCATCCATCCATTCCTCGCCCGCGGGCAAGGGATAGCCGCCCGCCACATAGAACGCCTTCAGCGCATCCAGGTTGGCCGCCAGCAGGCTCATCGACAGGCCGCTGCGCCAGAACGCCGCGCGCTTCGGACGGGCGGCCTGCGGCGAATCGCCCAGCACCGGCTCGATCTTCACGTCGCGCGCGAACTGCAGGCCGGTGGACAGGGCCTTCATGGCCTCGGCCGCGACTTCCTGCGAACTGCGATAGAGGTCATTGCCCGGTTGGGGCTTGGCAAACTGCCGCCCGAATTCGCCCTGCGCATCCCAGGCCTCGCCCAGGTCGCGCGAGATCGTGGCGACATTGGCGGATACGGCCGTGGCGTAGCCGCAGGCATACGCAAAGCTGGGCTCGCCGGTCTGCTTGAGCAGGTCGGGCTCGCCGTACAGCACGTACTCAAGCGCGGGCAGGCCCTGCACCGCGACGCTGCGGCCAGCCAGCGCGCCGGGCTTGAGCAGCGCGTCATCCTTGGCCGCGATCAGCGCCTGCACCTGGCGGGGCATCACGCCGCGCGTGTCGGGCCAGAAGGCCAAACGTTCAAAGCGGTTGGCCTGCACCAGCGGGCCGAAGCGCAGGATCTCGACGCCCGACCATGCGTGCGCCAGCGTCTTGAACGCATCGCCGACGCGCCCGGCGCCGGCCGCATCTGGCTTGGCGCACCAGCCGCCCAGCGCGCTTTCCAGCGCGGCAGCGGCGTCCGTCATCTTCGCGACCGCCGGCCGGGCGTAGTCGCGCGCCAGGCGTTCGCCCAGGTCGGCGGGCAGCGCGGCCTGTGCCGCAACCACGGCAATCGGCGCCGTCAGCATCAATGCCGCAGCCGCAGCGCGCATGAACAAATGGCGGGCCATCACAGGGACTCCAGGAAGCGGATCAGGTCCGCGCGTTCTTCGGGCGTCATGTCGACGACGCGGTCGCGCGCGGGCTTGGCCGCGCCGCCATGCCACAGCACGGCTTCCAGCAGCGTGCGGGCGCGCCCGTCGTGCAGCCAGGTCGCATTGGGATTGACGGTCTTGGTCAGGCCAATGCCCCACAACGGCGGGGTGCGCCATTCGCGGCCGGTGGCCATGCCGTCGCTCACGCCGTCGGCCAGGTCGTCGCCCATGTCGTGCACCAGCATGTCGGTGTACGGCCAGATCAGCTGGAAACGGTGTTCCGGCTGCTTGGCGTTGCGGCTGGTCACGTACTTGGGCACGTGGCAGGCCACGCAATTGGCTTCGTAGAACAGCTTCTTGCCCGCCAGCACGCGCGCGTCATCTGCATCGCGCCGCATGGGCACGGCGAGGTTGGTCGAATAGATGGTGACGAAGTCCATCAGCTTGCCCGGCACTTCCTCTGGCCCAAAGCGCGGCTGCGCGCCGTGCGGCATGTCCAGGCATTGCGTCTGCGCGGGCGTGCATTCGCCGGAATGCTTGGGGAACAGCGGCGTGGACAGGCCCATGTCGTTGGAGAACGCGGCAGCGCTCTGCTGCTCGACCGTCGGCTGTCCCGCCTTCAGGTTGAAGCGGCCCAGCACGCGCGCGCCGGTGCGCGCATCGGTGACCCAGTTGGCCTTGCCGACGATGCCGTCGCGCTTGTCCGCGCCAACGTTCGCCAGGATGTCGGACTCGTGAATCGATTCCAGCAGGCCCAGCCCGATCATCGGCGGCGCCAGCCGCGGCGAGATCTGCGTGTCCGCGCGCATCGGCCCGTAACCCAGGTTCTCGATGCGATACGTGGGCTTCATCAGCGTGGCGGTCTCGCCGCCGCGCAGCGCCACGGGCACGGCTTCGTATTCGATTTCCATGCGGCCTTCGGCCGGCAGGCCCGCGACCGCGAAATTCTGCAACTGCACGCCGTAGACGGGTTCCGGCAAGGCCGCGATCTCGTCGGCGCCCAGCTTGGGATGCCCGCGATCGGCGCCTTCCGGCACGGCCAGGCGCAGCAGCAGCGCGACCGCATCCGTGCGTTCCAGCGGATCGAAGCCCGGCACCGTGCCGCGGCCGTCCTTGGTGTGACAGGCCTGACAGGAGCGCGCGTTGAACAGCGGGCCCAGGCCGTCGGACGCCTGCGTGGACGAAGGCGCGGACACCCAATCCTTGCGGAACAGGCCGTTGCCGACGATGAACTCCTGGCGGCCTTCAAAGCTCATGTTGGCCGACGGCTGCGAAAAGATGTCGGCGTTGATGAGCTTGTTGGTCGTCGTGGCGCCGGCCTGCATGGTCTCGAAGGATTCGACCTTCGAGAAATCGCTGGTGGGCGCCGTGATGGCGGTGACGCGTTTCTGGTCTTCGGGCGTCAGATCGTCACGCCCGCCGGGAGCGGCGGGCGCGGCGGCGGCGACGGCATGAACCGACGCCGCCAGTACGGCGGCTAATGCGAGTTTCACTTGAATACGGCGTCAGGTTTATCCAGGCTGTCGGACCCTTCGATGGCGACCTTGCCCAGGTCCAGCAGCGCGATCACGCGTTCCAGGCTGCGCGTCTGCGCGACGAGGCTGTCGATGGCAGCCTGCACCACCGCGTTGCCCTCCTTGTTGCCTTCCGCGATCATCTGGTCATAGGTCTCGACCGTTTCGGCGCGCGTCTTCATGGCCTGCATGGCGGCGACGGTGGCGTCCAGCTTGGCGCGCACTTCGGCGTCCAGCTTGGAATCCTTGGCCTTGACCAGTTCGGACAGGCTGGCGCCAGTCACCTTCTTGCCGTCGATGCGCGTGTACGAACCCAGATAGACGTTGCGGATGCCGATCTGGTCGTAATAGTGCGAATTGTGCGTGTTGTCCGAGAAGCAATCGTGCTCTTCCTCGGGATCGTGCAGCATCAGGCCCAGCTTCATGCGTTCGCCCGCCAGTTCGCCGTACGACAGGCTGCCCAGCCCGGTCAGCATGGCGATGAGGCCGGCCTTCGGATCCTCTTCGACCGCCTTGCGCGCCGCGCCGTCCTTCTTCCAGTTGCCCACCATTTCTTCGAGATCAGTCACCAGCAAATCCGTTACCGCCTTCAAAAACTCAATACGGCGTTCGCAATTGCCGCCGGTGCACTGTTTCGGATCGAAATCCGTATGCGGGCGATTGCCGGAGTGACGCTCCTGCGGCGTGCCCTTGCGGTCCGCGGGCGCGGCGCCGGTGCCGTTCAGGTCCTGGCCCCACAGCAGGAACTCGATCGCGTGATAGCCCGTGGCCACGTTGGCCTCGTTGCCGTCGGCCTCGTGCAGCACGTCGGACAGCAGCTCGGGCGTGATCTTGCTGACGTCGACCGTCTTGCCGCCCACCGAGATCTTGGAATTGGCGATGACGTTCACGGCGTAGAACGCGTTCTGGTCGTTTTCCGTGCCGTAGGAGGCGTCGACATAGTCGATCAGGCCTTCATCCAGCGGCCACGCGTTCACGCGGCCTTCCCAGTCGTCGACGATGGGGTTGCCGAAGCGGTAGGCCTCGGTCTGCTGATACGGCACGCGCGCCACGATCCATGCCTCGCGCGCGGCCTTCAGGGTTTCCGCGCTGGGCTTGGCGACCAGCGCGTCGATGGCGTCGCGCAGCTTCTTGGCGGCCGTCAGCGAATCCTCGTAGCCGGCCAGCGCCAGGTCGGAGTACGTGGCGACCACGGCCTTGGGTTCGACGGCGGCCTGCGCCACTCCGCCATACACCGCGGCGGCCAGCACCGCACCCAAAAGCAACTTGCGCATCGTCTTTCTCCCGTAATTCGGACGGCCCGCCCCCGCGGCGGCCCGTTCCGGCTTGAATTTTGTGGATGCGAGTGTAAACAATTTTCGTTTGATATTCAGGCGTTGTTCAGATAGCTGACATATTTTTGAACGAAAAAAGTATGCTCCGGCAGGTCACCCGGGGCCCCGCCGGCCCCGTTTTCTTCAGCCTGGAAACCGCCTCATGGAACTGCGCCAACTCCGTTACTTCGTCCGCGTCGCCGAGCTGGGCAGCATCGGCCGCGCCGCGCGCGACCTCGGGGTGGTCGCGTCGGCGCTCAGCCAGCAGATCAGCCGGTTGGAGAGCGAGCTGGCGACGCGGCTGCTGACGCGCAGCCCCACCGGCGTGACCACCACGCCGGCCGGCGCCGCTTTCCTGCGCCAGGCCCAACTGACCCTGCGCCACGCGGAAAGCGCCGTGGCGGCCGCGCGCGAGGCGCGATTGGCCGGCACCGTCAGCATCGGCTTTGCGCCCACCACTGCGTCGCTACTGGCCCGCCCGTTCTACGCCGCCATGACCGAGCGCTATCCCAACGTGCGCCTGCATCTGGTCGAGGGGCTTTCGGGCAATCTGGGCGACCTGCTCAACGCCCGGCGGCTGGACCTGGCCGTGCTGTTCCAGAACGACACCGCGCAGGGCCGCAGCGTGGTGCCCGTGCTGGACGAGCGTCTGTTCCTGCTGGCGCCGCGCGGCATGGTGGAGCGCCCCGATGGCGAGCCAGTCCGTATGACCGATCTGGCCGGGTTGCCGCTCGCCGTCACCAGCAAGGCGCATGGGCTGCGCGCCTGGGTCGAAGCGGCCTTCGAGCGGGCCGGCATCGAACCCTGGATCGGCGTCGAGGTCGACGGCCTGACGACGCTGATGGACCTGGTGCAGGCCCATCCGATCGCGACCATCCAGCCCGGCGCGGCCGTGGCCCGCGTCGAGACCGGCCTGCTCAGCATGCATCCCATCGACGATCCCTATCTGTTCCGCCGCAACCACATCTACTGCATCAGTGACGACGAGCTGTCGCCCGCCGCGCTGGCCGCGCGCGTGGTGCTGCTGGACGCCATGCGCGGACTGGTCCGGCACGGCGGCTGGCCGGGGGCAACCCTTCTGGATTCGTGATGCCCCCATAGCCTCGGGATGCCTAGGCGGTCGGATTTTCTGAAGATAAATTGATCCACATCAAGTCGCAGCGCGGTGCATGCGACGATCAACCTTCACGAAATCCGATGACCACTTCCCCTTCTCGTCCCGGCCGGCTGGGCATTTCCTCCATGCGGGCGCACTGCTCCGAAGCGGAATGGCAGGCCCGGGTGGACCTTGCCGCCTGTTATCGCCTGGTCGAGCTCTACGGCATGGCCGACATGATGGCCAACCATATCTCGTCCCGCGTGCCCGGCGAGGACAACGCCTTCCTCATCAACCCCTACGGGATGATGTACGAGGAGATCACCGCGTCCAGCCTCATCAAGGTCGACGTGGACGGCACCATTCTGTCCAAGCCCGATTTCGGCGATCTGGACTACGGCATCAACAAGGCCGGCTACGTGATCCACAGCGCGGTCCACGCCCACCGGCACGAGGTGGACTGCGTCATCCACACGCACAGCTGGGCGTCGATGGCCGTGTCGTCGCTGGAGTGCGGCCTGCTGCCGCTGACGCAAACGGCCATGCGCTTCCTGAAGATCGGTTATCACGACTACCAGGGCGTGGTGCTGGGCACCGAGGAACAGGCGTCGCTGCTCGAGGACCTGGGCCAGGGCGAGGCGCTGATCCTGCGCAATCACGGCGCGCTGACCGTGGGACGCACCGTGGGCGAGGCCTTCAACTGGATGCACCGTCTGGAACTGGCCTGCCGCTCGCAGTTGGCGGCGATGGCGACGGGCGCCCCGCTGCAAGCCGTGCCGCCGCCCGTCCTGGAGGCCACCTGGAACAACTACCAGCCCGGCACGCGCCGCCCCTATGGCGTCATGGAGTGGCCCGCGCTGCTGCGCAAGCTGGACCGCATCGACCCCGGCTACCGGGACTGAGGCCGCGCCCGGAATCCCCCTGAACATTTCCAGCGCCGGCCGGCGTGGCGGCACGGCGCGATATCCCACACGACAACGACCACGCGAGGAGACAT
>Ga0209050_1003390_pt1 | contig 11823 bp, 13 predicted proteins | sample Araplavi_mTSA_r2_FD_184276 | JGI IMG/M metagenome (GOLD analysis project Ga0209050, IMG submission 184276) | Arabidopsis root microbial communities from North Carolina, USA - plate scrape MF_Cvi_mTSA_r2 (SPAdes) (version 2) | ecosystem: Host-associated > Plants > Roots > Endosphere | place: USA...
CGTCGAACAGGCCTTGCCAGTCCAGCATTGCCGCGCGTTCCGCATGGCCGCCATCGCACCGCCCAGCACGCAGCAGCCAGAGTGGCCGGTCATCGCAAGCCCTTACCAGGTATTGTTCCCAGCGCACCGCGTCAAGCACCGCCTCGGCCAACGCCTGGTCGCTGGCGTAGCGGCCGGCGCGCTCCTGGAGCTGGTCGCGACATTCCTCGAACAGGTCCAGCACGCCGGGGGCGTCCGCCGCGCCGGGAAAGTAATAATGCAGGCCAGGGGCCTCCAGGTCCCAGTCGACCAGCAATACCGGCGCCGTGCGGCGGCATGCCAGGATGTGTCCAAGGTTGGCCAGCGCCATGGTGCGGCCTACGCCGCCTTTATAAGAATAGAAAGTGGTGACTTCGCCAGCTGCGGGCAGCTGCGGCAGGTGCAGGCGTAGGTGTTCCATGGCGCTCTTTCGGTGGTTTTCTAGCGTGGGAAGTGCGGCGGCGCCGGCGGGCGCCATTCCGGCGGCACCGGCGGCAGCACGAACTGCCTGCAATCGTGGTCGGGCGGGATGCTCGCCTTCAGGCAGTGGTAGTGCATCGTGATGCGGTCCACGATGCGCCGGATATCGGGCAGGAACTCGGGATTCGTTTTCAAGTCCCCGGTTGCCAGCGTGTAGCGCGAAAAGTCGACATACATGCCCGGCTCGCTGATCTGGCGCGGCAGGTTCAGCGGATGGCGCGTCATGATGACGGGGATGATCAGGTGGCTGGGCAGCTCGTACCAGCCGCTGCGCTCGGCCTCGATCAACTGCATGGCGGCGAATTCGCGCCGGGTATACGGGTGGGCCTCGTACTTCGGCGTGTAGATCACGATCATCGTGGCGCTCTGGCACATGGCCAGGGCCAGCCGGCGGTCGATATCGTCGCCGCCACCCAGTTGCTCGCTGTCGACAAAGAGTTCGGTCTCGTTGTCGAAGTGGGGCTCAAGATAACACTTCAGGGCATCGACCAGGTCGTCCTTGAAGTGGCTCATATATGCGTGCTGGCCATGCGCGTAACTGAAAAAGCAGCCGTACCGGATACTCATGGCAATCGCCTCCCCTGCCAACCCAATGTATCCCCCTCTGGCGCGTTAAACTTTGTGCCGGCGCAAAGTGTTCTCGGGCATAATCGCACGATCGTTCGATAATAGTGGAGACCATATGAAGGCTATCGTTTGCAAGGAATGGGGCTTGCCCGACACCCTCGTGCTGGAAGAAGTGCCCGACCCGCAACCCGGCCCGGGCCAGGTGGTGCTGCAGGTGAAAGCGGCCGCCGTCAACTTTCCCGATGTGCTGATCATCCAGGGCAAATACCAGTACAAGCCCGCCCTGCCTTTCACGCCGGGGAACGAAGTCTCTGGCGTGGTGCTGGCGGTCGGTGAAGGCGTACAGGGTTTCAAACCGGGCGACAAGGCGATTGCCTTCTCCGCACATGGCGGCTTTGCCGAACAGTTGCTGGTGCCAGCCGCCTCGCTGATGCCGATGCCGCCGGGGATGGATTTCGACACCGCCGCCGCGATCACCCTGACTTACGGCACATCGCACCATGCCGTGGTGGACCGGGCGCAACTGAAGGCCGGCGAGACCATGCTGGTGCTGGGCGCCGCCGGTGGCGTCGGGCTGGCGGCAATCGAGATCGGCAAGGCGCTTGGTGCGCGCGTGATTGCGGCCGCTTCCAGCGAAGAAAAGCTGGCCGTCTGCAAGGAGCATGGCGCCGATGTCCTGATCAACTACAGCAGCACCGACCTGCGCGAGGCGATCAAGGCGGCCACCGACGGCAAGGGTCCCGACGTGGTCTACGACCCGGTTGGCGGCGAATACGCCGAACCCGCCTTCCGCTCGATAGGCTGGCGCGGCCGCTACCTGGTGGTGGGATTTGCCAACGGCGAAATCCCGAAACTGCCCCTGAACCTCACGCTGCTCAAGGGCGCTTCGCTGGTGGGCGTATTCTGGGGCGAGTTCGTCAAGCGCGAGCCGAAAGCCAACCTGGCCGGCATGATGCAGCTTCTGGGCTGGCTGGCGGCGGGCAAGATCCGCCCGCACATCTCCGCGCGCTACGCGCTGGCCGACACCCCGCGTGCGCTGGAAGCGATGGCCGCTCGCAAAGTGACCGGCAAGGTGATCGTCAAGCCTTAAGCCATTGCAGGAAGCGGGCGGCAAGGTAGATCACCGCGCCGTTTGCCGCCAGCATTGCCGTCAAATGGACTGCCATCGCCGCCAGCACCTGCAACAGCGCGCCGCTGGCGCCGGTACCGCAGATCGTCATCAGCGCCGGCATCATTACGAAGCCGGCGCCGTGCGCAAGCGACGTAATGAAGCTGCATAGCGCCATCCCCGCCTGCCCCGCGATAGCGTGGCCCTTGCGCATCCGGCATGCCAGTGCAACCAGCAGCAGCACGCCCGCGCCCCACTGCAGCGCCGGGCGGTCCAGCGGCAGCCTGAACACCACCGCTGCCGCCACGACCGCCATCGACGCTGCATGGCCGCAGGCGATCGCCGTCACGGCCCGCCAGGGCCGGAAGCTTGACATTGCATCCCCGCATCACGCTTTTGAACCGCAGCAGGCAGCGGCCGGCTGCGCGTAACGGTCGTGGTGCCTGACCCACGCCATGGTGTACGGCAAGCCCTCTTCATGCCTGCCAAGCGGCGTGATATCGAGGAAGCGATAGGTATGCATCATGACTTCCACGCCGCGGCCGTAAGTCGAATAGGTGTGATAGACCGCGCCGGCATCGTCCTTGTAGAACACGCTGACGCCGGGAGCATCTTCGTGCGGGAAGGGCTGGCCGGTATAGTTGTAGTACACCTCGCCTTCGGCCATTTCTTCCGGCGCGAAGCTGACGTGGAAGTCATAGTTGAAATCGCTTTCGCCCGAAGACACCCATTTGAACTGCCAGCCCATTTCCTTGCGCATGCGTTCCAGGCTGGCCAGCGGTGCACGCGACACCACCACCAGGCTCACGTCGCGCTGCGCCAGGTGCGCCAGGGCACCGTCGGTATGGTCGGCCATGTAGGAACAATGGGCGCAGCCGCGCTCCTGCCCTGGCGCGAACATGAAGTGCTGCACCACGAGCTGGCTGCGTCCTTCGAACAGGTCGGACAGCGCGCGCTTGCCCTGCGGCGTATCGAACACGTACTGCTTGTCGACGCGCACCCACGGCAGCGCGCGGCGAGCGCTGGCCAGTTGGTCCTGCTGGCGCATCAATTCCTTCTCGCGCACCAGCAACGCCTTGCGCTGCGCTACCCATTGCTCCTGGTTGACAATGGCGTTCATGATCATTCTCCCCGTGGGCGGCGCACGGCACGCACCTTGCCGCTGTTCTCGCCACCGGCATAGAACAAGCCGGCGCCGTCCGACTCCAGGCCGCTGACGAAGACGCCTGGCGGCATTTCCAGGGTTTCAAGCACCGCGCCGCTGTGCGGGTCGACGTGGCGGATATCGCTCTGGTCGCCCTCCCAGGTACCGTGCCACAGCTCACCGTCCACCCACGTCACGCCGGTAACGAAGCGATTCGATTCGATGGTGCGCAGCACGGCCCCGGTCTCAGGGTTGACCTGGTGGATCTTGCGGTCGCGGTACTGCCCTACCCACAGGCTGCCTTCCGCCCACGCCAGGCCCGAGTCCCCGCCCTTGCCGGGCGCCGGGATCGACGACACCACGGTACCGCTGGCCGGGTCGATCTTGTTGATACGCTCAGCCGCGATCTGGTAAAGGAACTTGCCGTCGAATGCCGTGCCGGCATCGGCGGCAAGGTCCAGCGAGCGGGCCTGCTTGCCGCTCTCGGGGTCAAAGCCGATCAGGCGGGCGCCGGTTGCCGCCCACACCAGGTGGCCGTCGTAAGTGACGCCGCCGACTTTGCTGACACCATCGAACGGCCCATATTCGCGCAGGATTTCAGCCGTGCGCACCTTGCTTGAATTTCGGGTCATTGCCTTGCTCCTTATGTGGCGCGCCTCGAATGGCGCCGCAAGTGAACTTTATTCCAACGGCAGTGCAGCAGGGAGTAACAAGATTGTCGTGAATCCGGCCAGCGGCGGCGACAGCCAGCGCCGGGTGCGGGCATTGCCGATCGAGCGCACCTGTCCATCCGTTTCCAGCTCAGCCAGGGCACGCTGGACGGTGCGCTGGCTGGCGTCGAGCGCCAGCGCCAGTGCGGAAGTCGACCAGGCCGCGCCATCGGACAAGAGTGCTAGCAGCGATGCCTGCTCGCCATCGATGGGCGGTTCCAGCACAGCCAGCGCGCCGCCATCCACGGGGCGCATCGCAAAGCCAAGCGGCGTGGCTTCGATGCCGGCCAGGCCTTTGACCAGCGTGCGCAGGCGGCCAATCTCGACCCGCAACCGGGCCCGGTGGGTTTGGTCGGGTCGGCGGGTGTTGAAGGCCCGCTCGATCAGCAGGTCGCGACCGGCATCGCCCGGCCAAGCCTCGGCCAGCGTGCGGGCCAGTGAAAACAGCACCGGCCTGCGCGCCAGCGGACGCCATGCCGTACCGCTGGCCAGCCCGCGCCGGCAGGCATCCAGTACCAGCGTGCCGGAGGCCAGCAGCGCCGCCACCTCGTCGAGCGACTTTTCGCCGCCGCCATGCTGGCGTGCGGCAGGACGCCGCAGCGCGGCGCTGGCCTCCATCACCTCCGCCAGCAGTTCCGGCACGCCCGAGCGTGCGGCCGCCGCCTGCGCTTGCGCGAGCGCGGTCCGTGCCTGTGCCGGGCGCAATGAACGCATTGCCAGTTCGGCCGCAGCCAGCTGCGCCACAGCGGCCAGCGCCGGGGTCAGGGCCCGGATGTCGAGGCGGGACAATTCTGCCGCAGCGGCTTCCAGGCGCCCCAGCAGCAAGAGCTTGCGGGCGGCGATCAGGCGCGCCTGCAACGCATTGCCGTAGTCGCCGTGCGCTTCCAGCACCGCCAGCGCGGCCGCCAGCGCACGCGGAGCGGCCGCGAAATCGCGCATGGCCATTGCCACTTCGGCTTCGGCGACGACGCAGCGGGCACGGGCCAGTTCTTCGTGCGAACCGAAGCCACGCGCAGCACGCCGCAGCAGTTCGCGTGCCTTTGGAAAATCGCCCAGCCGCGCCATGGCAATGCCGCGCAGGGCCAAAGCCGGCGGGTCGTCGCGTAACGCCACTTGCTTCAGGGCGCCCAGCACATCACCGCTGGCAAGGGAACGCGCCGATGCGGTAATCAGGGAGTCCATCGATTTTCAGGCCTTGAGCACTCGGGCAACGGCGGCGCGCAGCAGGATGCGCGAGTACAGCTTATGGAAGCCAAGCAGCGCGCGGAACACGCCGCCCTGCCGTGAACGCACCACGGCGGAGCCGAAGTACAGCCGCGTACCCTGCCCGGCCGGCACGGCCATCAGCCATGAGCGCGTGCTGCCGGCGTAATCGCACATCAGCAACTGGCCCGGCGCCCGCCCCTCCACCGACCAGGCGGCAAACTGCTGGCGCTGGCCGCTGGCCAGCTCACGCGCCTCCGCATCGCGCGAAGGCCGCGCGACGAACAGCGCCAGCAACAGGCGCTCCAGCTTGAATACAGCAGTGGTATAGAAGGCTTCCACATAGGCGGCATGCGCAACCTGCCCCGGCACGTCGATCGCAAAGCAATCGGTATAGGCGCCCTGATCGCGGTAGCGCTGCAGCAGAGCGCCTGCCGGCAACTCGGCCATCATAGGTAGGTCCAGGTATCGGCGCCGTCGAACTTGCGCACTTCCAGCGTCGCCACAACTTCGGGGGCGAAGTTGGCCATGTTGACGCCCATGCGGCCACCCTCATCAGGCTCCAGCGGCTTCCAGTGGGTGACACAGCCGCAGCAGCGGCAGCGTACCGTGCGCAGGGATTTGTCGCCCCAGACGTAATCCTCGGTTTGATCGGGGTCGCCCACGATGCGCACCGCGTCCTCCGGATAGAAGGCCCACAGTGCGCGGGTGCGGCGGCAGATCGAGCAGTTGCAGTCGACCAGGTAGGCCGGTGCGGCCGGGACCTCGATCGTGATAGCGCCGCAGTGGCAGGAACCGTCAAGGATAGTCATTTGACAAGCATAACACCTCGCTCGTCGATTTGCAGTCGCTCGGGGTCGGCCCCCAGGACCAGCTTCAGGTTCTCGCGCGCGCTGTTGCGCAGGTTGGCGGCCACATGTTCCGGCTGCGCCTTTTGCTGCTGCGATTTGTAGGCCAGGGCCATGAAGGCACCGACCATCGCACTTTTTTCGTACAGGTTGCGGATTGTCTCGGCGCTTTGCGTTTCGGCCAGCCTGCGCGTGCCGCCGCCCTGGCGAAGCTGCTCGGCCACGGCGGCGAACTCCCCATCCTGCACCTCGCGATTGGCGAAGACCATGTAGTTGCCGACGATGAAGGCCGCCATCGCGCCTTCCAGGTCATCGCGCTGCCACCCCATTTTGGCGGCAATCTGCTGGTAGACGTCCATGCTTTGCTGGAATGCCTGCGCCATCGCTGCCTGGCTCGATGCCGGGAAGATCCTGGCCAATTCCTGCGCATTGCGCCGCACCGCCGGTGGGGCCTCCAGGCGTGCCGGCTGGCTCCCTGCCTTCCGGCCGGTATTCATCGAATTGTTGTTCATCACCGCCATGTTGGCGAAGTTGATCAACGGCGCCGTCGTCATCGAGTAATCAAGACCCAGGCCCACGTAGCCTTGCGCCTGGACCGCCGTCGACGCGAGCAGCGCGGCGCACACCATCAGGCGCGGCAGCAGGCGGCTCATGCGCTCATGACCTGGCTGGGCAGCAGGTCGGACATGTTCTCCGCCACGCTGCGCGCGTTGAAGCAGCGGAAGCGGAATTCGCCGCCATCGTCCAGTTCAACCACGACGATCCCGGTCAGGATGCCGAATTCGCGCCGCACCGCACGCACTTCGCGCAGCGGGATATGCACCGGCTGCAAATCGTCGTGCACCGCCTTGTTCATGATGTTCGGCACCCAGTCCAGCGCGTCGGCCGAAACAGCGACGGTACCGCCCACCCATAATCCGCCGATAGCGGCGCCGATCGCGTCCACATTGCGCGCCGCTGTCCCGCCGATGCGACGATTGACCACGGCATCCGTGATGAAGGCATTGCACAGCTTCTTGATAAAGATCGTCATTGGAACCTCATGCCGTTTTTGTCGATGAACAGGTTGGCCGGATCGCCCTTCAGCACCAGTTGCAGGTTCTCTCGGGCGGCATTGCGCATGTTTTCGTACACTGCAGGCGGTTGCGGTTGCTGCTGGTGCGACTTATAGGCCAGCGCCATGAAGGCACCGATCATGGCGCTCTGTTCGAAGACGTCGCGCACCTTGTCCGCTTCGTTGCGGTCATTGATGTTCTGGAGCTTGTTCTGCGCGCGAATCTGCCTGGCGACGGCGTTGAAATCCTCGTCCGTGACCTCGGTGTTCTTCAGCACCATGTAATTCCCTACCAGGAAGGCAGCCAGGCCGCCTGCCATATCGCGCGGAGTCCAGCCCATCTTCTTTTCGACCTGGAGATAGACATCCATGCTTTGCACATAGATCTTTTCCATCTCCGCGCGCTTTTCAGGCGGGAAGTGCTGGGCAAGCTTGTGCGCATTGGCCTTCACCGCGGGTTTCGACTTCGGCAGGATCGGCGGCGCCTTCTTCGCGTTGTTCGACGACGGCACCGGAATGCGCAAGTCCGGCTGCGGCCAGACCACGACATTATCGTAGCTCATGCCAAAACCGCAGCATTGGCTGTGCGCGGCGGGCGCCAGCGCAATTGCCAGCGCCCCCAGGATCAACTTGCACTTCATCGTGTCACCTCAACTTTTGCACAAAACGTTGTCGGAGAATATACAATTTTGTACAACGCGCCAATCGAATCGCGGTGCGTGAAAGTCACTCGGCGCAGGAGGAATCGCAAATGGAGATTTGCAAGCTGGCCTTGCTGGCCGTCGCGCTGCACGGCGCCGCGCAGGCAGGTGAAGTGCTGCTCGATATTCCGACACGGCAGAACGCAACGGTGCGGGTACTGGAGATGACTGGCGAGCATGCCGCCAGCCATGTCGTCCTTTACCTCGCCGGCGGATCAGGGCAACGCGGCTTGCAAGGCGTATGGCCAGGCAGCCTGCCGGCCGATCCGGACACCCTGTTCGGCGCACAGCGCCAGATGGCAGACCAGGTAGGCGCCATGGTGGCGCTGGACACTGCCAGCGACCACGAAGTACTGGATATCGGCAGCCGCCAGGGCCCTGCGCACAGGCAGGACGTCGCCGCTGTCGTCGATTTCATGCGCAAGCGCCACCCGCAGGCGCGCATTGTCCTGATGGGAAGCAGCGACGGCGCCTTTTCCGCCGCCTATCTCGCGAACCGCTTGCCGGCCGTGGATGCGGTGGTGCTGGTCAATGGCAGCGCCGATGCCTGGGCCGAAGCGCCGCACCTGAAACGCGCTGTGCTCGGCGTGCACCACCGGCGCGACGCCTGCCTGCCCTTTCGCGACAGCTATCCGAAGGCGCGCTTCTTTCCGCTGGTCGCAGTGGACAGCGATGCATTCCCGCCGGTCTATGCAGGTACACGCCGCGACTGCAGCCGCGAAAGCGCGCACGGCCTGCAAGGCCAGCGCGCGCAAGTCTATCGAGCGATCGGCAACTGGCTGCTGACCGGCGAGGCACCGGCAGACCTGCACTAGCCGCGCTTCGTCCCCTACGGCCGGGCTCGTGTCACACCATGGGGCCAGGCCCCATGGTGTGACACGAGCTGAGCCGTGCTAGGCATTAGGAATGCAAGCATGTTGCGCAGCTTTATGCGGCGCGGCGTTCGACCAGCAGGCGCACCGGACCAGGCAGCCATTGGCGCAGGCTGGCGCCGATCGCTGCCTCGCGCCTTTGCCAGAACACGCCGGCGGCAATGATGGCGATGCCGATGGCGGTCAGGGCGACCGGGAACAGCAGGCTGTCGCGGAAAACGGTGTACGACAAGTGGCCGAGATAGCCAGCAATGCCAAAGCCGCCAAATACCGCGAACACGCGGCGCGACAGTGCGGCGCCGATGCCGATCATCAGGATGTTGACCAGGCAGTACACCAGCTTGCCGAATTCGCTGCCGGATCCCATCGAGGACAAGGCGCCCCAGAACGTCAATACGCCCCAGATGTACAGCCAGAACGCATAGTCCTTGCTGCTGCGGTTGCGCAGGTCGATCCACAATGCGACCAGCGTCATGGCGGCACCGAAGACGGCCGAGATGATCTTGCCTTCACGGGAAAACAGGCTGTAGTGGCCGAGCAGCATTTCAGTGACGTCCATGCTCATGTACCAAAGCGTGACGGCCAGCGGCATCACGGTGAACGGCATGCGGTAGCGCCACAGCACGACGGCGCCGCCCGCCAGCGTCGCCAGCTCCATCAGGATCCAGCGCCAGTCGATGTAGTAGTGGTAGTTGCGATAGGAGCTGCCGGCGCCGCCGTCCGCCCACAGGCCGAGCATATGCTGCAGGCCGTAGACCGCCAGCGGCACCAGCACCACCGAGAAAGCGGCCAGTACGCCGGCCGGCAGCATCATGCCGCGCGCACGCAGCCACTCCACCGCCCCCAGCGCAGCCACCATATAGCAGATGGAGATGAACAGCAGGCCGGTGCCGCCGAACGATTCCCAGCCCAGCGTCATGAACAGTGACATGGCGCCGATGGCGACCAGGCCACCCAGGTAATACAGGATGTGAGCCGGCTTGAAGCCGGGCGTGTGCTGCTCGCGCTCCACCAGGAACTGCCACAGGCGTCCTGCCTGGCCTTCATCCAGCAGGCCCTGGCCTGCTGCTTCGTCCAACATCGCGCGTGTCAGTTTCATGGCCTCTCCCGTGCTTAATGGCCTTTGAAGAATTCAATGACGTCAGCCGCCTCGCGCGTGCGCTTGAACGGCGGCAGGCTTTGCCAGATGCGGCGGCCGTAGGGCTTGGAAATCACGCGCGGGTCGCACAGCATCAGCACGCCGCGGTCGCCTTCGTCGCGAATCAGGCGGCCGGCGCCCTGCTTCAGGTTGATGATCGCCTCCGGCAGGGTGTGGCCCATGAAGCCGTTCAGCCCTTGGCGCTCCATCACCTCGATGCGGGCGGCCAGCACAGGATCGTCCGGCGGCGCGAATGGCAGCTTGTCGATGATCACCAGCGACAGCGCTTCGCCGCGCACGTCCACGCCTTCCCAGAAACTCTGGGAGCCGATCAGAACGCCGTTGCCGGCCTTGCGGAACTGGTCCAGCAACTCGGTTCGGCCACGGTCTCCCTGCACGAACAGCGGGAACTTAAGGCCGCGCTTGTCAAACTCGTCGCGCAGGCGGTCGGCTGCGCGCTTCACGGCGCGCAGCGTGGTGCACAGCAGGAAGGTGCGGCCACCGGCCGCTTCGATGATCGGCAGCGCCGCATCCAGCACGGCGTCGGTGTAGCCCATCGAATTCGGGTCCGGCAGGCCTTGCGGCACGTACAGGATGCCCTGCTCTTCGTAGTTGAACGGGCTTGGCCAGTTGCGCGCAACTTCATTCTCCAGGCCCAGTTGCTGGGCGAAGTGGGTGAAGTCATTTTTCACCGCCAGCGTGGCGGAAGTGAAGATCCAGCTGCGCGGCACACCTTCACGCTGGCCGTTGAAGATCGGCGCGATCGACAATGGCGTCTTGTGCAGTTGCAGCGAGCTTTGGAAAGCCTCCACCCAGAACACAGCTTCTTCGCCGGCAGCCACCTTGGCTTTCGGGTCGAACTTCCAGGCTTCCAGCTTGGCCGACAATTCGTTGCCGCGCACGCGGCATTGCTCGATGGTTTCCGCGCGCTCGGCATTCTTTTCCAGCACGGCCACCATGTCGATCAGTTCATCCTTCAGCGTCTGCAGCGCCGGGAAGAAGTCGCTGGACGGCGCGATCTGCGGCAGCGACATGCGCACGATGTCCTGCGAGAAGGTCAGGCGCAGGTCGCGCGCTGCTTTTTCCACCGGCGTGACCACCTTGGCCCATTCGGCGCCGTCGCGCGCATGGGCCAGGCCCTCGGCCAGCACATCGCGGCACAGTTCCAGGATTTGCGAAGTCGAGACGCTGTCGCCGAAGAACAGCGTGGCGGTATCGGGCAACTGGTGCGCCTCGTCGAAGATCACGGTGTTCGCGGAAGGCAGCAGTTCGGCCACGCCGGTATCCTTCAGCGCCACGTCGGCGAAGAACAGGTGGTGGTTGACCACTACCACGTCGGCCTGCTGCGCCTCGCGGCGCGCCTTCATCACGAAGCAATCCTGGTAGTACTGGCACTCCTGGCCCATGCAGTTCTCGCGGGTCGACGTCACCAGGTTCCAGACCAGGGCGTTTTCCGGCACGCGCGCCAGTTCGGCCTTGTCGCCGGTGCTGGTCATCTTCAGGAAACGCGAAATCTCGCGCAGGTAGCCGACGTCCTCGCGCGAGGTCATGCGGCCGTTCTGCAGCGTGCGCTCCAGGTGGTAGTGGCACAGGTAGTTGGAACGCCCTTTCAGCAGCGCGACCGACACCGGCGCCTGCAGCGCGGAGCGGATGGTCGGGATATCGCGCAGGAACAGCTGGTCCTGAAGATTCTTGGTACCGGTGGAAACGATGGTCTTGCCGCCCCACAGCAGCGCCGGCACCAGGTAGGCAAAGGTCTTGCCGGTACCGGTACCAGCCTCGGCGATCAGGGTCTGCTGCTTGGCGATGGCATCGGCAATCGCCTTGGCCATCTCGGTTTGCGATTTGCGCGGACGAAAACCGCCCACCGCCGGGCCCAGGGGGCCGCCGGGTCCAAACAGGCGCTCAATATCGGCGTCGTGCGCCCCCGGAGGAAAAACCGGATCGTTCGGCGCGCCGGGAGCGGCGGTCGGCTGTTGT
>Ga0209050_1003391_pt1 | contig 11822 bp, 13 predicted proteins | sample Araplavi_mTSA_r2_FD_184276 | JGI IMG/M metagenome (GOLD analysis project Ga0209050, IMG submission 184276) | Arabidopsis root microbial communities from North Carolina, USA - plate scrape MF_Cvi_mTSA_r2 (SPAdes) (version 2) | ecosystem: Host-associated > Plants > Roots > Endosphere | place: USA...
TCGGGGTGGGCGTTGGCGTCGGGGTGGGACCTGCCGTTTGCGCGTCGACAGTGAGAGGAATTGTCAAACTGAACCCCTCCGGCGGGGTTTCCTCTTCGCACGCAAAAGCGTGACTCCAAACAACGTTACCATCGACCTTCAAAGCCAAATTTGAATGCATTGTCGAAAGAACGCCTGACCACTGGACGTGGGTGGTACTAACACCCTCAAATCCGGCTGCGCCAGCATTGTGCAGTTGCAGCGTCACACCGTCAGAAACTAGCTGAATCACGTGCGCTGCTGCCATTTTCTTGCCCACACCGGGATCGAGCAACACGGTAAAATCGACACCCACATTCGGGCGCGAATCTTCACAATGATCGACAGTACCGAGAGTAAAATTCACGGCGTTGTAAACCGGAGCGTCAGACCACGGCAAAGTCGCATTCCACGAGAAACCAGCCCCTCCACCTTGAATAGAAATAGGGGACCCACCTGGACCAGTGCAAGAGAGTGGCTCGATATACCAGCTACCACTCTCAGGCGAAGAGGGGAGAGAATGCGGCCCCTGATGATAAACACTGCCCGAACCGCCCGACATTACTACATACCACGCACCATCCGCGAAGGTGGCTCCGGCGAAGCTAGGCACAAAATGGAGCCGGAACGCTACAGCATAAGTACCGTCAGGCACATTGCCCGCGAAATTCCAATCTAGCCAACCCTGCGTGCCCGGGCCAAGCACGGCTCCCATCGCCGTTGCGGAAAAAAGCGCACAAATAAAAACGAGGGAATGGAAGAGCGCCCTCATACCTTGAAAGCAAAAGAGGTCATCGACGCGAGCAACACGCCTATTAAAAAGCATGTGCAGCGCCGTTGCGTCTGTACCTCCTGATACGTTGCCGCCACATAATCAATCGGCTCCTCTGGCAACGGTTCTTCCTGCGCCTTAGCAGCAGAAGCACCCGCCGCCACGGCTACGACGCAGACGAGCCATAAACGACGGGTGCCACTCATCGCTACTTGGCGACGGCCTTGAAGGCCTTGATGATGATCCGCACGCCCCAGATCGCCGCAGCGACCGCAAGGCCAGCCGTGGCGGCCGTGCCGACATAACCAGCAATCGCGGTGCCGGTCGCGGTGAGGTCGAGGGGTTCACCTGCCGCCTTGGCCAGCGTGGGAACGAGGACGGCGCCAGCCGCGGTCACACGGACGACGGCACGATTCGTATACAGTTTCTTGAGCATCCTAACGGGTTCCTTTCTTTGTTAATCGCGATCAAGACCGGCGGTCACCTTGAACGCTTTAAACATGTAGTGGATGCCCGCTGCACTCCACCAAACCATCATGCCTAGCACGTAACCAGAGAGGATGTCCGCTGATACAGTCTCAATCACGCCGCCCCAATTAACGCCTTTCCCCGTAACTCCTAGTCAATGCGTGTGGAACATGGTGCCACACGTTTTTTCTTTACAAGAGCCAAGCCGGTTCGCTTGGCGCCGTAAACCGTCCGCGCCAGCTTCTCGTTGCATCCGCAGCATGTGAGCCCCTATCGCGGTTCGCGCTGCTCACCGGCCCGCCGCAAAAGGAAAATTCCTATTTTTTCTTCTTAGTCCGAGCAACTTCTTTTCGCTCAGTCATAAACACTTCTGGTTTAAAAACATCACAAAAGTGGTGAGCAGTAAATTTGACGACAGCAGCTGCGAGACCTGCGCCAAGAACTGGCAAACCGATGTTCCACCCATTCAAGGTCGCAGCCACCGCCCCCGCCATAACCTTGTGATTTGATACCGCAGGCAAAGCTTTAGACCAGAGTTTGAATACTTCGCTTTCGGGGTCGCAAAACGTCCGCCAAGCTATTCGCTGAAAAACGGTTAGTGTCTTTTTTCCAAGTTCCGGCGTACTCTGCGACTGACTAGGAGGAGGAAGCGCCTTGACATCCGACGCGCGAATTTGCTGTAGCGCATAGCATCTGACGTCAGTTATCGCCAATACAGCATTGGCTGGGAGAGCCCCCCCGATCAGCGCATAGATTTGAGTTTCCGAGCTATTCTCGAGCAATAGTGCCATACGAGCGTGAATAATGTCCTCGGTCACCGCTCCTTCTTGCGTTCCGATCAGCTCCGTCAACACACACTCTTGCTCTATTCGATCAAAAAATTTTCTTTGAAAAAGACGCCGCGACTCATCAGACTGAATATCATCCAAACGAGCAAGAACCTCACGAATCAAGGGCTTGGCTTCGTCTATCCGCTTTTGTCGAAGGTAGCAAGCGGCCAAAAGCACAGTGGCCTCCAAATATATTTTCGTACCAGGTTTCGAACGTGACTTAACGCCAATTACGCCGCGGGTAGCATAGTCGGTGCGATTGGCAAGCAAAGCCGCCTCAAAGCACCAAAGTTTGGATTTCAAAAGTCGATGATTTCCCAAATCCTCTGAAAACATCGACTGAATATCAACAGCAGTCTCAATCGCAAGCTCCACATCGCCGCTGCGAACGCACTGTCGCAAACGAGCCTCTAGCTTTTTCAGCCGCTGCTTCTGATCATCGTTAAACGGCATCCCCATCAGTGAGCGAGCAACGAAAGGTGTGGATTTAGCGATATAAATTTAGACGCGGCTTTTTTCAGCTCTCCTGATGCGTGATCCCAAAATACGAGATCAACGGCAAAACCTTCACCTTTGAGAGTCTCGATAGCAGGGACGAAATCGCCGTCGCCCGCAACAAGTGTTATCACATCATTTCTTGGGTCGGCGAACTTAAGAGCGTCTCGAATCATTGCTGCGGTAATGCCGGTATCCACCTTCTTCTCTCTATTTTGAAAATTTCGATCTGCAAGTATTACCTCAAATCCGGCCCTTTCAGCGAATTTCCAAATCGAATCATTCGGTGGTGGGCGGGAGCCAAACAACGCGGCGCGAGCAATTTTGGCCTCATCTGATCCCGCCACAAACATATGCAACTTCCCGAAATCTATAGTGTATGACACATCAATGATATTTCCGTTCATAGCGTCCACGATATTTCTCGCCATACCCTTAGCAACAGCGCTTGCTCGCCTTCCCTCGATGAATAGATTAGAGTTATCGACGTAGATGTATTCCATATCTTTTTTGGAGGTGAATAGGTGTCCCGCCTAACGGGTGTCACGAAGCGGTTTAAACCAGCAGAAGCCAAACGCTTCGTCCTGACAACAACAAAAATAAAAAAAGCCGCTTTAGAAGCGAGCCTTCTTGAATGAACGGAGCATGGCACCGCACGAATCCTCATCCTATCCATTATGAGCATGTGCGTTTAGCGACGTCCGTTCCCAGTGAAGCAACCCGATGCCCCTACGCTCCGACCCCTACCATGCGCGACCCGCGCCAGCGTCTCACATCCATACACTGTGAGCCCCTGTCACGGCTCGCGCTGCTCACCAGCAAACCAGAAGAGTGCTCCCCGTTGCTCTGTCCCTAGGACCTCCAGGGGGGACTCGCAACGGGAGAGGGGTTCAGTCGAGGGGGGAGAGCGTGAAAGGGAAGAGAGGTAGCTCCCGCGCATTCGCTTGGCCGCTTCGCGGATCACCACTGAGCCACTCACAGCAGTGTATGGTTGCACATATGAGGAGGCTGTCTCTCGTCCGGTGAGGCTATGAAATCCTCTAGGGTGCGACCAACTCGGCCAGTTTAGCCGCGACGTCTGCCATCGAGCCTTCTGCAGTGCTTAGGCCGCTTCGCGAGCCGAGCAGCGGGCTAACTTCGCGGAGAGCTTCATACGTCGTTTCGTGTACGATCGGAACGAGAAGGTCACGCGCCAAGAGTGCCGAAAGCTCTTTGTCTGCGATACCCTCTTTTTGAAGACGCAGCAGGAGAGCGGGAGTCACCAACACGATCCCAACTCGCGACCTCGCTAGGCCCTTATCAATTTCGCGCAACAACGGCGAGCCAAGAGCGACATCTTTTTCGCTGAACCAAACCGACACACCAAGTGATTCGAGCAAATCGTGCAGCTGCTTGGCAGCCCCTTTCCGATCGTCCCAGGCATGGCAAAGAAAGACGTCCCGGAGGTCAGGGACAGGTGCTCGCTTCTCGACGTTCTCGCGGACCGGCGTAAGCGTGCGCACCTCGGCGGTCGTGTACGCCACAGTGGAACCCGATGGCGACCACCGCGGCCTTGCGCCCCCCCTGCTAGCCCTGCCGCCGCTACTTCCGCCGCCCCCGCCGCTGCCCGACGATATGTAGGAGGAGGAGGGCACGTAGCCTCCATATCCTCCGTAACCACTATAACCGCCGCCGCATGCTGGACAGGCTTCCCTAGCGCTTGCGGTGCGGTGGCCATTTACTGGTGCTGTGCATCTAGCCATATGATCGATATCTCCGAATGCTATAACCGCTTTAAAACGCTAGCGCAAATCGAATTCACTGACGCCGGAATACACCCAACGCCCCCTAACTCATACTTAGACGGCTCATTCTTTCAATCTAGGTTGAGTTCTGCTTGGACCAAAAGACTCGGCTTCATTGCACCGAGTTTCGTCCGATCTGCGGTAGTCCAATACTGGCCAAAATTGCACACTCGTTCAACTTTGAATCCCTCTCTCTCCAGCAGGAGCCGTAGCGCCGTTTGCGCGCGCTTCCATTGCCTCACCCTGAAATCTTTCGTGACAAAAACTCTCACGCGACGGCGGCCACAATAGGCACTCGCTTGGACCGTATACACCCTCAGGGACTTTCTACGCATGGGTACGGTTTCAATCCCAGAGGAATGCAGTTTTTTCAACTGGAGCACCCAGGCTACACATGGCCGCCCGCGCTGCCCGGCCCGCTCGCTCAATCGCTTCTTCTTGCGCTCTGGTTCGGACTTCGCCCAGGTTTCCGATGCGACCCGCGCAGATGAGATCAAAGAGCCGCTTCCATTCATCCGGCCTTTCGGTGAAAATGTCGCAGGATTTCGCATGACGAGCTCGATAGCCCTGCCTCCTGAGGAAGTGACGCGCGATTCGAGCGAAAACCCGAACCGCCGGCTTAGGTGCAGATTCCATTAGCGGCTTTGGGCGGGGAAGTGCCTTGCGATTGTGCACTCCCCAGAATCGGCCCACGCCGTGCATTCCCTCGACTTCTTTGCCCATGTACTTTTTGCCCGCGTAGCACTTCACTCCATTCCTGCTCCGTACACGCCGGCATTCTGTACCCGCCTGCAGGTGATCGACAATCTGCGGATGTGTGATCGCCACCTTTTCAACAAAAGCGCGGAACTCGGCACAACCGGCCGCCCCTTTGCTCCAGGACTGTGGGGCGTTCAGATCGACGCCCGTGACGATTTCACACCAGCGAACAGCCAACGTCTGCCACGGGAGGAATGAAAGACCCCAAAGCATAAGGTGGTAGTGTGGTGCGCCGCGCTTTTGTGGTTCGAGTTTCCAACAAAAGGAGGCGGCCGGATATCGGTCGCGCATCCACTGGGCAAAATTTTTCAGATGCCGTTTCCACTCGGTGTGATCGAGTACGTACTCGCCCGGGTAGGTCAGCGTAAGGAAAAGCGGCAACGGGCAGTCTCGGGCAATGGTGTTGAGAAACACCATGAGCCGCTTGTGCGATTGATAACTAAATCCTGTTATGTCGGATCGTTCTCCGCCGCCGCGCTGCACATCCCGACTCTCCGGAATCTTAATACTAACAAGTGACGCTTCAAGGTGGAATTTTGCGCCCGCGAACTTCGCTTCGGGTTCGCGGATAGTATAAAGGCGGGGGACTGATCCCATTCTGGAAATATGCGGTAGAGATAAACCAAGGCCGCGGTGCCCGGCTGACGCCGGGCACTCGCGGCCGTGCTGTCACTTCGGCGCCTGATTGGCCGGAGTGCTGGTCACCGCGGGCTTGGCCTGTTCACGGGAAACTCGAATCTGCGGATCGAGTCGGCCCTGATAAACGCCGAGTTTCCGAATCTCCAACATGACCTTTTCACCGTCGAGCTTGTCGGCAAGGTCCATGTCTTCCTTGGCAAGAGTGAACTCCAGGGGAGTCGCGCACTTGCCCTCTTTGCTAATATCGACAGCGGTCACTGTGACCATGTCGTAAGGCTGGTTGTTCTTCTTGCTCACACCGCTGCGGTGTTCAACGCCCGTAATCAATGCGGGAAACTTCATGCTAACTTTATCCTTTCTTGGTTCCTAACAATCTCCCCTGATGGGTTTCCACTCGACACGGTAGGGGAGCTCAACCGCGTAGAGCGCTGCCTCGGTTGCCGAGGCAAATTCCTTTGCGTGGTCCTCTCGATCCACCGGCTGGCCGTCGTCATCAATCCACAGCGGACGTGACTCATAGCCGACAAGCCGGAGTGCGTAGAGGGTTTGTCCTGGGCGACGGCTCACAGGATAATAGTCTTGGCGATCCACTGATTCGCGCGCTGAAAACACTCTTCGGGCGTGTCGCACCAAAACACCCGCCGCACCCTCGTCTCGATTTTGCTGCCGTCGCCGAGTTTGGAGACGTCCGCCTTTTGCTCGATCCGCATTTGCCAACGCGTTTGACCACGGGGCTTGCTGGCCGTGTACGTAGGATCACCGAGCCACGTCATCGGGCAAGCCTCCTGCTACTCGCAACCGTGTGGAAAAGACATCCCGCGACTACCTCTCGAAATTGGACCCAAAAACACGGCGTTTTCTGGAGACGCCCATCGTTCCATCGGAAACCGAGGAGCTTCAGGCAAAGAATCTTCGCGCCAGCATACGACTGAAAAAAATTCTGACCGTCGTTCTCATCATTTGGGCTAGTTGCATCGCGCTGGGATTGGCCGTCGCCGGCATCATGCTTTTGGGTGGCCTTTTTGTGGTCGGCAAGGTGGCTCAAACAGCGCCACGCCTCCCAAAACTGGCGCCCGCTTCGACTGAAGGATTCCCAGTAGGCAATGACCCCATCGTTATTCGCGATCCGAATGGGAGACACGATCCGCTTGTGCTGCCTAATCCCAGCCAGCCCATACTTGATGAAACTCGCCGCATTTTGCAGTCGCCGCCATACGCAAAACCGACTCCACAGCAACGGCTGGCCCTCGATCCACAAGAGCAACGAACACGAGCCATGCGACCGCCGACGTGGACCGCAAAGCCGACGCCGCAGCAGCGCCTGCACATTCAAGATCCCCAGTAGACTCAAAGTAGGTCCTCCTGATCGAGGGTTTCCAGCATCTGGAGCCCCAACCGGAAGCAAAGCCGGGAGAGCTGACGTCCGCGCAGCCGGGGCCGTCCAGACAGCACCGCGAGGCGCTCAATGACGCTTGGGCCTTCACGAAATTTGACCTCATCCGTAAGCTTTTCCCGCGGGAAGAGCGCGGGGGACGTTTCGGGGGATTTCTCGCTCACGGCGCGACCCTCCAGGAAACCTCGCCGTATTTTTCGAGATGACCAACCGCGAGCCGCTTGGCTGCAGGTAGCTGGTGCCGATAACTGATGGACTCGCGACTGCGACCGTCCACCGTGACCCACCATTTCACCACCTGATAACGCCCGATAGCGGTGGGATGCCCGTTGTGGTCGTAAACCTTCGCGACCGCTTTGCCTTTCACGAACCCGTCCAAGAGGAGCGTGCTCATTCGTAACTTGCCTTTCTAAGCAGGCACGACTATACGATTCGCACTGCTCGGTTGCTGCTGTAACAGCGCCGAGCTTTGAAACGCCGATCAGTGTTGCCTGCAAAACTCCACTGACGGCGTTTCGCTCTTCTTGGCGAAACGATGGCGAAGAGTACCGCACTGATCGGATAGGGGCTACTACCCGATCTGGCGATTTAATACGACATATATTGTTATATGTTTTAAAGCATTGAAGGACGGGAGGTGTTTTGAGGGTTTGGAGGCGGTTTTCAGCCCTTCCTGCCGTTCAGGCCTCAAAGGCCGGATCACTCCTCGAACGACTGCCCTACTCGATCAGGCTGCAGACCTCGGCGAAGTTCAGGCCTTCCATGAGCGGTTGTTCGTTCTCGACCAGCAGGTCGGCGATCTCGCGCTTCTTGGCTTGTAGACTCAGGATCTTTTCTTCGACCGTGCCGCGTGCGATCAGCTTGTAGATGTTCACCGAGCGGGTCTGGCCGATACGGTGCACGCGGTCGGTTGCCTGAGCTTCGACGGCCGGATTCCACCATGGATCGTAATGGATCACGGTGTCGGCGGCGGTCAGGTTCAGGCCGACGCCGCCGGCTTTGAGGCTGATCAGGAAGACCGGGATTTGGCCTTTCTGGAACCGGTCGACCTCGGCCTGGCGGTTTCGGGTCGAACCATCCAGGTAACAGTATTCCACGCCATCTTCCTTCAAGGCGGCGCCGATCAGCTTCAGCATGCTCGAAAACTGGCTGAAGATCAGCGTCCGGTGGCCGTCCTCAACGATCTCGGAAACCAGCTCCCGCAGCAGCTCCAGCTTGGCCGATTCACCCGCCCGGCGCGCCAGTTCGGCGACATCCGCCTCGGCGGTCGGACCGGCCTCGTCGCCATCCAGACTGGCTGCCTCCAGCGATTCCGCCACGGCGGCTGCGCCATCCAAAAGCCGCGGGTCGCAGCAGGTTTGACGCAGGCGCAGCAAAGCCGTAAAGACGTCCATCTTCCGGCGCGGCGCCGGTCCGTCGGGACCATCCTTCTGCAGAAGCTGCCGAGCGGCAGTCATGAGCCTCCGGTAGGCATCTGCCTGCGGCTTAGTCAGTTCACAATAAGAGATTTGCTCGATTTTTTCCGGCAATTCCGTAGCCACCGCCTTCTTCGTGCGGCGCAGGATAAAGGGCTTCAATCGGGCCACCAGGCGCTGGTGCTGGGCGCCGCCGGGCTGATCCCGGATCGGGATTTCAAACCGTTCCCGGAACAATTCCCGGGAACCCAAAAAGCCCGGCATCAGGAACTGCATCACCGACCAGATATCCCGCACGCCGTTCTCGATCGGCGTACCGGTGAGCGCCAGCTTGGTTTCCGACCGCAACCGATGCGCCGCTTGGGCCGTCTGGCTTTCCGGGTTCTTGATCTGCTGAGCTTCATCCAGGGCGATCGCGGCGAAATTCTGCCCCCTCAGTGCCTCCTGATCCCGGCGCAGCAACCCGTAGCTGGTAATCCAAAGCCGGTCTTCTTTGACCTTGGCTGCCACCTGGGCCGGATTCTCGTCGCTCAGCAAAGCCGGCCGCAACCCGGGCGCGAACCGCTCCGCTTCCCGTTGCCAGTTCAGGGTCAGCGACGCCGGGCAAACGACCAGCTTGGGTCCCCGGATGGAATTCAGGAAAGCCAGCGCCTGGACCGTCTTCCCTAATCCCATTTCATCCGCAAGAATGCCAGCTAGCCCGTTCTTCGACAGATAGTTGAGCCACTGGACTCCTTCTTTCTGATAGCTCCGTAGAAGCTCCCATTCGGTCCCCAAAATCAACGGCGTGACCTTCCGGGCAAACGGCAACTCACTGTGCCAATCCTGCCCACTTGGCCCACCCACAATCTCCCCATTCTGCTGATCCACAAACCGGTTCAGGAACCCGGCATCACGCGGATCGAACCGATACGAACCCGGCCGCGCCTGACCCGGATTGGTGTCCTTCAGCAACTCATCAAACTCATCCAGCAGCCCCGTATCGAGCACCGCGGTCTTCTGGTTTTTCAGCTTCACCGTCCGCCGTCCACTCGCCAGCAGCCGCCGGATCTCCATCGCCGAAAGCCGCTCGCCACTCTCGGTCGCCAGCTCAAAACCGACCTCAAACCAATTCTGCCCGCTCCTTTGGACCTCAAACCGCGGCTGCACCCGCTCGAGATCCTTGGTCACGTACTCAAACCGCTGCCCAATGGTCACTTCCCAATCCCGCTGCATCCCCGGCAGGTCCTGAGCAAAAAACGCCAAAATCGCCTGTTCACCCCGGAGCGCCCATTCGCCCCGCGGCGTCGGCCCTTCGAAGCCACTCTGCCGCAACCGGGCCAAGGCCCCCTGCTCTGCAGCATTCGCCGCCCGGTACCCCGGACTGGTAATCGTGATCTGCCGTTTGTCGGTATGCGCCGCCAACTCCGCTCCCAGGTAGTTGAGCGACCCCTCGAGCTTGAGGTGAAACCGCGGCGCATTGGCCGTCGCCACCAGCGACACCGTACTCTCGACCGGCGGCGCCCCAATCTCCGGCGCATCGAACCACCGCCGCAACGCCGGCAGCTCTTTCTGAAGAAACCCCGGCACTCCGGCGCTGGGGATTTCTACGGCCGGACGGCGAAACAGCTCAAGGTAGGCCGCTGGCAGATCGTCGGCCACGCGGTACAGGCTGCGGCCATCCCAAAGCCACACCGTGGTCTGGCCCGCCAGCAGCTTCATGCCATCCGGCACGGAAACGCTCAGCCGAAGTCCCCCGCCCGGCTGTTCCGCTGCTCGCAGCGCCAGCCGCCCGGCAAAGGGTTGAATCGCCAACGCCGGCCCGCGTCCCAGGGTCACCCGGGAATTCCTCACAAACGCGCCGAGCACTTGCTCCCCCTGAGCCAGAGCCACTTGCAACATCGCCGGCACTTCGCCCGACGCGATCCGCACCAGCGCCGTCAGCGCCACGAAGTCCGCCGGCGCCAGCCGATAACGCCCCGGCGGCAACGTCCCCAGCGACCGGCGGTTGCCCTTGGCCGTTCCTTCCACCGCAAAGCTCACCGTCCCGCGCGCCCAAGCCTCCGGCAGATTCGGCGGCACGATCAGATGCAGCTCCAGCAAATCGCCCACGTCGCTCCCGGCAACGGCTTCCGAGGTAAAAGTAAACGCCCCCTTTCGCGCCGTCAGCACCCCCGCCGGCTCCACGGGCGCCGGAGCAGCGATCGGCCGAACCGGCACCTCGGCCGCTTTGGCTGCGGTCGGAGTCAGGATCTCCAGACCCACCGCGATTGAATGCGCGCAAATCACCCCCCGCGCCCGGCTATCCCGGCAGGTGCACAGATTCTCGACATCCGTCTTCCGGTCGCCGATGCGCAGACCCGCCCGATATTGCGTGGTCCCTTCCCGCACCAGTCCCCGCAAAATCGGCGGTTCGAGGGTAGCCTCGCTGACCCGCCCGGCGGAATGCAAACCGCGCGCGGCTTTCATGGCCTGCCAGCCACCGGCGTCGTTGAGCAGTCGTTCAGTCAGCGGAATCATCGGAAGGGCGCTGCATACGATGCGGGCCTCGAAATCGCAACCGATGCCGCAGCGAAAACCGGTCTGTAGCGGCGGTCCATGACCGTCGCATTCTTCGTGGAAGTGGACGGCGCTACGCGGGAGGGATTGGCGACGGTCATAGACCGCCGCTACAGGTCCGTTTCGTTATATCGCGCTATAGTCAGCCGGGGTTTATCTTGTGAGATTAACCACCGATATAAAATACCGCGAGCGCAATTACCCAACCTGCGCCTGATAATCTTCCGGCGATTTCAGCGCCGCGACTTCGGCTTCAGCTATGCCACTCAGGCGGAAGATCCAGCCTTCGCCATAAGGATCGGTATTCAACAAAGCCGGATTACTCGAAAGCGCTTCATTCACTTCAGCTACCGTACCCGCCACCGGCGCATAAATATCGCTGGCCGCCTTGACGCTTTCCACCACACAAATCTGTTGCCCGGCCGCGACTACAGCCCCGACCTTTGGTAATTCCACATAAACCACATCGGTCAATTCCGCCTGGGCGTGATCGGTAATACCCACGGTAACAGTGTCGCTGGCAAGGCGGACCCATTCGTGGCTGTCGGTATAACGGAGGTCAGTGGGAATACTCATGATCAGGAATCACCGGGTTGTTGCGGCCGGTAAAAAGGTTTCTTTTCCACGCGCGCCGGAAAGCGTCGGCCGCGGATATCGATTTCAAATTCTTCGCCAATCCGCGCCAGGTCGGACGGCAGATAAGCGAGGCCA
>Ga0209050_1003393_pt1 | contig 11817 bp, 10 predicted proteins | sample Araplavi_mTSA_r2_FD_184276 | JGI IMG/M metagenome (GOLD analysis project Ga0209050, IMG submission 184276) | Arabidopsis root microbial communities from North Carolina, USA - plate scrape MF_Cvi_mTSA_r2 (SPAdes) (version 2) | ecosystem: Host-associated > Plants > Roots > Endosphere | place: USA...
GGAATCTCATGCGTGTGGGCCGGGTGCCCGGGGGAGGGGCGCCGGTCAGGAAGCGGCGGGGCGCCGTGCTTCCTTTTCCGGCGCGAAGCTTCAGGCCAGTTGCTGGTCGATGAAGGCGGTCAATTGGGCCTTGCTCATGGCGCCGACCTTGGTGGCGGCCAGCTGGCCGTCCTTGAACAGCATCAGCGTGGGGATGCCGCGTATGCCGAACTTGGCGGGGATGTCGCGGTTTTCGTCCACGTTCATCTTGGCGATCTGCAGCTTGCCGTCGTAGCCGGTCGCCACTTCATCCAGGATGGGAGCGATCATCTTGCACGGACCGCACCATTCGGCCCAGTAATCCACCAGCACGGGTTTGGAGGATTGCAGCACATCGGCTTCGAAGGTGGCATCGGTGGTATGTTTGATCAGTTCGCTCGCCATGGCGGCTCCTTTGTCTTGGTTAGGATGGTTACGATACGTAGGGCTAAAGTTGCAGTCATTGTGGCAGAAAGCAAGTGGCCGGGTCGGGCAGGCAGGGGCTATCACCCTGATAGCCACCCGCTCAATCCGCCCGCGGCCCGTCCCAAGTTTCCTCTTGTCGCCCGTCGCAAACCCTATTCATGCCACCAGCCTCCATCGCCGACCTTGCCGCCACCGCCGCCCCGCCTGATGCGCGGTGCTGGCGCCAGGCCATGGCCGGGCTGGCCGCGGCCATCGGGGCGCGCGGCGTGCACCCGGCCGAATGTGTGGTGCTGCTGCCCTATGCCCAGCTGATCCAGCAGGCGCGCCAGGCCTGGGCCGCGCAGGCCGGCGACACCTTTTTTGTTCCGCGTTTTGAAACCACCATGAACTGGGCTGGCGGCCTGGGCGGCACGCTGGGCCTGTTCACGCCCTCGGGCGACGATTTGCGCATGGACGTGGCCGTCGACATGCTCACCGCCGCCTCGCTTCTGGAGCGCGCCGGCCTCGGCAACCAGCAGGATGCGCTGGCCGGCCGCCTGGTCGAGGCCGCCTGGAGCCTGGCCGGCGTGGCCGCCGCCGTCATGCCGGCGCGGCGCCGCGCCTGGAGCGAAGGGCTGGCCCAGACCCTGGGCGCGGGCCTGGATTCGCCGGTGCTGGCGCTCGAAGCCGCCGTGGGCCGCATCGCGCTGGCCTGGGCCGCGGCCTCGGCCTACCCGACGGATCGCCTGTTCCAGGCCCGGCCCCTGCTGTTCGCCGTGCTTGAAGGTTTCCAGGCCGACCCGCTGACCGAGGCGCTCAAGGCCCATTTCGGTGAGCTGTCCCTGTCCATCCCCCTGTGCATACCCCTGGAGGCCGGCCCGCCGCCCGCCTTGCATGCCGCCCAGGACGCCGAAGACGAAGCCGGCCGCGCCGCCGCCTGCGTGCTGGCCCACCTGGCGCAGGGCCGCAGCCCGGTCGCCCTGATCGCGCAGGACCGCCAGCTCACGCGCCGCGTGGGCGCCATGCTGGCCGAGCGCGGCATCGCCATGCGCGACGAAACCGGCTGGAAGCTGTCCACCACGCGTGCGGCCGCCGGTCTCATGAGCCTGCTGCGCGCCTTGCCCTGGGATGCCTCCACCGACGCCGTGCTGGACTGGCTCAAGAACGCGCCCGCTTTTGAGCCCATGCTGGTGACCGCCGCCGAAACCGAGCTGCGCCGCGTCGGCGTGCGCGCCTGGCGCGACCTGCCCGAATTTGCCGCCGAAGACATCGTGCCGCCGGCCTTTATGGCCACCCAGCCGCTGGCCCTGCAGGCCAACGCGCTGCGCGCGCCCCTGGCCCGCGCCCGCTCGCTGGCCGTGTGGCTGCGCGATTTGCGCGCCGCGCTGCAGGCGGCCGGCCAGTGGGAGACGCTGGCCGAAGACGAAGCCGGCCAGGTCGTGCTCGAGGTGCTGCGCCTGCATGAGGGCGCCGAGATTGAATTCCAGGCCTCGCCGGTCATGCGCCTGCATGATTTCACCCAATGGGCCAACCAGGCGCTCGAAGGCGGCAAGTTCGCGCCGCCGCATCCGGCGGCCGAGCAGGTCGTGATCCTGCCGCTGCCGCAGCTGCTGGGCCGGCCCATGCGCGCCGTGGTGCTGCCCGGCTGCGACGAGATCCGCCTGCCGGTCTCGCCCGAGCCCGCCGGCCCCTGGACGCCCGCCCAGCGTGAGCTGCTGGGCCTGCCCTCGCGCGAGACCCTGGCCGCCGCGGCCCGCCAGGCCTGGCATTACGCCCTGCAGGCGCCGCGGCTCGACGTGCTGTGGCGCAGCAGCGAATCGGGTGAGCACCTGATCCCTAGCGGTTTTGTGCAGGAACTGCTGCTGACGCAGGACGACGCCTCCCAGGAAACCCAAGCCGCCGCCGACCCGCGCAGCCTGCGCGCCGTGGACATCCAGCCCACGCCGCACCCCTTTCCGAGCGGCGAGGCCTTGCCCCTCACGCGGCTGTCGGCCAGTGCCTATGAGGACCTGCGCCGTTGCCCCTACCGCTTCTTTGCGCTGCGCCAGCTCAAGCTGCAGGAGCCCGAGGAGCTTGAAAGCGAACTCGGCAAGCGCGACTTCGGCAACTGGCTTCACGGCCTGCTGCGGCATTTCCATGAAGCACTGAAAGCGCAGCCTACCGACGACCCGGCCGTCCGCGCCACCATGATGGATGCGGCGGCCGACCGGGCCGCCCAGGAACTGGCACTCACTGAAAGCGAGTTCCTGCCCTTTGCCGCCGCCTGGCCCGGCGTGCGCGAAGGCTACCTCGAATGGCTGGCCGGGCACGAAGCTAGCGGCGCCACTTTTGACGAAGCCGAGGTCTGGCGCGAAATGCCGCTGGGCGAACTGACCTTGCTCGGCAAGCTGGATCGCATAGATCGCCAGGCCGACGGCCATGCGCTGCTGATCGACTACAAGACCGAGCCGCGCGCCACCACGGCCGACCGCATCAAGGGCGGCCAGGAAGACACGCAACTGGCCTTTTACGCCGCGCTCATGAGCGACGACACCCTGGCCGCAGCCTATGTCAACCTCGGCGAAAAAGAGCCGACCAAAACCTATGAGCAGCCCGAGATCGTCGGCCTGCGCGATGAACTGATAGACAGCATCCTGACCGACATGGCCCGCATCGCACGCGGTGCGGCCCTGCCGGCACTGGGCGAAGGCAAGGCCTGCGACTACTGTGCCGCGCGTGGTTTATGCCGCAAGGACTTCTGGAGTCTGGACGAGGATGCCGCCGCCGGGGAGGAGGGCGCATGACCCCGCCGGCCAACACCCTGGTCGCCCACACCGCCGCCTACGAATGCAATGGCGAGCCGGTCTCGGCCGAGGCCTTTTATGCGATTGCCTGCGACCCGCGCCGCAGCGTTGCGGTCGAGGCCTGCGCCGGCGCCGGCAAAACCTGGATGCTGGTCTCGCGCATCGTTCGCGCCCTGCTGGACGGCGCCACCGCCGCGCCCGGCCGGCAGGTCTTGCCGCATGAGATCCTGGCCATCACTTTCACCAAAAAAGCCGCCGGCGAGATGCGCGAGCGCCTGGACGACTGGCTCAAGGCCTTTGCCCATGCCGACGACGCCACCTTGCAGCGCGAGCTCGACATGCGCGGCGTACAGCTGGACCTGGCCGGCGCCAGGGGCCGACAGGCCGCGCAGCAGCTGCGCGAGCAGCTGTCCAATCTGTACCGTTCCATCCTGGCCAGCGGCCGCTCGGTGCAGATACGCACCTTCCACAGCTGGTTCGCGGCCTTGCTGCGCAGCGCGCCGGTCGCGGTGCTGCAGCGGCTGGAGCTGCCCGTCAATTACGAGCTGCTCGAAGACGACGCGCCCGCGCGCGCTTTGGTCTGGCGGCGCTTTTACGCGGCGGTCGCGGCCGACGCCGCGCTCAAGGCCGACTTCGAGGCCGTGGTGCTCACCCACGGCCGCTTCCAGGCCGACAAGGCCTTGCAGGCTGCGCTCGACAAGCGCACCGAGTTCACGCTGGCCGATGAAAAAGGCGTGATCGCCGCTTCGGTCCAGCCCTTCGCGGCGCAATTCACCGAATTCGGCGGACTTGATGAGCCGGAAGAGCTGCTCAGCACGAACCGCTTTCACCGGCAGACCCTGAGGGACGCCGCCATGGCGCTGGGCCGCGCCAGCGCGCCGACTTTTTCGGCCAAGGGCGTGGAGCTGGAGCAGGCGCTGACGGCCGGCGACTTCCCGGCGGCCATCGCGGCCCTGCTGACCGAAAAAGGCACACCGCGCAAGTTCGGCGAAAAAATCATCGGCATCGAGCAGGTGCGCATCGCCCAGGACCTGGTGCTGCGTGTGGTTGCGGCCCGCCAGCAGCACGACGCCTGGCAACACCAGCAGCGCATGGCGCGCCTGAGCCGCGTGTTGATCGCGCAGTTCACCGCCCTCAAGCGCGAACGCGGCTGGGTCGACATGAACGACGTTGAACGCGCCGCGCTGCTGATGCTGGCCGACCCGGTGCTCTCGGGCTGGGTGCAGGAGCGGCTGGATGCGCGCATACGCCACCTGATGATCGACGAGTTCCAGGACACCAACCCGCTGCAGTGGCAGGCCCTGTATTCGTGGCTGATCGGCTATTCGGGCGCGGGCACGGCGCCCAGCGTCTTCCTGGTGGGCGACCCCAAACAAAGCATTTACCGCTTCCGCCGCGCCGAGCCGCAGGTCTTTCGCGCCGCGCAGGCTTTTGTGGTGCACGGCTTGGGCGGCGATTTGCTCAGCTGTGACCACACGCGCCGCAATGCCGAGGCGGTCATAGACACCGTCAACGCCGCCATGGTGACGGCGCGCGAGGCCGATGCCTATGACGGCTTTCGCGAGCACACCACGGCCTCGGGCCTGGCCGGCGCCGTGGGCCGCTTGCCGCCGATTCCGCGCAACAAGGACGAGGAAGAGGCTTCGCCGCTGGCCGCCGGCTGGCGTGACAGCCTCACCACGCCGCGCGAACTGCCCGAGGAAACCCTGCGCACGCGAGAAGCGCGCCAGGCCGCCGCCTGGATATCCGGGCAGATCGCCGGCGGGCTGCGGCCCCAGGACGTGATGGTGCTTTCGCGCAAGCGCGCCGGCCTGCTGCCGCTGCAGGAAGAGCTGCGCGCCCTGCATATTCCCGCCCAGGTCGGCGAAAAAACCGAGCTCATTGACTGCTGCGAGGTGCTGGACCTGGTGGCGCTGCTCGACGTGCTGGTCTCGCCGCAGCATGACTTGTCGCTGGCGCGCGCGCTGCGCTCGCCGCTGTTCGGCCTGTCCGATGACGGCCTGGTGCAACTGGCCTTGCTGCAGCGCGAACACGGCAAGCCCTGGTACGAGCTGCTGCAGAAAGAAGAACTGCTGGCGCCCGAACTGCAAGGCCTGGGCGCAACGCTGGCGCGCTGGAAAAGCTGGCTGGACAGCCTGCCGCCGCACGACGCATTGCAGGGCATTTACGACGACGGCGACGTGCTCGCGCGCTTTGGCGCCGCGGCGCCTACGGCCCAGCGCGGCGCGGTGCTGGCCAATTTGCGCGCGCTGCTGGGCGTTTCGCTGGAACTGGACGGCGGCCGCTACGCCACGCCTTATGGTTTTGTGCGTGCCCTCAAGGCCGGCGGCACGCAGGCGCCGGCCACTGTCAGCGGCGAAGCCGTGCGCCTGCTCACGATTCACGGCGCCAAGGGCCTGGAGGCCGAGGCCGTGCTGCTGCTGGACACCGACACCGTCGAGCGCAATGCCGACAGCATGGGCGTGCTGGTCGACTGGCCCGGCGAGGCCACCGAGCCGCGCAAATTTGTCTTCCTGGTCAGCGAAAGCCGGCCCCCGGCCTGCGCCGCTGACACCCTGGCCGCCGAGCAGGCCGCCCGCAAGCGCGAAGAGCTCAATGCGCTGTATGTGGCGCTCACGCGCGCGCGCCACACCCTGGTGATTTCTTCTATTGAGCCGCACCGCGTGACCACCGAAAGCTGGTGGCAGCGCCTGCAGGGTTTGCTGGGCGAACTGCCCGTGCCGGTGGCCGACGAAACAGCGGGCCAACGCCCGGACGCGGCCGATGCCGGCGTCTTCTACCTGCCCGAATTGCCCGAGCTGCCCCAGGCCCTGCTGCCGGAGCTGCCCGCCGTGGAGAGCCTCGATGAAGACTCCCTCAAGGCCCGCATAGGCAAGGCCATGCACCGTTTGCTGGAATGGGGCGGTGCGCTATCGCCCGAACAGGTGGCGGCCGCGGCGCGTGAGTTCCGCCTGAGCCCGGCCCAGGCCGCGCAGTCGGCCGCGCTGGCCGGCCGCATCCTGGCCGGCGAGGGCGCCTGGGCCTGGCGGCCCGAGCTGCTGGCCTGGCAGGGCAATGAGGTCGACCTGGTCTATGCCGGCCAGGCGCTGCGGCTGGACCGCCTGGTGCAGCGCAAGGACGCCGGCCACGAAGGCCACTGGTGGGTGCTGGACTACAAATCGGCCAGCGCCCCGCAGCGCCAGCCCGCATTGGTCGCGCAGCTGCAGGCCTACCGCGCGGCGGTGCAGCGCATCTACCCGGGCGCGCCGGTCAAAGCGGCTTTTCTGACGGGGCAGGGAACTGTGGTCCTCGTTGACTGATCACACCGGGCCTGTCCGGCGCCCCTTCCTTCCACTCCATGCCGGCCGAAAGGATTCCCATGCTCAAGCAATTCCTCGCCTCCCTGGCCCTGGCGGCCACCTTGCCGTTGGCCCTGGCGCAAAGCCCCGTGCCGGCCAATCCCACTGTGCGCCTGCGCGCCACGATTGAAAAAGTCGATGCCACCAGCCTCACCGTCAGGGAGCGCAGCGGCGAAGTCATCACGCTGGCGCGGCCCGCCGCGATGGACGTCTCGGAAGTCTTTCCGCTGGCGCTGGCCGACATCAAGCCCGGCAGCTATATAGGCACGGCCGCCATGCCGCAGGCCGACGGCAGCCAGCTGGCGCTGGAGGTCGTGGTGTTTCCCGAAGCCGCGCGCGGCACCGGCGAAGGCCACCGCCCCTGGGACTTGCGGCCCGAGAGCACCATGACCAACGCCACCGTGGCCGACCTGGCCGCAGCGCCTTCGACGGTGCCGGGCGGGCAAAAGCTCACGCTGCGCTACAAGGACGGCGAAAAAACCGTCATCGTGCCGCCCGATGCGCCCGTGGTCTCCTTCAAGCCCGGCAAGGCCGATGAAAACACGCTGCTGGTACCCGGCGCCAAAGTAATGATCACTGCCCAGGAGCAGGGCGGCAAGCCGACCGCGCTGCGCGTGATCGTCGGGCGCAATGGGTTTGCGCCGCCCATGTAAGGACCGGCGGTCGGTCGCTATCCCAGCGGCCTCTCCCTGTCTCTCCCTGTAATAATCAGGCCATCCTGTTCCGCCGAACCGCGCCCGCTTGGGGCGCTTTGTGTTCGCGACCGCGAACCTTTCGATTTTTCCTGTTTAACCTGTGGCCGCCGCGCGCGGAACCCCCTTGACACCTGGCGCATCCCCTCTTGAATCCACCCCGGCCGCCGCATTGCGTGTGGCCGTCATAGGCGGCGGGCCCGCCGGCCTGATGGCCGCCGAAGCCCTGGCCGGTGCCGGTGCGGCCCTGAGGGTGGAGGTCTACGACGCCATGCCCTCGGTGGGCCGCAAGTTTTTGCTGGCCGGCATAGGCGGGCTCAACCTCACGCATTCCGAAGCGCCGCAGGCCTTTGTGGGCCGTTATGGCGAGCGCGCCGCGCAGTTGCAGCCGCTGCTGGCCGCCTTTGGCCCCACCGAGCTGCGCGCCTGGGCCGAAGCCCTGGGCGTGGAAACCTTTATCGGCAGCTCGGGCCGCGTGTTTCCCAAGGACATGAAGGCCGCGCCGCTGCTGCGCGCCTGGCTGCAGCGCCTGCGCCAGGCCGGCGTGAAGTTTTCCATGCGGCACCGCTGGCTGGGCTGGGCCGAAGACGGCGCGCTGAAATTTTCAACGCCTGCTGGTGAGGTGCTGGTACAGGCCGATGCCGTGGTGCTGGCGCTGGGCGGTGGCAGTTGGGCGCGGCTGGGCTCGGACGGCGCCTGGGTGCCGCTGCTGGCCGCGCGCGGCGTCGCGCTCGCGCCGCTGCTGCCTTCCAATTGCGGCTTTGATGTGGCAGCGCGGCCCGACAGCCCGGCTCAATTGCAGGAGGCCGCCGCCGATACCGGTGAAACCCGCCGCGAATTTTTGCAGGAACTGATAGGCAAAAGCCCCAAGCCCCACACCGGCTGGACCGAACATTTCGCCAGCCGCTTTGCCGGCCAGCCCTTCAAGTCCGTCGCCATCCATTTCACCGATTCGCGCGGCCGCAACTTCAGCCGCAAGGGCGAGTTCATCGCCACCGCCACCGGCGTCGAAGGCAGCCTGGTCTATGCCGCGTCCCATTTGCTGCGCGACGAGATCGCCGCCCATGGCAGCGCCACCTTCATGCTGGACCTGCTGCCGGACAAATCAGCCGAACAGGTATTGGTCGAAGTGCGTCACCCGCGCGGCTCGCGCTCGCTCTCCAGCCACCTGAAAAGCCGGCTCAACCTGGATGGCATCAAGGCCGCCATGCTGTATGAACTGCTGGGCAAGGACGCGATTGCCGACCCGGTGCGCCTGGCTGCCGGCATCAAGGCCCTGCCGGTGCGCATGACGGCCACCCGGCCGATTGACGAAGCCATCAGCACCGCGGGCGGCGTGATGTTCGAGGCCATGAACGCGCAACTGCAGCTGCAAAACCTCCAAGGTCCGGGCCAGCCCGTGTTCTGCGCCGGCGAGATGCTGGACTGGGAAGCGCCCACCGGCGGCTATTTGCTGACCGCCTGTTTTGCCAGCGGCCGCGTAGCGGGGCAGGGCGTTCTCGCGCACTTCGGTTTGTCATCAAAAATCTGAAGAGAAGGGGAAGCCATGATTGTTCGTTTCCACATCGAACCCATGATGCAGGACGAGTTTGAATACCGTGTGAGCTACGAAGGCGAAGACCTCTATGGCGACGCCGGCCTTGATAGTGTCGAGGCCTGCATCATCGCCGCCACCGAAGGCCTGGGCCAGGACGCCATTGGCGCCGAAGTCGCCTACAAGGGCATCATCAGCGGCACGTATGCGCTGGCCTCGCTGGCGTTGGCCTCGGCGCAGATTGCCCAGCATGCGCTGCAGACGACAGAGGCGATTGAAGAGGCGGCCAGGTAAGCCGGGATACCTCCCGCAAGCCCGGAACCGGTTTTTCTTCGTTTGTGCGCTAGCGCACATACCGAGGGTCCTTTATTGCCTCTACTCCGAAAACGGTGCGAGACCTCCGTCAGAGGCCGACTCGAAGCCAGATCCGCCCGGAGTTCGCAATCAGCCTTTCCCCCGACCCCAAAAAGAATCAACTGCTGGCCGCCTTGCCGGACGCAGAGTGGCAACGCTGGGCGCCGCAACTGGAGTGGGTCGACATGCCGCTGGGGCAGGTGGTCTACGAATCGGGCAGCACGCTGGCCCATGTGTATTTTCCGACCACGGCCATCGTCTCCCTGCTCTATGTGATGGAAAACGGCGCCTCGGCCGAGATCGCGGTGGTCGGCCATGAGGGCGTGGTCGGCATCTCGCTCTTCATGGGCGGCGAATCCACCCCCAGCCGCGCCGTCGTGCAAAGCGCCGGCCAGGGCTTTCGCCTGAAGGCCGAGGCCATCAAGGAAGAATTCAAACGCGCGCCGGTGCTGCACCTGCTGCTGCGCTACACCCAGGCCTTGATCACGCAGATGGCGCAGACGGCCGTGTGCAACCGCCACCATTCGCTGGACCAGCAGCTGTGCCGCTGGCTGCTGCTGAGCCTGGACCGGCTGCAGGGCAATGAACTCGTCATGACGCAGGAGCTCATCGCCAACATGCTGGGCGTGCGCCGCGAGGGCGTCACCGAAGGCGCGCTCAAGCTGCAACACCTCGGCCTGATCCGCTATTCGCGCGGCCGTATCACGGTGCTGGACCGCCCGGGCCTGGAGCAACGCACCTGCGAGTGTTATGCCGTGGTCAAGAAGGAATACGACCGGCTACTGCCCGACAAGCTCGCGGCCTAGCTGGCCTGCTTGCGGGCTGTGTTCGCTGGCACACGGTGCGATGTGCGGTGCATCGTGCATACTGGGAAACCGAATTGAACTGACGACAGTAGCGCGGCCTTGTCCATGACCCGGCACATCCGGGAGCCGTCCTACCCTGGAGAGCCATCTTGGCCCCTGTCGAAAACCACCTCATTGAGCTCCTTCCCCGCAAGGACCGCCTGCGCCTGCTGGCCGTCTGCGAGCCGGTAGAACTCGTGCTGGCCGAAGTGCTCTGCGAGCCGGGCAAACCCACGCGCCACGTCTACTTCCCCGTCGACAGCTTCATCTCGCTGGTGGCCCTGGTCGAAGGCAGCCCCGGCGTCGAAGTCGGCATGGTGGGCCGTGAAGGCATGCTGGGCGCGCAACTCGCGCTGGGTGTCGTCACCGCGCCGCTGCATGCGGTGGTGCAGGGGGCCGGGGCGTCCTGGCGAATCGGCACACCGGCCTTCCGGCTCGAGCTGGCGCGCAGCCTGCCGCTGCAGCGCGGCATGAACCGTTACCTCTATGTGCTGATGGCGCAGCAGGCCGCTTCGGCCGCCTGCCTGCGCTTTCACCAGACCACCGAACGCCTGGCCCGCTGGCTGCTGATGAGCCAGGACCGCGCGCATTCCGACCACTTCCACGTGACGCACGAATTCCTGGCCTATATGCTGGGCATGCGCCGCGTCGGCATCACGGCCGCCGCCAATGCCTTGCAGCGCGGCGGCCTCATCGAGTACCACCGCGGCGATGTGACGGTGCTGGACCGCCCCGGCCTGGAAGCCGCGACCTGCAGCTGCTACGCGACCGACCGCCAGACATACGCCCAGCTGCTGCACTGACGCCTGTACTGAGAAAGGCCACTTTCCGCCGCAGCCCTCAAAACCTTTGCGCCGGATGTGCGGCAGCGCACCGACGGGCAGCCTCAGACCTCCTACAAAGGATAAAGGCGATCGCCCAGCCCAACCCAACCGGTCGCTTCGCCTGCCTCTTGCCGCGGCGCCATGCGGCACCCCTGTTTAGCGAGGTTTGTCATGATCCGACTTGCTTCCTCACCCGCCCCCAACCCCAAGCTGCTGGCACGCTCGGCCCTGGCCATGCTGAATTCAACCGGGTTCCTGACGGAGTCCCGGCGTGAGGTGCCCGGTGCCAGCGCCGCTGTACTGGACGTCCTGCGCGACTGGGCCGCAGGCGACGGCGAGCGCGGCCACGATGCCCCTCTTGCTTCGCGCCCCGCGCGGCAGCTCGAAGCGCGCCTGCCCGACTACCCGCTGGACATCGTGATCACCGACTGGGATTTGCTGTTTCGCGCCGTCATGGTCAGGCTCATGCTCAGCGTCGGCGAAAAGCTCGCGGCCCCGCCAAGGTCGCAGGCCGGCGAGCCCGCGGAAATGGTCCAGTCCATCGTGCTGGATTGCGTGGACGCCTTGCACCAGCTGCACCTGGCGCTGATGCAGGAACGCGCCGAACGCGATCACCCTGCGGCAGCGGTGCCGGGGATGCAAGCCAACCGGCCGGCTGCGCTTGATGCGTCTTTTTTGCCGGGTGCGAGTGTGGGGGTGGGGGCTTCAGACGGGTTTTGACGCGACCGGCAAAAACCGGGGCCGAAAGCTTTCCAGATGGCTGATGATGAGGTCCGTCACCTCCATCCCGCTCAGCGAACTTAGCGCAAAGAAGGCCGTGGATCCCGCGTTGCCCGTTTGCGGGTCGTAGTGCTGCGATGGCACCTGCCGCAAATAGCGCGCACGCGGCTTGCCGTCCTGCACCTCATACACCCGGGCATTGTCGGCAAGTCCCACTTGCAGCCCGTGAAGCGGGCCCCCTATGCAGCTCATCAGCATGGCGTTGTTGTCCCCTATTCAGTGGACTGTATACGCATGGGGTGGA
>Ga0209050_1003394_pt1 | contig 11814 bp, 10 predicted proteins | sample Araplavi_mTSA_r2_FD_184276 | JGI IMG/M metagenome (GOLD analysis project Ga0209050, IMG submission 184276) | Arabidopsis root microbial communities from North Carolina, USA - plate scrape MF_Cvi_mTSA_r2 (SPAdes) (version 2) | ecosystem: Host-associated > Plants > Roots > Endosphere | place: USA...
TCCTGCGCAACACCGTGCTCCGGGCCCGCTGGCATCGCAGCGGCGTGGACACTGCAATGAAGGTGCTGCGGGAACTCGCCCCACGGCAGTACCCGAAACAGGCCGCGGCCTTCCGTAGCCTGGCGGCGACATTGGAAACGGCCTCTGCAGCGCCCGGGCGTCAGCCCGCGCGGTAGCCGTAGCGCGAGCCCAGCGCGAGACACTCATCCAGCGGCTTGAGGCCGCCGGTGCAGGTTTCGTCGCTGAGATTTGCCGCCGCGGCGCAGACGCCGATGCGGAGCCAGTCTTCGACCGGCTTGGCTTCGTGCCAGCCGTAGAGGATGCCTGCGGTGAAGGCGTCGCCGGCGCCCGCGGCGCCTTTGATGAAGTCGCCCGGAAGTTGGATGCTGCCGTGCTCGTGCCAGGCGCCATCGCGGCCGAGAGCGCAGCCGCCTTCGGGGAAGTGCACGACCACGCGCTCGCGGACCCCGGCGTCGAGGAGCTGCTGCATGGCGAGGCGGAGTTCGGCGCGATCGAGGAAGGCGGAACCGGGCGCGCTGCTGTGTGGATCGCCCACGCGCACTTTGCGGCCGGTCACGCGACCGGCTTCAAATTCGTTCATGATGCACACGTCGACGTATTTCAGCGCGGGCAGCACGATCTTGGCAAAGCGGTCGCTGTCTTCACTCACGCAATCGATCGAGGTCTTCAAGCCAGCCGCCTGGGCGCGGGCGAGAACCTCGGCCGCTACGGTGCCGTACTCGGGATGCGGGGCGTCGAGTTTGTCGAGCAGCAGGAGGTAGCCGAGGTGGAAGATGCGGGCGTTCGTCTGCGAGAAATCGAAGTGGGTCGAGTCGAGCAGCGCGTTGGCCCCGCGGGCGTGGAAAAAGGTGCGGCGGCCGGTGTCGCGCACGGTCATCACGTCGGTGTAGCTGGTTGGCGCCTCGGCGGTTTTTTGCAGCGCCTTGGTGTCGATTCCCCGGGCGGAGCACTGCTCGAGGATCCAGGTGCCATCGCCGTCGTCGCCCACGAGGCCCACGGCTTCGAGCGGGAAGGGGGCGCCTAGGAGGGCGAGGTCGACCAGCACGTTAAACGGTGAGCCACCGGTGCCTTTGGTCGTGGAAAAGATGTTTGCGAGGGTATCCTGCTGCGGCCAGAGATCGATGATCTTCACGGCGTCGACGATCCAGTTGCCGCCAGAGAAAAGGCCGGTGCGGGAGGTAGTGCTGCTCATAAGGGAGGCGGAGGAACGCATAGCCCGCCCTGCCGTGGCAAATCTCTTTTTGCGGGTTTGGGGAACGTTTTAGGTGGGAGCCGGGAATTCGATGGGAGTAAATTTCCCGTCACAGTTCTCCGCCGGGAACCACTTGAGCGGTGAAAATGAAAACGTTTCCCGAATCCGAACCCCTCGACGACGCGCGGCTGGTCCAGCTTTGCCTGGCTGGGCAGCGCGACGCTTTCAGCCAGGTCGTGACCCGCTACCAGTCGCTGATCTGTGGCCTGGCCTACAGTGCCTGCGGTGATGTCGGCCGCAGTGAAGACCTCGCACAGGAGACCTTCATCGCGGCCTGGAAAGGGTTGGGAGGATTGCAGGAGCCGGGCAAGCTGAAGAGCTGGCTCTGTGGGATCGCGCGGAATCTGATCCACAACTCCGTGCGTGCGGCGCAGCGGACCCCGACGGCACAGGCGGAGCCTTTACCGGCGGAGATCTCCAGCCCGGTGGCTGGGCCACACGAGGCCGCCGCGAAACGGGAGGAGGAACTTCTCATCTGGCGCACGCTCGAGAGCATCCCCGCGGACTACCGCGAGCCGCTGATTCTTTTCTACCGCGAAGGTCGTTCCACGGAAGCGGTCGCTGCCGCACTTGACCTTTCCGAGGAAGCGGTGCGCCAGCGCCTTTCCCGTGGACGGGCCATGCTGAATGAACGGGTCACCAAAACGGTCGAGAGCGCGCTGCTGCGGAGCGCCCCGGGCAAAGCTTTCACCCTGGGCGTGCTGGCCGCGCTACCGGCGTTCACGTTATCGGCCAAGGCCGCGACGCTCGGAGCCACCGCTGCCCACGGCAGCGCGACCGCAAAGGTGGCGGCCACGACCGGCTTGCTGGGTGCGTTGCTCAGTCCGTTGCTCGTGATTTTTGGCATGTGGGTGGGGTATCGCATGAATCTCGATGCGGCCCACAACGATGAGCACCGGAAATACATCCGGGAATTCCACCGCCGGCTGATCCTCTGTCTCGTCGGTTTTGGGGTCGGAGCAGCCGGGCTCATCCTGGTGGCCAGGCCGATGTTGCCTGCCCATTCCGACATTTTTGTCGGGTTGATGATCGCTCTCGTTGCCGCCTACTTGATTGCGATCGCCCAGCTGACGCTTTGGTCAAATCGCATGGTGAGAAAGGCCCAGATGGCGGTTGGACAGGCGGGCGGCAGCGAGGGATCTGGAGTCCGTCCGACGTGGGAGTATCGCAGCCAGCTTGCGTTGTGGGGACTGCCCTTGGTGCATGTGCGCATGGGCGGCCCGATCGGGAAACCGGTGAAGGCCTGGATCGCCGCTGGTGATTCCGCCGTTGGAGTACTTTTCGCCTTTGGCGGGCTGGCGGTCGCCCCGATCAGCGTGGGCGGTGTCGCCATCGGCCTCTTCTCCTTTGGCGGCTTGGCCTCTGGGGCATGGGTCTTTGGTGGTACGGCCCTGGGGGTCTGGGCCTGCGGTGGACTGGTTGTCGGCTGGCAGGCTTTTGGAGGATGCGCTCTGGCCTGGGATGGGGCCTGCGGCGGCTTTGCCGTGGCGCGGAATTTTGCACTGGGTGGTTTTGCTGAAGCCGCTCAAGCAAACACCGCCATCGCCAACAGCCATCTTGGCGGCCTGCCGTTTTTCCGGATCGCTGGCTTTATGCTGAAAAACGCGGCCTGGATCAATCTGTTCTGGCTCGCGCCGATGTTGGGCTGGTGGGCGCTGGTGCGGAGCAAACGAAACCCGAAAACGACCTGACGGCTCAGTGGCTCGAGCTCTTCCGGCGCAGAGTGCCGATGGGTTTGCTCCCGGGCTTCACCCGGCGCAGATCGGTGGTGATGGTCAGCCTGGTGCTGGAGTCAAAAGTGGCATGGTATCGAGGCCGAAAATCGACCTCCGGGCCGGTGATTTTCGGCTCGATTTCAAAGATGGCGCCGGTGACCAGATCGACCACGAACCCTGGCGGGAAGAGGATGAAAAGGTTGTACTGGGTGGTCTGGTTGAAGTGCTTTTCAAACTGAGTTTCCCAAGGCTCGAAACCGGGCGCCTCAATCCGCAGGGTGTGCGCTGTCCAGCGATTGAGCGCGATGTCGACCGGCGCCGGCCCGACGCGGCGGCCATTGATAAATACGACGGCATCGGGATTGCTGCTTTCCACCCGGACCGCGCGATTGGGGCCGTCGAACATCGTGGCGCAACCTGGAAAGACCGCGAGTGCGAGGAAAGGGAACCCAAAAGCGGCGAGCAAACTGGCCAGCCAGCGCGATGGGATTCTCGGTTTCACGGCCTGAAAGCATGGCCGCGCGGAGATCGCTGGCCAAGCGCAAAGCGCCCATCCGCCCAGCGATCGTAGAGGGTGCGCAGGCACTCGCGCAGGTTGCTGCGGTGGCGGGAGAAAAGGGTGTCGGCGTCGGAGAGTTCCGCTCCGGCGAGCGTCTGCACCAGCTCAGCCAGCAGAGCTGGGGAGGGCGCGGTCTCAAGCAGGGTCGGCCAACGGCCTGTCCGGTGTTGTGTAACCACGCCACCTGCAGCCAGGCGGCTGATTTCCTCGAACGTCCGCCATTGCCGGAGCGAAAGCTGTTCGGCTCCGTCGAGCAGCACGAAGTCGGAAGGCCCGAAGGAATTTGAGAGCAGCGCCTGTTTTTCGTCGTTCGAACTCTCGCCCCGCAATGTGTAGAGGCAGGGACAAAAACCACGTGTGCTCAGGTGCGGGACCATTTGCTCGAGCAGTGTAGTTTTACCCGTGCCGTGCGGGCCGACGATCGCGCCGCGCCAGCGCTGCGCTTCGAGCCGGGCGAGCAGGGAATCCCAGCTCTCGCCGGGCGTGAAGCGATAGGCGAGCCGTTCGATCCGGTCGGAAGCGAACGGGTTCTCGCGCGCCTTCACGATTTGGCCTTCCACTTGTTCGGATCGATCGTGAGCGAACCGAGCTGGATCGGCTTCGACGGTTCTTCCGGGGCGCTGGGCAGCTCGATTTCCCGGCCACCCGGGGCGATGACCAACTCGATCCGTTCAAGGGAGTCCTCGTCGTCGAGGACGAATTCGAGGGCCCACACCAGCGAGATCAGTTTGCCGGAGAAGCTGTAGGGTTGCTCGGGCGCGCGTAGGGTGAAGGACTGCGATTCGCGCGGGCGGAGATTCGGCAGCGGCAGACTGACCGCCACGTCGCTGTCGGTTGTGCCTTTGCCCCGCGTATTCCAGCAGAGGCGCAGCTCGGCGTGGCGTGGCGCGTCGTCGCGCATCCAGCGGATCTGGCCGGTGATCGCTTCGCCGGGCTGGAAGGTCTTGCGATTGTCGTCGAGAAGGATGTGAAGCATGGCGACGGGAAAAGTGGAGGATGGATGAGGCTTAAACCGGCTTGGGCAGGATGGTCATCGGGTATTCTTCGCTCACGTCGGGAAAGCGCGGGATCTCTCCGTGGAGTTTGAGTTCCCAGATGATCTTGTTGTTCCCGCCATCCCACGTGTGCATGAGATTTTCCGGGACGGTGAACTGCGCGCTGCCTTGCGCGATCATGCGCGAATCGATGGTTTCAAAAACCGGAATGCGGATGAAGACGTGCTTGTCGACCACGTTATCCGTCCCGCGGCGGTACCGGGCTTCCTCGCGCCCTTCGAGCGTGATCTTGAGATTTTGCAGGCGGCCCACCGCGCCCGTGAATTGCCATTGCAGGTTCAGCGTCCCGCCCAGGGTGAGGCTGGTATTGCTCACGGTCATCCGCACGCGCGGATTGAAGAGATTGAGGAAGGTGTAGCCGACGAGGCCAAGCAGCCCGAGGCCGATCAGCACAAAGGGCGTGATGAACAGCGTCAGGAAATACTGCGGGTTGCCCTTGATCCACGATTGCGCGGCGAACCAGACAAAGACCCCGGTGATCCCATTCCAGAAAACCGCGATGAACATCGCCCCCGCCAGCTTGGTCATCGGGGAGGCGCTCGATTGCAGCTCCATCCCTCCGCCGCTCGCGGTAGGCGCCCCAGGGACCGTCGGCGGCATTACGGGAACCGAGGGGATACCGGGCAAACCGCCACCGGACGACGAGCCAGGCAGCTTCACCTTGCCGCTCGATTTCAGCAGCGAACGCAGCGCGCCGAAAAGGCCGCTGATCCCGACGATGAAAAACACCGCGGGGACCAGCCCGATGAGCCAGAGGAGCGAAGCCTCCCGGCTGAGCAACGCATCGGTCGGATCCTTCGGATTCACGAAACAAACGGCCTGCGATCCTTGCGGGTACCTGGCCACGACTTCCTCTTTGCCGGATCGTCCGCTCGAGGAGCCGCCGAGGATGCTGTATCGATCCGATTGGTATTCGCGGTCGTCGACCCTGTAGCGGTACTCGATATCGACGCTGTAGGTGCTGCCGTCCTTGCTCGAATGGGTGCCGACTTTACTCTGGAGAATCTCGCACGGCGTTTCTGGCCACGAGCGCGCGTCGAAGTACGTCATGATCGGGCGCACCGTGAGGAAGTACCCGACCAGGCCGCCGACGAGCGCGAAGAGCCCGAAAAAGATGAACGGGAAAAGTTTGCCGAGGTCCGCCTTCTTTTTGGTCGGGCTCGATTTCCACGGCTTCTTTCGCCAGACGCCGATGATCCCAAAAACGCCCATCGCGATGAAGATCAGCGGGATAAAGGAAAACAGCATCACCCAGAGCTGTCCCCGCTCCAGCGCCGCCTCCTCGGGTTTGCTGGGGTTCACGTAACAGGTCGTCCGGGTGCCGGTCTGGTAACGCAGCAGGACCTTCTCGATCTTCGACGAACTCAGCGATTCCTTCATCCCACGGATGAAAACGTCTGAGGTGTGCTCCTCGTTGCGGAAGTTGTAGCGGTAGCGGATGACCACATCGCGGCGATCGATCTTCTTTGTCTCGCTCGGTTCGAGACTGGTCTGCTGTTCCAACACGGATTTCGGCCGGTAGGACTCCACGATCGTGCACGGCGTTTTGGTCCAGAAATAGGGCCGGGCGGTCTGGAAAAACGAGTAGATGAAGACGCCGAGAAAGATGAATCCCGCGAGCGCAAAGACCGAATAGAATAGGGTACTGCAGCCTTTGCGGACATAGTCCGCCGCAGGAGCCGCTGAGTTCTGAGGAAGATCGAGACGCGCCATAAGCTGGGCGCCTTATGGCAGATCCCCTCGGACAAAGGGATGCGAAAATTTCTCTGCGAGTGGAATTGGACATTCCGCGCGGCCTGATAATCTGACTCTCCACCTCGAAACCTTCACACCAGACACACGACGACCTATGGGCCTCATGGACTTCATCAAAGGGGAATTGATCGAGATCATCGAATGGACCGATGATTCCCGCGATACGCTGAGCTTCCGCTGGCCGGACGACGACAAGGAGATCAAGCGCGGCGCGCAGTTGATCGTCCGCGAGTCGCAGGCCGTGCAATTCGTTTACCTCGGCCAGTTCGGCGACCTCTACGGTCCCGGCAAACATGAGCTCACGACCGACAACATCCCGCTCCTTTCCACGCTGAAGGGCTGGAAATACGGGTTCGAAACGCCGTTCAAGGCCGACGTCTATTTCCTCAATACCCGCCTCTTCACCGGCAATAAATGGGGCACCTCGAATCCGGTGATGATGCGCGATACCGACTTCGGCATCGTGCGGGTGCGCGCCTTTGGCACCTTCGACTTCAAGATCGTGCAGCCGCAGATCTTCCTCAAGGAAGTGGCGGGCAGCGACCAGCATTTCCGGCTCGATGAATTCGCCGACACCATGCGTTCGCGCATCATTTCGCTCTTCAGCGAAGCGCTGGCCCAGGCGAAGATCCCGGTGCTCGATGTGGCCACCCGCTACACCGAAGTGGGCAATGCGCTGCTGCCGCTACTCAATGGCGTGACCGTCGCGAAGTACGGCATCGAGTTTGCCAGCTTCATCCTCGAAAACGTGAGTGTGCCGCCGGAAGTCGAGGCCGCGATCGACAAACGTTCGTCGATGGCCGCGGTGGGCAACCTGAACGACTACGTGAAATTCCAGATGGCTCAGGGCATGGCCCAGCCGGGCGGGGGAGGCCCCGGTGGCTTCGCCTCGGAAATGGCTGTGGGGATGGCCATGGCCCAGCAGATGATGCAGCAGCCCGGCTTTCAGCCGCCGGTCGCGCAACCTCCGCCACTGCCTGGGGCCGGCGCTCCGCCGCCGCTCCCCGGTGGCGCCCCAGCCGCCGCGCCCGCCCCCGCCCCTGCGGCCGCCGCCGCGCCGGAACTGCTTTCGCCGGCTGATGCCGCCAAGGTCCTCGGCGTGACCGAAGCCGACGTGCTCGCCACCCTCGAAGCCGGCGACCTGAAAGGCAAAAAGATCGGCGCCACCTGGCGCATCACCCGCAAGGCGATCGACGACTTCCTCGCCAGCTAGCCGCCGGCACCGCGGATCACGCAGACTGGGTTTCACCACAGATTTCGCAGATGGCGCAGATGGATGGGAAGGAGAGTCTCTCCCGGTTCCTCATCCGGGTAATCTGCGCCATCTGTGGTTCTGTGTTCCATTCGCGGCATCCGTGTTTCGTTTGCGTTTCAAACCCGCAATCTGCGGGGAATCGCTGAAAGCTGTGCGCGAGAGCTTGGCAAAATGCGGCAAAAGCCCATGATTGAACGCGTCGTGCCGGGTTCACCGAACCGGCCGATTCCCGTATTCATGATTTCGAAGCCCATCCCTCGTCGTTCCGCATTTACCCTGCTGGAGGTCGCCCTCGTCACGGCGATCATTTTCCTGCTCATCCTGGCACTGATCCCGGCTTTCCGCGGCAAGCGCGCCGAAAAGCGGTACCCGGTGCTGCCGATGGTCACGCCGGTCCCGGGCAAAGCGGCTTCTACTCCAGTGATTCCCTTTTTCGGCCTGTCCACGCCTGCGCCTGCGCCAGTGCCACCGCTGCCGATCGATCCTGCGGTTCCTCTCACTCCGCCTCAGCCGGGCGACTCACCTTCCAATCCGGCACCGGCTCCCCCACAAAACCTCCAGTAGCCACTTTTTTACCTGACCGGTCGCGATGTCGGAGATCACAGCCCGTAGCAAATACTCGTGCCCCTCGTGCGGGGGCGAAGCCCAGTGGAACCCCTCCAAACAGGCGCTCGTCTGCCCTTACTGCGGCACGATCTCCCCGGCGGAACTCAACGCCGAAACGGGCGAAATCACCGAGCACGATCTGGCCAAGGCCTTGCGCGGCATCGATGACAGTCAGCGTGGCTGGGATGTGCAGAAAATCTCGGTGAAATGCCAGAGTTGCCAGGCGATCAGCGTTTTCGATCCGAACCGCGCGGCGCAGCGCTGCGACTTCTGCGGCTCGTCGGCGATGATCCCCGTCGAACAACAGGTGCGCCCGATCCGGCCGGAGAGTGTGCTGGAGTTCAAGCTCTCCGATACCCAGGTCCGCGATGCGGTGCGCAAATGGTACGGCTCGCGGTGGTTCGCGCCGAATAAACTCAAACGGAGTGCGCTGACCGATCAGGTGCACGGCCTCTACCTGCCCTACTGGACTTTCGATGCCCAGGTCCACGCCGATTGGACCGCGATGTCCGGCGACTATTACTATGTCACCGAGACCTACACCGACTCGCAGGGCAAGAGCGCGACGCGGCAGGTGCAAAAAGTTCGCTGGTACCCGACCAGCGGCTCGCTCGATCACTTCTTCGACGACGAACTCGTCGCCGCTTCCAAAGGTGTGCAGCCCGATCTGCTGCGAGAGGTCGAGCCCTTCCCGACCACGACGGATTTGAAGCACTACGACCCCGGCTTCCTCAGCGGCTGGGTGGTCGAGCAATACCAGATCGATCTGCTGGCTGCCGCGCAGCATTCGCAGCAGATGATGGATCAAAAGACACGCGGCCTTTGCGCCCAGCAAGTGCCCGGCGACACGCACCGCGATTTGCAGGTCGGCACGGCCTACAGCGACCAGACCTTCAAGCACATCCTCGTGCCCGTGTGGCTGGTGAACTACACCTACGGCTCGAAGGTCTTCCAGATCGTGATCAATGGCTACACCGGCAAGATCGCCGGCAAACACCCGCTCAGCTGGATCAAGATCACGCTGCTGGTGCTCGCCATCCTCTTCGGTCTCCTGATCCTCCTCGCGCTCTTCGGCGGCGGCAGTAAGTAGCGTGATTGGTGGGTTGTGATTGGTGGAAGCGCGCGTGCTTTGCAGATCGCGCGTTGCCTCACTCTACCGACCAGCCGCTAATCACTACCCACGCCTTTGCGACTTGCGCGCCGTCCCATGGCTCGCGGATGTTGCGACCTATGCAAGATTTCACGCAACACCTGCAGAGCGGCGCTGACCTGACCGCCGAACAGGTCGAGCATGCCGTGGCGCAACTCGTCTCCCCGGAAGTCGCGCCCGAAGCCAAGGCCGCCTTTCTCGTCGCCCTGCGCGACAAGGGAGAAGCCGCGCACGAGATCGCCGGCTTTGTCCGCTCGCTGATCGCCCGGGCCGTCGATCCACAGATCGACCCGGCGCGGGTGCCCGGCCCGATCCTCGATGTCTGCGGCACGGGCGGCGACAAGCTGGAGCTTTTTAATATCTCCACGGCCACCATGTTTGTGCTCGCGGCGGGTGGCGTCTGCGTGCTCAAGCACGGCAATCGCGCGATCACCTCGAAGTGCGGTGGCGCCGATGTGCTGGAGCAGCTCGGGGTGAAAATCGATCTGCCACCGGAGCGGCTGCGCGCGGGGGTGGAAAAGCACGGCCTGGGTTTCATCTTTGCCCCGACCTACCACCCGGCTTTTCAAGTCATCGGCCCCGTGCGGCGGAAGCTCGCGAGCGAAGGCATCGCGACCATCTTCAACCTGCTCGGGCCGCTGCTGAATCCGGTGCGCCCGGCGTATCAACTGGTCGGTATTTTTTCGCCGGTGCTTCTGCCCAAATACGCCAACGTCCTTGCCGATCTGGGCCGGGCCCGGGCTTGGGCGGTCCACGGCAGCGGCATGGATGAATTGTCGCTCTGTGGGCCCAGCGAAGTGCGCGAGATTGCCGATGGCAAAGTCAGTGAAACCCGCCTCGATCCGCGCGATCACGGGCTTTCTTTCTGCACGCTCGATGACCTGCGCGGCGGCGATCGCGAGGAAAACGCCCACATTTTGCTCAGCGTGATCGAAGGCCAGGAACGCGGCCCGAAACGCGACATCGTCCTGCTCAATGCTGCCGCGGGTTTTGTCATCACCGGCCTGGCCCCCGATCTGTCGGCGGGCCTCGCGTTGGCCCGCGAACAAATCGCCTCCGGCCGTGCCCGCGCCAAGCTCGACGCCCTCCGCTCCCTTTCCTGACCGCCCGCCCCTTGACCACGAAATCCCTCCTCCTGCTCGCCGCGCTGGCGGGCTCCGCCCACGCCATCGAATTCCACGTGGCCACGAGTGGCCGCGACGATTGGTCCGGCCAACTCGCCGCGCCCAACGCGGAAAACACCGACGGCCCTTTCGCCAGCCTGCCCAAAGCCCGCGACGAAGCGCGCAAGCATCGCGCGGAAGAACGCACCATCACGGTGCACGCCGGGCTGTACGAGTTGCCCGGCGGTCTCGCTTTTGGCCCCGAAGATTCCGGGCTGGTGCTGCGCGGAGTGCCGGGAGAAAAGCCCGTGCTGATCGGGGGCCGCACGGTTTCCGGCTGGAAACTGTGGCGTGACGGCATCTACCAGGCCGATCTCGGCGCCCAGGGTTTCAAAGGCGCGCCGCCCCGGCAGCTTTTCTTTGCCGGCAAGCGGCAAATCCTCGCGCGGTATCCGAATTTCGACCCGAAGAATCCGTACGGTGGCGGCTGGGCTTATGCCGATGGCGAGATGTGGCCGATGTACGCGGACAAGGAAGGCGAGACGAAAAACACCGTGCAGGTGAAGCCAGCGGACTGGCGCACCTGGGAGCATCCGGACGACGTCGAAGTCTTCAGCTTCCCCCGGTACAATTGGTGGAACGACATCACCCGCATCAAGAGCCTCGATGCGGAGAAGCATATCGTGACCCTCGCCAAAGACGGCAGCTACGCGATGCGCGGGAACGATCGCTATTACTTTCAGGGTGCCCTCGAAGACCTCGATGCCCCCGGCGAATGGCACGCTGACCGCCGCACCGGCACGCTGTATTTCCAGCCACCCGCGCCGCTGGAATCTTCGCCAGTCTATGTGCCGACGACACGCGACATTCTCAAGATCGACGGTGCCGAAAATATCGTCGTCCGCGGGCTGGTTTTCGAGTGCGCCGAAGGTTCAGCGCTCACGCTGACCAAAGCCAGCCACTGCCGGATCACCGCGTGCACGATCCGCAATGTCGGCGATTTCAGCGGCAACGGGATCAATGTGAATGGCGGCACGGATAACGGCGTGGTCGGTTGCGATCTGCATGATATCGGCCGCTCCGCCGTGACGCTCAATGGCGGCGACCGCAAGACGCTCACCGGTGCCGGCAATTTCGCAGAGAACTGCTACATCCATCACGTCGGCGTATTTTATAAACAGGGCGTCGGCGTGGCGCTCGATGGCGTCGGCCAGCGCATCTCGCACTGCCTCATTCACGATGCCCCGCGCTTCGGCATCATGTTCGGCGGGAACAATCACGTGCTGGAGTACAATCACCTGCGGCATCTCGCGCTCGAGACGGAGGACGTCGGCGCGACTTAT
>Ga0209050_1003396_pt1 | contig 11810 bp, 12 predicted proteins | sample Araplavi_mTSA_r2_FD_184276 | JGI IMG/M metagenome (GOLD analysis project Ga0209050, IMG submission 184276) | Arabidopsis root microbial communities from North Carolina, USA - plate scrape MF_Cvi_mTSA_r2 (SPAdes) (version 2) | ecosystem: Host-associated > Plants > Roots > Endosphere | place: USA...
GCGCGCACAAAGTCAACAAACGCCTGCAGCGGCGCGGGCAAGAGCTTGCGACTTGTGAAGTAAAGATAGGGGCCAGGGAAGCTGGGCCACCATTCCGCCAGAACCGGCTCCAGCGCGCCGCTGTCCAGTTGGGGCCGCAGCCAGTCCTCGAACAGATAGACCACCCCCGCACCACCGACCGCCGCGTCCACGGCCAGGTCGGCGCCGCCGCCCAGGCGGACCACCATGCGGGGCGTGGGGTCCACGCGTACCGATTCGCCGTCTCTCTCGAAATCCCAAGGCGGCACGACGCCGCTGGCGAAGCGGCCCCGAAGGCAGGCATGGGACAGCAGCTCGCGCGGATGCCCGGGGCGTCCGAAGCGGCCCAGGTAGGCGGGTGAGGCCGCTGCTGCGAAGCGCTGGACTCGCGGGCCGATCGGCACAGCCACCATGTCCTGCGCCAGGCTCTCGTCGTAGCGGATGCCCGCATCGCAGCCGCTGGCCAGCAGGTCCACGAAGCCATCTTCGACGATGACGTCGAGCTGGATGTCGGGGAATGCCTGCAAGAAGTCTGGCACGAGGGCCGGCAACACGAGACGCGACGCGCTCATCGGCACGTTCAGTCGAAGGGTGCCGGCGGGGGTATCGCGAAAGTTGTTGACGACATCCAACGCTTCTTCGACCTGGCCCAGCGCCGGGCCGAGGCGCTCCAGCAGGCGCCGGCCGGCCTCCGTGGGCACCACGCTGCGGGTGGTTCGGTGCAAGAGTCGCACGCCGAACTGCGCCTCAAGGCGCCGCACGGCGAGGCTCAGGCCCGAGGCGCTGCCGCCGCTGGCGCGCGCGCCTTCGCGGAAGCCCTTAGTTCGCGCCACCGTGAGGAAGGCGTCGAGATCACTGAGTTCGAATTTCATTGTGCTTGGTTCTGCACGGCCTGTGTTGATTGTGCCGGCTTATCACGCACCGAATCCCTCCCTAGACTGAATCACCACCCCCAAACAGGACATCACGAATGACGCACGCCTCTCAAGATTTCGCTGCCAGCCAGACCTTCATCCTCGGCGACCGGCCAGTCCGCCGGCTGGGCTACGGCGCCATGCAACTCGCCGGCCCCGGTGTGTTCGGGCCGCCCAAGGATCGCAGTGCGGCGCTTGCGGTGCTGCGCGCCGCCATCGAGGCCGGCGTGACTCACATCGATACGAGTGACTTTTACGGGCCGCACATCACGAACGAGTTGATCCGCGAAGCGCTGCATCCCTACCGCGACGACCTGGTCATCGCGACCAAGGTGGGCGCGGCGCGCGGCGCGGACGCGTCGTGGAACCCCGCGCTGTCTGCCGAGCAACTGCGCACTGCCGTGCACGACAACCTGCGCAACCTCGGACTCCAGCAACTGGAAGTGGTCAACTTGCGCGCCATGTTCGACGTGCATGGGCCCGCCGAAGGCTCTCTGGAAGCCCCGCTGACGGTCCTTGCCGAGCTGCAGCAACAGGGTCTTGTGCGCCACATTGGACTGAGCAACGTGACGCCTCGGCAGATCGTCGAAGGACAACGGATCTGTCGCATCGTCTGCGTGCAGAACCAGTACAACCTGGCGCACCGCGGCGACGATGACCTGATCGATACGCTGGCCCGCCAAGGGATTCCCTACGTCCCGTTCTTCCCGCTGGGCGGCTTTTCGCCGCTGCAATCGCAGGGGCTGTCGGCGGTGGCGCAACAGCTGGACGCCACGCCGATGCAGGTAGCGCTGGCGTGGCTGCTGCAACGCTCACCCAACATCCTGCTGATTCCGGGGACCTCGTCGGTCGTGCACCTGCATGAGAATCTGGCGGCGGCGCGCCTGGTGTTGCCGCAAGACGCGCTGGATCGACTAGAGCAGGTGGCTGCCGGCGTCTGAATCGCCGTGGGGCCTCGTAGGCCGCGTTCTGCTTGGACGGGCGTTTCGCATGGGTCTGCGCGATTGCCCCGATCCTGCGGTTGCCCGCCGCACCGCGTCGGCGCAACGAGGCCCTATAGCGCCGGCGGAGAGAAGTCGCGCGTTCCTACAGTTTCGCGAGGCGGCGCATGCCAGTCTGCGCGCACAGAGACTCTAGGAGAAGCTTTCTCATGACCATAAATTCTCGCTTCGTCGCGACCGCAGCAGCCTCGGCCTTGCTGCTTTTCGGCATGCCATCCTATGCCGCGGGTAAGCTCGCATCCGCCGACGAATCGCTGCTTAAAGACATCGCGCAGGCCAACATCTCAGAAGTCGAAAGCGGAAAGCTGGATGTCGACAGATCCGGCAACGCCGAAATTAAAAAATTTGCCTAGATGATGGTTGATGACCATTCGAAAGGGCTTGCCGACGTGAAGACCTTGGCATCGGCCAGAGGAGTGGAGCTGCCCGATGGTCCAGATGCGAAGCACAAGGCAGTGTTGGTTGAATTCAATGCACTGTCCGGAGGACTTTTCGACATTCGCTACGTCAGGCAAGCGGGTGTCGGCGATCACGAGGCAACAGAGAAACTTCTCAAGAAAACGCAGGCTGATGCCAAGGACTCGGATCTGAAAGCGCTAGCAACCAAGATGGTGCCGGTGGTTCAGGGTCACCTGCAGCACGCCAAGGACTTGGCTGACAAAACCGCAAGCAAGTAATAGGTCAAAGTGGTCTGTCAGTGGCCGTCGTTGCCATTTTTGGAGAATATCTATGTCAATCATTTGGACAATCATCATCGGCTTCTTGGCAGGGCTGATCGCCCGCGCCGTATTACCAGGACGTCAATCTCTAGGAATGATCTGGACTACGCTGTTGGGGATCGTGGGCTCCCTCGTCGCGACATACGCGGGGCAGGCTATGGGCTGGTACACAGCGGGAACGACCGCAGGTTTCTTTGCGTCGGTCATAGGCGCCGTGATCGTGCTGGCCCTCTACGGCCTAATTGCCAAGCGCACTTGACCGCGATCTCTCTTTATCTGGTCTGTCGGCCAAGCGAGCGCATCAAATCATGCGACCTTCCAAATTGAACGCTGCGGGCCCTAAGCTTGCGAGCGGAGAGGCGGCGAATTCCGTGGAAACCTTTGCATGCTTGGAAGACCGTGGAAGCAAGCTTTTTGTGCGCGTGAAGCGCGCGGATGGCGGTTCGGTCCCGGCCGTCATTTCCCGCGAGGCGCTGGTGGACCATTTTGCGGCCGGTGAGGGACCGCGAGATCTTGCTCACGCATATCTTTCCCATCAGCACGTCATCAATGAAAAGGTTCTGCAGCTGGATCCGTCAGGCAGTGTGTACTCAGACAGCAATCCGATGCTGTTAGGCACCGGCGACTTTGAAGTGCCTTGAGAAGAAGCCTGCGGGAGCAGGCGCTATGCGCTCCTTATAAGCTCCTGAAACAAAAGCAGGCTGGTCCTTAACGATGTTCAAGATCATTTTCGGGGTTGCGGCAAGTCCACTAATCGCGGTTTGCATGTTTTCAATCGCGCTCCTTCTTGCATTGATGCACTTGGTAGCGTTACCAGGCTTGTTTTTGTGGGAGCGTTACCTTGAGCGCCGCCCTCTCAGGCATATGCCGCGAATGAAAAATCTAGCTGCTAAATTTGGATCAACGTTCACCTCGCGGACCTCCAGCAAAAGACCACGCGATGAAAAGTCCGGAAAAGCCAACACGGCCCTTCCCGATTCGTTCAATAAAGCCGCGACTGCTCAGCCGCTTAATCGAGGTGACGAGGCACTACCCGGGACGCCCGGTACAAGGGTGCAAATTTGCAGCGAATGCGGCGGGAGCGGCAAATCTGCAGCAGGAGCGAAATGCGCAAGATGCCAAGGGACTGGCAAAGTCACAGTGGTGATCGGCGGCACATAATCACTCGGCCCTGTGAAAGGCGAAATCTGTTTCGTGGTGCTTCAAGGCGAAGACAGCCTCAGCCACGTTGGCGCCGGCGCCTCCCTCGCAGGCCGGCGAGCGCTAAGGCACCTAGAGCAGCTGCGATCGCACCGACCGCTACGGCGGCCGGGTTGATCGCGCGCGTCGCACGAAAGCCGCCATCGATGGCGCTGCTGCGGGAGGACTCGTAAAGGTTGCCATCCGAACGCAGCGCCGGCCGCGCTCGCTGAAGCGACTTGTCGGTAAGCCATTTCATACTGCGGACAACCAAGTCTGGAGCCAAGGCGTGGGCTAGGATCCCCGGGCGCGCAGGCACGCCTATGTAGGTGCTGGGGCGTGGGCGAGTTGCCAACGACACCAGCGCATCGGCCACTGTATGCGGGATCGATAACTGGTGGTGGCGGACGTACTTGCCCACCGCTGTGGTTCGCACCGTGCGACATGCCAGGCGTATCGACGAAGGTTGGGTAGACCTCGCACACATGGATGTGGGGATAGGAAGATAGCTCTGCCCTCAGCGCTTCCGAGAACCCCCGCGACCCGAACTTGCTGGCTGTGTATGCTGTGGCGTAGGGTGCAGGCACCCAGCCGCCGAGCGAAATCATGTTCACCAGAGTGCCGCGACCTCGTGATTTGAAATGCGGCACGATCTCATAGGCACCATGCATATGGCCTAGAAGGTTGGCCTCGATCACGCGCGGGTGCGCTTCCATAGGTGTCTGATCGAATAGGCCGACAGCGCCCACACCAACGTTGTTGATCCACATGTCCACATAGCCGAAGTGCGCGAGGGCAGACTCGGCCAAAGCACGGACTGCCTTTGCGTCCGTGACATCAGTGGAACAACCAACGCGATGCCGCCAGCGGCCCTGCACGACTGCGCAACTTCCTCTAGGTGCTCGGTAGTGCGTGCAGCAAGGACGAGTGACGCACCTTCTGCGGCAAATGCTAACGCTGTCGCTCGACCAATGCCGCTGGATGCGCCGGTGATGACGACATTCAAGCTGGGGCGAGGCCCTGCTCGGGTTTTTACGACGCTGGATTGGTGAGCGGTTTGCGCTGCATCTGCTTGATGATGTTGCATAGGGATCCTGGATAAGCGAGGTAGGGGTGGAGCGGTAAAACGTCTTTACTTCGCAGTCCGCTTGACTGGTACCGCACCGCTGGCCTTTGTCTTTGCTGGATCGCTGGGCAGCTCCACCGGGGTGCGATCATCTGGATTCGCCCCTTTGGTGGGCTGGGGTGTTTTGGCAGGGCTGCCAGCTGAATGCACGCTTCGGCGCTGTGTCATGGCTGTGCTCCGTATGAAGAAACACAACATTGGCCTTTCTCAAACGGTCGCGTGTAGGCAAGGGCCTCTTCTTCCTTGAGACGTGCCGCAAATGGCGTTCACATCCAGCTCGTGCGGAACATTGCGCTAGGTTCCTCCGACGCTGCAGCCGGAGAGGCGCGCCAGCCTGTGATCGGTCGCGATGCCAAAGGGTTCTCATTGGGCTGTACCCTGAGGAGGACGAGACCCAGTTGGCGAAGGCCCTGGCGCGCATGCCGAGGGCTTGTGCTCCTACAACGAGAGTAAGGCGTGAAGCCTACTTTTTCTTGCCCACGTCTAGAGCCGCGCGAAGCTGCTCATTCCCTCTCCGTTTTCGCCTTCCCATTTTCCTAGGACGTCAAATGAAAGCTCTCACCTACCAGTCTTCAAAGAAGGTCAGCGTTGAGACGGTTCCTGATCCAGTGCTCGAGCAGGAAGACGACGTTCTGCTGCGCGTGACAGCAACGGCCATCTGCGGCTCCGACCTGCATATCTTCCGCGGAAAAATTCCCGACATGGAGTCGGGCGACATCTTGGGCCACGAATTCATGGGCATCGTGGAAGAAATCGGCAAGGGCGTGACGCGGCTTAAGAAGGGAGACCGCGTAGTTGTGCCCTTCACCATCGCCTGTGGACAGTGCTTCTTCTGCAACAAGACGCTATTTGCTGCCTGCGAGACCACCAACCCGGGCCGTGGTGCCATTCTCAACAAGAAGAACGTGCGCTCCGGTGCGGGACTCTTCGGCTACTCGCACCTGTATGGCGGCTACCCGGGCGGGCAGGCGGAATACGTGCGGGTGCCCAAGGCGAATGTGGGCCCGCTGGTCATTCCTGCTGGACTGGCCGACGAGCAGGTGCTGTTCCTCTCGGACATCCTACCCACGGGCTATCAGGCCGCTGTGAATGGCGAAGTGGGCCCCGGCTCGACGGTGGCCATCTTCGGCGCGGGACCCGTAGGCTTGATGGCCGCAGCCTCGGCCCGGCTGCTGGGCGCCGAGCGCGTCTTCATGGTCGACGAGCATGCCTATCGACTGGAATTCGCCCGGGCCACTTACGGCGTGGAGCCAATCAACTTCAAGGACATCGACGATCCGGCCGGCGCAATCATCGAGCGCACGGATTTCCGCGGCGTCGACGCCTCCATCGACGCGGTCGGCTTTGAAGCCAAAGGAAGCACTCTGGAGACGGTCATGACTGACCTGAAGCTCGAAGGCTCCAGCGGAAAAGCGCTTCGCCAGGCCATTGCCGCGACGCGGCGCGGCGGGGTGGTGAGCGTGCCGGGCGTCTACGCGGGGTTCATCCACGGCTTCTTGTTCGGTGACGCGTTCGAGAAAGGGTTGACCTTCAAGATGGGCCAGACGCATGCGCAGCAGCACATGCCCAAGCTGCTCGAGCATATCCAGGCGGGCGACCTGAAGCCTGAGGTGATCATCACGCACCACATGGCGTTGGAAGACGCCGCGCGTGGTTACGACATCTTCGAGAAGGCCGAGGAGGACTGTCGCAAGGTCGTGCTGACGCCTTCGGGTCCGCAGCCTGCTGCCCACCCTGTCGCGCTCGAGGCTGATCGCGCCCTACCGCTCTAAGCTCAGTTTCCAAACAGTTCAGGAGATCTCATGGCAAATCAAAGTGATTCCGCGGCGCCCCGCATCGACAAGAACGACGCTGGACAGATCGCGCGCTGGACGCGTGAATTCGACGTGACCGACGAGCAGTTGAGCGAAGCCATCGCTAAGGTCGGCGACAAGGCTGCCGACGTGGAGTTGTACCTGAAGGGCAGCCGCAGTTCCACGAACGCCGACACCGCAAGCGAAGCGGCCAAGAGCAAGTAGGTACCCTCTCAGAACTCGAGGCATCCGATCTTCGAGGGATTCAGGCTGTATCGGAACCGACTGAAAATGCGACCCAGCGGGTGCGCCACGGTGCTGAAGGGCGCAAGGAAGGGCGCAAGTGCCAATGCTGCGCGGGCACCCGCGCACGCATGTGACCTGGGCCAAGGTTGCGCCCTTGCTGGCGCCGCCCACACCGTGATCTGCCCGGACCTCCGAGAGTTCGATTGGTCCTCCAAACCAGCCAGCAGTGTCGATCATTCGGGCTCTGCCAAGCGCGCAAAAGCTGCGAACTGCGTTCCACTGAGACGACGCCTGGGCCACACCCGCTTTTCGGTCGTGGGGCAAAGTCCTCGCAGCTACGTCGCGTTGCGAGCCGCATTTGACCATCTGTAAGACTCACTCGTCTTGTACTGCTCTACGGCGTCCCGATCGCGGAGGCGCTCGCGCGGTGCACATACATGTTCGCGGCACGCGGGCGGCATCCGTGTTTCTATGCTCAACCCGACTCGCGCCATCCCCGTGGATCCCGCTACTGGGTGCGGCGGATCGGACTCGCATGTGAGCAAGGAAGGCGTTTGCTGATTTCTGCCACGCCATCCATGGTTCCGCCGCCACCCAAGCGATGGTCGAGGACTACAGCGTGAGCTTGGGCACCGATTGGGTCGAGGTGAAACCGGAAGGGCCATAAGCGGTATCGCCCACGCGTAAAGACCTGACAGTCCTACGCGGCGCCGCTGTTCTCGCCGTGACACCTTAGCCATGAAAAACCTACTTCTTCGAATGCTAGCTCCAATGCTCGCATGCGGCGCCCTCGGTGCCGCAGTGACAGGCCCAGCCTTGGCCCAGTCCACCGGTAACCCAAAGGGAACTGCGGCGCCGCCTTCCGCCGACGGGCAGAAGGCGCCAGCGACTCGGGCGCCCACCGGCGGACTCGGAGAAAGCGGAAAGATCATCACAGACGAAAGTACGGCCAGGGCTCGCACTCAAACGAGCAAGCCGCCAGCCTCGATCGGCGGTGGCAAGGCGACTCGGGACGGCGAACCTGGTAGGTCCGGCAGCGGCGCGGCCGCTGGCGGCGCCGACCCCTCTGCCAAACCAGCGCCCCAGTAAGCTCCAAAGCCGCGGCGAACCGGTCATTTCTCACGACAACGAGGTGAACGCCCAAGCTCTCCAACGGCGTAGCGACCTTTGACAACCCTGAAGCCCGCTAAGGCTTGTAGTCCCTGCTGGTGAATTGAGCGACGCTGCTATTCGCCGCGCTCTCTCTTGACCTGCGCTTCTGCTTCGAGCCAGTCGTCGGTCTCGCTACCGGATGCTCCACCCGAGGCCATACGTCGTTGGTAGGCTTCGTATGCTGCCTGTCGGATGGCATCTTCGCGTGACGTCTCCGGCACCGAATGGTCGCGGTTGTCTTGCACATCGCCGCGGGCGTCAGCAGAGCTGGCTCCTTCGATCTGTTCGGCTTCGCCAGGAAAGCCGTGAGCCTTGTTGGCTTCGCGTCCCATTCGGCTTCCCTCGGCAAAGCTGTCTTGACCGACCGCCCGGTTCTGTTCGATGTTGACTGGCGACATCTGCTTTTGCGTGGTGGTCTGATTCATGATCTCTCCTTAGAGATGAGCAGGTGATCGTTAAAAATTGAGTGAGCTTGGCGGCGGCACGAACGCGGCTGTTCAAGGCTTCAAAAAACCGAACATGGCTTTGTCGGGCATCGTCTTCTCGGGCAGCACATATACGACACCGTTCCGATTGCCAAGCGAGGGCTTGACGTAGGCGTCGTAGAAGGCGGCGGGCACGTTGATGCAACCGAACGTGATCCGGTTGTCGTCCGCGGTGGGCGTGGCGAGCCGTTCGAGTCGGCGCTCGGCCTTCACATTCGGGCGCACGCGATGCATGGAGACGGCAGCATCGTAGTCAACCCACACGATGTCTTCACCAGACAAGTTTCGTCCAGGTTCGCTGGCGAACCGGCCTGCGGGAGTCGTGCGTTCCTCGGGTCGGATCTCCGACATCTTCCGCTCGCCGATACCCGGCACCGACTTGTCGCCGCGAGCCAGCCCGAGCAACACCGGCGACGAGCCGGCCAGCGTGCCGTTGCCACGGAAGACGTAAACGCGCGCCTGCTGTTTGTCGACCACTGCAAAGGGGCCGCCTTTGTTGTCCCCGGCGGAGACTGCTTCGTGCGCAACGCGCTGCACATTGCCCTGCGCCGCGACTGCGGCGAAAGGAGCGAGGAGCAGCACTGCAAGCACGCGACGAAGCGCCCGAGTGCTCATTGCAGGAATTGACACGGATCAGTTGCGGTCCGCGCGGGCAGGGCGCATGCGTTGCGTTGCGGATCCGTTGCTGGCCATGCTGGTGTCGTTGCTGGTGCCCGTCGCCATGCTGCCCGAACTTTGCGCAGTCCCGCTGGTGCCGGAGTTGTTCTGAGGCGTTGTGCCTGTGGTTCCCATCGGGCCGCCTGCGGGATTCTGCTGACCTGCGGCCGTGGCGGGGTTGGCGGGCGCCGTGGTAGGTGGATTGCCTTGAGCCAACACTGCGCCGCTCGTGGCGAGGGCAAGTGCTGCGGCGATGATTGAAGTCTTGTTCATGAGAGTCTCCTGGGTAAATTGATGGTGGGTTCGACGGAAAAGCCTTTGATTTCGGCCACCGGTCGATCTCGACCGGTTCCGTACGATTGGTCTGGCTGTGCACATACCACGTCGGTTGTCGGCGGGGTGTGTCGTAGGAGAGCGCGAGACACGGTTGAACAACGACGCTTATGTCTGCATAAAGCCCATCGCCCCGGTCGCGAACCGCGATCTTTGCATTCCACGAACTCTCTCGGAGGTGTCTTGGATCACCTGCTGCTTTGCGCGACGAGGTCTTGCGCAACCATCGGACTACTGCGGAACTGCTGCGTGGCAACGCGCTGGTGACTTTGACAAGATCTCTTGGACTTAGGCGCTGCGCAGATGTGACCGCTTGCCCGGCCGCGCCGTCGCAGCCACATGCTTGGCGGAGACGGCCGCCCCAAGCTCCTCGCGTCTCAGTCCTTGCGTCATTCGCTTGGTTCTGGCCGCCAGCGCCACTTATTCGCGCAGGCGGTGGATGGAGTTGCTCGCGCTCTGCCGAACTTGTTCTTGGATCTCTCGGCCCTTGGATCCTGCCCAAGCAGGCAAGCAGGCCCGCCTAACGTTTCGCTTCGAGTCGCGCCCCCAGTGCTGAAAGGGCGCCCTGCGCGCGCTCGAAACGCTTGTAGACCTACAGCTTCTCCGCTGCGCGCCTGACGGCAGGCACCGCTTCATCCGCGAACATACCAATCAGTCACCAGATTAGATGTTCTCGTATGAAACTGAAATTGAAGCCGCTGGCTGCGATGCTGGCCCTGGTTGGGACCTTCTTTGTGGCCCTGGGAATTCCAATGGCGGTCGCGCAGCCTGCTGATGTCTGCGCGTCGTTTTCTGCATCTTGGGAGCCGGCCGCTGAAAAAAACCAGATCATCCGCTCATGCCGGGATAGCGATTAGGCGTGCCAGTTCTGTCCTCTGGCTACCCGACTTGGTGGCGCAGGCGGAACGTGACTGACCAGATTCGATCAGCAGGACGGGCCTTGCAATGCCTCGGCAGCCATCGACCCGCGGGGCATTCAGGAGAGGCTTGCGAAGAAAGGAACGGTCAACTCCGTCCAGACGTGGGACTCAGGCGCTACAGCGCAAAAATGGATAGAACATAGATCTTTCCTAACGCTTGAAGCCCAAACGTTTCATCGCTTCTGCGAGTGGCTGCCGTGTCTTCCAGTAAGCTTCCCAAGGATCCGCAGTCTGAAATGAGAGGTGTTCGCGCGCTGTACGCACATTCCACTGTGCACCACTTTTAAGCTGTGGCAGATCGTCCCAGCTCACCGGGATGGAGACGCCGAGGCCCGGCCTGGCACGCGCGGAGAACGCAGCCGCAGTGGTTGCTCCGTGACCGTTTCGCAGGTAGTCGACGAACAACTTGCCCACGCGGTTGCTTGGCCCGCTCTTGGCGACAAAACGGGTCGGGATCGTCTTGGCCAAGTGTTGTACTACAGCTTGCGAGAACCCTTTGACAGTTTCGTAGTCGTAGCGCGGCGCGAGGGGCACTACGACGTGCAGGCCTTTGCCGCCACTGGTTTTGAGCCACGCTTCGAGGCCGAGTGCTCGCAGCATCGCCCTCACGAGCGTGGCTGCTTCCTGGATGTGCTCCCACGGGGTGCCTTCGCCGGGGTCGAGATCAAAAACCATTCGGTCCGGCTTTTCGATCACTTTCGCCGTCGAGTTCCATGTGTGGAACTCGATGACGTTCATTTGTGCAGCACCGACAAGCGCCTTGGCACTGGCGACCTCCAGCAGAGCCTTGTGCCCCGGCCACAAAGTTTCGGGTAGCTCATTGATACCCGGAATACCGATCTTCTCGCCGTGCTTCTGGAAAAACAATTCACCACCCACGCCAGCCGGCCCGCGAACGAGCGAGCACGGCCGCCCCTTCAGGTGGGGAAGAATGAAGTCTGTCATCGACTCGTAGAAGCGCACCAGATCAAGCTTCGTGACGCCCGATGTGGGGTCGATCAAGCGCTCGCCGTGACTAACCTTGACGGTTCCAACTGATGGTTTCTGCTTGCCAGTCGCCAGGGTGGCTGGATCCGGGCCGGATATGACCTTTGGCTGCTCGCGCACGATGGACTTTGCCGGCTTGTCGTCTCTCAATCCAATGAACGAGGCGTGGCGGATCTGGCCGTCCGGTGTCCATTCGGCGAACGCCACCTCCGCCAGTAGCACTGGCCTGACCCAGCGTTCCGCGCCAGACTTGCGCTTCGACCACCGCCCCGGCTTCAAC
>Ga0209050_1003398_pt1 | contig 11800 bp, 9 predicted proteins | sample Araplavi_mTSA_r2_FD_184276 | JGI IMG/M metagenome (GOLD analysis project Ga0209050, IMG submission 184276) | Arabidopsis root microbial communities from North Carolina, USA - plate scrape MF_Cvi_mTSA_r2 (SPAdes) (version 2) | ecosystem: Host-associated > Plants > Roots > Endosphere | place: USA...
CGTCAAAGTGCTCAAGGCGGCGAAAATCGACTTCGCCGTGCTCGGCCTGGAAGAACGCGACAGCGGTGACGTGGCCCGGCGCCTGGGCGATGAAGCAACGTTCCAATTGCTGGCCAAGCGCAACATCCAGACCCTGGCCAAGTACAGCTTCAACCGCATCGTCACCTGCGATCCGCACAGTTTCCACGTGCTGAAAAACGAGTACGGCGCCTTCGACGGCAACTACCTGGTGCAGCACCACAGCACTTACATGGCGGAAATCATCGACGCTGGCGCGCTCAATCTTGGTCAGCACAAAGGCGACAGCGTGACTTACCACGACCCGTGCTACCTCGGCCGCTACAACGGCGAATACGAGGCGCCGCGCCAGGTGTTGCGCGCGCTCGGGATCGAAGTGAAAGAGATGCAACGTTCCGGTTTCCGCTCCCGCTGCTGCGGCGGTGGTGGCGGCGCGCCGATCACCGACATTCCGGGCAAGCAACGCATTCCTGACATGCGCATGGAAGACATCCGCGAAACCGGTGCCGAACTGGTGGCCGTGGGTTGTCCACAGTGCACCGCGATGCTCGAAGGCGTGGTCGAACCCCGGCCGCTGATCAAGGACATCGCCGAACTGGTGGCCGACGCGTTGCTCGACGACGCCGCGCCCGCCAAGACACCCGTCAAGCGTGAACCTGCGGAGGCCCACTGATGAGCGACATTATCCGCCGCGACCCTCGGGCCGAATGGATCGCCCGCAACCGTCTGCATCCATTGCACGCGGCCATGCAACCGGCGCAGCACAGCTGGATGGGGCCTAACGGTGTCATCCGCAAGAATCCCCATGGCATTGGCTTTATCGGCCCCAATGGCATCAAGCGCATCGACCGCAGCGGCGCCCAGCAGGGCGGGACGACTAAACGTTCAGCCGCGGTTGAAGTGCAATTGCCATTGCATCAGGTGGCCGCGCCGGCGTTTTACATCAGCGTGGTGCCGGATATGGTCGGTGGCCGCTTGAGCAGTCACGACCGCGACCTGCTGGGCCTGGCCCATCAACTGGCCGGCAAGGACGGCGCGGTGCTGGCCGTGGTGTTCGGCGAGCACAAGGAAAGCGCTTTTGCCACGGCGGGCGTGGACCGCCTGCTGGTGTTGGAAGGCGAAGCATTCAGCGGTTATGCACCGGAGCAACGGGTCCAGGGCCTGCGGGCTGTGGATAACCAGTTCAGCCCGCGCCACTGGTTGTTGCCGGACAGTCGCACCGGTGGCGGGGAACTGGGTCGGCGCTTTGCCGCCGCCCTGGGCGAACGCCCGGCCACACGGGTCTGGCAGGTCAAGGATCAGGAGTGCATCGGCCGCGCCGGTGCTGGTCTGCAAGACCTTGCCCGTCCGCTGGCGCGCTTGATTCTGGCGGCTGCCGAGTGCGCCGAGCCGGTGAGTGAAACCCGTCATGAAGCATTGCCGGTGGAGTTATCCACAACCGTGGCGCGCAGCCTGTCGCGGATCGAAGATCTGGGCGCTGTGGCGGTGGACCCGGCGGCGATTCCGATGGCCGAGGCCGAGTTCATTTTCTCCGGCGGCAACGGGGTCAAGGACTGGGGACTTTTCCACAGGACCGCCGAAGCCCTTGGCGCGACCGAAGGCGCATCCCGGGTGGCGGTGGACGATGGCTTCATGGCCCGCGATCGTCAGGTCGGGGCGTCCGGTACCTGGGTGACTGCACGGGTCTATGTGGCCGTGGGGATTTCCGGGGCGATCCAGCACCTGCAGGGCATCGGTGCCTGCGACAAGGTGGTGGCGATCAACCTCGACCCTGGCTGCGACATGATTAAGCGTGCCGACCTCTCGGTGATCGGCGAGAGCGCGGAGATTCTTCAAGCCTTGATCGACGCGGTAGAGGCTTACCGCAACGACGCCAAGCGCGATGCGGCTTAAGGGAAGGAAAGGGTTATGAGCACGAAAATCATCAGCCTGGTGTCCATCGGCGCCCACCCGACGTCCGGTCGGCCGCGTCGCGCGGAACAGGATGCGCGGGCGGTGGAACTGGGCCTGCAGCTGGCTGGGGATAACTTACAGGTGCTGCATGCCGGCGACATCGCCGAGCCTGCGCTGCGCGCCTACCTGGGCATGGGCCTGGAACAGTTGCATGTGCTTGAGCAGCCCGAGGGGGCCGATGCGCTGCCGGCATTGACCGAGTATCTGCGCGATGCCGGTGCTCAGGTGGTGTTGACCGGCAGCCAGGCGGAAACCGGTGAAGGTTCGGGCATGTTGCCCTTCCTGCTGGCTGAAAGCCTGGGCTGGCCGCTGGTGGTGGGGCTGGCACAGGTCGAGTCCATCGATGGCGGTTCGGCGCTGGTGCTGCAAGCCTTGCCGCGCGGTCAACGTCGTCGGCTGAAGGTGCGCCTGCCGTTTCTGGCAACGGTGGACAACGCCGCGCCCAAGCCTCGCCAGAGCGCGTATGGCCCGGCCCGACGCGGCGTGCTGCAAGCGCAGGACGTTGAAGTCATCGATGATGAGCTGCTCGCGGTCGCCAGCCTGCAACCGGCCAAGCCACGGCCCAAGCGCCTGAAAGTAATCAAGGCCAAGAGCGGCGCCGACCGCATGAAAGCCGCGACGGCCAAGGCCAGTGGTGGGGGCGGGCAGGTGCTCAAAGGCGTGACGGCACAAGCGGGGGCTGAAGCGATCCTCAAGTTGCTGATTGAAGAGGGTGTGGTCCGCTGACAAATAGTCACCCTGGATCAAATGTGGGAGCGGGCTTGCTCGCGAAGGGGGCGTGTCAGTCGACATGAATATCGCCTGGCCCGCCGCTTTCGCGAGCAAGCCCGCTCCCACAGAAAAGCTTCATCTCACCGACATTCATGGGGGAACAATGGCCGTTGAATTTCGTTCGGCAGTGCGCGCCGATGCGCGTGAGATTGCGCGGTTGTTCCAGATTTCATCCGAGGGCGCTTCAGATTACATCTGGAGTCAGATCGCAGAGCCCGGGCAGGATCTGTTGGACGTCGGTGCCATTCGCTATGCCCGGGACTACGTCGATTTCTCCTACCAGAACTGCCTGATTGCCGAGGCCGATGGCCAGGTCATTGGCATGATGCACAGTTACGCGATGCGCCAAGATCCACTGGCGGTCCCGACGACCGACCCGGTGCTGGCGCCTTATGCCGACATGGAAGTGCCCGATACCCTGTATATCTCCAGCCTGGCCCTGCATGAAGGCTGGCGTAACCGGGGGCTGGGCAAGCAGTTTCTCGCCCATGCCCAAGAACGTGCCGACCGGCTCGGGCTCAATGGCCTGAGCCTGATCGACTATGCCGCCAACACGGGCGCCCGGCGTTTTTACGAGCGACACGGCTTCGCGGTCATCAAGACCTGCCAGGTCATCCCTCATCCCATGATCCGCGTCACAGGTGACGCCTATCTTATGCACAGACCCTGAGCTGGTTCGGGGGGTGTTCGAGTCGCGACAGTTATCCACAGCGCCACGCATCATTTATCTGGCTCCACGCTGACAAGGGCGGTGAGCTACAGTTTTCTATGCGCTGATCAAGGGTGCGGCACGCGTTCGGGAGTTTTCAGACATTCAGCGCTGACTCATAAAACCCGGTTTTATGACTGGCTTGAATATGAAGACTTTCGCTCTTTTGGCGCTCTTTTTTACGGCCATGTGGGTATCCACAGGCTTGGTGTCTGCCGTCCAGACAAAAGCACCCGCGGCCGATCAGGACTTTTATCAGTGGGTCGAGACCGAACAGGGGCGTAACGCGTCCCTGGCTCAGCTTCGGCAACAGTGCGACAAGGTGCCGGATGCCGATAAGCACCTCGACTGTTCGGTGACGGTCCTGGCCAGAATGCTCGAAGCCAAGGTCGCCAACCAACTCCCCGAATACTATCTGGCGATCAAGGGCAGGCATGCCCGGGCGATAGAGGCCAGCGCCGATCTGAAACCCCTGTTCTCCATGTTCGGCGACAAATCGCTGGCTATCCTGGCGACGACTGGCAATTTCTCGGTCAGCGGTTCGGTGCGGCATCAGGTACTGCCGCTGCATCCGTATGCCAACGACTTTTACATCACGCAGGAAGTGCTGCCGTTTATCGATGTCGACGCGGCCAACGGTGTCTCGGCGCGTTTTGTACTGGACACGGGGGCACCGCAAACTCGGGTCAACATCGACACTGCGAAGCAGATGGGCATCAGGTTGTTGCCCGATGCTCAGTATCGCTACAGCACGTTTTATGGCGAAAAAGGCCTGGCCGCCAGGCTGGGCATTCTCCGTTCACTCAAAGTCGGCACCCGCGAGTTCAGGAATGTCCTGGTGTTTGTCAGCGACCGGGATAATTTGTTGGGGCTGGACCTGATCAGCAAATTGGGGCGCTTGAAGATCACCAGAAGCGCCCTGGAACTCAATCCTGCGCCTGTCAGGCGCTGTGATGCGTTCATTGCCTTTAGCCGCCAGGATCTCAACCAGCGGCTGGTGGTGGCCGCTCAGCTGGATCGCAGGAGAACGCAGGCCATCATCGATACGGGAAATGTCGACTACCTGACGGCCGCGTCACCTGGCAGGCAGGTCAATGCCGTGCAGGCACTGGCACCAGGAAGCTCGAACGGTTACACCGGCGACAAGAGGCACTTTCAACGCTTCGACGGCGTATTGGTCATGCAAGGCAACATCATGGCGGTCAGCTACAAATACTACCCGGGCTTCACCATCCCGCCGTCGCTGCTGGGCGGGCAATACGTGCCGTCGATATTGCTCGGTTGGCGCGCCTTCAAGGACTTTGAATTGAACCTGGACCTGGAATCAGGTCGCTCATGCTTCAATAAAGTCTGAATCGTTGGAGTTTACCCACAATCCCTGTTGGTGGTTCTGTGGATAACATGTTCGCCCCTCGCTGCACCCCATACAAATCAAGACCTGCAGGGCGTCGTTCAAAAAACAACCAGCCTGGTTCGTGGTTTTTCCAAGCTTTTTCAAGGGGATAAGTGCTGCTGTTAACGCAGACTTGCCCCCAATCTCTGTTGGCGCTTCTGTGGATAAGATGTTTGCTATCGGCTGCAGGCCTTATAAATAGCGGTGCGCAGGCGTCTGATCATAAAGTGATCAAAAGGTGGTTTTGCATTGCCGGCTTTCACGCAAACGCTGGATTTTTCAAGGTTTCAGCGGTTTTCCACAGAGCCTTCCAAGTTAACCCCAAAGTCTGTTGGCGCTTCTGTGGATAAGGTGTTTGCTATCCTCTGAACGCCATGCAGGCCGTGGCTTTCAGGGTTTCGATCAAAAAACGACCAGTCCATCCGTAGGAGCAGGCTTCTGGATAAGTCACGGTTTTTCTTTGGTTTTCGTGAAGAAAATTCCCAGCATTTCCACAGTTGTCCCCAATAGCTGTGGGTGGAGATGTGGATAACTTGTTTGCGGAAGGCTGGGAGGTGCGGCGGGCATAGGTCTGAACGAGATAGCTCATATTTCGTACAGTTCTATGAATGACGGGCAAGCCCCCTGTAGGAGCGAGCCTGCTCGCGATGGACGTTAACGATAACGTTGGCAACCTGACACCCGGCGGCGTTCTCAGGCTCATCGCGAGCAAGCTCGCTCCTACAGGGAGTGGATTTAGCCTTGGACTGGAACGCCTTTGAGGTACGGCGCAGGCTCGGCCCCCAGGTTGCTCAGCAGGCGCTCGCTGTACCAGTCCACGAAGTTCACCACGCCGAACTCATAGGTCTTGGAGTACGGGCCTGGCTGGTACGCGGTGGAGTTGATGCCGCGCTGGTTCTCTTCGGCCAGGCGACGGTCCTGGTCGTTGGTCGCATCCCAGACCTGGCGCATGCGCTCCACGTCGTAGTCCACGCCTTCGACCGCGTCCTTGTGCACGATCCACTTGGTGGTGACCATGGTTTCCTGGGCGCTGATCGGCCACACGGTGAACACGATGATGTGGTCGCCCATGCAGTGGTTCCAGGAGTGCGGCAGGTGCAGGATGCGCATCGAGCCCAGGTCCGGGTTCTTGATGCGGCCCATCAGCTTGGCGCAGCCCTGTTTGCCGTCCATGGTCATCGACACGGTGCCCTTGAGCAGCGGCATGCGCACGATGCGGTTGCGCAGGCCGAAGCTGGCGTGGGCGTAGGGGATCTTCTCGGCTTCCCAGGCGGCGGCGGAGGCGGCCACGTGGTCCTTGAACGCCTGGTCGGCGCGCGGGTCGGTGACGTCGTCCCATTCCAGCAGGGTTTTCAGCAGTTCCGGGTGCGATGCGTTGCAGTGGTAGCACTCGCGGTTGTTCTCTAGCACCAGCTTCCAGTTGGCCTTTTCCATCAAGGTGGTTTGCACCGCCACCTTGGTGTTTTCCATGTCGTACGGTTCCATGTAGTGGTTGAGCGTCGACAGGAAGTCATCGATGGCTGGCGGGTTCTCCGCCAGGCTGATGAAGATGTAGCCGCCGGCAGTCTTCACGTTCACCGGTTTGAGGCCGTACTGATTCATGTCGAAGTCGGCGCCCATTTCGGTGCCGGCGAACAGCAGGCGCCCGTCGAGCTCGTAGGTCCATTGGTGGTAGTGGCAAACCAGCTTGGCGACCTTGCCCTTGTCGCTGGTGCACAGGCGTGAGCCACGGTGGCGGCAGACGTTATGGAACGCATGCACCACGCCTTCGGCGCCACGGATCACGATGATCGGGTTCTTGCCGACCTGCAGGGTCAGGTAGTTGCCCTTGGTGGGGATCTCGCAGGTCATGCCGGCGATCAGCCACTCTTTCTGAAAGATTTCCTGCATGTCGATATCAAACAGGCGCTCGTCGGAGTAAAACGGCTGCGGCAGCGAGAACGTGCGCTCGCGCTCCTGCAGCATCTGCGCGGTGGCCTTGCGTGCGGGTTCCAGCGGATCGCCCAGGCTCAGGGTAGTAGTGACGTCCATCGTTTAATCCTCAAGGCCATTCTGTGTGGCCGGCGAAAGTGGCTAATCAGGGTTGCTACGCAAGGTGTAATGGTTGTGTCTTGGTATGGGGCGAGTGTGGGGCCGGCGCAGGCCAGAACCTTATCCATGGGCGACATGGTGCAATCTGTTCCCGACGCGCAAGCCCCGGTCGTTGGGGGCTGGTCGCGATAAGCATGTCAATGTCGCAGATAGGTAAATGGGTGATCCGCGCTATACGCAGAATCGCCAACATGAAGGCCGGCAGTCGGCCGTGGAGATCAGCATGTCCAACAGCTTCCTGAATCCGGTAACCACCCAGACCTGGGCCAATGGTCGACACATTGTCCGTTGCGTCAAAGTCATCCAGGAAACCTGGGATGTGCGCACCTTTTGCTTCATGGCCGACCAGCCGATCCTGTTCTTCTTCAAGCCGGGGCAATTCGTCACCCTGGAGCTGGAAATCGAAGGCCAGCCGATCATGCGTTCGTACACCATTTCCAGTTCGCCGTCGGTACCCTACAGCTTTTCGGTGACCATCAAGCGTGTGCCGGGCGGCAAGGTCTCGAACTGGCTGCACGACACCCTGCACGAAGGCCAGGAGCTGGCGGTGCACGGCCCGGTCGGGCTGTTCAATGCCATGGACTTCACCGCGCCGAAGGTGCTCTACCTCAGCGGCGGCGTTGGTATCACGCCGGTCATGTCCATGGCGCGCTGGTTCTACGACACCAACGGCAATGTCGACATGGTGTTTATCCACAGCGCCCGTTCGCCTAAAGACATCATTTACCACCGCGAGCTGGAGCACATGGCGTCGCGGATCGAAAACTTCAACCTGCACCTGATCTGCGAGAAGCACGGCATGGGTGAGCCCTGGGCCGGTTATCGCGGTTACCTGAACCACAGAATGCTTGAATTGATGGCGCCTGACTTCCTTGAGCGCGAAGTATTCTGCTGCGGCCCGACACCCTATATGAACGCGGTCAAGCGCTTGCTGGAAGGCGCAGGTTTCGACATGTCGCGTTACCACGAAGAATCCTTCGGTGCGACTCCGCCAGAGGCGCGCGCCGATGCGGTAGAACATGCAGAGCAAGCGGCCGAGGCACCGGAAGTCGATGCGGCGGACCTGCATCAGGTGGAGTTCACCGCCTCCGGCAAGAGCATCCGCGTGGCCCCGGGCGAGACCGTGCATGCGGCGGCGGCCAAGGTTGGCCTGATGATTCCGAAAGCGTGCGGCATGGGCATCTGCGGCACCTGCAAGGTGTTGAAGCTGGGTGGCGAAGTGGAGATGGAACACAACGGCGGGATCACCGAGGAAGACGAAGCCGAAGGGTTCATCCTGTCGTGCTGCAGCGTGCCGAAGGGCGACGTGCGGATCGAATTCTGACAGCCGCGAATCCCCTGCAGGAGCGAGCCTGCTCGCGATGGACGTCAACGGTGACGCTGGCAACCTGGCGCCCCGCGGCGTTCTCAGGTTCATCGCGAGCAGGCTCGCTCCTACAGGGGAGGGTTTTAGTCAATAAACAGATCTGTCATCAGCTTGTCGCTGCTGTCGGGCGCGAACCGGTAGTGTTCGAACTCGGTAATGCCGCTCTCCCGCAGTATCTCCTCATCGATCAACAACCGCCCGGTCAGGCTGCGGTTTGTGCTGCTCAAAATTACATGCGCCGCATCCGCCATGATCGCAGGCGTTCGCGCATGCTTGAACGATTCCTTCGACCCCAGCTGAAACTCGATGGCCGCGGTGGCAATCATCGTCTGTGGCCACAGCGAGTTGACGCTGATGCCGTAATTCCTGAATTCCTCACTCATGCCCAGGGTCAGCATGCTCATGCCGTATTTGGTGATGGTATAGGGGCTGTATTGGGCGAACCACTTGGTGGCCAGGTTCAGCGGCGGAGACAGGTTGAGGATGTGGCCACCGGACTTCTTCAGGTACGGCAGCGCAGCCTGGCTGCACAGCAATACGGCGCGGGTGTTGATCTGGTGCATCAGGTCGAAGCGTTTCAGTTCAAGGTGCTGGACCCCGGTCAGCTTGATCGCCCCGGCGTTATTGATCAGTGCGTCGATACCGCCGAAATGTTCGTTGGCCCGGGCCAGCGCTTCACGTACGGCATCCTCTTCACGTACATCCACCTGCAAGGCCAGCGCCTGGCCGCCTGCGGCTTCCACTTCCCGGGCCACGCTGAAAATCGTGCCTGGCAGCTTGGCATGGGGTTCGGCGCTTTTGGCGGCGATCACAATGTTGGCCCCATCGCGTGCGGCTCGCAGGGCTATCTCGCGGCCGATGCCGCGGCTGGCGCCGGTGATGAACAGGGTTTTGCCTTGCAAGGACATGTTGACGCTCCTGATTGTTGTTATGTGAGCGGATCGGCTCGACAAACAATGTAGACGAAGTCGTTCAGGCGCAGCGGCAAGAGATGTGACTGAATGTGGGCAGGGAAGAGGTGAGCGAACCTGTGGCGAGGGGGCTTGCTCCCGTTGGCCTGCGCAGCAGGCCCATAGCCTGAGCACGCGACCTGGCAGGCAGATCGCATGAGTCGGTTTTACGACGGCTGCGCGGCCGAACGGGGGCAAGCCCCCTCGCCACACAGGATCGCGGTTATGCCATGACTTCTCGGATGTCCTTCGCCAGCTCGCGCACGCGCGCTTCTTCGGTATCCCACGAGCACATGAAGCGTGCGCCGCCGTTGCCGATGAAGGTGTAGAAACGCCAGCCCCTGGCGGTCAGGGCGGCGATGGCCGGTTCCGAGAGTTGCAGGAACACGCCGTTCGCCTGCACCGGGAACATCAGCTCCACGCCAGGAATGTCGCTGACCAGTTCGGCCAGCAATTGGGCGCAGCGGTTGGCGTGGTTGGCGTATTTGAGCCATGCGTCGTTTTCCAGGATGCCGACCCAGGGTGCCGACAGGAAGCGCATCTTTGAAGCAAGCTGCCCGGCCTGTTTGCAGCGGTAATCGAAGTCTTCGGCGAGTTTGTGGTTGAAGAACAGAATCGCCTCGCCCACTGCCATGCCGTTCTTGGTGCCGCCGAAGCACAGCACGTCGACGCCGGCCTTCCAGGTCAGATCGGCCGGGGAGCAGCCGAGGAATGCGCAAGCGTTGGAGAAGCGTGCGCCGTCCATGTGCAGGTTCAGGCCCAGCTCCTTGCAGGTGGCGCTGATGGCGCGGATTTCGTCCGGGGTGTAGACGCTGCCGACTTCGGTGGCCTGGGTCAGGGTCACCACACGAGGTTTTGGGTAGTGGATATCCTGGCGCTTGAGCGCGACCTCGCGGATCGAGTCCGGGGTCAACTTGCCGTTTTCAGTGCGGGCGATCAGCAGCTTGGAGCCGTTGGAGAAAAATTCCGGGGCGCCGCATTCGTCGGTTTCGACGTGAGCGGTTTCCGAGCAGATCACGCTGTGGTAACTCTGGCACAGGGAGGACAGTGCCAGCGAGTTGGCGGCAGTGCCGTTGAAGGCGAAAAACACTTCGCAGTCGGTTTCGAACAGTTTGCGGAAATCGTCGGAGGCGCGGGCGGTCCATTCGTCGTCACCGTAGGCGCGCTGGTGGCCGTGGTTGGCCTGTTCCATGGCAGCCCAGGCTTCAGGGCAGATGCCGGAATAGTTGTCGCTGGCGAATTGTTGGCTCTTGTCGGTCATGGCCTGCTTCCGTGGTCGAGATGCCTATGGTGAAGCGTCCCGTGGTCAATGAGGGTGCGCACTGTACCCAAGATCGTCAGGTGGAGCGCACAGGATGTCGCTGTGGGGAAAATACAGTGTCGAAGGGCAATTATGCACGTGACAACGCAGGAGATCATGCACAAGACCATGCACAAGGCCATGCACTTAAAGCAGCGCGACGGGGCACTGGATCTGCTCAAGTGGCTGGCGCTTTTGAGCATGGTGCTCGATCACCTGCGATATGTCGGTTATTCCGCCGATTGGTTGTATGTGCCGGGACGCCTGGCGTTTCCGTGGTTCTGCCTGGCGATGGCGGCCAATCTGGCGCGCGAGCGGACTGCGACGACCGGTGGCCAGTGGCGCTATCTGGGGTGGTTGTTGCTGTTTAGCGCGGTGAGTGAAGTTCCTTACCGGATGTTCATTCCCCATCCCGACACCTTGAACGTGCTGCCCACCCTTGCCCTGGGCTTGCTGGTGGTTCGTGGCTGGCAGCAGCCGGTGCCAGCATCGCGACTGCTGGCAGCTGGCGCATTGGTGCTGGCGGGCATTTTCTCAGAGCGACTGATGTTCGGTTTCTTTGGCGTGTTGTTGCCGTGGGTGATGCTGCTGGTGTTTCGACGACCCTGGTATTTCGGGCTGTTGGCGGGGTTGGTCTGTCTGGCAGCCAATCAATGGCATGTGCTGTATTACGCGGCACGGCTGGGCAATCACGCGGCCATTCCGGCTATCGCCGCTTGTCTGATTGGGCCATGGCTCGGGCTGTTCTTGTTGCGACACGTCCATGACGTAAAACCACCCCCGATGCGCCGCTGGGCGTATGCGCTCTATTCCCTGCATTTCCTGGTGTTGCTCGCAGTGCGACAGGCCATCGCCTGACCTGTGGGAGCGAGCTTGCTCGCGATGGCGGCGGGTCAGTCGACATCAATGTTGAATGTGATGCCGCTATCGCGAGCAAGCTCGCTCCCACAGGGGATCTGCGCTGGATCGACTGTCGTGTTTGGCCTGCCATTTCTTCCCATGTCGTAAACGCACCTTTGCGTGGCGCCCGTAGGCATTTGACGACTCCAAGCCAGTCATACCATCGCTACCAAAGGGCACTGCCGAAAAGCCAGTGCCTCACCGAGACGAATGGCGCACCGCCGCCGCTGGGAGAGACGCGATGTTCAGCAAGCAAGACCAGATCCAGGGTTACGACGATGCACTGCTGGCGGCGATGAATGCCGAGGAGCAACGTCAGGAAGATCACATCGAGCTGATCGCGTCGGAG
>Ga0209050_1003401_pt1 | contig 11795 bp, 7 predicted proteins | sample Araplavi_mTSA_r2_FD_184276 | JGI IMG/M metagenome (GOLD analysis project Ga0209050, IMG submission 184276) | Arabidopsis root microbial communities from North Carolina, USA - plate scrape MF_Cvi_mTSA_r2 (SPAdes) (version 2) | ecosystem: Host-associated > Plants > Roots > Endosphere | place: USA...
TTTGATAATTCTTGATATACTGATCGTGCAAATCGTAGATCCCCAAATCGATAACCTCTTTTGCTTTGTTTGCTGCTTCCTGCCATTTTTTCTCGTACAAATACGTCCGGCTCAGAAATGCCATGGCAGCGCCTTTCGTGGCCCGGCCAGCTTCGTTGGGATAGTTCAACGGAAGGCCCTGTGCATCGGTGAAATCTTTTTCAATCTGCCCCCAAATCTCAGCCTGAGGTTGGCGTGTCACGGTGAATACTTTGGACTGCTCCAACTCGTGTACCATCAGCGGAGCGTCGCCCCAGATGGTCACAATGTTAAAGTAAGAAACCGCGCGCAGAAATTTAGCTTCGTTCAAAAGACGTTGCTTCAAGGTCTCGTCCATCGTGATGGCCGGTACCCGGTCCAGCACAGCGTTTGAACGGGCAACGCCCGCCCACCACGCACGCCAGGCAGCCAGCACCTGCGGATCGCTAGGATTGACCGTGAAATTATCTTGCGGCACAAACCAATTCACATCGAAACAGGTCATATCATCGGCTGCGACATCGCCGAACATGAGGCCGCCAAGACGGTAGCCCAAATCCGTTTGCAGGGCATCATAGATCGCGTTCACGGCCGTGATGGCGTCCTGATCGGTCTTCCAGAAATTTTCTTCTGTGATCTGGTTCAGCGGCGCACGCACCAAAAAGTCATCGCCACATTTTGTGGTCAGCAACAAGAGCGTGACGGCTATAAAATATATTTTCTTCATATGCTGTTTAGTTAGAGGTCATTGGTCACAACCCGATATTGATGCCCCCCAGGAACGTCACACTGTTGGGATAAACCGTATTGTCGATTCCATAGCTGGTGTTGTTTTGCGTCTGAGCGCCGATGTCGGGATTGTAGCCGCTGTACTTGGTGATGGTCCACAGGTTTTGAGCAGACACGTATACTTTGACGTTGGAAAGATGCAGCCGCTCGGTGACATTGCCGGGCAGCGTGTACCCGAGTTGAATGTTCTTTAACCGCAAGTACGCACCGTTCTCAATAAAGCGATCGGAGGCCCGGTCGTTGTTGTTGGGATCGGTGGAAATAGCGCGGGGAAAGTCGCTGTTCGGGTTCACCTCCGTCCAACGTCCAACCATACCTTTCCCTTTGTTCTCGCCGTCGGTGCTCGACTCGAGGATGTAGCGGTTCACGTTTACGATCTTGTTTCCGTGAACTCCCTGGAAGAGCATGTTCAGGCTGAATCCCTTGTACTCCAGATTCGTGCTGAAGCCATAGGAGAAATTGGGAATGGGACTACCCAGATAGGTGCGGTCTTTATCGGTGATCCGGTTGTCGCCATCAAGGTCTTTGTACTTGATGTCGCCGGGGGCCGTGCCGGAGTTCTGATAATACAACGTGGGTTGTCTGTCCAGCGCGTTGGCCGCATCCACTTCAGCCTGGTTGTGAAAAATGCCGTCGGTTACATATCCGTAGAATTCACCGATGGAGCGACCTTGCGTTGTGCGGGTAAGAAACCCAGGGTCGCTATTGCCGGTGCTGCCGGCGATGATGTCGTCCGTCAGACTGATCACTTTGTTGGAGAATGTAGTCATGTTTGCTTCCACGGTGTAGGAGAAGCCTCCCATTGTGCGGTTCTGATAGCTCAAGGCAAGTTCTAACCCTTTGTTCTGCACGTTCGCGCTATTGATGGGTTGGCTGATGGGATTGGTATAGTATGCATCGCTCACCATGCCCGCATAGATCGGCATTCTTTTATCCGTGATCATGTCACCGTAGTTCTTGATGAAATAATCGGCTGTGAAATTCAATCGATTGTCGAGCAAGCCCAAATCAATGCCGATGTCGGTTTGTGTGACGGTTTCCCATTTGAGGCTGGTGTTCGGCACGCGGTTGGCCGTCATGCCGTTCACCACTTTGCCGCCGAAATTGTATTTGTATCCTGAACCGATGGTGGCATACTCGGTGCCGATGCCCAGGCTGCCGTCGATCCCTACTTGCCCCCAGCTCGCGCGCAGCTTCAAATTGCTAATGGGTGTGGCTTTCATAAAAGTCTCTTCCGAGATCCGCCAGCCCGCGGAGAAGGAAGGAAAGATGCCATACTTGTTTTGTGAGGTAAACACAGACGACCCGTCTCGACGGATGTTTGCGGTCAGCAAATATTTGTCTGCGAAAGCGTAGTTCACTCGTCCCAGAAGCGAAACGTAGCTGGTCTGGCTTTTGCTGCCGCTGGCCTGGCGATCGGGGTTAGGCGAACCGGCGTCGATGGTGGTGAGGTCGTTCGTTAACTGAAAAAACGAAATGGCGGACACCACATCGCTGGTCGATAGTTGCGCGGTGTAGCCTCCTAATACTTCCAGCTTGTGTTTCGCATTGAATGTATTTCTGTACGCCAGCGTGTTTTCGGCCAGCAAGTTCGACAAGGTGCTCTTGGTGGATGTGGCTTCCGGTTTATTGTTGCTCAGCGCGCCTTCCACAAACGTGGGCTTGAAGCGGTTGTAGTTGGTCAGCACATAGTCCACTCCCAGGTTGGTTTGGAAGGTCAGGTTCTTATGCAGCTTGATCTCGACGTTGAAATTTTCAAGGGCACGGAGACGCTCGTTTGGTTCGTTGTTCAGGGTCGCTAACATCACGGGGTTGTTGATCACGCCCACGTAAGCCAGGTCAGAATTGTCGGGACCTGCCCAACTGCCATCGGCATTGCGAATGCCCAATGTGGGGGATCTTCTCAAGGCCTGTGCTACGATACCGGCATAGCGATCGCCATTGTTGTTGGTCAGGGATTGGTTAAAGGAGCGGCTCAGGGTAAGGCTGTTGCCGATCTTTAGCCAGTTGGTGACCTTGTTATCAAGATTCAGGCGCAACGAATAACGGCTAAAGGACGAGCCTATGATGATACCGTCTTGCTTCATATATCCTGCAGAGATATAGTATTGGCTGTTGTCGCTGCCGCCGGAAAGGGAGAGTTGATGGTTTTGGATGGGTGCTGAGCGGAAGATCGCATCCTGCCAGTCGGTACCTTTGCCGAGCGACGCCGGGTCCGCAAACTTCGGATTCGTGCCCAGGCTGGCCGCGGCGCGGGCGTCGTTGCTGTAGGAAGCGTACTCGCTGGCATCCATGACGTCTAACGTTTTGGCTACCGTCTGAACGCCGTAATAGCCTTCGTAAGACAATCGTGGCGCCCCGGATTTTCCTCTTTTTGTCGTGATGATCACCACGCCGTTGCCGGCGCGGGCGCCGTAGATGGCAGAGGCAGACGCATCTTTTAAGACACTGATCGATTCAATGTCGGCCATGTTCAGGGTAGCCAATGGGTTGTTGGCGGTCTCCTTGTAGCCATAGCTCGATGAAGCATTGTAGGTGATGATCACGCCGTCGATGACGTAGAGGGGCTCGCTCACGCCAAGGCCACCCATACCCCGAACCCGCATAGACAGTCCACCCCCAGGCTCACCCGAGTTGGTCGTTACGTACACACCCGACATTCTTCCCTGCAACGCCTGGTCCACGCTAGGAACCGCCGACGTGGCGAGTTTCGTGCCGTTGATCGCGCCAATGGCGCCCGTGACATCTTTGTTTTCCTGCGATCCATAGCCGACGACGATCACCTCGCTAAGCGTTTTGGTGTCGGCAGTCAATTTCACATCGATGGTGCTGCGGTTGCCGATGGCTTCCTCGAGGGTGGTGTAACCGATAAACGAAAACACCAATACGCCTTCCGCGTCCGGAAGAATAAGGGTGTAGCGGCCGTTGGCATCGGAGGTCGTTCCTTTCGAAGTGCCCTTCAACAGGATGTTTACGCCCGGCAAGGTTTCACCGTCATCGGAAGTGACGACGCCGGATACGGTAAAGTCAATCGTGGTACGGGTCGATGCCATGGGCTCGTTCAAACGCTGCGTCAGGTAGGTCTGTTGAAAGTTGCTCCCCACCGTTGGGCTCACGGAGCCCTTGGAACTTTCCGCGCTATCGTCGCTGCGCTTTGCCAAAATGAGAAAATTACTTCTGTCGATGCGCTTGTAGCTCATCTGAAAATTGATGAGCAAGCGATCCAGGATCTTCTCCAGCTTCTCGTTTTTGTGCCACACAAAATTCTCTTTGAGATAAGCGTCCCGCAAAACATCATCGTCGTAGTTAAAACTGACGTGATACACATTCTCCAGCGAAAACAAGATCTCTTTCAGGGATTTGCTTTCGAAGGTGACGGATGGATGGTGCGGCCGTCGCTGTGAGGAAGCGACCTGCGCGCTGGCGTACGCTTGGCCAACCGCGAGCGGCGGGGACACCGATCCCAGCATTGTTGTCAAAAACAACAACTTGGGCAATGCATGTAAAAAGTTTTTCATACTTTAGGATTAGGTTTATTAAATAATCCCAGGCAGCTCTTCATGACGGTGAAAGCTGTTTGGGGTTTTCTTTTCTATACTGAATGATCAGTGTATTGGATTCCTTTTGAATGGTCAGGTCGAAGACCAGGGACAGTTTCTGAAACAATTCCTCCAGGTTTTCGCCCGATGACGAACCCGTGAATTTTCGCTTTGCGATCTCTTCCTTTTCAAATATTACTTTGTAGCCATAGTTATCTTCCAGCAGCTGCGCGATCTCCATCAGCGAGGTGCTGGAGAAGATGAGTCGGTTGTCTTTCCAGGCGAGATAGTTGTCGGGGTCAACCGTTTTTTTAACCGGGGCCTTATCCGATTTGGCGAACTCCACGAGGTCGCCGGGTTTCATGATCACTGCCGTTTTGTTTTCCGACTCCAGGTCGAGCCTCACCTTTCCCTCCTGCAATACGACGCGCGTTTTGCCACGACGGCTGTTCACATCGAATTTTGTTCCCAACACCTCGATGTGCAGTTGCCCGGTGTGGACCAGGAAGTTTTGATGATTACGCTTGTGCAACACGGAAAAGAAGGCTTCGCCCTGCAGCGATACTGCTCTCTTGCGGTTTGTGAAATCGGCGACACTGTAGTGCAGGCTCGAGTTCGAATTCAGCGTCACCTTTGTGCTATCGGGAAGAAATAATGTGCGGGACTCACCATACGCCGTAACGACGGTGATGGTCCGGTGATTATAATAATAGTAACTCCCAGCGAACAGCACGGCCAGCACCAGGGAGGCAGCTATTCTATAGACCCAGGTTAACATCGCCGTTGTGCGGATAGCAGGCTCGCCCGGCATCCGGTGCTCACTCGCTCCCGCAGCTTCACGGTTGATGCGTTCCCATATCTCTAAAAACTTTCCATCGGGAGGTACGTCCTCTTTTATATCGAGAAGCAAAACGATTTGGCGCGCTTCTTCCACGCGCGGCCGTGCCTCGGGATGTTTCGACAACCATGCATTCCAAAAGGCATGATGTTCCTCGGCAGGCGATTTTACCCACTTGATGAAAAATGCATCCGTCACAAAATCCTCGACCTGGTACCTTGAATAATCCATGCGCTGTATAAAATATAAACCCGGAATGATGATCCGGTCATAGCCAAGAGAAACTATCAGCACACTTTTCCCGGGTCATCGGGCATTTTTTTTTGAGAGATATCTTTTTACGGACAAATCGAAAAAATCCGCGCCTCCCTGGACGCAACCGTTTGCGAAATCCAATTTGATTTTCAATCTTTGGTTAATCACTAACCGCCCACGGTGAGCCTCAGCGCACGCGATATCCAAATTTCCAGCAACAGCTTCGCTTCCAAACAAGAAGCCGATATCTGGCATTACTTAAAGGCCGGCGACAAAAAAGCACTCAGCTATTTCTATACGAAGTACTTCAACAGTCTTCATAACTACGGATCGAAGATCAGTCGTGATGCAGGTTTGGTCGAGGATTGTATTCAGGATTTGTTCGTGGAATTTTGGAACAAGCGCGAGGGATTGAGCGAGGTGTCGCAAGTGAAATATTATTTATATAAGTCCCTGCGAAGAAAAATCCTATACAAGCGCTCGCTGCTTTTGCGTCTGCCCCTGGCGGAAGTGGATTCGTTCGAGGTGGAGCTTTCCCATAAGTCGCACTACCTCAGTCAGCAGATCAATTCCGACACCCGCGAGAAGATCACTCAAATGGTGAATACGCTCACGGCAAAGCAAAAGGAGGCTATCTTCCTCGTGTATTTCGAAGAGCTATCCTATGAAGAGGCAGCCGTGATCATGGAACTGAAGATCAAGACCGTCTATAATCTAATCCACCTGGCCATCGCCAAACTGCGACAAAACAAAACAAAATTTTCTCCGGCGATCTTCTCCCTGCTTTTTTAGCACGCGTCTATTTCTGCGTAATCATCCGTCGTTTACTGCCGTTCGCTTTTACCATCAGCACCTCCACCGCCCGCTCCGGCAAATAAAAATTTCTGCTGCTTTGGGACAGGTAGCCGTCTCCAAAATAAAATTCATGCCGTTGCTTCTCTCCGTTTGAAAAAATGATCTCTGCATAGACGTCGTCCCGTTCGGGGAGCAACAATGTCAAGGAGGCCGGGAGCATTTGTTCGAACACGCGCAAGCTGTCGCGATTATTCGAGGCTACCCAGAGGGCTTTACCCGAACCATGACGCAACACGCTCAATGCCTTTGCATCCTTGTCAACAAAAAATCCACTGGTCTTGAGCGGGCTCGGTTTGAAATCACCCGCCCCATTGCCATACAGGCATACGCCGATGCCCGCATCGTAAAAGCCTGTGAGGGTCTCCGAGGAATAACAATTCCCAACGCCCAGCATGTCCAGTTTGCCATCGCCGTTCACATCGGTCAATGCCACTCCCAACAACGGCGACCACTGCGCCTCCGCTGCTGGTCGTTTCCGGTAGCGCTTTCGCGTCTAAGGTAAAATGGCCTTTGCCATTATTTCTGTAGAGACGGTCTTGATAAAGTTTTGTTCTCAGACCGTGTTCCGAGCTGCCGCTAACGCAATAGAGATCGAGGTCACCGTCATTGTCCACATCGACCAATAAAATCCCCATATCCTCTTCCACTTTCGTGATGAGAGAATCCGGAACAAAACCGCCGTTTTTTTGCTGCACAAAAATGGTGGCATGCTTCCGCGCGGCGCCCCCCACGATCATATCTTCCAGGCCGTCGCCGTCGATGTCTCCGACGGCAAGCGCGGGTCCGTCCTGGGAATGTTTGTGTAGCAAGAGCGGTTGGCCTTGCTTGTAATCCACAAAATCAGTCTCCTCATGTTTGAAGAAGAGGTTATACGCCGCATGACGCTCTGCGAACATCGTTTTCGCCTTGGTTTCTCCCGGCATTTGGTCGGCAGGCATCCGCGCATTTTCTTCTTTCACGGTAATGATCTGATCGGCACGAATATTCCGCATCACTTCCGTCTTTCCTCCCGGCCATATCACTTTCAGCCACTCGATAGTTTGAATTTCTCCGAGACCAAAATGTTCAACCGGATCTACCGTCGATTGATACCCCCGTTGTGCTTCGTGCTCCGCATAGAGCGATAGACTTCCGGCATGCAGCGATATCTTGGCCCCGAGTCCATTGGGATTGCCGGGGTTACCGTTCAGCTTCACCCTTAAATAATGATGCCCCTTCTCTACCTTCTCCACTGTATTTTCATATAAGAATGCCGCGTCGTTAATATTGTTCACCACCAGGTCAAGATCACCGTCATTGTCGAGGTCGGCATACGCTGCGCCCGTGGAATACGATGGTGCATTCATTCCCCACGCCGGCGCAAGATTGGTGAACGTGAGGTTGCCATTGTTTCTGAAAAGATAGTTCGGCTTCTTCACGCCCTCCAACGCATCGACAGCCTCCAAGGTCTTCTTCAGCTTGATCTCGGTTGTGCCGAACATCTTGGCCTCTTTGCTGTAGGTCACAAAATCAAGATCGGTGATATCTTTCCGAAAGCCGTTGGTGATAAAGAGGTCGCGATAGCCGTCGTTGTCTACGTCGGCCAGTAGCGACGACCAGCTCCAGTCGGTCGCATACACGCCGGCCAGGTAGCCGATGTCGCTAAAGGTTCCGTTGCCATTGTTGATCTGTAGCACGTTCCGGACATATTGCGTCTGGTATCCGCGTTGCAAGTTGGTGTTAAACCGGTCGTAGCCGATGTTGGAGAACATCGCTTTCTGGCGAAGATTGTCTTCGGGCATCATGTCGACCACCACCACGTCGTTGAGGCCATCGTTGTTGATATCGGCAATGTCTACGCCCATGCCGTCGTGCTCCTGGTGCTTGAAATAGGCTCCGATCGCGTTGGTGAAAGTACCGTTCCGGTTGTTGATGTAGAGGTGATCGTTGGCAATGAAGTCATTGGCCACGTAGACATCGGGATAGCCATCCTTGTTGATATCATTTACCAGAACGCCCAGTCCCCACCCCTCCGAAAGTATGCCGGCTTCGTGCGACACGTCCTTGAACACGGGAAGGCCGTCGGTCATGCCTTCGTTGCGGAATAGTTTGTCCACGCTGTTTCCCCGGCCATCGTGATGCTGGCCGTAGGGTGTGTTGCGATTGTAGTTCTCAACAAAGTTGGTGAGCAGGTACACGTCCAGGTCGCCATCGAGGTCATAGTCGAGGAAAGCAGATTGGACCGTATAGCCGGCGTCGCCCAACCCAACCCGGGCGGCGACTTCTTCAAATCGGGGTATGCCCTCCGGGCCGGTGCCCCGATTCACGTACAAAAGATTTGCCGGGAGCTTGTCGCTTTTTGGATGCGTCGTCGAAATACAAAGGTCTAAAAGACCGTCCTGGTTTATATCAACCATGGCCACACCCGTACACCAAGCCGTTGTGGCAAGACCCGCCGGCAGCGTGACGTCCTTGAATTTTAAATTTCCCTGGTTGAGATACAGTTTAGACGACACCAGGTTGCCCGTGAAGAACAGGTCTTGCAAGCCATCATTGTTCACATCGCCCACCCCGACGCCACCGCCATTGTAGATGTATTCGAACGAAAGCACGTTGAGACTGTCCGTTTCGGCAATGAGATTGTTAAACGTCAGGCCGGTATCTTCTGCAGACCGCTGGACAAAAAGCGGTTTGTCTTCCGGCGACACGCAAGCGCCGAAAATAAAAACCATGCTCGCCCATACGCTCCGAAAAACTATTTTCATAGATGCACCGCTTTTGCCTTGGGGCAACGCAATCCTTCTTGTGTATTTGGCACCCCTCTTCACAGAGGAATAATCCTTTCTTTTTTCCCGGCTAAATTGAAATTATTTCATTTCCCCATCATCTGAGGGCGCCGTCAACAAATCCGTCGGAATGCGCGGCGCACCGGGATAAACCGATACTTTTTTAACATCGAAATATCCCTTAGTTTAGACACCGCAAAACACCGTCATGCAACCCGTACTCGAACGATTGCCCATAGAATCCGAGGAATCCTTTGTGGTGAAGTATTTCGACTATCACTACTACCCCACCCCGTGGCATTTCCATCCGGAGTACGAACTGGTGTTGGTTACCGCCAGCACGGGTCAGCGCTTTATTGGTGACAACATCAGGACCTTTCGTGAAAACGACCTGGCGCTCATCGGGCCCAATCTGCCCCATCTCTATAAAAATGGGGCGGAGTATTATCATGCTAAAAGCAAACTTCGCGCACAATCCATCGTTGTTCATTTTCTCGAACATTCCTTCGGCGATGACTTTCTCGCACTACCGGAAGCCCGAAAAATTAAAAGCCTGCTCACCCGGAGCACCCGCGGTCTCGATATTTTGGGAAAGACCAATGAAAGCATTCGCAAAAAAATGTTCGCGCTTTGCACATTGAAAGGATTTCCCCGCATGCTCAAACTGCTGGATATCCTGCAGGAGCTTTCGGAGTCGCGCGACTACCGCTACATCTCCAACGAACCCGTGAAAGGCGTGAACGCTGTAGAGTCGTCGCGCATGAATGAGGTGTTCGACTTTGTTTTCAACAATTATCATCGCGAGATCCGCCTGGAAGAAGTGGCTTCGCTGACAAACCTGGCCGTGAATTCCTTTTCCAGGTTTTTTAGTCAGCGCACGCGCAAAACCTTCACCTCCTTTCTGAATGAGGTGCGTCTGGGGCAGGCCACCAAACTGCTGATCAACCAGGACAAGAGCGTTTCAGAGGTTTGCTTTGCCTGTGGATTCAACAATCTCTCCAATTTTAACCGGCAATTCAAAAAAGTATATAAAGTCAGCCCGCTGGTATACCGGCAGGAATATTGGAAAAAGATCATGAAGTAAATTTATCGGTATGGAAAACTTTACGATACAACCCATAGGCTATATACGTTCGTCGTTAAAAACGTTGGACGATTGTCCGTTGCAGGAAAGCGAAGGCGCACCCGAGGCCGTGATCGAAATTAACGCAGCGTTCACCGGGGGGATCGAGGGGTTACGGGTGGGGTCTCCCCTGGTATTGCTCACCTGGTTCCACCTGGCCGATCGCAGCGTCCTGAAATGTTATCCGCGACGCGAGACCACGGCACCGGAAATTGGCGTTTTCACAACGCGGTCTCCGGACCGACCTAATCCTGTTGGCCTCCATCGCGTCAAAGTTGTTGAGGTGCTGCCGGGCAAACTGAAAGTGCATCCGTTGGAAGCGCTTGATGGTACGCCGGTGATCGATATCAAACCCGACATTTCATCGCGGTAGTGTTTCGCAGGCTGCGTCAACCTAAAGTTTCGCTGGCGGTCAGCGGATCGTCGCCGGATCGAACAGCAATGGGAAGAATTGTCCTTCCATTTTATTGCCCGCGGCGATGGCCGGCACACCCGCCAACACCGCGTCATTGGTGTTCGATATGGTGCCGTCGGCAAACACATTTAAAACGAATGCGCGACGCGACCGGGCCGAGCGATTCTCGTATGAGCCGTGCACCATCAAGGGATGATGGAAGGTAGCATAGCCTCGCGGCATTTCGATCGCCACCTTGTTGGCAAATTGTTTTTTCTGTTCTTCGGTTAGAAATCTCTCCAGCCCCTCCATGTCGCCCGCCAGGCTTGTTCTGTCCAGCAAATCCCAGCGGTGACTTTTGGGAACGTATTGCAAGCAACCATTTTCGCTCGAGGCATCGTCCAACGCTACCCAACAGGTAAGGTGTTGCATGGGTGTGGTGCGTGTCCAGTAGCTATAGTCCTGGTGCCATGCCACGACGCCGCCATGGTGTGCCGGTTTGCAAAACAGTTGATCGTGCCAGAAACGCACGGCGCGATTTCCTAACAATTGTGATGCCGGGATCACAAATCGCGGATTCCATAAAATATCATGAAAGCCCGGTGTGATACGCCAGTGCCCCAGGGAGTGAAACAACACGGAGTTGGGATCCCCGGATTCGTTGGAATGGAACTCGTAGAATAAATGATGCAACGGGTGAGCAGGATCCATGATCTCGGTCAACTCCTGGTTGAGCTGATCCACCTGGTCATGCTCCAACAGTTTGATGTTGGCGAGGTATCCGTTCTCTTCAAAAAAAGCGATTTGATCGTCCGACAATTTATAGGCTTCCCAAAGTTCGCGGGTGTTGGCCTCGGGGAACATCGAACCCAGTAGATAGTGATGCGCTGAAAGGTCGCTGTACATGTCCATAGTCTTTCCGGTTTGGGATGAGACAAAGTAGCAAAAACAACCGGGCACAATTCTTCCTTTATTTTGACCAAAAAATACACTATTTTGTATGTGATAGCAGGCCAAAGACCATTATTCCATACAAAATACAGGATAAATGAAAGCCGTCTTTGAAAAAGTAAGAGCCCACGAGGAAAGCTCGGTGACGGCGTTTGATTACCAGGGACCGGTGTTCGACGCGCCGTTTCATTTTCATCCCGAATATGAATTGACCTACATCGTCAAGAGCAAGGGCATCCGCTATGTGGGCAATCACATCTCTCCATTT